>MKWU01006504.1_pt1 | contig 11837 bp, 10 predicted proteins | sample 809101 | NCBI WGS metagenome assembly MKWU01 (sample SAMN05860141, study PRJNA318959) | sponge metagenome | host: Aplysina aerophoba | place: Slovenia: Piran, Adriatic Sea, Gulf of Piran | collected 2013-05-07
CACCGGCAACCGGACGGTCACCAACCTGGTGCAGGTGCTCAACAAGGCGGTGCCGGACTACAGCTTCTCCGTCCAGCCGACGTCGGGCGCGATCCTCACCGTCAAGGGCTATGCGATCGGAGAGTTCGAGGGGTACTACGGCTCCGACGTGGCGTTCTACGAGCTGGCCAACAACATCAGGCGGTTCGAAGGCTTCCGGGAGAAGATGGAGCGCGAGCCGGTGCAGTCGTTCTGGACGTTCACCATCGAGATGGGCATCGGCATCCACTCGCGCGACATCGGCAAGATCACGAGGTGGGGAGACCTGCACGGGATGCGCGTGTTCACCGGTCCCCGTCCCTGGGATACCCGCGCACAGGTCGAGCGCGCCTTCACCGTACTCGGGATCGAGCACGACTACCTCGAAGTGGGCATCAAGGAAGCGGGATCGCTGCTGGAGCAGGGCCGCTTCGCCGCCCTGGGGGTCTACACCAACGCCGAGGCGTCCACCGCCGGGTGGATCCAGGAAGCATCGCTGCAGACCGACTGGGCGGCGCTGAGCCCCGACGCGGGCGAGCTCGAGAAGCTGGCCGCCGCCGGCTTCAAGGTGGTCGAGGTCGATACCGCGGCGTTCGGCAAGAAGAAGACGCACGTCGCCAAGGCGGCGATGCTGCCGTTCTACTACGGGCTGCACCTCGGCATGGACGTCCCGGAGGAGGACATGTACCGGATCCTGGTGGCAGCCGAGGAGAACGTGGACGAGCTCGCTACGGTCGACAAGGCGTTCAAGCAGATTCAGGCGGACATGGCCCACATGCAGCGGCGCGGTGTCGAGGCGGCGGTCGACCTGGTGCCGGTGCACCCCGGGCTCGCGAGGTACATGCGCGAGCGGGGCGTGTGGGACGCGAAGTGGGATTCGCGTATCGCCCAGTAACCCACCGGTGACTTGTCAGGGGAGCGGGCGCGGTTCCGCGCCTGCTCCCTGTCTCCATGAGATCTCGGGCCGACGCCGACGACTTCCCCGGCCGTCGAGGTCGGCGGGTCAGCGCGGATGAACGCCCCCTCTGACGGCACCCGCCCCAATCGCCCCGTGGTGCAGGTGCTCTACCTCGCCACCGCCGTCGCGTTCTTCGTCTGGCTGCTCTGGTACTACCTCACGACCGCAGGGGGGCCGACGCTGCTCGCCTTCACGCTGGTCCCCATCACGTTCGTGCTGTTCACGCTGGACGCGCTGCGCAAGGACGAGCTGTATCCGTCGCTCGGCCCGGTACCCAACTACATCATCGCCGCGGTGTACTGCGGGATCTCGATCACGGTGTCGGTCTACATGTTCGTCGAGTTCGAGGCGCTCGGCACCGTGCGCGCCGGCATCTGGGACCCGTCCGACCTCTGGCTCGGCGGCATCATGGCCCTGCTGGTGATGGAGTACGCCCGCAAGCGCTACTTCGTGCTGTTCGTGCTGAACATCTTCCTCATCCTCTACGCGGTCTACGGGCGCGCGGTGCCGGGGCTGTTCCACCACCCGGGGCTTTCGTGGAAACGGGTCGTGGCCGCCATGAGCCTGGAGGACACCACCGGCATCTTCTCGTCGCTGCCGCAGCTCGCGCTGACCCTGATCGGATCGTTCGTGCTGGTGCTGGCGGTGCTGCGCGCGTTTGGCGTGGTCGACTCGATCCTGCGCGGCGCATCGCGCATCGCGGTTCGCTCGCGCTACGCCCTGCCGCAGGCGGCGGTGGTGGGCTCCATGGGGGTCGCGGCGGTAAGCGGCAGCGGGGCCGCCAACGCCGTGACCACCGGCTCGGCCACCATTCCCGCCCTGATCAACGCCGGGATGACCCGCGAGGACGCCGCGTCGGTGGAGACGTCGGCGTCACTCGGCGGACAGCTCATGCCGCCGATCATGGGGATCTCGGCGTTCCTCATGGCGGAGTTCCTGGACCGCAGCTACTTCGACGTCGTCGCCCGCGGCTACGCCCCGGCGCTCGTGTACTTCCTCGCGGTGGCCCTCGGCGTCTACCTCATGTCGCACCGCCAGCGGGGACTGGTGACGGTGGTGGCGGTGGAGCCGATGGAGGGGGTGGACTGGATCCGGATCGGGGCCTTCCTCGGCGTCGTGTTCGGACTCATCGGGCTCATGTCGCTGCTGCACCTCGCGCCGATATTCGCGGCCCTCTACGTGTTCGCGGTCATTGGGGCCGCACTGCTCCTGATGGAGGCGGTGACCGTCTTCCGTGTCCACGGCGTGGGCGGCGCGCGGAAGCTGGGCTCGACCCTGCTGCGCTTCGTCGACATCTTCGCCTCGATGACCGCGGACCTCACCCTGCTGCTCGCGACCCTGTCGATCCTGACCGGCGCCTTCGTCACGACCGGCGTCCCCCCCAAGGTCGGCTTCATCCTCGTGGAGGCGGCGTCCATCAACCTCCTGGCGATGGTGTTCGTGGCGTTTCTGTTCGGAGCGCTGCTCGGGATGGGGCTGCCGCCGGCGCCGACCTACATCCTGACCGCGCTGGTCATCGCGCCCCAGATGATCAAGGTGGGGATCGACCCGTGGCCGGTGCATTTCTTCGCGTTCTTCCTCGCGGTGTGGGGGGAGCTCACCCCGCCCACCTCGGTGGTGGCGGCGGTCACCTCGAAGATCGCGCGCGCCTCCTTCATTGGCACCCTGGTGCGATCGATCGGGCTCTGCGGAAGCCTCTTCGTGCTGATGGCGGCGGTGTTCCTGCGTCCGGAGATCGTGCTGGAGCCGGGACTCGCTCAGCTTGCGGCTACCGGCCTGGTGCTCGCCGCCACGGTTGGCCTGACGTTCAGCGTGCAGGCGCGGTTCGCATCGAGCCTGGTCGTCGACGTTGCGGCCCGGGTGGTGCTCGCCGGTTTCGCGCTGATTGCGCTCGCCCACCCCGACCCCTGGGTCGCGGCGGCCGCGTGCGTGCCGGTGGTGCTGTTCGCGGCGTACTGGTTCCTGCGCCGGCGGTCGTGACTCTACCTCTACGGGCCGCGATCGGGCGCGGGACGACCTCGCCGGGCTGTTCGGACTCGCACCGGAGCCGAATGAATCGGCGGCGGAGAAATCGATCAAATCGGTTTCGAGCGCACGCCGCGATCTCGATGCCCTGTTCGGAATCGAGCGCGACTCCGACACCGACCCGGGGGGTCCAACCGCCGCCGATTCGGAAGACTGCGAACGCTGAAGCCCGAAGGCTCCCGCGAACCTTCCCGGTTTCGACTCGGAACCGACGAACATGCCGGAATAATGTACATATCATGTGCAATTTTCCGGCAATATCGGTATCCATGTACACAAGATTTCTTCCAACGCCGACCCGCTCGGTCTTTCTGTTCGGCCCGCGCGGAACCGGTAAGTCCACCTGGATTCGTGACCGCTTTCCCGACACGGTCACCTACGATCTGCTGGACACCGGGGAGGCGCTGCGACTGAGCAAGGACTCGCACGCACTGTACCGGGAGCTCGCGACTCTGCCACGCGGGAGCTGGGTGGCGATCGACGAGGTGCAGAAGGTTCCCGAGCTGCTGGACGAGGTCCACCGTCTCATCGAGTCCCATGGGCTGCGCTTCGTGCTCTCGGGTTCGAGCGCGCGCAGGCTGCGCCGCGGCGGTGTCAACCTGCTGGCCGGCCGGGCCATCACGACATCCATGTATCCGCTGGTGTCGGCGGAGCTCGACTTCGAGTTCGATCCGGAACGTGCGCTGCGTTTCGGCATGCTGCCCATGGCGGTGACCACCGACGCTCCACAGGACTATCTTCGAACCTATGCCGAAACCTACCTCGTCCAGGAGATCCAGGCCGAGGCGCTGACCCGAAATCTGGGAGCGTTCGCGCGCTTTCTCGAGGTTGCGGCACGCCAGAACGGCCAGGTCACCAATGCCACGAGCACCGCGCGGGACACCGGAATCAATCGCCGAACGGTGCAGCTTCACTTCGAGATTCTGACGGATACGTTGATTGGATTCTGGCTGCCCCCATGGAAGCTGAAATCGGCCACGAAGCAGGTACGGCAAAGCAAGTTCCATTTCTTCGATTCCGGCGTCGCACGGGCGCTGAGCGGCCGGCTTCCCTATCCCCCGACACCCGAGGAATTGGGCCCTCTCGCGGAAACCTTCGTGCTCAACGAGTTGCGCGCCTGGCTCGGCTATTCGGGCGCGGACTACCGGCTGTCGTTCTGGCGCAGCTACGACGGTGCGGAGGTCGATGTGCTGTGTGAGACCGTGGAGGGGTTCGTTGCGATCGAGATCAAGGCGTCACCACGATGGGAGAAGCGGTTCAACCGGGGCCTGCATCGGGTCAGGGACGAACTCGGGAAAGACCGCACGGCATGTCATGGCGTGTACCTCGGGGAGCGGGCGGCGCTGTGGGACGATGTTCACGTGCTGCCACTGGTCGATTTCCTGAAGCGGTTGTGGGCAGGCGATGTCATCCGCATTCCCTGACCGTCGCTTGTCTTGGGGCGGGATCGGAGCCCGATTCCCTCAGGGCCGGTTCAGCTCCGGCAGCGCCCGGCTGAAGGTCCGCCGGCCCCGCTTGAAGCCGTGCAGCGGTACGGCAACCGTCGCTACCGCCTCGGCGGGAGAGCGGGCGTCCCAGACCACCAGGTCCGCCGGGCGACCCACCTCGATCCCGTAGTCGTCGCGCCGCAGGAGCCGCGCCGAGCGACGGGTGAGCATCTCGAAGCACTCCGCCAGCTCGTCCTCGTTCCCGCGCTGCACCACGTTGGCGTAGAGGTTCGCGATGCGGATGAGGGAGCAGTCGCCGAACGGCGTGAACGGGTTGAGCACGTTGTTGGTGGAGAGCGAGCAGTTCGCTCCGCACTCCACGAGCGCGTTGGCGTCCGCGACCCCGCGCACCACCGCATGGTCCTGGTGGCGGCCGGTGACGAACAGGTCCGTCGCCGGCAGCACCGTCACCGCGACCCCCGCCGACGCGAGCCGCTCGCCCAGTGCCCGGAGCCGGCCGGGAGGCAGCAGCGAGTACTTGGTGCCGTGCCCGATCGCCACCCGTCCTCCGTATCCGTGGCGCTCGGTGAGGCCGCAGACGAGGTCGATGTCCATCTCGTCGGGGGTGGGACCGACGTCGAGGTGGATGTCGACGTCGCGGTCGTACCGGAGGGCGAGCTCGAAGATGCGCCGGATCTGACCCGCGTGGTCCGGGTCGTACCCCGGCGCCCCGCCCACTACCGCGGCGCCGCGCTCCAGCGCCGCGACCACGTTCCGATCGGCCTCCGGCACGTTGGTCCAGCCTTCCTGCGCGAACACGCACAGCTCCAGGTCGATCGCCCACGCGTAGTCGATCGCAAGCTGCCGCAGGGCCTCGAACCCGCGCAGCCCGACGTTGGGGTCGACCTCCACGTGGGTCCGCATGTGGGTGACGCCGTTGAGGACGCTCTGCTCCAGGGTCTCGGCGGCCCGCGCGTAGACGTCCTCCACCGTGAATCCCGGCTTGACCGCGGACACGCGTTCCATGTGGTCGCGCGCACGGCCCGCGGCCGGGGCGCACCGGCCGATGATGCGGGACTTGTCGAGGTGGATGTGGGTCTCGACGAGACCGGCCGAAACGAGGCGGCCGTCGAGGTCGAGGCTTTCGGCACCGGCCGCGATCTCCGGCCCGATGGCGACGATCCGGCCGCCGGAGATCCCGATGTCCATCGGCGGCGCATCCGCCCCGGCTCCGGCGATCCGGGCACCGCGAAGCACGAGATCCAGGCTCATACGTCGCTCTCGCCGGCCGGGAACCCGCCGCCGCGCGCGACCGGCGCCGAACGATTCCGAACCGGCGTCCTCATGTGCGCCGGTCCGCGGGCCGGATCCGTTCGCGCCGGCGTCGGCGGAGCGCGGCCATGGCTTGCGGCGTGCCGTCGTGGTCGGTGCCGAGCCACCGATCCCACGGCATGAACGGATTGCCGTAGTTGCAGTCGTAGTAGCGGTGGTGGAGCTGGTGGTGGAAAGACCCGAGGACCAGGATCGGCCGGCCCCTGAACGTCAGCGACTCGAATCCCGTGTGCGAGGTCGCCGCTCCCAGGGTGTTCCACTGCATGTGGAAGAGGATGTGAATCGGGTGCGATGCAAACGCGACGTGTACAAGGACGCTGCTCAGGTAGATCAGGTGCTCGATGGGATGCATCGAGAGGCCCGACCAGGGCCCGACGTTGTCGTTTCTGTGGTGCAGCGCGTGCGCGATTCGGTACAGAGGCTTCCAGTGCAGGAGGCGGTGAACGAAATAGAAATGCAGCGAGGCCCAGAACGGGACCATGATCAGGGTGAGGGCGAACCACACCGGGTGCTCGTCCACGCGGAGATAGAACGGCAGCAGGTCGTTGGCGTACGCCCACATGAATCCTGCTTCGTAGGCCGTCCACACGGTCACCCCGCTCGCGCACGTCCACAGCATGTTGTCCCGCACCTGGTTGTGCGCGAAGAACCTGCGATCGTTCGTGCTCTGGCCCCGGGGGTCGTACTTGCGCTCGGCGCCCTGGCGCTTGAGAACGTAGAACCAGAGGTGCAGGCCGCCGGCCACCAGCAGCATGAGGGCCAGGTTGCGGGCGTACATCTGGAGCACCCAGTCCGCCCGCAGGTCCGCACAGCGTTCCAGCGCGGGTTGCAGATAGAACCAGGAGAGCGCCGCCAGCGCTCCGAACGGTGCGACGATCGACCCGAGAAAGGTCAGGGAGACGAGATACCGCAACGCCGCCACCGGTCGCGGCGGCCAGACGAAGACCGGGACGGGCTCGAGGGGCAGGGGCGGATGCCACGCCCAGGTCCCCGTTTGCGCCGGCGCGGCGGTTCGCGGACTGTCGATTGCGGAACCTCTGTCGGTCATGGTCGTCAATCCGCAGGTTCGTCAGGTCACGGAACGTCACTACTGCGTGCGATCGATCGGGCCCGGCTCCGGAAATCCGCTACGCGGGACCGAGCGGCCGACCGGGACTGCGAAAGCCGGAATGCGGAAGTGCCTCCATCCGCTCTCCGCGGATCGATATTCTCCTCATCCCGGACCGAAACGCCAGCCGTTTCGCCCCACGCTCCGTCGCCGGTTCACCCGGGACCGCGCATGCTCCATGCCCGAGCTCGGGATGCGTTGCCGATAAGCTAAGGCGGCTGCTTGTCGATAGAATTCCCAATGGCAGCCGCGGATCAGATGTGGGTAGAATCAATTTGATATCGAAACGGGTGGTGCCGGAGTTGCGCCACCGCACGCCGGGGAGACCCATGCGCCGGGACCGGAGGAGGCAGGACAGATGAAGCTGCGATTCGCCGAGGAAATCACGCTCCTGATGCTCAACGACGAGGATGGGGAGTTCGTGCACGTACCGGGCTGGTCGATGCAGTGCGCATACGCGGGCGCGGTGCTGATGGACCTGGCGCTGGAATACCGGATCGACACCGATCTCAAGCGGCTCGTCCTGCTGGATCCGACGCCGGTCGGGGACGACCTGCTCGATCCGGCGCTCGCCCTGATCGCGCAGTCGAAGGAGACGCACGATGCCCGCCACTGGGTCGACCACCTGGCCGACGGCGCCGACGAGATCCGCGAGAGGTCGCTCGCCCGTCTCGTCGGACGCGGCGTTCTGCGGCGCGAGGACGACCGGTTCCTGTGGGTTTTCCAGTCGCGGCGCTACCCGATCATCGACGGCGAGGCCGAACGCGAGGTGAAGCTGCGGATCATGGAGGTGCTGTTCAGCAACGACATTCCGGGTCCGCGCGACATCGTCCTCATCTGTCTCGTGGATGCGTGCGGCATCCTGCGGGAGCTCCTCACCCCCCGGGAGCTGGAACGCGCCTCCGAGCGCGTCGACCAGGTGCGCAAGCTCGACCTGATTGGCCAGGCGGTGTCCAAGGCGGTGTGGGACATCCAGTCCTCGATCGCGCTCGCCATGCACCCGACCTTCTGAGGGCTGCGCACGGAGCCCGCCCTCGCCAGGGAATTTCGCCGCCTCCGGGCGCAGGGGGCCGAAGCCGGCCGGACATCGCGCGGCAACGAGCGGTTTGCGCGCGGCGGCCTCCCGCCGGCGGCCTCAGGGTGCCATGCCCTTCCCGCGCAGCTCCTCGATGGCGTCGTCCGTCTTGCGGAGGTGTCCGAGCCCCATGCCGCGCAGCACGTGGTCGGCCTTGGTGAACTGGATGTTGGTGTAGGTGGTGATCTCGACCCGGTTGCCCCACGGGTCCAGGAAGTCAAGGAACCTTCCGTCCAGAAGCTCGACCCCCATCTCGGCAAGCCGCCGGCGCACGAGCTCCTTGTCGTCGACCGCGACGCCGAAGTGCCGGTTGTCGTCCGGACCCTGCGTGCGGCCCCTGGAGAAGTTGATGAACTGGTCGCCGAAGTAGATGAAGGCGGCGTTCTCGCTGCGCCTGCTGATCTCGAAGTCGAGGAAGCTGCCGTAGAAGTCGAGCGCCTCGTCGATGTCGCCGACCTCCAGGGCGATGTGGTTGATGCCGACGGCTCGGGCCTTGGGTGCGGAGTGCTTGCTGTCGCTCATGGTGGTCTGCTGGTCCCGGTGAACATGGATCGTCGGGCGGATCGGCGCTGCCCGCCGGACATCGAGGATACTGCGTTTGCAGCCGGTTTCGCGTCCCCGGTAGCATCGGTCGCGCCGGAACCGGCATCGATCGATGTCTGTGCGAGCGACGCCGCGGGCTGGCGCCGGGACGATGGAGCCCACACCATGACGCAAGCGTACGAAGGCAGGTGCCACTGCGGGGCGATCGGGTGGACGTATCGCACCGCGCTGGCGCCGTCGCGGTGGCCGGTGCGGTCGTGCCAGTGCTCGTTCTGCCGGCGCCATGCCACCCGCTGCACGAGCGATCCGGCCGGGTGGGCGGAGTTCTCCATCGCCGAGCGGGAGGCGCTGCACCGCTACCGGTTCGGACTCGAAACCTGCGAATTCCTCACGTGCCGGCGGTGCGGGGTATACATCGGCGCGTGGACCGACGGCCCCGGAGGCCGCTTCGCGACCCTCAACCTCAACGCGCTCAGGATCCCGATCGCCGACCTGCCGGCCCCGACGCCGACGTTCTACGACTCGGAGGATCGGGAGGGGCGCATCCTGCGCCGCGAGCAGCGGTGGACGCCGGTCACGAAGCCGCCCTGACCACGCCGAGGTTCAGCTCCACAGATCGGTGCTGAGATAGCGCTCGCCGGTGTCGGGAAGGATCGCGAGCAGGGTCTTGCCCCGCGACTCCTCGCGCCGGGCGACTGCGAGCATGCCGGCCACCGCCGCCCCGCAGGAGATCCCGCCGAAGATGCCTTCCCTCTCGGCGAGGAAGCGCGCCGTGCCGTAGGCGGCCTCGGTGGTGATCGGAACGATCTCGTCGTAGCTCCCGGTGTCGAGGGTGTCGGGGATGAATCCCGGCGCGGTGCCCATGATCTTGTGCTTGCAGGCGATGCCCTTCGAGAGGATGGGTGAGTCGGCCGGTTCGGTGGCGACGATTCGAAGCCCCGCGATTCGTTCGCGAAGGTAGGTGGACAGCCCCGAGATCGTCCCGCCGGTGCCGGTCGTGCACACCAGCACGTCGAGGTCCGTCCCGAAGTCGTCGAAGATCTCGTCCGCGGTCTGCCGGTGCGACTCCGGGTTTGCGGGGTTGTAGTGCTGGCCGACGAAGAACCAGCCCTTCTCCTTCTCGAGGCGGCGGGCCTCCTCGATCGCGCCCACCGTCCCCTTGTCGGCGGGGGTGAGAACGATCTCGGCGCCGTAGGCGGCGAGGATGCTCTTGCGTTCCTCGCTCATGTCCTCGGCCATGACGAACACCGCCCGGTAGCCCTTCACCGCCGCCACCATCGCGAGCCCGATTCCGGTATTGCCCGACGTCGGCTCGACGATGGTCATGTCGGGCGTGAGGATGCCGCGGCGTTCCGCGTCCACGATCATGTTCAGGGCGGGGCGATCCTTGACCGACCCACCCGGGTTGAAGCTCTCGAGCTTCACCCACAACGCGGCGGCAGGCGTGTCGCCGGCGTTGTTGAGGCGGACCACCGGGGTACCGCCGACGGTGGCGAGGATGTCGTCGTAGCGCATGCGTACAGTAGAGGCTCCGGCGGGACGGGCGTCAAGCCGGGACCGGCGCGCGTGTCCCGGTCGTCAGTCGATCACCGCCACCGCTTCGACCTCGACCTTCATCCGGGGATCCACCAGCGCCGAGACCTCGACCAGGGTCGACGCGGGCCGATGCTCGCCGAACCAGCGTTCGCGCACCGGGTTGATCTTCGCCCGATCCGCGATGTCGGTCAGGAAAAGCTGGACCTTGACGACGTGGCGCGGCTCACCGCCCGCCGCGCGCAGCACGCCGTCGAGATGCCCCATCGCGATCTCGAACTGCTCCACGACGTCGTCGGGTATGCGGCCATCGGCGGTGATTCCGACGGTCCCTGAAATCCAGAGCTGGCTGCCCGCCCGCACGCCGTGACAGTAGTGGCTGTACGGCTTCGGCTGATCGTCGAGCAGGTAGCGGGTGAGGTTCGTCATGGCGTTTGTCTCCTGTCGGCCGGGCGACGGCCCTTTGTCGGCACGGCGCGACACCTTCGGTACCAGCGTCGGTGGCCGGACGAATCAGTCGAACAGCGGCAGCCGCACGGTTTCCCCCGTGCGCGCGGAGAGGCTCACCGCGTCGGTCCACTCCATGTACTTCACCGCGGTCGCGAAGTCGGTGTGGGTCACCGGCTCGACGCCGCGCACCGCGTTGACGAACTCCTCCTCGACCCGCCAGCCGCCGGCCTTCTCGGGCGCGATGGCGATTCGGCGCAGCCGCCGGTTCCGGCGCCGCCCGCCCCACAGTGCGAACCCGGATGCCTCGGCACTGTCCTCCGCGACCTTCAGGGTGCCTTCGGTGCCGTGGATCGCGACCGAGGTCGGCGGCGCGAGGCCGATGACGGTCGAAATCGAGAAACGCATCTGCCCGCCCTGGACCATGCGGCAGAGCACGTCGACGTGGTCCGGGATCTCCATCGCCACGCGGCGTCCGTCGGCGTCGGTGCGGTGCCGGACCACGCGTTGCGCGAGCGCGGTCACCGTGGACGCGGGCCCCACCCAGCGCATCATCGCCTCGTACCAGATCCCCATCATCATGATGTTGTTGCCGGACAGATCGCGGCTGTGGCGCCAGTGCGGCGGGGCGTCCCACGCCGGAAAGCCGCTGCCGAGGGTGACGTGGGCGTCCACCGCCACGAGATCGCCGATGTAGCCGTCGCCGATCATCTCGACGATGGTCCGGTCGAGGGCGAGGGTGTGCGGAGCGGGCACGATCTGGGCGGTGAGCTGCGGATTCGCCCGCGCCGTCTCCAGCATCGCGTGCCCCTGGGAGGCGTTCATCGCCATCCGCGCCTCGCACAGCACGTGCTTGCCCGCCTCCAGGGCGGCGATGGTGACCGGCGCGTGCAGGTACGGCCAGGTTCCGATGCACACCGCGTCGATGCCGTCGTCCTCGACGATCTCGCGCCAGTGGTCCGCGACCCGCGGGATGCCGAACTCGCTCGCCGCGCGCTGCCCCGATTCCCGCGAGCGGTTGGCGACCGCGACGACCTCGACCCCCGGCTGCTCCTGCAATCCCGGGATGTGGAACTTCCTTGTGTTGGCCCCGGCGCCGACGATTCCGACCCGAAGCACGGACGGCTCTGCCATGACATCAGACTCCTGGAGTTGAACGGTCCGGGCAGTGTATCGCGATGGCGCGCAGGCGGACGGCAAGAAACGCTTGTACGATTCCCTGGTCCGCCGAACGGAGGAGGAACGACAGTGGAGGGTTGCGAATTCCTGAGCGCGAGCGCCGCCGCGGATGCGCTGGCGGCCGGCGAGCTCACGTCGGAGCGGCTCGTCGAGGCGCTGCTCGCCCGCATCGAGCGGCTCGAGCCCCGGCTC
>MKWU01006506.1_pt1 | contig 11832 bp, 7 predicted proteins | sample 809101 | NCBI WGS metagenome assembly MKWU01 (sample SAMN05860141, study PRJNA318959) | sponge metagenome | host: Aplysina aerophoba | place: Slovenia: Piran, Adriatic Sea, Gulf of Piran | collected 2013-05-07
CCCGCCAGGGAGCCCTCAGAGGCGTCCGGGGGCAGGTCAGGAGACCACGATCGCGAACCCGGAGGCGGCTTGAATCCGCCTCTCGCCACTCCGAGACTGCGGAAGGCGCTTCTTCAGCAGCCTGCTAATGCTCGCCCTGGCCCGCAAGATTGTCGTAGGCGAGGAGAGGGAAGCAGACTCGGTGGAGTCGGTCTTCGAGCAGGCCCGGCAGGTCGCGGCGCTGCTAGTGGACGAGGATTGCAAGCGCCGGAGCCGGGACAACCGCTGTCCAGCTGCGGGCGCCACCGCAGAACCGACAGCGGGCAGCATGTGATAAGATGTGTAAGCCGCTGCCGAGGTGAGGGCCATAGTCGTGCTGTGTGCCTCTTCAACAGGCGGAACACGTTAAAGGCGAACCGGGGCGCGGGCCCGCGACAGGGGGTATCAGAATGTCGGAGGCGGTGCAGTCTCAGCGCGAAGGCACCTTCGCGTTCGAGGTGAATGGCATCAAGATCGAGACTGGCTCGAAAGAGTTACGCGCGAGCGAAATCCTGAAGCTCGCCGCGGAGCACCACGCGATGCCCGGCAAGCCCGAGGAATACGTCCTACAGGGCGACAAGGGTCAATATGCTCCCGATGACTTGGTGGACTTGTTCGAGGACAACGTGTTCGTCACGAAGGAGTCGAAGCACGAAGGCACCTTCACGTTCGAGGTGAACGGCATCAAGATCGAGACTGGCTCGAAAGAGTTGCGCGCGAGCGAAATCCTGAAGCTCGCCGCAGAGCACCACGCGATGCCCGGCAAGCCCGAGGAATACGTCCTACAGGGCGACAAGGGCCAATATGCTCCCGATGACTTGGTGGACTTGTTCGAGGACAACGTGTTCATCACGATTCCAACCGCGCCAACGCCGGTGGCATGAAGGAAGAACGGCACTGTCCAGCAGCACTGACCGAATCCGGGCGGAACTCGATTCACTAGGCTACAAGACCTCGGTCTTCGAAGGCCCTCGTGGCGAGATCGTCTCCTTTCCATACGAAATCGAGGTCGGTTCGCACAAGGGTGAAGGAGTGGCCGTTGGCGTTAGTTTCCAAGAGGAGGGATACCCGGAGTATCCGCCCCACTGGATTCACGTCAGTCCGCCACTCGATGATCAGAAGGGTGGGGTCGTCGAGAACCACACCGACAGTCAGGGGCGTATGTGGCTCGCGATGAGCCGGCCCCCAGGGGATCTTTGGGATCGGCTGCCAACAAAGCACATGTCGAGCTTCATCAGCGAGCACCTACGGCGAATCTGGAAGGACATATGAGATTCGATGCAGCACTTACTGGTGCTGCGCACTCGACATCTAGCCAGCACCTTCTGCAACACTATCGCCGTGCCGAGCTTCAAGAGGATCTCTGTTTCGCGTTATGGCGACCGTCCACAGGGCGGGGGCGCCTGACTGCGCTGATAGACGAAGTCATCCTGCCCGAGGAGGGAGAGCGTCTCCTGCACGGAAACGCTAGTTTCCAGCCTCGTTATCTGACCCGTGCGATGGGGTTGGCACGAAAGAAGGGGGCGGGACTCGCGTTCATGCACAGTCATCCCAGCCCAGGGTGGCAAGACATGAGCGACGCCGACATTGAGGCTGAGCGTGACGTCTTGGCATATCCCGCCGGAGCAACGGGACTGCCGCTGGTCGGTCTCACTATGGGGACTGACGCCCAATGGAGCGCACGTTTCTGGGAGAGAGCGGGCACCCAGATGCGTCGTCTGTGGTGCGAGAAGACGCGTATCGTCGGGCCTGATCAGTACCAGATACACTTCAACAACAACCTCGTTCCGGCCCCCGCGCGGCGGGAGATCCTTCGGCGCACGTTCGACACGTGGGGGCCGGAAGCACAGAACACAATAGCCCGTCTGCACGTTGGCATTGTCGGTCTCGGCAGTGTTGGGTGCCTAGTCGCCGAGGCCATTGCTCGGATGGGCGTCGGGCGAGTCACTATCATCGATCCGGATCGGATTGAGGAACACAACCTTGACCGCCTGCTGTACGGCACCGTGCGTGACATCGGGCGCTTGAAGGTGGACGCTGCAGCTGAAGCCATGGAGCGGAACGCTACCGCCCGTGACATCGACATCACAGTTCTTCCGCTTTCCGTGCACCAGCGATCAGCGTACGAACATGCCCTGGATTGTGACATCATCTTTAGCTGCGTGGACCGGCCGGTAGCACGGGATGTCCTTAATTTCGTCTCACAGGCACACATGATCCCGATTGTTGACGGAGGAGTCGCCGTCGAGTTCGACACTGCCCACAAGAGGCTCTTCTCCACACATTGGCGGGCACATCTCGGTTCGCCATCGCATCCGTGCCTGCGATGTCGAAGACAGTACAACTCGAGCCTCGTGGTCATGGAATTGGATGGTTCCCTCGACGACCCGTCCTACATCAGGAACCTCCCACCGGGCGAACGCCCCGCCAACCAAAACGTCTTTGCGTTCAGCCAGGGCGTGGCGGCCATGGAGGTGAATCTGATGCTTCGGTATCTGGTGGCCGCAGACTGGTGGCCGCGGGTACAAGGGCAAGAGTATCAGTTCATCACAGGTGCGATGGAGCCGACGAAGGGAGAGTGCGATTCCCATTGTTCATTTGTCCCTCGTCGCGCGCATGGCGACGAAGAGGCGCCACACTACCTCGCAGAAGATCCGGTTCCGACGGATCGGGGCCGCAAGAGTTGGCTGCTGCGCTTGGTCAGATTGATCGGTAGGGGATTCGCGAAGTCTTGATCTCTAGGCCATGTAGTTTGGCTCGGCGTTTAATGAGTTCGAAAGAGTACCTCAAGTCCTCCTTGTGAGGTGTATCTGGCCCAATCGTAATTGAGGAACCTGACCATCTAAACAGCTTCGTCACCAGAAGATCGGGGTGCTCGTAATAGCGCCGCAATGAGTCAGGTCGGGTACGAGGATCGAAGCGAACGTTACCTTCGTCGATATCCTCCCTTGGAAAAACGATGCGGCATTCATTCTCGTCGGAGTACGCAATGTGCTTGTAGAGATAGCGGATGCCGCCGAGCTCCTCCCAAAGCGTCGCTCGCAGGACACGCTGGGCTCCTTCGCCTAAGTCCGCGATCGGAGCCACGGCATCCAGAAGCCTGAGTAGGTCCGTCCGAAGACGGACTACGGCCTCCGGCCCATAAAGGACTCGTCGGAGCATCTCCTCCGGAATCCAAACCTTGAGTGAACACCCTTGTCCATCACGACCGTATGAGCGCCAGAAGTTCAGATTGTCGTTGAGCTCCTCCTGCCCTCTCGAGGCAAGAAATGATGTGAGATAGGCGTGGGATGGTGTTATGGCAGCTGCCCAGCGGTGCCGGGCGGGGAGATCGAGGGCTTCGAAGAGAAAGCTCCCCTCCTGGGGGTCATTGGTGTGCTCAGAGTCATAGAGTCGTAACGAGGCCTTAGGCTTCTTCTTGAGGGATCCGCGGAGAAGAATGAATGCAGTCCGCACAGACGTGTAGTGGATGACTGGCGCATAGCGGATCCCTGGCTCACCTTGGGGCTCCACACCAAGGTCTCGTACCCGGTGTGATTGAAGAACCGTCGCGCTTACCTCCCGCACTGCCGTCTGCAAGGGCGGGATCAAGAGGTTCGTCACGTACCTTGAGAGAGCTTCGGCGTCGGGGTGTTCGAGGAAGATGCCCCGCCCGGACTCCGCTAATCTCGCAAGGTCAGTGGCCGCTGCTTCAATGGTGCTCATGGTTTCGGGGGAGCGCTGGTGCATGGCTGACGAGCCTCCCTACCACCTCTCCAACTCCGGTGCCCCCGCACCATGCGCACAGCCTTTGAACTGACGGCCACCATACGCTTCAAGGGGTCAAGGTTGTAGTGAGGCTCGACGCTGCTCGATGCACGTCCCCTATCACGCCGGGCCAGCTGATCCGTCGTGCACAGTGGCCCGGACCGGTGGCGCTGCAACCCGTCGTCGTTGGGCCGAGAAGCGACTGCCTTTTTGGCCTTCCCCAGCTCCAAGGCGCTCCCAACTCGCCCTCAAGTCGCCGCAACTCGCCCCTAAGTCGCCCTCACTGGCGACGCTTCCACCGGCCCCACCGTCCGCGACCCGGAGGCGCAACCAATCCCTCGTCCCGCAGTTCCTCCAGAACTCTGCGCACCTGCCGTTCACTTAGCGACGAACGCAGCTGGAAGTGAATCTCACGCAGTGTCAGGCCGTCACCAGCCCGGTCCAGCAACGCAAGGAGCAGGTTCTTGCGCTCTGCGGGCGAAGTGTCAGGGCCGGGCTTCGGAGGCAGGGGTTGGCCGTGGCGGAAGCGCACAGCTACCGTCCCGCCGGCGTCTTCAATCTCCGGGCGAGGGAGTCCCGCGGCGCTGGCCAGCTCCGCCATTCTGAGGGTCCCGCTTCCCCACTCCTCGATGACACCGCGCCGGTAGAAGGTGCGGGCGATCAGCGGGTTCCACGGGCGGGACGGGTGGGGCGCGAACAGCTGCTCCGGCGTCAGGCCGAAGTGCAGCGAGCCGGAAGATGTCACCTCGAGGCGGTCGTCGTATACGGCGACGCCGACGGACCCTCCGCCGATCGAGTAGTCGCGGTGGCACAGGGCGTTGGCCAGCGCCTCGCGCGTGGCCAGCGGCGGGTAGAGCGGCTCGTCGATCCGCTCGAAGCGGTCGGGCTCGAAGCGGCCTGCGATCGGCAGGGTGTCGCGTAAGAAGCGCTCGGCGTTCGCGAGGAGCGTGAAGGCGTTGCCATTGAACTGCCGGTTGTCGAGGAACTCCATCCGGTCGGTCCCACGAAAGCGGGCGACCCGAAGCACGCACTGCGGCATCTCGAACTCAAGGCGTTCCGTCTTGCCGAACAGCACGGCTGCTGCCCGCAGCAGGACGCCATCGCGCAACAGACCCAGTCCGCGCAAGAGGTCGGATGGGTCCCCACTGGGTGGCTCCTCCAGGCGGCCGCGTCGGACTGCCTCAGCGATGGTCCGCCGAACTTCGGCAACATCGAGGTCGCCGATCGTCCACCCCTCGGCCGGCTGGTTCTCCCAACGCTGGTCGCTGTGCAGCCGCTCGAGGAGCATCCGCTGGTACTCGTCGCCCGACATCGCCAGCGTGGTGTTGCCGACCCGGCGGTAGGCGGTACCGCGGTACGTGTAAGGCCTTGACGCTCCCTGGTCGGTGCTGACGACGATCAAGTCCCGATCGTCACTCAAGTGGATACGCTCGACGGACGGGAACGCGGGGGGATCGATACGCTGAAGCTCCGCGCTCAACTCCTCGATGGTGCGCTCGCTGACTTGCTGGCCGGCCACGACTCCGGTGGGCGTGACGCCGAAGAGCACCTGTCCGCCGCTCTGGTTCATGAAGGCGCACACCGTCTGTGCGGCTTCTCGGCGCGTCCCGGTGGTCTCCTTGAACTCCAGTACTTCAGACTCGCCGGATGCGACTAGGGCTGCGACCTGCTCTGGCGTCACGATGCTGATCCTATGGTCTGTTCTCGTTCGTGAGACGCAAGAAAGGCCCTTTGGAGGGTCCGCCAAGGCCTGCCGTGCCTCCTACGCCTCGACTCCCTATCCTATCGGTCGCCCGCGGCAGTGCGGGAATACGGTACGTGGGGACAGCGACGGGGAGGTTGCGCACATGCCGGAGTGGCGGCCCGGCTCGTTGGTGAAGGCGCGCGAACGCGACTGGATCGTCCTGCCCCAGGACGAACCGGACGTGATTCGGCTACGTCCCATCGACGGTGACGACGCGGCCGGGATCGGTATCCATCTCCAGCTCGAGCCTGACGCGCTAAGTGAAGCTACGTACGCGCTTCCCGACCCGGACCGCGCTCGCGGCTCGACGCCCGGCCGGCTGCTGCATGACGCCGCACGCTTGCGCCTCCGCAGCGGCGCCGGACCGTTTCGGTCGATGGGACGTCTGTCGGTGAGCCCCCGCCCGTACCAACTCGTACCGCTCATCATGGCCCTGCGGCTGGACCCGGTCCGGCTGTTGATCGCCGACGATGTCGGCGTCGGGAAGACGATCGAGGCTGCGCTAATCGCGCGCGAACTACTGGACCGGGGCGTCATCAAGCGCATTGGCGTGCTCTGCCCACCGCACCTGTGCGAGCAGTGGGTCCGAGAGCTTGACGAGAAGTTCCACATCGAGGCCGCCCTTGTGCAACCGTCGCAGATGGCGCGGCTGGAACGTCGCCTCCCGCGCCCCGACCTCAACGTCTTCCAGTACTACCGTCACATGGTCGCAAGCATCGACTTCATGAAGTCCGAGCGCTACCGCGACACGTTCCTGCAGAACGCCCCTGACCTGATCATCGTCGACGAGGCTCACGCGGCGGCCAGGCCTCGGTCGGATCGCGGCGGCGCACAGCAGCAGCAGCGTCATGAGTTGCTCCGCCGACTCGCCGAGAAACCCGAGCGCTCCATCGTCCTCGCCACGGCAACACCGCACAGCGGCGTTGAGGAGAGCTTCCGCTCGCTCCTCGGCCTCCTCGACCCCGCACTGGACCGCCCCGAGATTGAACCGCTCCCGCGCGATCACGTTGCGCGCCGCTTCGTGCAGCGGAAGCGGTCCGATCTGCGTAACTGGCTCGGCAACGAGACTCCATTCCCGGAGCGTGAGTCCGCTGAACGTCCTTACACGATGGCGCCGGAATACGTCCGCCTCTACGAGGATGTGCGGAGGTACTGCCAGGAGCTCGTCTCCACCGGATCGGAGGTGGGACGGCGGCAGCAGCAGCGTGTCCGCTACTGGGCGGCTACTGCGATTCTCCGGTGCCTGCTCTCCAGCCCGGCCGCCGCTGAGGCCATGCTTCGGGCGCGTAGGGAGCGGCATGCCGGGGCAGACCTGAGCGTCGACGACGAGGCTCTCGATGCGGAGTCGCTCATGACCCAGGTGCTCGACAGCGCCGACGAGGAGGAACCGGCGGACTACGTTCCCACTGCATCCCTCGACGGGCACGCCGCGGGACTGCGGGAGGAGGAGATCGCGCGCCTCGACCAGTTTCTCGAGCGAGCGCGGAGGCTCTCGGGTCCGGAGCTGGATGCAAAGCTGGCGGCCGTCGCCGACGCGGTCGACGTGCTGTTGCGTGAGGGCTTCCACCCGATTGTGTACTGCCGGTTCATCGCCACGGCGGAGTACGTCGCTACTGCGCTTCAGCGCTTGCTCGAGGGATCTCACTCGAAGCTGCGCGTCACGTCCGTCACCGGGGGCGATGGGAACAGCGAGCAACGCCGCGAGATCGTTGAGGATCTCGCGGCTGAGTCCGTGCGCGTGCTCGTTGCCACGGACTGCCTGAGCGAGGGCATTAACCTGCAGCAACACTTCGACGCGGTCGTGCATTACGACCTCCCCTGGAATCCGAACCGGCTGGAGCAGCGCGAGGGCCGGGTAGACCGCTATGGGCAGCGGCGCGGCACCGTAAAGACGCTGCTCCTGTACGGATCGAACAACGCAATCGACCTCACCGTGCTCGACGTGCTGATCCGCAAGGCTCGCGACATCCGTGCAAGGTGGGGCTTCTCGGTCCCGGTGCCCGACTCCGACGAGCTCGTGCAGGCGGTCATCGACAGCGTGCTGGAGCGGCAAGCTGACAGTGGTCAGCAACTTGCGCTTGCGATGGAGTCGGCAGCCGTAGCCGGGTTCCAGGAGAGGCTGGACGAGGCGGCGGCACGAGAGGAGGAGTCGCGGAGCCGATTCGCCCAACGCACGATCCGCCCGGACGAGGTGCAGCAGGAACTCGAGGAACTGGAGCCCGTACTCGGCAGCGCGCGCGACGTGCAGCGCTTCACCGCCGAGGTGCTACAGCGCGTCGGGGGTTCACTGCGTGAGACCGGCGACTCCGGCATGTTCGAGATGGCGCTCGGGGAGCTCGAAGGGAGTCTTCAGGCCCGGATGCCTGATCTGCGCCTCCCGTTGCGCGTGCGGTTCAGCGGTCCGTTTCCCGACGATCCCGCTCCTGTGCTCGACGAGCGAGCAATCACGCTCGGACGCTGCCATCCGATCATCGAGTTCCTGGCGGAGCGCGTGCTCGGTGAGGCGCTCCTGGATGTGGACGGCTCGACGTTCTTTTCGCGGAGCGCTGCAGTAGCGACGCGAGCGGTTGACCGACGCACCGCTGTCTTCGTGCTTCGCCTTCGCTACCTGCTCAGCGAGCGCGGGCGCCCGGCCACCTTCGCCGAGGAGATTGTGACTGCCGCCTGTACACCCGGTCATGAAGGCCTGGACTGGGTAGCGCCACGCGAGTCTTCGATTCAGCTCCTCGCCGATGCCACCCCGGCAGCCAATCTCTCACCCGATGAGCGCGCAGAGCACGTGCGATGGGCCCTGTCCCTGCTCGAGCAGCACGACGACTGGCCGCGCGAAGTCGTCGACGAGCGTGTCGCCGCGCTTTCCACTGCACACGAGCGCTTGCGGGAGCAGGCGCGAGGCGGGCGGCTGCGCGTTGAGCCACACGAGCCTCCCGACGTGCTCGGCTGCTTCGTTCTGGTACCCGTACCGGGAGACGCGTGATGCCGGGTACGTTGGTCGAGGTTGAGGGCGGGCTGCTCCCTGCGGACCTGCTCGACCGCATCGCTGCCGGAGACGCAGAGGGCCAGGAGGTCTCGGCGTTCGGGCTCGGCGGCAACCGGCGGCTGATCGACGAGGTCCAGCGTGCGTTCTCCGACGCCAGGGCAGAATGGGATGCCTTCCAGGTGCGCCTCGGGCGTTCAAACGAGAGCCCGACGACGCTCACGCGGCAGTACTGGGCTGCTCCCTTCCTTGAGATCCTCGGCTTCCAGTCCCTCCGCACCCAGCGCGGGCACGTTGAGGCGGGCGACCAGCGTTACGACATCTCACACATCGCTGGTGAGGGCGACGACGCTCCGCCCGTGCACATCGTCGCCGCTGGACAGTCGCTCGACGCCCGTTCCGGCCGACGCTCACCTCACGGGTCCGTGCAGGAGTACCTCAACCGCTCCGACGCCGTGTGGGGCATGGTGACCAACGGCGAACGGCTGAGGCTGCTTCGCGACAGTGAGCGGTTCACGCGCCCGACGTATGTCGAGTTCGACCTGCGTGGCATCTTCGAGGGCAATCAGTACTCGGAGTTCGCGCTCGCGTACCGGCTGCTGCACCGGAGCCGGTTCCCGTCCGACGGCGCGACGGTTGCCGACTCCTGGCTTGAGAAGTACTTCCACCGCGGCATCGAAGAGGGCGGCCGTGTGCGCGAGCGCCTCCGCGACGGTGTTGAGAAGGCGCTTGAGGTGCTCGGCCAGGGCCTCCTCGTCCATCCGCATTCCGAAGCACTGCGGGAGGCGCTGAGCACGGGAAGGCTCGATGTCGTCGGCTACTACCGGCAACTGCTGCGCCTGGTCTACCGGTTGCTGTTCCTGATGGTCGCCGAGGAACGGCGGCTCATCTTCCCCGAGGGTGGCGGCTCCGACGAGCGCGTCGCCGTGTACCAGCGCTACTACTCTCTGGCCGCGCTCCGCGACCGCTGCGAACGCTACTTCGCCGGCGACGAGCACCACGACCTGTGGCTTGGCCTCATGCAGACGTTCCGCATCTTCCGCAGCCGTCAGGACGCCGAACCACTTGGCCTCGCCCCCCTCGACAGCGAACTCTTTGGGGCGCGCGCCTGCGCGGACCTCGAGGGCGCGGCTTGTGGCAACGAGGCGCTGCTGCAAGCGATGCTCAACCTCTCGACATTCCTCGATGAGGCTGACGGCGGTGGCCGACGCCGCGGTCGAAGGGCGAGCAGCCGAGCGGTGCGGCGACGCGTCAACTACGCCGCCCTCGACGTCGAGGAGCTCGGCTCGGTCTATGAGGCGCTGCTCGACCTCCAGCCTCGCATCGAGCCGCCGGTCAGCGCAGGTGGTTACCCGACCTTCAACCTTGTCCAGGGCTCCGAACGGAAGCAGACCGGTTCCTACTACACGCCGCCCGATCTCGTGCGTGAACTGATCGGCTCGGCCCTGGTTCCCGTGATGGATGAGCGGCTCGGCGAGGCGCGGACGAAGGAGGACCGAGAGCAGGCACTGCTCGGTCTGCGCGTGCTCGACCCGGCGTCGGGGTCGGGTCACTTCCTGCTGGCGGCGGCGCGGCGCATCGCACTCGAGTTGGCCCAGGTACGAGCAGGAGACAACGGCTACAGCCCGGCCGAGTATCGCGAGGCGCTGCGAGACGTGATCCGCCACTGCATCTATGCCGTCGACAAGAATCCGCTTGCGGTGGACCTCTGCAAGGTCGCCCTCTGGATCGAGAGCCACAGTCCGGGCCTGCCGCTCTCGTTTCTCGACCACCACGTGAAGTGTGGGGACAGCCTGGTAGGGGTCGCCGACCTCGATGACCTCCACGGGGGCATCCCTGACGGCGCCTACAAGCCCATCTCGGGCGATGACAAACCAGCGGCGACCTCGTATCGGAAGCGCAACGCCGAGGAGCGGAAGGGCCAACTGGTCCTCGGGCACGAGCCGGTCGCGACCTCGGAGTGGGCTGAGGACTTCGAGACGTTCGCCCATCTCGAAGAGCGCAGCCCAGACGAGGTCCAGGCCAAGGAAGGCCTGTACGCGCAGTTGCGCAGCCGCGGGACCGTGTGGTGGGACTACCGGACTGCGTGCGATCTCTGGACGTACGCGTTCTTCGCGCCTCTGCAGGCTGCTGGTACCGATGGACTCGACCTCGTCCCGACGACTCGTGATGTACGCGACGCCCTCGCTGGCAGCACGAAGCCAGCCCGGCTCATCGGCACTGCCACGGACGCCGCACAGAAGCAGCGATTCTTCCACTGGCCGCTGGAGTTCCCCGACGTGTTCGAGCGTGACGGTTTCGACGTAGTGCTGGGCAACCCGCCGTGGGACCGTTACCGGCTCGCGGAGCGCGAGTTCTTCGCTGGGCGCGCCCCCGAGATCGCTGCCGCTTCGAGGGCGGCAGACCGGAAGCGCATGATCACAGCCCTCGCAGAATCGGATGGCGACCTGTACGGGGAGTACAGAACGGCGCTACGCCTCGCGGAAGGACAGCCGAAGTTCGCTCGCGAGTCGGGACGCTACGAGCGAGGGGCCGTGGGCCAGATCAACCTCTACCAGCTCTTCGCTGAGGCAGCGCCGGCACTAACGAGCCCGCGAGGGCGAACAGGACTCATCGTCCCCACGGGAATCGCGACGGACAACAACACCCGCGCGCTCTTCTCGGGCTTTGTGGACGATCGCACCCTCGCGAGCCTTCTCGATTTCGAGAATCGAGAGAGGATATTCCCAGGCGTGCACGGCCAGTACAAGTTCTGCCTCCTGACGATCACAGGGCAGGAGCGTGTGGTCGACAAGGCGGAATTTGCGTTCTTCCTGCACAGTGCCGAGCAGCTTGCCGAGCCGGAGCGCCGCTTCACGTTGGCGTCCGAGGACTTCGCGCTCTTTAACCCGAATACCCGGAACTGTCCCGTCTTCCGTACGCAGCGCGACGCAGAGTTGACTCGCGGAATCTATGAGCGCGTTCCGGTGCTCGTAGACGAGGCAGGCAGGCAGGCAGGCAGGCAGGCAGGCAGGCAGGCCAGGGAGGCAGGGAGGCAGGCAGGCAGGCAGGCAGGCAGGCAGGCAGGCAGGCAGGCAGGCAGGCAGGCAGGCAGGCAGGCAGAGTATACCGGTACCCGTCCGAGTGGACCATCAACTTCTTCACGATCTTCCACGTCTCGAACGACTCCGAGTACTTCGTGGCCGGAGTTGGAGCATCAGCTTCCGACAGGGAATCTTCAACGTGAGCAGCGACTCGCACCTCTTCGTCGCTCCTACGAGATCAGCTTCCTGAGGGTGGTCGATATGTCGATGGACTCTGGACTCTTTCGGGACGCTCCTGGGCCGGGGCTCGTGCCCCTATACGA
>MKWU01006507.1_pt1 | contig 11831 bp, 9 predicted proteins | sample 809101 | NCBI WGS metagenome assembly MKWU01 (sample SAMN05860141, study PRJNA318959) | sponge metagenome | host: Aplysina aerophoba | place: Slovenia: Piran, Adriatic Sea, Gulf of Piran | collected 2013-05-07
CGGGTCCACCCCGCGCTGAATGATCGTGATCTTTCCGGGGTCGGCGCCGGGGTAGTTGGCCAGAACGTAATCGTATATGTAGCGGGAGACGGCGATCACCCTCTGCCCCCGGGTCATGACGGCGCTGTAGCGGTTAACCCGGTAGGGGCCGTGCACCGTGGTGATGAACAGGGGGCGGTCCTCTGCCGGCATGTTTTTCCATGCCAGGTAGGAGACCCAGGCCGGCAGGCGCGAGCGGGCATGCAGGATGTCCACTTTTTCCTCGCGCAGGAAACGCCGCAGCCTGCCTGCCAGCAGCAGCGTAACAGGTGATTTTCTGCCGATCGGCCAGGTATGGTGGTGCGATCCGTTTGCGGCAAGTTCGGCCTGCAGCGCGCCGCCGCCGGAGATAACCAGCGAGCGGTGGCCGCGCCGCGCCAGTTCGGCCGCCACATCGAGGGTGCCGCGTTCGACCCCGCCTGTCTCCAGGGCGGGCAAGGTCTGTAACACGGTTAACGGCACGCGGGTCGCCCTGTTATTCCGTAAGCAGACCCATTTCCAGCAACAGGCGGGCGCAGCGGTTGGCTTCATCCAGCGGCCGGGGCGGAACAGGTAACCCGGCACCGGAAGTCCAATCGTCCTGTGTGCAAACGAAGCGGTCATGTTGCAATTGATCGATTGCCCGGTGCAACCGGCTTGCGGATTTCCTCGGCAGCGGCAGCAGCCCGACGCGACAACCGGCGGTCAGCGCCTCGTATATCATGGAAATGCTGTCTTCGCTTACCCATACGTCACTGGAACGCGCCAGTGCCCCTGCCAGCCAGCCCTCGTCGCACTGGTCCCACAACACTACGTCAACCCCGTCGGCTTCCAGACCGGCCAGTTCACGGGTCAGTTGCGCGGGGGTCCGGGGCGAGTTCGACAGTGTCCAGTAGCGGCGTGTATGGCCTGCCAGCAGTTGCCTGATACGGGACAGCAGCGCAACCGGGTCCAGGCGGTAATGCCGGGAAGGCCCTCCGACCAGGATAAGCCCGTGACCGGGATCGTGGTTTGATTGGAGCTGGATGGGATTGACCGCGCCCGTGGTAATGATGACGTTGTCCCGGACCGGGGGATTGTCATGGGACGGTACCAGACAGTAATCGAACCAGCTCAGGGGCAGGCTGGGGCGCATGAGCACGATGGTCCTGGCCCGGTAAACCCTGCGCAGGGTCAGCAGGACGGCGTGGGTGGCGTGCCCGGCGCCGACCGCTACCTGTGGCGGCGGCAGGTCGCGCGCCCAGGGCGTTTTCCGGTTAAGACAGGACGCCAGCGACCGCATCAGCGGCGGCGCAGCCACCCGGCACACCGTCAGCGGCGCGTGCCGGCGCAGGGCCTCGATCAGCCCGGTTGACTGGTTCTGGTGGCCGCGTTTTCCGTCACAGATCTGCCAGAGGGTGACAGGATCGGATGAATGTTGACGGGATACGTGGTTCAAACCGGATCAGGCAGTGGCTTCCAGCGTAAACTCGGTTCCGCAGTAGGGGCATTTCGCCTTGCCCGTCTCCTCAATGGGCAGGTACACCCGCGGGTGAGAATTCCACAGGCTCATGTCCGGCAACGGGCAATGCAGGGGCAGGTCGCTCCGGTTGATTTCATAATGTTGCCTGTCGTTCGGCGTATTGGTTCCCATAGCCCGTATTTCTCACCAAGTGATGCGCCCCGGCGCTCATACTGCCTGCGCAACGTCGCGGGTTTCCTCCACGTAGGTCAGCCATTCCGGGTGCCGGACCTTGCGGCCTTGAACCTGGTCGAAGAACATAGTCTGGAGTTTCCGGGTCACCGGACCGCGCCGGCCTGTCCCGATTGCCCGGTTGTCCAGTTCCACTACGGGGGTGACCTCTGCCGCAGAACCTGTGAAAAATGCCTCATCAGCCACGTATACCTCGTCCCGTGTCAGGCGTTTTTCCTTTACTTCCATGCCCAGCTCCCTGGCGAATACCATGATGGTGTCCCGGGTCACCCCTTCCAGTGCCGAGGTCAGGTCCGGGGTGTATATCATGCCGTCGCGTACGATAAAGATGTTCTCGCCGCTGCCCTCGCTGACGTAGCCTTCGTTGTCCAGCAGCAGCGCCTCGTCGTAACCGCATTCCAGCGCTTCGTGCAAGGCAAGGATGGAATTGATGTAGTGGCCGACGGCCTTGGCCTTGCACATGGAGATGTTCACGTGGTGCCGGGTGAAGGACGACGTCCTGATACGGATACCCTTCTCCAGTCCCTCATCGCCCAGGTAGGCGCCCCATTCCCAGGCGGCGACCGCCACATGAACGCTGAGGTTGTTCGCGCGCAGGCCCATTCCCTCGGAGCCATAAAACGCGATGGGACGGACGTATGCCGCGGACAGGGCGTTTTCCCGCACCACCGTGACACAGGCCTCGTTAATCTCGTCGAAGGTGTAGGGGAGGCGCATCCCCAGGATATGCGCCGAACGCTCCATGCGCCGGGTGTGGTCGTGCAGCCTGAAAATAGCAACGCCGCGCGGCGTCTCATAGGCGCGCATGCCTTCGAATACCCCCACCCCGTAATGCAGCGTGTGGGTAAGCACGTGCACGTTCGCCTCCCGCCAGGGAACCAGTTCGCCGTCAAACCAGATGACGCCGTCGCGATCAGCCATTGTCATGTGATGTCTCCTTCAACATTTGATTATTTATCCGCTTTCCGAAAATTCAAGCCGCAATTTTAACACCAAACTGCGGAAACAGTATAACCGGCCTACGGAAGAGAAATCCGGGCGAGGCGCTCCCCGACTTTTTCCACGACGATGTCCACGGGGATGCTTTCAATATTGCTGTCGGGGGCGGTGAGCCAGGCGCCGCCGGCCCCCCAGGGGTGGTAACGTTCAGGGCTGCCGGGACCGAACAGGGTAAAGGAAGAGGTGTTGACGGCGGCGGCAATATGACCGAGGCCGGAGTCATTGCCGAGAAACAGGGTCATGCGCGCCAGCACGGCGGCGGCCTGCAGCAGTGTCGTGCGGCCGCAGAGGTTGATACAGGGCAACCGGACGCGCCCGGCGACGAGTTCCGCCTGCCGGTTGTCGGCGTCATTGCCCAGCAGCACGAGCGCGTCAAACCCGCCGCGGAGTTCGTCTGCCGTCTGCGCGTAATTTTGCGCGGGCCAGATCTTCTTCTCCCAGTTTGCGCCCGGACCGATGCACAGCCACCTGTTCCCGGGCAGTTGCCGGCATACCCCATCGGCATAATCCCTGTCCTCCTGTCCCGGCCACAAGGTGGTGGAGGGTATTTCCGCGCCTTCAGCCAGTGGGGAGACGGCGGCAAAATGCCGCTCAACCGCATGGGCCTGCCCGCCCCCGTCTGTCTTCACAAGCCTTTTGTCAGCCCTGACCAGGCGCGCCAGGATATCCGTGCGCAAATCGACGACGAGGTCGTAGCGCTTGCGGCGCAGTTCGAGCAGCAGGGCCGGCACGCCGCGTAAAAACCGTTGTTTCCGCTTGTGATAAATCTCACCCCGGTAAGGGCAATGCCGGAACAGCATGGACGAACGCTCGTCGCCGACGATATCGACGGTCGCGCCGTCATCATACCGGTGCAGAAACTGCAATACCGGGGTCGTCAGCAGCGCATCGCCGATATTGCTCAGCGTAATAAACAGAAATTTACTTCCCTTGTTATTCACCAATGGTTTCCGGGTAACGATTTTGAAATAGCATATCCATCGCTTTAGTTTACTATACGTAATCCAGATGCTGTTTTGATAAGGGGAGACAAGTCATGACAAATTCGGTTGAGATCAAGGCGCAGGATGCCGCAGCTTCCGTCGAAACCAGCTACACGATTTCCGTCAACAGCGGCTTCGAGGGTGTGCTGGCGGGCAGGTCCGACGAAGACTGGATCAGGGTTGAACTGGTGGCAGGGAAAAACTATGACATCAGGCTCAGCGGCATCGGGCCCGAGGCTGTGCCCGATACCGTACTGACGATTTACGACTCCGATGGGGAGGAAATTGCCTCCAATGACGATATCGAAGTGGAAGCCCTGAACCTGTTCTCCATGCTGGAGTTTACCCCGGAGAGCAGCGGCGTGTATTACATCGGCGCCGCTGGTTACCAGAGCCGGCACCGGGACAACTCGGGCACTTATGAGGTCACCGTGTTTGACGACGAGGACGACAATCCTGACACTCCCCTGGCAGTGTCCGCAGGCGAGCGCTTTCAGGGCACGCTCGACGACAAGTTCGATGAAGACTGGATCAGGGTGGACCTGGTCGAGGGGACAACCTATAACATCACCCTTGACGGTATCGGGCCCGACGCGGACACCGACACTGTGCTCAGCATTTACAACCAGGAAGGGGAGCAGGTCGGCTTTCATGATGACGTGGACTATGGGGCGGGGATGGTCAATTCACGGCTTGCATTCACCCCTGATACCACGGCCGCGTATTACATCAGCGCCGGCGCCTACCGGGGCAACCCGACCCAGGACAATGCGGGCCGCTACCAGGTGGCGGTGTATGAAGCTGATGCTTCACTGGTACTGACGGGGACCAGGCGCAGCGACTACTATTTTCATAACAGGCTTAAGGGCAGTCCCGGTGACGACGAACTGGACGGCAAGGGAGGCTGGGACTGGCTGGAAGGCGGCGCCGGCGCAGACATCCTCATTGGCGGCGCCGGCGAAGACACTGCCTCTTACCAGTATTCGGACGCGGGCGTAGAAGTTCGCCTGGATGACGGCACGGCCCGCGGCGGCCATGCGCAGGGCGATGTGTTTGCCGGCAGGAAGACTGTCGGGATTGTCGCAGGCGATGAAAAACCCTTGAACAGCGAAGTCCCTGATTTCGAGGAATTTATTATCTCCATTGTGTTCACCGGGGAGGAGGAGCAAGCGGAAGCGGTGGAGATTGAAATCCTTGATATTGAGGACCTGTTCGGCTCCGCCCATGATGACATCCTGGTGGGCACCTACGGCGCCAATTATTTGCAAGGCTACTACGGTGATGACGTGCTGGACGGCCGGGAAGGCAATGACAGGCTGTACGGGGGCGGCGGCGCGGACATGCTCATCGGCGGCGCCGGCATTGATACCGCCTCATACGTATATTCCGATGAGGGGGTGGAAGTAGACCTGCATAACGGCATCGGCCGCGGCGGCTATGCCGAGGGCGATACCTTTCCCGGCAAGCAGGTGATCGAGTATACGGACCCTGCAGGGGAAACGCGGGAAATGGAAGTACCCGATATCGAGAACCTGTATGGTTCCCTGCATGATGACATACTGGTCGGCGCCAACGGCTCCAACCGGTTGATAGGGTACAAAGGTGATGACGAACTGGATGGCAGGGGAGGTCATGATCTGCTGGAGGGGCGCGCCGGCGCCGATGTGTTGCGGGGCGGCGAGGGTAACGATCTCTCCTCTTACGCGTTTTCAGACGAGGCCGTGGAAGTGCGCTTGCATAACGGGATTGCCCGGGGCGGCGAAGCCGAGGGCGATACCTATCCCGGCAGGAAGACGGTTGAATATGTAAATGCCGCGGGAGAACCCCGGGAGATAGAAGTGCCGGATGTGGAGGACCTGATAGGCTCTGCCCATGATGACATACTGGTCGGCGCGCACGGCCCCAACCGGCTGGGGGGCTACAAAGGCGATGACGAACTGGACGGCAGGGAAGGTGATGACTGGCTGGACGGCGGTCCCGGCGCGGATATGCTGCGCGGCGGCGAAGGTAATGATACCGCCTCCTGGTTTTTTTCGAGAGAAGGTGTGGAAGTACGTTTGCATAACGGCACCGCCCGGGGCGGCGAAGCCGAAGGCGACAGTTTTGCCATAACGGTCAAATTCGGGGACGCAGAGGATATGGTACAACTGCTGTTTATACCTGACATCGAGAATCTGCACGGCTCCACCCAGGCTGACATACTGGCAGGCGACCTGAGGGATAACCGGATTAACGGTGATGCCGGCGATGACGTATTGTACGGCGGTCCCGGCGGCGGCGATGATTTGTTGCTGGGCGGTCCCGGTGACGACAGGCTTTACGGCGGCATCGGCAATGATACCCTGGAAGGCGGCCCCGGCGCTGACCGGCTCCGGGGCGGTCCCGATGACGACATGCTGGACGGGGGTGAAGGCGATGATGCCTTCATCATCGCTACCGGGGGCGGGAATGATACCATCCTGGACTTCGGCAACGGCGCGGACATCGTTGACCTGGCGGCGTTTGCAGATATCCGCTCAACCGCGGACCTGACCTTACTGCAGCAGGACAGCCATCTCGTCATAGACCTGTCCGCACAGGGCGGTGGAACGCTCACCCTGCAGGATTTCAACGAGTCGGACATCACGGACGCCCACTTTGTGTTCTTTACGGACGATGGGCCGGCAATGGCCTGATCCCGCATAAGCAGGCGCAGCAGAACCTGCGCTTGCAACAGCCAATTTAATGGGGACGGATTTAAATCCGTCCCCGGTATCGAAACGGGTGTTACTTGCCGATACAGAAGCGGGAAAAGATCTCGCCGAGCAGGTCGTCAGGAGTGTGCTCTCCCGTTATCACGCTCAGGGTTTGTTGCAGCCTGGAGAGGTCCTCGGCAAATAACTCAACGGCATGGTGCCGCTGGAACTGCTTTGCGGCCTGTTCAAGCATTGCCCCCGCTTCCCGGAGGACACTGATATGGCGGGTATGTGCGATAAAGGTGTTCTCCGAATAGTCCGACGCCATGACGCAGTGTTTTATCTCCTGTTTCAACGCGTCTATCCCCGCCCCTGTTTTTGCCGACAGGAATATCTCCCGCGTCTCCCCTGAGGACGGCGGCCTGCCCGGTTCGTGACCGGACAGGTCAATCTTGTTGAAGACATACAACAGGTTTTTCCCCGGGCTGAATTGCGCGGCTATGGTTTTCAGGTCCGCCATCTCGTCCCTGTTGACATCAGCGATGAGAATAACGACGTCCGCGTTGCCGGCCGCGGTCCGGGCGCGCCGTATCCCTTCCTGTTCGATGCGGTTGCCGGCCTTTCTTATCCCGGCGGTGTCGATTACCTTGACCGGTATGCCGTCGAGCAGGATCTGTTGCTCTATCGTATCCCGCGTGGTGCCCGGTTGCGCTGAGACGATGGCCCGTTCCACCTGCGCCAGGCGGTTTAACAGGCTTGATTTACCCGCGTTCGGTTTCCCGATTATCGCTATCTTCAGTCCTTCCGCCAGCAACCTGCCCGTTTCTGCCCGCGCGCAAATGTCGGCAAAGCTACCGCGACACGCCGCCAACCGGTCCGGTAATTCCGTTTCCGCCAGGGGATCGATCTCTTCTTCGGGAAAATCCAGGGTGGCTTCGACATAGACGCGCAAATCGGTAACATGATTTACCAGCCCTTCGAGCAACGAAGAAAACAGCCCCTCCAGCGATCGCACCGCACTTATGGCGGCCTGTTCGGAAGCGCTGGCTATCAGGTCCGCCACGGCTTCGGCCTGCAGCAAGTCGATTTTATTGTTCAGGAATGCCCGTTCGCTGAACTCACCGGGGCGCGCATAGCGGGCATCCAGTGACAGGACCCGTTGCAACAGCATGTTCATCACAACCGGACCGCCGTGGCCGTGCAACTCGGCGATATCTTCGCCGGTATGGGAGTCGGGACCCTGGAAAAACAGCGCCATGCCGCGGTCCAGCACCTGCCCATGGGCGTCATGAAATGCCGTATACGAGCATTTGCGGTGTTCCGGCCGGAGTTTGCATATGGCCGTGATGATCCTGCTGCTGTCAGGTCCGGATACCTTGACGATACCCACTCCGCCCTGTCCCGGCGGCGTCGCGATTGCCGCTATGGTATCCGTATGATCCGGATGCCGGGCTACCACAGGCGCGTCACTTGGCAGCGGAGAGGCCCTCTTTTTCCAGGTTTCTCGTGATCAGCCACTGCTGGGCAATGGACAGCACGTTATTCGTGACCCAGTACAGCACCAGTCCGGAAGGGAAGAATGCAAAGAATACCGTGAAGATGAACGGCAGCGCCTTCATCACTTTCTCCTGCATGGGGTCCATCGGCGCCGGATTCAGCTTTTGCTGGATCAGCATGGTTGCGCCCATGATGACCGGCAGGACGAAGAACGGGTCCTTGCTGGACAAATCGTTCAGCCAGAAGATAAAGTCCGCCTGTCTTAATTCGACACTTTCCAGCAGTACCCAGTAGAGAGCGAGAAAGACCGGGATCTGTACCAGTATGGGAAAACAACCGCCGAACGGGTTGATCTTCTCTTCCTTGTAAATCTGCATCATCGCCTGGTTCAGGCGGGCGCGGTCGTCCTTGTAGCGGTCCCGTATCGACATGATACGCGGCTGTACCCGGCGCATATTCGCCATGGAGCGGTAGCCGGCCGCGGACAGGTGGTAAAATACGAGTTTCAGCAGGATCGTTACCAGGATGATAGACCACCCCCAGTTGCCCGTCAGGCCGTGTAACCGTTCCAGGCACCAGAACAGCGGTTTGGCCAGGAACCACAGGACGCCGTAGTCAACCGTCAGTTCCAGGCCCTCCGCCATTTGTGCCAGTTCGGACTGCACCTTGGGACCGATATACACGTAACCTGCCAGTTCACCCTGTTGTCCGGGGTCGAGTTGCAGGGTGGGGGAGACGTTGCCGATGGAATAATACCTGGATGAGAAAGACCGGGTATAGTACCGGTACGCGCTTTGCGTATCGGCAGGGAGAATGGCGCTCAGAAAATAATGCTGAATCATGGCCGCCCAGCCATTACTGATATCCGTCTCCGTCACTTCGTCATCCATATCGTCGAAACTGATCTTCTCATAACGGTTATCGGGACTGGAGAGCACCGCGCCGGTATAGGTGTAGAGCAGCCTGCGGCCTTCCCTGGACGGGTCGTCGCGTTTGATCTGGGTATACTGGCGGCCTTCCCAGGGCGCGCCCGAATTGTTTTCTATGATGTGTTTAAGGTGAACCCGGTAGGAACCGCGGGTAAAAACGAAGACCTTGCTTACCGCTATGCCGTCCGGCGATTCCCAGGTAAGCGGCACTTCCAGCACCTCCCGGCCTTCGTCCAGGGTGTAGCTGGTGCGACCTGACAAAAACGTGTCCGTGTGAGCCGGCGCCGATGCGCCGACGATGCCGCTCTGGATGACATGGTACAGGTCGGCGGAATCGTCCAGGAGTACAAAGGGCTGGTCCTGTGTGTCCAACGCGACCGGGTAATCCGGCAACACGGCGGAGACCAGGGTGCCGCCCCGGTCGATTTCAAGCCGCAGCACATCGGTCTCCACGGTTATCACGCTACCAGCGCTCCCTTGCGGTTCTTCAGCGCGGGACAAGGCCGGTGCGGTCTTATCGTCCGGTTTTACCTGGGGGATACCCGGGTCTTCATACGGCGCCGGTGCATTCCCGTTACCCGCGCCGGCAGACGCAGAGCCGTAATCCTGTTGCCAGGCCTCCCACAACATGATGGATACCAGCGTCAGCGCCAGGACAAGAATAAAACGCAGGGTGTCCATTGATAACCGGGGTACTGGTGATGTGGGCCGGCTAGGGAACCGGGTCGGCGCCGCCCGGGTGAAACGGATGACAGCAGCACAGGCGCTTCATACTCAGCCAGCCGCCGCGCAGCACACCGTGTTTTTCCACTGCTTCACCGGCGTAGCTGGAACAGGACGGGTAAAACCGGCAGTTCGCGCCCAGGAACGGGCTGACATAGCGCTGGTAAAAGCTGATCGCCCGGGTAATTATTGTCCGCATTGCAGGATCCTTTGCCAATGCATATTGAGAGACCGGCTCATGTGTCCGCCTTCATCTGATTTAATCTGTCTTTGCGCCAGCACCACAATGTCAAAACCTGACAATATCGTTGCATGTTTGCGGAAACTTTCCCGTATGGTGCGTTTTATCCTGTTTCTGGATACAGCTGTCTTTACCGCCTTCCTGGAAATAGCCAGTCCCAGTCGCGGGTACAACTTCCCGTTCCTGCATGCCAGAACGACGAACTGTGAATCCCTGGAGCGGCAGGATGATTTAAAAACGTTATTGTAATCCGCTACGTTGTTAAGTCTGTGTTTTCGCTGGAAACGGCGACGTTCAGGTGACACGGATTTGCGGGTTAAGCGGACAAGCGCTTCCTGCCTTTGGCTCTGCGCGACTTCAAAATCTGACGCCCGGCTTTGGTGCGCATGCGAACGCGAAAACCATGACGGCGTTTTCGCTTGATATTGCTGGGCTGGTATGTACGTTTCATTGGTCTTCTGTGCTATTCCCTGGATAGGCAGGCATTTTACTGTCTTGTCTTCCTGCTTGTCAATGAAAGGAGGAACAGATTCGGAAGGCATGAGGATTTTCTATTGGATAAGTCTGTTCAAGATGTATACACTCAAGTGTTCATCCACGTTTTTCGATGAGGGGACTGTTCGTTGACGTCTGTTTGGAAATCATGCCTGGAACGACTTGCCGGCGAGTTGCCTCCCGAACAGTTCAATACGTGGATTCGTCCGCTACAGGCCGTAGAAGACAGGAACAAGCTGCAATTGCTGGCGCCGAACCGGTTTGTCCTGGACTGGGTGAATGAAAAATACCTGCCCCGCATCAACGAATTGCTGCAGTCACAGGAGCGGAACGGCAGGCTGGTCCTGTCTCTTGAGGTCGGCAGTCAGAAAACAGGCGCGCGGCAGGCGCGGCGAACACAGGGCACGGTAGTCAGTCGCAACTACCTGCCGGAGAACCTGAACCGCAACTACAGGTTTACCTCTTTTGTAGAAGGAAAGTCGAACCAGCTTGCCCGGGCGGCGGCCATCCAGGTCGCGGAAAACCCCGGCAGCGCGTATAACCCCTTGTTCATGTGCGGCGGCGTCGGCCTCGGCAAGACCCACCTGATGCACGCCATCGGCAACTCCATCCTGGAAAGCCGGTCAAGGGCGAACGTTGCCTACCTGCACTCGGAACGCTTCGTTGCCGACATGGTCAAGGCGCTGCGGCATAATACCATTGACGAATTCAAACGTAATTACCGTTCGCTGGATGTCCTGCTTATCGACGACATTCAGTTTTTTGCCGGTAAGGACAGGTCGCAGGAAGAGTTTTTCTATACTTTCAACACACTGCTGGAAGGAGCGAACCAGGTGGTCCTGACCTGCGACCGCTATCCGAAGGAAGTAGACGGCATTGAAGACCGCCTGAGGTCGCGTTTCAGCAGCGGACTGACCGTTGCCATCGAACCCCCGGAATACGAGACCCGGGTCGCCATTATCAAGTCCAAGGCGGAAAACGCGCAGATAGACCTGCCGGACAACGTGGCTTTTTTTATAGCCAAGCGCTTCGTGTCGAACGTGCGCGAACTGGAAGGCGCCCTGAACAGGGTCATCGCCAATTCGAACCTCACCGGCCAACCCATTGACATCGAATTTTGCCAGCTTGCGCTACGCGATTTGCTGTTGTTGCAGGAGCGCCAGGTTACCCTGGAGAATATTCAGAAGGTTATCGCAAGATATTACAAGATCAAGGTCGCGGATCTGCTGTCAAAACGCAGAAGCCGTTCCATTGCCCGCCCCCGGCAGGTGGCCATGGCCCTGGCAAAGGAACTGACCAACCACAGTCTCCCGGAAATTGGCGACGCATTTGGCGGGCGTGATCACACGACAGTATTGCACGCTCACAGGAGAGTCGCCGAATTGCGGCAAAACGACAACAGGGTCGAGGAAGACTACAAAAACCTGCTCAGTATTCTCACTATCTAGCAGTCTGTCGGACTTGGGTGTCAGGATTGTTCTTGCAGACCATCATTCAGGCCCGTTCATCCCGACAAAGGGCACTGGCACGCAAGATTAATATATACAGGTATTCAATGGGTGTACTCAACCCGCAACA
>MKWU01006508.1_pt1 | contig 11827 bp, 12 predicted proteins | sample 809101 | NCBI WGS metagenome assembly MKWU01 (sample SAMN05860141, study PRJNA318959) | sponge metagenome | host: Aplysina aerophoba | place: Slovenia: Piran, Adriatic Sea, Gulf of Piran | collected 2013-05-07
CCCACACCTCAAGTCGTTGATTCTTTGTTATTCTGCTATTTTGACATTATATATATTATATATATATATATGTATGTATATATCAGTGCTGCATGGGGCAGTGATGCCCTAGTGTGCCTTGGCACATAGTGCACTTGATATGATATGATATGATATGATATACTGCCCCACCATGGGAATCTCCTCATTCCCAATAACGTACTGCACATCCGTCCTAGCCCATTCTCTTTTGCCTCACATGCAACACGTGTTTGCATTTATCTTCACCCCCCAGAGTCTGCACCACTATACAAGCACATCCAAACTCTTCTTGATTCCTGACTCATCCGGAGCGAGCAAAGCTGTGTCGTCAGCAAAAAGAGTACGTAAGCTAGCTAGCTTATCACTAGTGCCCACACGTTTTAGCATCTGGGCTAGGGGGTATATTATTTCGTGATCGAAATGCGTGAACTACCCTACTTTGCAGCCCCCAGCCTCGGCAATGTGCGAGCGCAGTTCAGAAGTCACGTGATCCGTGCAAAATGGCCTCTTGGAGAGGTTTTGGTACCGTGTATCGCTGTATGGTAAGCTTTAGCTGGAATTCGCTTTTTGCGACTAATTTTTAACCGTACTCCTGTTCATTTAATACAGATATCGCGTTTGTCTGTGGCCCGTTGTCATACGCATTTTGCTCTGCCGTTAAAGATAATCCGCCCTTTCTCTAACGGTTCGTGACTACCGTGGGTTGTATTACTAATTTTCACTATTAGTACACTAACATAGCGAAAGCATGATTTACCCATGGGTATCTTCTGTCACTTCTGCTGTCTTCTGAGTTTTTACTCTAGGTAGAGCATGAGGAGCAGGGTATGAATAGCACGCGAATGTCCCTGCTGTGATTGTACTGCCAATGGCCTAAAGCATAGTCAATAGATAGCATGTACTTTGATAACCAACATGATGTCACTGTTATAATAGTTACCAGTGTGTGAACAGTTCCGTTAAGTTGTTAATTGGCTCAACTGGCATTTCCCTTTCCTCTTGTATGTGTTCTTCACTTCTGGATTTGTAGCAACCTACAATGCCAGCTGTCAATTCTGGTAAGTTTTAATGTTATATTGCAGGTGCTCAATTTTTCATGTGTTATTGTATAGTTGTAGTGTGAATCAACAGATGATGATAGGGCCTCATGCTATCAGTTTGTGCATAATTTGTCGCCATCACTCTCATATTAGTGGAAATGAGTATACTTACTCACTCTTAGACATCACAATGCTCCATTGCATGTTGTCTCGTCATTGCGTATTTCAACTCAGCTACTGAATTTAAACACTTTATCTAATATATCGAAAGTTTATGGTAGCAGTCTCATTGTACGGATGACTTAGGTGTTGTATGGTGTTTTCTGTCTTGTATGGCCACAGTCAAAGAGTGTGATAACACTCTCCAGCCAAGGTCACACTATAACGAAACTGAGGATATCCTTGAAGATATTATTCATAGTATTTTAATAGACCATGCACCGCTCAGACTGTTCATGCCGAAAGATGTCTACTGCTCATCTGCCAATGCATTTTAAAGCAAAAATTGTTCACAACCTTGCCACTTCACTGAAAGCACTTGCAAAGAGCTGTTTACTGCTCGTCTGCCATGGTGTTTTAATAGTATATTAGAGAAGATTTTGCAATCGGAAGCACAGTTCATAGCTTGCACAACTCTACCTGACCCAGTCCCCGCATAATCTTCTCGTTAGCGAATTGGTCTTTCCAGCACACTCCCTCTATCATCCTTAATGCATTCTTTTGCGTGGCTCTGCTCTTCCATAGTGCCCATGCTTCACATCCTACATGAAAACTAGCATAATCGTTGCATTTACCATCCTTAACGTGGTTTTCCTACTTTGTTCTCTCCTATTCAAGCTTGCCCGGCTCATTACTGCTATAACTCTAGATGCCCACCCAACTCTTGCCTTTACTTCTCGTTCCGAATACCATCCCTGCTGATCATACTGCTAGGTAGTTCATTTCTACCTGCTCGAGGAGCTCATCACCAATCATTACAGACCTTACGATTTTCAAAACGCATAACACCTAACTTGTAACTGCGCTTATTCATTTCACTTGCGATTAAGATTTACATATGTGCAACCTGTATGGTACGTAGATGTGTTTGGAAAATGGCTACCGCATGAAAGTAAACAGACCTACAACACCTTGTTTGACTTGGACCACAAGGCTATTGGTACCTTATTGTTTGCAGGTGTGCTGTATGAGATAGTTCAACATCCTCTGAACTTTCGTTGTCTGTGTCCACTCAGTAGGCGATTCACGTACTCTCTGACACCAGTCACCTTTAACTCAATAGGCTTGTCCTTCGTCGAGAAAGCATTACCAACCTTCCTGCGGTCTCTTCCCAGTCCTGTGACCTGCTAGGTGGATAAGAGATCATCTCTCGTGCAAGCTCTACATTGTGCATGACATTTAGTCACTGTAATAAGACATTCTTGCAGTTACCAAGCTAAAAGCTGCCGAAGAGCAGAAGATGGGCTTCAAACAGCACTTGTTACAGATCATTACTTTCAACTTCTTCCAATTTACGTTTAGGACCCTTCTGGTCAGTGCTGTATTCATCTCATGCACATTGTGCTGCAGAGCTTCTTGCCATCATCACCATGTCATCTGCAAATAACAGGGTGCCTATCGTGCCCATTAAGAGTGTCTCTACTTTAATACACTCTTTTGCCACATTGTAGATAAAATATTAAATGTTTAAGGTGGAAAATGTGTGTGAGTACCCACAAGTACTGGTGGACTACACACAATTTTTTGACTTAGTATTTTATCCACCACTCTAAAATTTCTGTCTTTGCATCTGCTCTTCTCGCTGTTTTGATTGCTTTTGCTTTGAAACAGATGAGTTTTATGGCTAACAAAGATACCATGAGAGGTAGGGCATATTTTGATTTGTTTGAATACTCAATACATGTTCAAGCAGCTGTACAGTTCTATTAGAGTGATGCAGCGCCAGGGATTTAGGAATGCTCATCCCCAATGAAATGAGATGGGTCAAAATACTGAGTTGACACTACTGTTTTTCTGCTTTTTTTCGGCATTCCAAAATCTCTTCCCTTTTTTAAAAGTTTTTAATATTACTAGTTGTACTTTTTAGATAAGCAGACTAACTATGCAGAGTCTTTGTTTTGTCTAATTGTAGCTACTTATCTATTTGTAAAAATATTGAGAAAATGTTTCTACTGTTTATACGGTGTTTACGGGGTGCTGTGTGTATACAACATAGAAAAACGTTTATTTTCAGTGACAATGCTGCGTATGGTTAACATAGTCATGTGTAGCCAGCCCGTTTGGTTGTTCTGGATAATGTAGCTGTTTTTGTGAGACTAAGATTTGCACAGGTTTGTAAGAAAACGGCAGCATTCAGGTATGCCTATACACTGGGGTAGTAAGTGTACGAGTCAAAATGTTACTGGCGTTGATTTCCTATAACTTTAAATATCTCTGCACACCCTCGTGCATGACTGGGATCCATAGGTATCCTGTGTCAATTGTGAGAAATGCGCAAATGTTTGGTGGCAAGAAGAATACAAATATGAAAACATGAAGCAGGGTAATAGCGACCTATTGCGCTTTTCACTTACACGCACTCCAGGTTATCCTTGAGAGCGCTGCTGCACTCAGCACCTTGATATAAGCCTATCCATGGCCTTCAATCATTTCTCTTTGCCACCATTTTGCTAAGTTTGTCAATGTGCTTTAATACATTAGATAGGAGCCGCCATTTTGAAGTGGGGACATTCCTAACTAGACATCACCCATGATGCCTGATACTGTGATGCTATCTATGCTGTCAACTGCTTCCCCTATCATACTCAGCAAGCCTTTGCTGTAAAGCATCAATCTGCTTCTCTAGGTGCAATATCTCTTCTTTGTTTCTGCTAGCCTGCTCATATGTGATGTAATTCAGGCCAAGTCTTGACACGACGGAAACAGTCCAGATTAAGTGTAACGATTTGTCTAGTTTTAAGGTGCATTTCCGTCCTAACTGAGCCAAAGCTAGCTTACAGCTCGTTTAAATTCCCAACGTATTCAATTAGCCATTTTGTTATGAATATCATTATGGCTAAGACTGGCTCAACCGCCAAAGTAAATTATGCCAAATGACATTTTTTCAGCAATCCGCCATAATATCTTACTGCCAACATTTCCGGCCATACGGTACACCCTTACCATTAAGTCTGAAGTATGCGTGGAATTATAATTGGGGGTGACAAAATTGCCATGACATCACATCTGCAGGCTGGCAGGCATTGGCAACCTAGCTTATGTATGGGAAAGATAGTAAACAGTACCAAACTTTGAAACGTGCATGTGGCGCAGATGTACCATTTACTCTAATTTTGCGAATGGTACGCTATGAATGTTTGAATGCCCGAATAAGTGCAAAGCAGTGCGATTCATTGAACAAGCACAGAGATTGAGGGCTCCTACATAAGCCAGGTTGTAGCTGCCAGTGCTAGCTGCCGGATGTGATGTCATACCAATTCGTGACTGCTGCATTAATTGCTACCTTAATAGTAAAGGTCTATTGCTGGATCTAGTAGTGAGGAGCTCCACCATTGAATGTGACTCAGTTGCTTTTTGCTGCACTGGCTTTTTCACTGTTGTCTGAATCCGTGTTCCTTTCCTCAGATGTTTTTCAGGAATGTCTTTTGCATTTTCTTTGCACTCCTACTGCCAATCAATCAATCAATCAATCACACATTCTGAACACATCTCCTAGACAGGAGCTCGTCCTTACATCATACAGCTATACCGTTCAACAGAAACATTTCACAGAAAAGAGTCCATATATATAATATTATCTAAAATTGTCCAACCATCGCAATCGGGGTCTTCCTCTAGGCCTTTTTCCAACCACGACACCTTCAAACACTCTCTTAGTACACCTCTCATTGCCCATTCCTTCTACTCTTTCTTTCCACTCCTCCTGTCTCGTTTTCACCTTCTCCAGCACCCCTACTTGGCCCAGCCTCTGCAGAATCTCATCATTTGTGATTCGGTCCTTACAACACACTCCCTCTATCCTCCTCAGTACATTCATTTGTGTGGCTTGAATCTTCGACTTTTGCTCTTTCCATACTGCCCATGCTTTGCATCCATACATCAAAACCGGCATCACTGTTGCATCTATCACCTTCAATTTAGTTTTCTTACTCAGCTCTTTCCTCCACGGAATGGCCTGCTTCAACCTTCCAATGACTTGTGATGCACACCCAACCCTTGCTTCTACTTCTCGCTGCATACTGCCATCACCACTGATCATAACCCTAGGTACTTCATAGCGTCTACCTGTTCCAGCTGCTCATCTCCAATCCTTACCTGGCACTCCTCCCTCTTTCTTGCCACTCTCATCACTTTAGACGTCTTCCAATTTACCTTTAGGTCCCATCTGACCAGTGCCTCATTCATTGCCTCGACATTATGCTGCAGTGCTTCTTCCGTCTCTGCCATCATCACCATGTCATCTGCAAACATCAATAACCCTGCTGTGCCTGTAGAGAGTACCACTTCCGTGACACACTCTCCTTGCTTTCCTCACCACATTATCAATAAAAATATTTAAAAGCCATGGCGACAGTGTACATCCTTGCCTTACTTCTTTGCGCATCCCAAACCACTTCGACTCTATCCCCTCTACCTTTACTCTGGTCCTTCCTCCTTCATACAAAGCCTTGATTGATCTCAGCAGTCTTCCTCTAATCCCATATTCAAATAGGATTCTTCACAGCTTCTCTCTACACACATTATTGTATGCCTTCTCCAAATCTATAAACACCATAAACATCACTTTATCTTTCTCAATCACCTCTATCACCTGCTTCACTGCAAATATCTGATCTAAACATCCCCTTCCGCTTCTAAAACCTCCTTGCTCATCCATTACACTTCCTTCTGTTAAGCCTTTTACCCTATCATTCAGTACCCTGGCAAAAACCTTCCCAACAACACTCAAAAGGCTGATTCCTCTATAGTTGGTACATTCCAGCCTACTACCCTGCTTATGAATAGGTACAATGATTGCAGACTTCCAGTCTCTGGGTGCACCACCTCTTCCCCACACCTCATTAAACAGCTTCACTAACCATTCAATAGCCACTTCTCCCACCTTCAACATTTCTGGCATGATGCCACACGTACCTGGTGCTTTTCCACCTTTCAGCCTGCTCACCACTCTTCGGACCTCCTCCTCACTTATCTCCTTGTCACTCTCCTGACCTTTATCCAGATCTGGTTGCTCTGATACATTTTTGACCTCCTGGAATAGGCTTTCAAACTGCTCCTTCCATCGGCCCCTGATGTCTGTTTGGTCAGTCAGCAGCTGTCCATCCTTGTCATTTATGTGTGTGCCCCCCCTCGTGGACCTTCTGTCCTCCTTCACCCTCCTCCGAAACTTTCGTTGGTTACCAATTACTTCCTTCTCCATTTCCCTTCCAAACTGCACCCATTCCTCATTTTTTTTCCTTCCTCACAACCCTCCTAGCTTCTGATTTTGCCTGACTATACCTCTGCCTAGCTTCCTCTGTGTCAGCATTAACATTTCCTTGTACAGTATCTTCTTCCTTCTAATTGCAAACTGTACCACATCATTCCACCATCTCGTTCTCTTCTTCACCCCATTCCTCCTCTTATCAATGCCACATGCCCTAGCTGCCGATCTCACAATGACTTCCTTCAGTACCTTCCACACCTCTTCCACCGACCCTTCCTGAAGAGCATGTTTCACCTCCCCACACCTTTTGGCTATGTTGGTTTGGTACACTCTCCTGACCTGGGCATTCCTGAGCTTCTCCACTTTGATGTGCTCTTTCCTTACACTCCTAATGCACTCTTGCCTCCCTACCATTCTCAACTGGATCTTCATTAAAACAAGATAGTGGTCACTCCCCACTTCTGCACCCCTCACCACCTTCACATCCTTCACCCTCCTCATGCACTCCTTTCTTACTAGGAAGTGGTCAATGATTGACACTCCCATAAACTCCTACTGCCATTCTTCTTCATTTTGCCTCCTGTAACGCTGACCACTCTCGCAAATGTACCATTACAAAAGCTCGTACCATAATGCATCGAGAGAAAATGTACTTATCGGTTTAAGACCTTCTTTCTCGAAGCCAATTCCAAGTGCAGACAGTTTTTCACAACTGAAGTTCGCACATTCCGACATGTATATGCATGTTCACGCGAGAATTGGGTGTATAACTGTTGTGCAGCGTTATAATTTGTATAATATATGTAGGCAGTATTGTAGTCTCTCTTGTGCACTGTGATACTCGAGTATTGATGCTATCATGGCATCAATAGTATTGGCTAGCTCTAGTCTGCAGTTAAGCAATTAGTATAAATGTATAATAGTATGTGGCTAACTACTGATTTGAAGTAGGCATGGAGGGCATGCAATGAAGATCTACCTTACAGAGTTACAACAATCACTTTGTACAAATTAGAATTGCTGCTACAAATGTTTCTAGTGCTGTGTATGGTCCCAAAAGCTCAGCACACATACGTACATATAATGTGTTTGTGTGTCCAAGCTATGCAGGGGTGTATGGTGATGCTTTGCCACAACAAAATGTTTGTGTGTATCACAGGTCAAAGGTAGCCAGTAGCAAAACACACTTGAGGAGCACTGTACTGCAGTACTTGTAATTAATGGTGTACTCCATTCTGTTTCATGCAGGCTGAAGTCCATTCCTTCAGTCCGCCATGTATCGTCCACTGTTTTCAAACGTTAGTACAGTATGTTTGTTTATTGACAATTTGGTAATTATTATTATATATTTGCAATGTTTGCTCTTCTGTAGTGAATAGATTTACTGAAGTAAAGACACCTCCATTTGCTGAATCTATTACTGAAGGAGATGTACAGTGGCAAAAAGGTGTGTCAAAGGCTGCTCATGTAAATTGACCGAAGTAAATCACACACTATGCATATAATAATGTATAAATACATAAAGTAGATATACATAGAAATAACATTACTACTTAGCTACAGTAATTAACATCAAATTAATTATATATATCATGTACAGTATCAATTGCATCAAATCAATTACAGCTACCATTTTGCTGTATATATTATATGTATGATCTATCGACAAATATGTGGATGTGTACTATACCCCGTGCAGGCATTAGTGACAACTAGCATTATTTAAGACCTTGGATCATAAAGTGGAAGAGATTTGGGAATGCTTAGAAACAAACTAGTAGTGTCATCACAGTACTTTGACACATCTCATTTCTTTGAATATCAGCAGTCCTGTTATCCGTTGTAGCTTCGTGCATCACTATAATGGAATTGTACTTAGATTGATTGCATATACCCAAACCTCTATATAGAGGCTGCATACATGAATTTGTCGGATATTGTTGCCAGTCAGTCGCTTCTTGTTCGTATTTGGATTGTCAGATACAACTTGCCAATTTAATGGTGGTCATGTTTCATGTTCAGCACTGGTGAAGATTGATCCTTCTGCATTGTTCTTGGGCCCGATCACGAGAGTCGAGCTGTTATGCCCAAGACAGAACGTGTTGGGTTTGGCCAGGAAGAACAGACAGTTAGTGGGACAACTTCATGCAGAATGTGGTTGTGCAGTGTGATGTCGTTACTAACAACCCGAGGGAGAGGTGTCGACCACGACGTCCGAGAAACAACGGACACGGAATAGGGAGCCACCAACAGTTAATAATCAACTCAATCCTGCACAACACGCGGTACTAGCTACACTGCACATGCGTACAACACATGTCACAGCCATTACATCATGCATTACATCATGGATAAATGACGTTGAATAATAGTGAGTAACAATACACCACACTCCTCCCTCCTTACAAGAAAAGAACGGCTACAGCAATGAACTCAAGAGTACCCCCAAAATTGAGTGTCAAGTACAGGTAAATCTGTCAACAAGCTTTCACTGACGATGGGGATACGTGCACACAGGTGTACGGTTAGGACCACTGGGTACTGACGTTTCCGAGGAATGTGGTATCTTGGGCTGCTCCGTCACTAAAGTAGGCGTCATTGAATCCTCAACACTGGCGGTCTCTGGCAACTCGTCAACCGCATCCTCCCGTGGCACTGCTCTGGCAGCGGACCCAACAGTGGATGGTCCAGTAGCTACTTCTGATGGCTTCCCTGCAGATGGAGCAAATAGTTCTCGAATGTGGTCCACATGCTTTCGTTGCATCTGGCCCCCATCCGTCTGGACCAGGTAAGACAGGTCCCCGGCGCTCTAGTATGGTACCAGGCTTCCATACTGACTTGTCTCGACCTTCTCGTACCAGGACTCTGGCACCCACTGTGAACTGTCTGAAGCGTGCTCTAGCATCAAGGTATTGCTTCTATTGTGCCTGTTCTCTGCACACCTTCTCACCAAACACAGGACGCATCAAATCAAACTGCGTGCGAGTGGGTCTTCCCAAAAGCAATGAGGCTGGTGACTTTCCAGTCATTGCGTGTGGCGTGCTCCGATATGACACGAGAAAACTCTGTAAGCGGTGCTGGAAAGGCAAACCATTCCCCTCTCCAGCCTTCATGGCCTGTTTGAAGGTCTGGACGAACCTTTCAATCACGCCATTCGAGGCAGGATGGTATGGTGCTGTACGAATGTGCCGAATGCCATTGGCATTCACAAGTCAGCAAATACACGTGCCATGAATTGAGGACCATTATCCGATACCAGTTGATCTGGCAAGCCAAACGATGCAAAAATGCGTCTCAGGACGACAATGGTATCCTCCACGGTGGTCGATCTCATCAGAAAATCTCTGGCCACTTAGAATGAGCATCTATAGCAAGAAAGAACATCTTGCCCTGGAACGGGCCTGCAAAATCCACATGTATGTGCTTCCACAGTTCTGCTGGCCACACCCACGGGTGTAGTGGTGCTTCCTGAGGTGTGCTCTTTACCGCTTAGCACGAAACACAGGACTTGGCAACAGACTCAATGTCAGTGTCCATGCCTGGCCACCACATGTAACTCCGTGCCATAGCCTTCATTCTCACTACCCCTCCATGATCTCTGTGCAAATCACTCAGAATTCGGGCTCTCAACTTTGCAGGAACTACCACACGAACTCCCCATAGCAAGCAATCTCCCTCTACTGTCAACTCCTCCCGCCTCGAGTAAAATGGCTTCAAGTCAGAGGGAACATTGCTAGGCCAACCACAACAAGTAAAATGCATTACTCGGCTCACCTGAGGGTAATGCCTTGAACATCTGCCCACTTTCGCTGCAGTGACCGGTAAAGCTAGGATTTGGCCCAAATTGTAACAGGCAGCATCCTTGGATGCTTCCGCCCCTGGGGGAGAGTTAAGAGGCAACCACGATAAGCCATTGGCATTGGCATGTTCCTTCGTGCTGCGGATCTCGATCTGGTAGTTGTATGCGGATAGAGTGATGGCCCATCGCTGTAGGTGAGCAGCGGCCAATGTCGGAATAGCATGATAAGGACCCAGGATGGTGGTCAGGGGCTTGTAGTCCATTATTTAGGTGAACTGGCGTCCGTAGAGGTACTGGTGAAAACGATTCACCCCAAAAACGAGTGCCAACGCCTCCTTCTCCACTTGAGCGTACTTCTGTTCTGCAGGCGTTAGTGTCCGTGAGGCATAGGCAATTGGACGCTCTCCCGCATCGGCACACCTTTGGGAAATCACTGCCCCAACGCCGTAAGCCGATGCATCAGCCGCGGGGGTCGTAGTGAAAAAGAACCTGGTCTGAACTCAGCATGCCTTTGATGGCCTGAAACGCTTCCTCACACTTCTTGAACCACACCCATACAGCTCTCTTCCACAGTAAGCAGTTCAATGGATGGAGCATCGTAGAAACATTGGGGAGGAAACGGCCATAGTAATTGACTAGGCCAAGAAAGGAGTGCAATTCTGATATGTTGGTGGGTGCTCTGGCTTCTGCAATGACCTGCTGTTTGGTAGGGGTGGTGTGTAAGCCATCTGTGTCAATGACATGGCCCAGATACTCTACCAAAGTCTGCAGGAAGTGACACTTGTCCTTCCTGAGGCGGAAACCCTTGTCCTGCAGCCGCTCCAGCACCTGGGACTGTAGGTTGAGATGCTCCTCTGTGCTCTTTCCTGTGATGATGATGTCATCCAGGTAACATCTCACTCCTGTCAGGCCGTTTAGCAGCTGATTCATCGTCCTCTGAAAGATGGAGGGGGCAAAAGCCACCCCAAAGGGTAGCCGGCTGTAACGGTACAACTCCAGATGAGTGTTCACTGTGACCAACTCCGATGGTTCTTCATCCAACAACAGCTGTTTGTATGCTTGAGACAAATCAAGTGTAGTGTACGATTCACCCCCGGCCAAGCTCGCAAAAATGTCCTCCGGCTTGGGAATGGGATGCTGGTCAATCTCTAGTGCAGGGTTCAACGTGACCTTGAAATCCACACAAATCCTGAAGGACCCATCTCTCTTCGGCACTGGCACTAAAGGAGTGGGCCAATGACTAAACTCAACCTTCTTCAGTATTCCAACCGACTCCAAGCGCTGGATCTCCTGCGCAACTGCAACCTTAATGGCGAACGGAACTGGACGTGTTGGTGCGAACTTGGGCTGGCTATTATACTTCAGCTTCAGTTGGACAGACAGTGTGCCGTACCTAGCTCTTCACGAAACACCTCTTTGAACTGCTGCAGCACTTCGTCCAACCTCTTGCGGCCCACTGTGGGGAACGAAATGGCCTGCCATGAAAGACGGATCTTACCCAGCCACTCTCGCCCAAATAGCGCAGGACCATTGCCTTGCACG
>MKWU01006509.1_pt1 | contig 11826 bp, 16 predicted proteins | sample 809101 | NCBI WGS metagenome assembly MKWU01 (sample SAMN05860141, study PRJNA318959) | sponge metagenome | host: Aplysina aerophoba | place: Slovenia: Piran, Adriatic Sea, Gulf of Piran | collected 2013-05-07
CCCCTCAACCCTCTCATCCATCAGCTCCAACAACTTCCCCCTTTCCTCTTTTACCAGTTCACACTTCATCACCAGATGCTCCGCATCTTCCACCTCTCCGCTTCTACAGTTCTTACAGATCCTCTCTTCTCTTTTCAAACCCCGCCACCTTCCAGTTTCAATTCTCAGTTCTGCCGTCCCTCCTCTCAATTTAGCCAACATCCTTCTCTGCCTCTTACAGGCTATACATTATGGTCCATCCATTTTGCCACCAACCTGCCCTCTTTGCATGAAGCCTTTGGCAATGATGGGCTTCAACGGCTCTCTGTGGCTCTGTGGCACCATCCTTTGGCAAACAGAGCAGAGACTGGCAAACTTGTCCATTGCAGCCCTCGGCAAGCAAGAGTACAAAGCCTGAACCTGTATAGTGTACAGTGAGCATTGCATTAAATGTTGTGTACACGGAATGTCACTGTCCGCTGGGCTTGCCTTAGCAAGTGTAACATTTACCTTCTCTGTGCCAGGTGTGCAAAGAATGCTACTTAGGCCAAGAGCAGGATAGTTTATTAGTTGAAATTTTCTTCGTTTCACCCAGTGGGTAAATGTCTTGTCCTGCTTTCTCCCCTTTCCCTGCAGGAACAGCTTTGCCTCATCTGCCCTGACCTTGGTCACCACAATGCTGCCATTTGCTTTCTTTTGCAAATACTTCTGTGACACGAACGCTTCAAATTCCTGTTTGTGGATTCCTGTCAGATTTCATTATACATATTTTGTAACCCATGTGTACCATGGGCTATTGACTAACTGCACTGATCCTGCAAATCTGTAACTCACTAGATTGATCAGTTTTGTGTGGGGCTGCTTCATCATGGGCCAAAGTTTGGTACATTCTGTTCACTTGAAAATGTCTTCTCTTGTGATGTAGGGAACCTGCCAAAGCAGCCACCTCTATTCGGGAGAGGGTGTCTGCAGGTGCTGTACTTCTGCTGAGCAGGAATCAGCTTCCGGGAGAAGTACGCAAGGGGGCACCACGTGTTGTCAATCAGCTGCTGGAGGACTGCACCCACGGCTGAGCTGGAGGCGTCAGTGAGGATGCAGGTCGGGGCTTCTGGTTTAGGGTGGACCAAAAGGGTAGTGCATCCTTGATAGACTCGAAGGCGGCTGTGGCAGCTTCTGTCCAGGTGAGTGGTGTTGTGCCTTTGGGAGCTGTCTTCAGGAGGCCGTGCAAGGGCCGGAGGGTCTGGGCACAGCTAGGGACAAAACGGTGGTAAAAGTTAACCAGGCCGAGGAATTCCCCCAACTTATGCTGTGTGAGCAGCAGAGGAAAGTACCGGATGACTTGTACTTTGTCCTCCATAGGACGGATTCCCTGGCAGTCCTCATGGAAACCAAGGAAGTGGAGTGAAGTTGCACCCTGGACACATTTGCTGGGGTGGACTTGGAGGCTATGGTCCTCAAGACGGGAGAAAACCTAGCGAGATGATCCCAGTCTTCCTCTGAGGTGGGGCTGGCAATCAAAATGTCGTCCAAGTAGGAGTAGACAAAGGGTAGACCATGCAGAACTTGGTCAATAAACTGCTGATGGACTGGGCTGTATTCCTCAAGCCAAATGGCATCTGTAGGAATTCAAAGAGTCCAAAGGGGGTGGCGATGGCGGTCTTAGGAAAGTCCTCAGTGGCGACAGGGATTTGGTGGTAGGCTCTGACCAAATCGATCTTAGAGAAGATGGTGCAGCCATGTAGTGCAGAAACAAATTCCTGCAGGTGAGGGATGGGGTAACGGTCAGGAACAGTGGCATAGTTCAAGGCTCGGTAGTCACCGCAGGGATGCCAGTTGCCAGGGGCTTTCTTCGGGAACAAATGTAGAGGGGTAGCCCATGGGCTGGAAGAGGGTTGGATGGTTCCCAGCTCCAACATGTGGTCAAACTCTTGGCGGATGACACGCAGACGCTCAGGAGGCCGGCGGCGGGGACGGGCATGTACGGGCGGGCCAGTGGTTGGGATATGATGCTGAACAGAGTGTTTGATGGGTGCATCCTTGGGACGTGTGGAGGTCAGGAATGGGGAAATCCTGAAGAATGGCCGTGAAGGGGTCTGCAGGCGGTGGACATGGCACATGTGGTCGGGGGGAGGACTCTGAAGTAAGGACAATTAACTCGCATTTGGGTGATGGAGTCAACCAGTTGGTGGTTGGTGACATCGACCAAGAGCTGAAAATGGTGCAGAAAGTTGGCCCTGAGAATGGTGTGCTGGACGTCTGCAACAAAGAAGACCCACCGAAGGTGCACTGAGCCCGAGGTTGAGGGTGTGAGACTTGGCACCGAAGGTCGCTATGCTAGAGTTGTTCACTGCTTGCAGAGAGTGACCTGTAGGGGGAGGGGGACGAGATAAACTGGAAACTGGGAGAACGCTCACCTCAGCTCCTGTGTCTATCAGAAAGTGTAGGCCACTGTGGCAGTCAGTCACAAAGAATAGGCGACTTGGTGGTAGGCCGGGGGTGTTGGTCACCATCAGCACCTGGCCTTGGCATTTCCTGACCAGGAGCAGGGCGAGGAACATTAGTGAGCTTGCTCTCCAAACCTGCGGTGGTACCAGCAGAGACCATTCGACTGTCCTGGCGAGGCAGGGGGCTTGCGACTGCTGGACCGAGAACTGGGACGGGAGCTTGAGTGCTGGCAGGAAGCGCAAGGAGGCCAGTTGAACCGAAGCAAGCATGTCCTACAGACGGGCCACCTCCGAGTGTAGCTGTTCCACTTCAGCCATAAGGGGGGAAAGGTTAAGGGTGGAGACAAAGGGGAGTTACCACTTCCACAATCTTGTCTGCAAGCTGGGCTAGGGCCTCAAGGGACATCTCTCCAGCAGAGGTTAAGACCACCCTGACCTGGTTGGGCAGTCGCAGGAGTTCTGGAACAAGAGCGGAAGCAGCACCTTTTTCGATGTGCGAGTTTTCAATCCCAATGCACCCTCCAACAACAAATCAACAGCAGCAGCTTGCTACAGGAAGCACGAAATGGAAAAGTGGCGTAAGTATGAGAGAAGGGTACTAGATGTCGAGCATGGCTCTTTCACGCCCCTGGTATATATTCTCCACGAGTGGAGGCTTGGGCCCTTTTGCCACAGTCACATTCAGAAGGCCTGCCAGCCTCATCTCCAACAAGGTGTCACGACCTTACAGTGCAACTCTTGGCTTCATCCACTGCATTCTCACTGATTGACTCGGCTGTGATGTGCCCACGTAGGGCCAGATCCTTAATCCATAACCCCTCCAGGGACTTGAATCTCCACAGCCAGCCACTGGACCTCATCACCAATGAGGCCCGGTGGTCTGTGTTACCTGCCAGATAACTGTAACAATCCTTATTTTATTAAGCTATATTTTACTATATGTAATCGCGGCTGCCTTGTCGTGCACTAAGAGGAACAGGTCTCTCGACGATTCTGTCGCACGGGGGTTGATCTCGGTCGTGCACGGACATGGTCACTGAACTGAGCAACTCAATCACACCAAAAGAGCAGCAATACAAATCAGGGTGTGTTCATATATGCACGTACAAGTGTAAGTAACAATGGGACAATAAACTGGAGTACAATTGGGCCTACGCTAAGCATATTCATACGTTAATACAGGAAATAATAACATGTCATGTGACCTCCTGAATAATAATAAGGCGATCATGAATAATAGTCAGAAAGCTCTGTTACATAGCTTCCCCCTTTGAAGAGTACGTCCCGGACTCTTGGTACTCTCATATAGGAACCAGATCACCGAATCTGTCAGGGGGCTGGCAGTTACGGCCAGGGTATCGTCAATGATGCTGATGTTGGCTTTGGGGAAGAGGGGGAACAGGTGGCGATGGTTGGTCTGGTTCGCTCCGTGCCGGAATATCTTCAGGCTCTACCACATCCAGTCTGGTGCCAGTAACTGGGGGTTCAGGTACAGGTTCCCCAGAGACACTGGTGTCCTCTGCTGGTAGACTGCCCTCTACGGCATCACCACCGATTGAATAGAACCACTAGTCGTTTGTGAGGTGCCCGAAGTAATTGGATCCGATAGGTACTGTCTGACAGCCTCTTGATGACACGGTATGGGCCAGTCCATGGATGATGCAACTTCTTGGTAGTCCCTCCTGACAGTACCGTAGTGTATTGCCAAACGTGGTCTCCAACCTGGTGCATATCCCCATGCACTCGTCTGTTGTAGAGTTGTCTCTGCACTTCCTGTTTGGCACAAGTGGTCTGGCGCACCCTCTCGTAAGCTGCTTCCAGGTTCCGTTTCAACTCAACTACATACTCTGGAGTTGTCATCGGTGGACTCACATCTGTTTTGAAAACTAGTTCCAAAGGCAACTGTGCTCATCGCCCAAACATCAGGAAAAAAAGGGGTCTGTCCTGTTGATGCATGCACACTGGTATTGTATGCAAAACATACCTTCTGCAAGTGCCTTTCCCACTCAAAGGGGTGCTCCTTCGCCATGGTCGCCAGCATGTCTGTCAGGGTGCGATTGAAGCGTTCAACTAGCCCATCAGACTGTGGGTGGTAAGGGGTTAGGGTTAGGGTTTGGCTTTCAGGATCTCAGTCAGGTTAGGATCAGCCAACTGTGCTTCCCGCAAGTCCTGCTGGGACAAACCTGGGATAACTTCCTGTGGGGTTCTGACTGTGGCAATGGCACCATTACTCTCCTCTTGCTCAGCATGGGACTCTCGCCCATACTGCTTGCACGGGACTCAGGACAACACATCAGCGTTGCCGTGTTTGCGGCCGGGTCTGTGGACAATATCACAATCATATTCCTGCATACGTTCTAGCCATCTTGCTAGCTGGTTCTCCGGGTTCTTAAAATTGCGTAGCCAAGTGAGGGATCCATGGTCTGTCCGTACTACGAAGTGGCGTCCTAGGATGTATGGGCGGAAGTGCTGAAGGAGTGTCACGACAGCCAGCAGCTCTCTCCTTGTGACGCAGTAGCTCCTTTGCCTTGCTGAGCACCCGACTGGCATGCGCAACAACCGTCTCTCTGCCATCATTCTTCTTTGAGAGGACCCCCCCAATTCCATCATTACTGGCATCCGTGTCCAGGACAAAGGTTTTGGTAAAGTCAGGGAAGGCAAGGATGGGCGCCTGTGGCAGCCTCTGTTTCAGCTTCCTAAAGGCTTCTGCACACTGGTCGGACCACTGAAACTCACTAGCCTTCTCAGTCAACCAATGAAGCGGCTTGGCCATGGTAGCGAAGTCCTGGATAAAGCGACGGTATAGTAATTGCACAAACCGAGGAATTGCTGAACTTGCTTCTGGTTAGTTGGGGTAGGCCAGCTGGTAATAGCCTGTACCTTTGTTGGATCCATCTTTCCTGGTGACACCATTGAGCTGGCGGTAGTCAACACAAAAGCGCACCGAACCATCCTTCTTTTTGACTAAGACAAGTGGGGATGCCCATGGGCTACTAGACAGTTGCACAACCCCTTTCTCAACCATCCGCTGCAACTCTTCCCGGGCCTGCTCTCGCAGTGCTGCAGGGGCTCTTCGCACTGGTTGGCGAACTGGAGGGTGATCACCAGTATGGATTCGATGTTGTACCTTGGCAGTGCGACCTAGATCTGAAGATGAAGTGGCCAGGATGTCTTGATACTCGTCCAACAATTTGAATAGCTGCTCACGCTCCATAGGCAATAGATTCTCACATCCCTCCACTACCTGTCTAAGGTCTTCACTAGGTGTCTGGTTGCTGTACGGGGGCAATGGTGATTACATTTTCTATAGGCTCCAGCACAGCTATCTTGGTCCCTTTGAACACGAACTCCTTGTGGATCTGATGGGCAGACCACTGCACGGGCCACCACAACACTGGGCTTGATTGCTCTGCGCTCCAACATCCATGTTCCCCCAACTAACACTGGTGTCTTGACATCAAGCTCCATCTCTGAAAAGGGGGGTACTTGTACCGTTCCCACACATGATACTGGTACTGGCTCCAAAGGGAATTCCGGGAAACACCGCCTAGCATCTGATACTAGAGGAAGTTTGAGTTCTCCACCGTTGACAAAGAGCTCACAGGATGCAATGTTGATAGTGCACTGATGATCTTTCAAGAAATCTAGTCCAAGTATGGCATCAGAAGAGAGCTGATCCACAACAATCACCGAAACACGGAATGTTTCGCCACCCAGTAGTACCTCTGCATTTGCCTCACCTCGTACAGACAATGGTGTCCCCTCCACACCCACTAGCTGGCGACCTTGGTATGGCTTCAGCTGGCGACAATTGGGGTCTGCTTGGGTCCACACTGTGGTCTTCACACGATGGTGATGATGGATCCTGTGTCAACTAGAAAGGTGACTGGCATTCCCTGAATGCGACCGTTGATGGAATAGGACGAGGTGGCAGTGACTGACAGTACTGTGGTGCTCTCTGGAAGACAGGTTGGACTCATCGGTTATGCCCTCCAGTGTCTGGCCATTGACACTGGGGACGGAAGTGTCATGAGAAGTGGCCTTTGTCAAGCCCTCTGGTGTTCGGCCATCTACACTGAGGGCCTCCCGTTTCCCGGGTCGCTCTGCCTTTGCTGGGGTCGTGGAGCCACACATCCTCGGGCCAGGTGTCCCTCCTTCTTGCATCTGTGGCAGACAACGGGTCCACGTGGTGGGGAGTTGCTGGTATTTGGCTTCTCACCTCTCACCTTACCCACCTCCTGTTGGTTCTGGGTTAAGGATGCGACTTTGGCCTCTAGCTGATCCATTCGATCTACTACTTGCTGTAGCAGGGTCACGACTGCATCGTTCTGGGCATGCACCAATGAAACTCGTTCTATTGGCATGTAGCCTTCTGCTACCTGCGCCACTCGACTACCCTTAGGCAACAAATAAGACTCCATTTCTAGAGTTGCACTCACCGCTTCATCCACGGTCTTGGGGCGCTTCTGCTTCACGCTGAAGGCAAGCTGCTGAGGTTCCAGCTGTCCTAAGTAGCGGGTGAGGGCGAGCTGTTCCCTCACGTCCTCTTGCAGGTCAGGGTAAGCACGCTCCACCAGCTGCTTCAGATCCTCCGCAAAAGTAGCCCAATCTTCGCTTTGAAGCTTCTTCCGTCCGATTAGCTCAGCGAAATACAACTCCCGCTTGCTGCTCGGATCAAACCGCTCCTTGAGCACCTCTAAGCACCGGGCGTAACTTACCCTGACCCCTTCGTGGACCCTCTTAACTGCGGTCGCTGCTCGTCCGACCAATCGTACCCGCAGCCACAGGAGTTTCTCCTCTTCCTTCCATCCGTTAACAGCTGCCACATTCTCAAAGTGTTCGGCCCAGTCCATCCAGCTGCTGTCGCCCTTGTACACCTCTGGCAGTACCACTGGCCGACCCGAGACTGCCTGGTTCCTCCCGATCTCCCCTCCATGCTGTTCCTGTTGTGCCATCTCGACGTGAAAATCCTGCCGACTACGCCAATGTAATCGCGACTGCCTTGTTGTGCACTTAAGGAACAGGTCTCTCGACGATTCTGTCGCATGGGGGGCGATCTCGGTCGTGCACGGACACGGTCACTGAACTGAGCAACTCAATCACACCAAAAGAGCAGCAATACAAGTCAGGGTGTGTTCATATATGCACGTACAAGTGTAAGTAACAATGGGACAATGAACTGGAGTACAAGGGAGCCTACGCTAAGCATATTCATACGTGTGACCTCCTGAATAATAATAGGGCAATCATGAATAATAGTCAGACAGCTCTGTTACATATATAAGACCATGTAAATACATGACATGTTTTGCCATGTATGTGTGTATGTGTGTATGTACGTATGTATTATTAGTACCGAAGTAAAAAAATTAGACCCAGGATGCCAGGGTAGGCAACTACGCTACTTCCGGCGACCCCATGGCTGTACGCATCTAATCACTGATGCAATTGTAGATTATAACGTTACACCAACGTACATAGTATACCACAAGTGTATTATTTAGCTATAGCTACGTTCAAAGTATACAGAACTAGCTAGCATCAATCTACAAACATGATTGTGTTCACTACAATTTACATAGAATTACGGCATTAAAGGACAAAGCCACGTTACAACTCTACTACAGTATTGTGTACATATATCCATAGCTTATATCATTACAGGATTTAGCCTTCAGTAGAAGCAATGGATGAGACTATACTTCCCACTAATCGTACCTCTCAGCCTCCTCCTTCTTGTGGATGCCCTGCATCTGCACCAGAAGTTTCTCCAGGAGCTGCTCAATGCAGTTGGTCCTTTCCATCAGCTCAGTCTGTGCAAAGGGAGGGCAGATTGAAATAACGAGGATCATAGGAGCAATAGTGCAACACAGAAACTACATATAATGTATGCAATGACAAGGTCTCTGACACTATTCCATTGCACTACGCACCATTTTAGTCTGCAGTTGGTCCACATCTCTGGAGAGCTCTACTGCCTGATCCTGCACCTGCTTAATGGAGGATTGGAGGGGAGGTGGAGGAGGGAGAAACGGAGTATATAGTTATGAATACGTTTGAACCAAAAACAAATTGTGGAGGAAGAATGAAGAGGAATGGCACAGTGTATTTTTAAATAGGGTATACATAAGAATGCAGGAGCCTTGCTGGTGACAGTCTTGAGCATTTTTCTTCATAATCTCTGCGTGGCATAGCATGGTGGATGTTTTATACACCCTCCTGTACATTTAGGACAATAAGGTGAATATAGGTCCTTTGTCTTGACTATATATAGTATGTGCCTGCTTCTCAATTGCCCGCTTATTTGGACTCGTCCAAGCGTGAATCCACTGGGGTGCACTTGTATGCCCCCTTCCGAGAGAGCAGTGAATGGGGTCCCGGCCACGAGGGTATAGAATGATGTAAGGCAAAAATGGCTGACTGGCAGGAACCATGTAGCCCCAACCGTGCAATTCAAAATGCCAGCATTAAAGCACCAAAACATTAAAGTGTTTATGCGTGCAGATTCGCTGCTATTCCCTTGAAGTAGAGCTCGTAGTTGTTTTAAACGCCAGTGAAGAAGAGGAAGCAATTGCACAATCGAGGTGTCTCGGGTTGACTGGGAAGGATATATAATTATATACACATACGTGGAGCGACAACGCAATGTGATTATTTGCCTCGCTTTACAGCTCAGCAATAACATATATCAACGTAATGCTGTCAAACTATGCCACAGCTGTCCAGCTGTCCAAAAAAAATCGCAACACATCTATCTCGATGCATGATGTAATATCCCATCATCACTAGCTAGGAGGATGTGATTCAGTGTGTGAGTCACATGCCCTACCACCAAGAATGTAGGACCAATGATCACCTTCAATTCGCATGCTTAATGCTTGACTATGTGAAGCTGTGTATTTAACAAGGGTCTGTTGCAGTAGGAACCTAGCTTCTTTAGTTAAAATGCTGAATGCAGAATGCATAAGCTGTCCTGTGAGATATCCATTTAAATCCAGTTTATTTCCCCCCTGCTAGCTACATTAAGGCCAATGTTAATTCAGAGGGCTCGCCTCCAAATGGATTAGTAAATTCATACAGTCATAATTAAAATCACACATCATTATCAATTGGGCCAACACTGTCACCAAACAGCAGAGCAAAAGAACAGCTCTTGTCACATGAATCACGTTTCTGTGACACAAGCGTCTGAGTGCTTGTATAACAGTAACGTTGTCCACCAATTTACGCCTGCATAAAGAGCTTCAAACTGAGGATCATTGGGGTGGTTGCTGAATGATGAACCAATCATTAGATTTAGTCTGGACCTGGATCTGCATGTAGTATTGAGAGGGAGGCAAACAAAGAAAGACAGATTGCAGATGAGAAGGGCGGGGAATAGCCACAATTGGACACTGACATTGCTGTGAATATAACACTACATAAACAATGCTCCCCACACGTTTTTTCATTCCCCATATCTGTTGTCACAATTCCTGACACTTTCAGGTGTGTCCTAGCTCTCTGCACCCCAGACCGTCTCCAAAATCTTTGACCACTTGGTGCAGCCCTTGATGTGGATGGAAAGACTTTCGTGTTTCACCATCATAGCACCTCTTTATGATCCCACAACCCAAAATGGGGATAGTGTATAGTTTGTTGGTCTCAATTTGGACACAATTATAACACTTACTTGTGCCATATGGAAATGTAGATACTGTATTACAGTATGTACAGCATAGTGAATTTCAGACCTTATTGTGATTAGAACAGCTTCATCAACAGGAACATTGGTGAACAGGGAGGACATGTCACAGTTGAAAAGCACTTTGTCTTTTTCAATTCTCAGGTCTGCCATCACTTCTACGAAGTGCCTATAGTTCTTTACATGTGAGGCTGTCTTGCTTACAAGGGGGAAATGAAAGACGCGATGTACTTGGTGAGCTGATAAGAATTAAGGGACCCCAATGCAGAATGGTCCTGTGAGTGGGATGCCATCTTTGTGGGTGGATCTTTGGGAGGCTATAGATTCTAGGAGGTTTGCTGTCAGAGGGCCTGAGTCGATGGTATAGATACCGCAACATTCCCCCTTCTTCTCCAGTTTCTTCAGACAACACCTGCTGCATCGTGCAGAACTGGACTGTGGAGGAGCTTCTGACCCACCCGAACAATGTGCGATCGTCCATCAGGTTCACTGTGGAGGCGGAGAGGGACGAGAGGCCCCCCTTTTGACACCTTGCTCCAGAGGAGGGATGATAGCAGCCTGGATGTCACCATCTACAGGGAACTAATGCACACAGACTGGTACCTGGACTTCCACTACCACCATCCACCCCAGGTCAGAAGGGGACTATAGTCAAGTGTTTGTTCAACAGAACCAGAACCAGAACCACTGGACAAAACAACTTGCGGAAGGAGGAACACCATCTCATCAAAGTCCTGAGACAGAACGGGTACCCCAATGCCTTCTTTCGCTCCTTTTCCAAACCTCCCAGATGGGACATGGAGGAAAACGACACAACCACTGGAAGAAGAGCACAAATGCTGAGTAGACTGGAAGCCAGAATGAAGGGGCAACAGGGGTGCATGTCAGAAGGGAGTACTGGAAAAGTCAGCATTGGCAGAGCATGCATGGATGAACCACCATACCTTCAATCAAGTAAGAGGAAATCTCTGTGATTGACCAGGCCAGGACTGCCAAGGAGCTGCTAGTGTCTATAATCCTTGCAGCTGTTGCTGTTCACTACCCACAGCTGCGAAGGTATCTGCTCTTGCTGTACTGTGTAAGAAGTATCATCAATCGGAAAGTTTCTGCGTGGCTAGGTTCTTGCATTATGATCAATGGGGAAATTCCACTAGCCAAAATGTTGGACAGATGTTGTTGTCAGGTAATTCAGACGTTTCGACGCAATCCTGGGTCCTCATCAGTGAAAAGATAATCTTACAAAAAAAACGGCAAGGTGATTATATACACATAAACGGCGGGAAATAATGGCGGGAGATAAAGGTGGGCGGGAAACAAAGCAATGGGAGGTGATAACGACATGCTAATAATAGTAGTAAATATGCACAATGTATTAGTGGTATGTTTTGTGTGGGGGATATACTAGTAAGTCTATTGAGCAGTATTGCAATACACAGTCAGACTACGGATAGACGTGATCGGTGAATCTGGGGGGTGTACACTGACGATAGAAGGCCTTCATCACAATTCATTGTTTGGTGCTCCGTACGGATGTGCCAACAGATGTGTCCTCCACTTTCTATTTTGGATGAAAGAAAGGGTGACATCAATTATATATGACTATAAAATATGCATCAAGTTGAAAAATGTAGGCCTACAGAAAAGGGGTCATATTTGTTGAATGACTAGTATCACTAATAGTTAAAAATATTGCTGGCTATACATGCAACACACCTGCTC
>MKWU01006510.1_pt1 | contig 11826 bp, 8 predicted proteins | sample 809101 | NCBI WGS metagenome assembly MKWU01 (sample SAMN05860141, study PRJNA318959) | sponge metagenome | host: Aplysina aerophoba | place: Slovenia: Piran, Adriatic Sea, Gulf of Piran | collected 2013-05-07
GTGGGCGGTAGGCATTTTCTTGGCTATGTCGGTTTTGCTGTGGCGAGGATTGTACGGCGACTTGGAGAAAATGGTCTCCGTGCTGGTGGCGACCTTCAGCTTGGTAGTAATCGGCTCGGTGCTCGCCCCGCCAGGCACGAGCGACGCAATCAGCAGCGAGCAAATCGCCTCGGGCTTCCGCTTTGCCATGCCAGCCGAAGGCGCGTTTGTGGCTTTGGCCGTGATGGGATCGGTCGGCGCGACCGCGGTCGAGCTTTTCATGTATCCCTATTGGATCGTGGAAAAAGGCTACCCGGATTTCGTCGGGCCAAAAGACGATAGCCCGGAATGGCAGGCGCGCTACCGGGGCTGGATGCGGGTCTTGGTCACAGATGCGGGCGTGTGTACGGGCATCGCGCTGGTGGTCACGTGCGCGTATTACCTGCTGGGCGCGTCAGTGCTCAATCAGCTACAAGTTTTGCCCGAAGGAATGAAGGTCGTCGAGCAAGTCTCGCTGATTTTCACCGAGAGCCTCGGCGGCGGGGCGTACTATCTCTTTATGTTCGGGGGATTTTGCACGCTCTTTTCTACCCTACTGGTATTTGCCGCTTCTTCGGGGCGGATCGGCGCTGACTTTTTGCGACAACTAAAGGTGAGCGCGTTGGTCGGAGAAGAGGGCTACCGGCGCTGGGTCCGCATTTTCCAGATCGTCTTCCCGTTTGGCTGGCTGCTGTTCATATTGTTCGATCCGCGCACCCTCGACTTTGTGCTCAAAGGGGCCAATGCCAACAATCTGTTGCTGATCCCGATGGCCTACGCGGTGCTGCATCTGGCGATGCGGGTACCCAAAGACGAGCGAATGTCGCTGTGGACCGAGTTGGCACTGCTGTTTACGATTTGGGCCATCATCAATTTTACGGCGGTCAATCTGTTTAAGCTGTCGGGGCACTAGCGGCTTTCTCTCAATATGACCGGCCAGCTATTCACTCACTATTTCCTCACCGACGGCATAAAGACCACGCCCGAGTGGCAAGCGTCTGTTGACCAGCCGGAAGCGTTTGCTGCGTTTAGGAACGGCGTTGCTCGACATCACAGCGCCCTCAGCCGTTCCCGAAATCCCAACGAAGCTCGCACGGAGGAAGAGCTTATTCGTCCGGTTCTGGAGCTATTGGGATGGACCGAGTACGTACCTCAGCCGAGCACCGCCGGCCATGAGGACATTCCCGATCATTTGCTTTTTGCTGACGCCGAATCCAAGGCGCGGGCCGGGAATCCCTTCCAGAACGCGACAGTAGTTGAAGAGAGTAAGCGCTTTGGGCTTTCGCTCGATAGCCGCGACCGGAATGATCGGGCGCAGCGTGGGACGCCGCACGGTCAGATTCTTAGGTACTTGGCGACGGCTGAGATCGAGTCGGAGGGGCACATTCGCTGGGGCATTCTAAGCAATGGCAGTGTATGGCGGCTGTACGACTACCGCGCTCGACCGCGTGCTAGCGGCTACTTTGAAGCCGATCTGGCAGAATTGCTCAAGCCCGGCAAGGAAGATGAACTCCGCGTCTTCCATCTGCTGTTCCGCCGCGAGTCTTTCACGCTGCGGGACGGGGCCACGACTACGTTCCTTGAAGAGGCGCTAGCTGAGGGTCGGCGCTATGAGGAACAGGTCGCACAAGACCTGTCGGGGGTGGTGTTCGAGCGGGTGTTTCCCAATCTCGTCAATGCGCTTGTGCAGAAGTCGGAGGAAAGCCTCGTCGCGAGCCGGGATGCGGCGTTGATCTTTCTCTATCGGCTGCTGTTTGTGCTCTATGCCGAGGACCGGGGACTGTTGCCGGTCAATGATGAGCGATACGACGACTATGGTTTGCGCAAGCCTGTCCGCGATGAGATTGCGAGCAGGATGGCGGCTGACGATACGTACTCGGCGATTGCCACCAATTATTACGATCACCTGACGACGTTATTTAAGCTCATTGATAAGGGCGACGAGTCCATTGGTCTGCCGCCGTACAATGGCGGGCTGTTTGCGGCGGAAGCAGCGCCATTGTTGGAAACGGTCCGTCTGGCCGACAAAGAAATCGCGCCGATCATCTACGGTCTGAGCCACGCCAAGGATTCACAGGGCGTGCGGCGCTTTGTCAACTACCGCGACATGTCGGTGCAGCAGCTTGGCTCGATCTACGAGCGGCTACTTGAGCGCGAGCCGGTGCGCGATGACGACGGCAAAATTTCCATTCGGCCCAATCCGTATGCCCGCAAGGACAGCGGCAGTTTTTATACCTCTCAGGAACTTGTCGATCTGATTGTCGAGCGGACCTTAAAGCCACTGGCCGAAGAGCGGCTGCAAGCCTTTGAGGACAAGGCCGCTGCGCTTAAAAGCGACCGTCGATCCAAGCAAGAACGGCGGGAGGAGCTTGAGCAACTCGATCCGGCAGAGGCCGTACTAGATCTCAAAGTTTTGGACCCGGCGATGGGCAGCGGGCACTTCCTCGTCACGGCGGTGGATTTTCTGTCGGACTACATCGCCGAGTTGATTGAGCGCGTCCCCTCGGTTCCGCAGTGGCTGGACGGCGAGTACTCGTCGCCATTGGTGGGGCGCGTGGCGACGATTCGGGAGGACATTCGCAAAAGGGCTGACGAATCGAATTGGGTTTTGGACGAGGCGCAGCTTACCGACCAAGCCATTATCCGCCGCATGGTGCTCAAGCGCTGCATTTACGGGGTGGATAAGAATCGGCTGACGGTCGAGTTGGCCAAGGTGTCGCTGTGGCTGCACAGTTTTACGGTGGGTGCGCCGCTGTCCTTCCTCGATCACCATTTGCGTTGCGGTGACTCGCTGGTTGGTCTGCGGGTGCGGGATGCTACCGATGAGTTGCACCGGCTCGGGGGGATGTTTGCCAGTAGCGCCATTGCCGGGGCGGAGACGGCTACCGACGGGATGCAGCGGATTGAGGAAATGTCAGATGCGGATGTTGCCGAGGTGCAGGAGTCGGCGGAGTTGTTCGACGGGGTGGAGGAGACGACCGCTGACCTACGCGGCTTGCTCGACTTTTTGTGTGGTTGGCGTTGGTTGACGGCGGGTATGAAGAAGAAAGAACGCGATGAATTTGAGGGATCACTGGTTACGACGCTCGGCCAGCATACGGCGATGGCGTACGAACTTTTGGCGCGCGGGCCAGCGGAGAACATTTCCAACTTTTCCGAGCTATGGCACAAGGCCACGTCCATTACCAACCGTGAGGGATTCTTGCATTGGGAGGTGGCCTTTCCGGGGGTGTGGCATCGGTGGCAGGAAAGTCGTCCGCAAGGCGGCTTTGACGCGGTTATTGGCAATCCGCCGTGGGATCGGATCAAGCTACAAGAAGTCGAGTGGTTTGCAACTCGTGATATAGAACTCGCTCTGGCACCGACGGCAGCGGCGCGACGAAATGGCATTCAGCAGTTGCGCAAACAGGGAGCGTCTCTTGCAGTTGAGTTCGACGCGGCCAAGGCGCAGGCCGAGAGCCTGAGTCAAATGGTGCGCTCCGGTGGCGATTATCCGTTGCTCAGCGGCGGCGACATCAACTTGTATTCGCTATTCGTCGAGCGGTCTATGAGCCTGATTAAGCCGGATGGCTTTGTCGGTTTACTGACGCCATCGGGCATTTACGCCGACAAGACGGCGGCCCGGTTTTTCAAGTCTGTTTCGACTAGTGGACGGATAGGCGGTCTGTTTGATTTTGAGAACCGTCGCCTTGGAACCGACCTGCCGCCTTTCTTCCCAGATGTGGACTCCCGCTTCAAATTCTGCGCTCTCATCTTGGGCGGCGAGGAGCGACAATTCGACCAGACCGAATGCGCTTTCTTCCTGCACGACACGAAAACGGTCCATGACGAAGACCGCTGCTTTCCATTGACGCCGGACGACTTCGCCCGCGTAAATCCGAATACTGGCACCGCGCCCGTGTTTCGCAGTCGGAAAGACGCGGAGATTACGCGACTCATCTACGAGCAGCATCCGGTGTTGGTGAAGCGTCTGCAAAGTAGAAAGAAGCGTGCGTGGCGGGTGAAGTACGCCACAATGTTTCACATGGCTAATGACTCCCATCTCTTCCACACTTCCGAGCAACTCGAAGCCGAAGGTTTCTACCCTGTCGAGGGCAATCGCTGGAAGAAAGGCGAGGAGTTGTATTTGCCACTGTATCAGGGCCGGATGATTCACCAGTTCGACCACCGGGCCAATTCTGTTCGATTCAACCCGAAGAGTACCCACAACCCGTACCTCAGCGAGGAAGTAACCGAAGTGCAGCACACAGATCCCGGTTTCCTTCCCCAAACGCAATATTGGGTTCCAGTATCAAATGTGGAATCAGCTATACCCCAAACTCTTGGCTGGTCATTGGGCTTCCGCGACATTGCTAGGCCAACGGATGTAAGGACAATGATCGCCTCAATTATTCCCCAAGTAGGTTGTGGGCACACGTTACCTATTCTTATCCCATATAGCGATGGATTGGATGCTCTTGGCGCAGCATGTCTCACCGCTAACCTCAACAGCTTTGGTCTTGATTACGTTTCTCGCCAGAAGGTTCAGGGGACCCATCTCACTTGGTACACAGTCGAACAACTCCCCGTCATCGCCTCCGCCGACTACGACCACTCCTTCGGCACAACGACCGCCCGTGACCTCATCTGCGACCACGTCCTCCGCCTCACGTACACCGCCCACGACATGGCCCCCTTCGCCCGCGACCTCGGCTACGACGGCGAGCCCTTCATCTGGGACGAAGAGGAACGCCACCACCTCCGCGCCCGCCTCGACGCCCTCTACTTCCACCTCTACGGCCTGTCGCGGGACGACGCCGAATACGTCCTCGACACCTTCCCCATCGTCCGCCGCGAAGACGAAGCCGCCTTCGGGAAATACCGCACCCGCGATATGACGCTGGCGTATATGAATGCACTGGCCGCGGGGGATACGGAGACGAGGGTGGCGGTGTAGATCGGCAACAGTGGTGGTGCTTGACAGAGTTCGGGCGAGCCGAGACGTTAAGCGTGACAGGCTTTGGGGACGGGGCAGTATCCATAAACAGCTTCACTGAATAGTGAATGCGGATTCCTGCAACAATGCCTATAATTACCCACACTACATGGAGTCCGTAGCATGGATATTGGATTTATATGGGATGAAGACAAATACCAAGAAGTCCAAGAGAAGCACCGAGTCCAGTTTTATGAGGCCGTTTCCGCATTTGACGATCCAGACGGATACGAAGCCGCGGATCCAGCGGGGCATGAGGATCGGTGGATTCGGATAGGAGCAACCTCCAGTGGTCGGGTATTAGCCATAGTTTGCTCCGAAGAAGATTTACCCCTCTACCGTTTTATCACTGCATTTGATGCAGAAGGAAGATGGCTCGATGAATACTACACAAGAGACAGAATTTGATTATCAAACGCATATGAAAGAAAACGCACGAGGGCCGAGCGAAGTTAATCGTGGGACGAAGGCGCGTGAAAAGCGACGCGAGGCTGCCAAGGCGCAGCTTTCTCAAAACGGCCAGTTAAGTAGGGTTTTAGAAAAAATACAAGAGATAGCGGAAAAATCGGCTGACGGCGACTATATCTATCGTGGAGAACCTGAGCACTATGAGAAGGTGTCTTCGAGTCTTTATCGCAAATACCCAGAGTCTGAGACCGAGTATTTTGATATTGATATTGTCCAAGAAGAAATGATAGAGACCGCTAAAGGATATACTAGCGAAACTAATGACTTTGAAATACTGACCGAACTTCAACACTACGGCGGTGCAACTAACCTAATCGATTTTACCACGGATTATCTCATTGCCCTCTTTTTTACCTGCCAAAGATCTAATCGGGAAGATGTAGATGGCAAAAATGGGCGAATCATCTTATTAAAAAGGACTAATCAAGTCAACAATTGGGTTACGTGTCCACAAAATCCAAGAAACCGCGTTATAGCCCAAAAGAGTATATTCGTCCGACCACCTAATGGCTTTATTGAACCAGATCATATAGTCAACATTCCAAAAGAGCTTAAAAGCTCCATGCTAGACTACTTACGGAAGTACCACGGAATATCTACGAAGACCATATATAACGATCTCCATGGTTTTATCAAGACCTTACAAACTCTTAACCTAAATCCGCAAATAGCTATGATTCGAGCCTACTACAATATCGGCAATATCAAATCCGATCAGGGTGATCACAAAGTTGCTTTGGAGTGTTACAGCCAAGTCATTCAGATGTATAAGGATTATCCAGAGCCTCTAATGGCCTTTTGGACATCAGAGTCCTTTTTCAATCGTGCGAATGCCTATATGGACCTAGGCCAGTTCAAGGAAGCTATAAAAGATTATGACGAGGCTATTTGTCTTAAATCGAAAAATGCGTCCAATAAGGGAACCGCGCTCTTCAATAAGGGAAATGCGCTTGTAGCCCTTGGGTACTTTAATGAAGCACTTCAGTGCTACAGCGAGTCAGGACGAGAGGGAATGGATAGTATCGGAGCTTTAGAAAACCAGAGAGCAGTAGAGAAAGTCATAGATATAGTTAGCGGCCGGAATTACATTGTTAAAACATCTGAAATCCCCGATTGTGTCTTAGAAGTGTGGATTACGGAATATAATGGTACAGAAAATATACCTTTTACGGGCAGAGCAGGAAATACTGGAAACTTCCCTTATATGGTAGATTCCGATGGAAAGGGGTTTCCTGGTGGAAGAGGATTTTTCGTCAGGATAGAATCAAAAAACAGATGAACTATCCAAGCTCCTCGTCGCCGTCAAGCTCTACGAGTTGGGCCGATTGTCCTCGGGAGCGGCAGCCAAGCTAGCCGACATTCCCAAGCCATTGTTCCTGATGAAGTTAGCCGACTACGATGTCGATGCCTTCCAACCGACCGAGGAAGACCTACAACAGGACTTGGCCAATGCCCGACGGCATCTGTAGGACTTCTTCTCTCCCCAGTACCTGCACCAAGCCGATCTGTTGGAACGTAAATGACTCATTGACTTAGTTCAAGATTCAGCGGTACATTTCGTCAGTTCAAAACTCTCGCCCTCGAAAGAAGGTGCTAACGCTATGTCCCAAGAACGACTCGACGACCGCCTCCATCTTCCAAGCCTGTCGATAGAAGGGTTTCGGGGGATCAAGGAGCTTTCCATTGAGCGGTTGGGCCGCGTGACGCTGCTGGCGGGCAAGAATAGCGTCGGCAAGACGACCGTTTTAGATGCCGTCCAAGTCTATGCGGCGCGCGGGCACTATGGAGTTCTGTCCAGTGTGTTGGAAAGCCACGAAGAAGTGGCTGCTCTTACTGACGGAACCGGACAAGAACGAGTCGGCCCCTACTTGGAAGTGCTCTTCCACGGACGGGACGCTTCTCAGGGAGCCTTCCTCTCGATAGGTCCGAACGACGACTCAGAGCAACTCGTAATTGAAGCGGTCCCACCAGAGGGAGACTCTCGCTCTACTCAGCAATTTCCCTTTCTTATTTTGAATCCTTCAGTAAAGACTTTCAAAATTGTATTTCAAGGCCAAGAGCTGACAAATTCTTGGTTTTTCTCCCCCTATGCCTTGAGTACTAAAATGGTCAAGAACCGTCGTGTATATCAGTCTATGGGAGGATTTTCATTTAACAAACAATCGGCCGCAATAGCATGTCAGTCTATAGGCCCAGAGCTGTTGAGTAACGACACAATCGTGGAACTTTGGGATGCTATCGCGCTTACCGAAGATGAGGATCGGGTAATAAATGCCCTACAACCCATCCTCGGCCACCAAGTAAAGCGTATTGCGATAATTGGCGATGACAGTAACGGTCGGCGAGTTGTCGCCAAGATTCAGGATCAAGCTTTTCCGGTCCCTCTGAAAAGTCTGGGCGACGGGGCACTGCGTTTGTTCGGCGTTGCTTTGATCCTCATTAATAGCCGGGACGGATTCCTTCTCATCGACGAAGCCGAAAACGGCATTCACCATTCCGTCCAGCCCGATTTCTGGCGCATGGTCTTTAAGACCGCCCACGCAAACAACGTCCAAGTCATTGCAACGACGCACAGCTTTGACTGCGTGCGCGGCTTCGCACAAGCAGCAGTCGAGTGCGAGGAAGTCGAAGGGGCGCTCGTGCGTATTGAACGGAAAGATGAGGAGATGTGGGCGGTCGAGTATTCAGAGCGCGATCTCAGGATCGCCGCTGAACAACGTATCGAGGTGAGGTAGGTGGATGGATAATAATGACCGCGTCCTCCTCGTTGAAGGACAAGACGACGAGCATGTTGTTCGACATCTGTGTCTCCGCAGCCAGCCAATACCGCCATTCCACATAGAGAATAAGCTCAACGTAGATACCCTCCTTGACTCCATTAAACAGGAAGTCAGAGTTCCCGGCCGCAAAGCTGTCGGCATCCTCGTGGACGCGAATGACGATTTGAACGCCCGTTGGAGTGCTGTCGCGAACAGGCTCCGAGAGGGGAATATCGACGTGCCTCGTACCCCTGAACCAACCGGAACTCTCATAGAAGGCACCAGCCGCATCCCTCGCGTCGGCATCTGGTTGATGCCCGACAACACATCGCCCGGCGAACTCGAAAATTTTGTCTCAGAGATGATTCCCAACGACGATCCAGTATGGCCGCGGTCCCAGAGCTATATTGACGCCATTCCAGAGGACGACCGAAAGTTTATCGAGAAAAAGATCCCGCGAGCTAAAGTACACGCTTGGTTGGCGACAAGAGAGGAGCCTAGGAAAATGGGTGTCGCCATTCGCGCACAGGATTTGCGCGTGGATGGACCTCTCAGCACAACATTCGCAAATTGGCTACAGCAACTGTTCGAGTGAAACGCTGACGGATGGGGAAAAAGATGATGACGCATAAAGAATTGATCGCAAAAATGCGGTCACAGCCTAAATACAAAGAAAATCTACAAGTTGGGACGGTTGTCCTCGCCCTCCCCTCGGTATGCCAACATATCCTCGTAGCGCAGCCCCGTGCCCCCGAAGATATCTAGCGCCGCTCCCACCGTAAAATCCAATTTCCCTTGGCCGAGCTTGCGGAGGAGCTCGATGTCTTCGGTGCTGCTCACGCCGCCGGCGTACGTCGTCGGGATGGGCGCGATCGCGCCCAAGAGCGCGACGAGTTCGGCATCAATTCCTTGCTGCTTGCCTTCGACCCCAGTGGCGTGAATGAGGAATTCGCTGCAAGACTCGGCGAGGAGCGCCAAGTTGTCCGCGTTGAGCGCAAAATCCGTGGCCTTTTGCCAGCGGTCGGTCATCACCACGTAGCGCCCGTCGCGGTTGCTGCAACTGAGGTCTAAGACCAGTTGGTCGCGTCCTACAGCAGCTACCATTTGCGCCAGCCGGTTGCGGTGGAGTTGGCCATCGCTAAAGACATAGGAAGTGACGATCACTTGCGCGGCACCGCGACTGAGCCAAGCCGCCGCATTATCGGAGCGGATGCCGCCGCCGACCTGCAAGCCTCCGGGGAAGGCGGCCAACGCCTGTGCGGCTGCGTCCTCGTTGCCCGGACCGAGCATGATGACGTGGCCACCGAAGAGTTGGTCGCGGCCATAGCGCGCTGCAAAGTACGCAGGCGGATGGGGGGCGATGAAATGGGTTCGAGGGGCGATGCCGTCGCGTAGGCTAGTGCCGACGATCTGCTTGACTTGCCCCTCGTGCAGGTCGATACAGGGCCGAAAGCGCATCAGCCGTCGCAGCGGTATTCTGCGAGTGCATCCTCGTCGAGAGTGACGCCGAGGCCCGGGCCGGATGGCGGGAGGATGTACCCGTCGGCGATGGGCAGCTTTTCGCGGATGACGTCGCCGCTGTGATAGACGCAGCCGTTCACGTCGCTGGCGTAGCCCAAGTTGGGCATGGCGAAGGCGAGGTGGGCTTGGGCCGCGGTGCCGATCCCCAGCTCGGGCATACTGCCAATGATACAGGGCAGGCGCGCCGCTTCGGCAATGGCGAAAATGCGCGCGGCCGCACCCAAGCCGCCGGCTTCCGACACGTACACGTTGAAGACATCGACGGCCTGGTGGCGGACGCAGTTGAGGGCGTCGGCTGGCGTCCAGACGCTCTCGTCGGCCATGATGGGTAGCGAGACGCGCTCGCGGACAAAGCGCAATCCCTCTAAGTCGTCGGCTGCTAAGGGCTGCTCGACTAGCTCCAAGTCAAAATCCGCGATTGCTTCGATGCTGCGCACGGCTTCCTTGGCGGAGGACCAGCCCATGTTGGCATCTACGCGCAGGACGACTTCGCTGCCTATCGCGTTGCGCACGGCTGCGAGCACGGCTAGGTCGGCGCGAAGGTCCCGCCCGATCTTGGCTTTGAGGGTCTTGTACCCTTGCGCCACTAGGCTCTGGGCTTGGGCGGCGATGGCCTCGGGGTCGCCCATGGACAGCGAATGGCTCAGCAACACGCGGTCGCGGACTTGGCCGCCTAGCAGTTGGTAAACGGGCACGTCGCAGGCTTTGCCGACCAAGTCGTAGAGGGCCATTTCAATGCCGGCCTTGGCCGGGAAGGAGCGATGTAGGAGCTGATTCATGCGGTCGGCGATCTCGCGGATGCGGCGCGGGTCTAGGCCGCAGAGCATATCGGCGAGCAGCCCGTTGATGGCCTCGCTTTCCCCGCGTCCGCGGCGGTCCCAGATGCTGGAGGCTTCGCCGAGGCCGGTGAGGCCAGCGTCGGTGTGAATTAATATGACGGCGTTTTCAGAGGCTTGGTGCGTGCCGAGGCTGCTTTGGAACGGCTGCGGCCTGGGCACGCGCACGGGGATGGCTTCGACGTGGGTGATTTTCATGGGATCAGTTGAGGCGATAGATGCTGAGGGTGGTGTTGCCGTAGGCCCGCTGCTGGGTGAGTGCGAGGTGGCCGCTGTGCTCGGGCACGTCTAAGTCGATTTGGTGCTGCACGAACAGCAAGCCCGCGTCGTTAAAGAGCGCGGATTCCCCAAGGGCTTCGATTAGGCCCAGCAGGAGCGGGGCACCGCAGTAGCGAGCGTGATACGGGGGGTCTGCGTACACGATGTCGAAGCGGCGGCCGGCGGCGGCCAATTGGGGGATGAGTTGTTGGGCTTTGACCGAGTGCAGGCCCGCGACGCCGGCTTTCCATTGGTAGAGCAGCGAGCGAATCTGCCGCCGCCGCCGGTGATCTGGCTCGTTGAGTTCGACGCTTGCGCCTCGGCTTAGTGCCTCGAGTCCCATCTGGCCCGAACCAGCACAAAGATCGAGGAAGGTACGGCCCTGCAAGTCGGGGCCGAGCATGGAGAATACGGCTTCTTTGAGGCGCGTGGACGTGAGGCGGATCTGGCGTAGGCGTTGCCCTGAGGGTATCTGCCGACCGCGATAGGTGCCAGTGACAATGCGCACGGCTAAGCCTTGAGTTGAAGTTGATTTAGACAAAAAAGTATCGCGGTTGGGGCTAGTAGCGTCAAGTTGTGGGTTGCGGGCGATGGGGGAAGTTTGAAGTTTGAAGTTTGCATCAAGACCCTCCCCCTTGGGAGGTTCGATGGGAGGTATAACCAAGCTAATGATTACAGAACGATACGACGTCATCGTCGTAGGGGCCGGTGGCATGGGCAGCGCTGCGCTGTACCACTTGGCGCGGCGCGGCGTGCGCGTCTGCGCGGTAGAGCGCTTTGGCATAGCGCACGACCGGGGATCTTCGCACGGGGACACCCGCATCATTCGCAAAGCCTATATGGAGCATCCCGACTACGTGCCTCTGTTGCACCGGGCCTACGAGTTGTGGGAGGAGCTAGAGGCCGAAGAGGCGGGGGAACTCTTTGCCCGCGTCGGGCTGCTAGTGGCGGGCGATCCCAACGCAGAGGCGATGCAGGGACAGGCGGCCTG
>MKWU01006511.1_pt1 | contig 11824 bp, 11 predicted proteins | sample 809101 | NCBI WGS metagenome assembly MKWU01 (sample SAMN05860141, study PRJNA318959) | sponge metagenome | host: Aplysina aerophoba | place: Slovenia: Piran, Adriatic Sea, Gulf of Piran | collected 2013-05-07
AGCAGTGCGCGAAGGGATGTCACCCACTTTGACCCTCAGGTAGCTGCACGCATGAATGCATGGCTTAATCACTGCCACCTTAATGGTGAGCCTGTGATCACACCTGTGTTGTCACCTCCTTTCTTCATCATGACAGTCAGAAGGTACAAAGCAGTATCTCTTACTCTTCATCTTCCAATTGCTATTTAGTGTACATACATACTATGCTGCACTCATTGCTGTTGCAGGGTAGTAGGGCGCAGTTGAAGAGAACAGTTGGTGACTTTCATCAACACCATCTCCCTGTGAAAGTGCATTACTAATGCTACCCTTCTTAATGTCCTTCCATTAGTTGGTTTAGGGTTTATGCACAGGAAAGAGTGTTTATGATGATGGAGGATACGATATAATAGAAATCTGGTGGTTTTTAGACTACATACGTACATGTTGTGCTATTGAGGTATAATATGTTTTTCCTATGTCTGCAGGCCCCTCATGATAGCCTTGACTTTGTGCTAAAATGCCAGTATGACCACCATGCACAGTTCATGAATTCCAAAGCAGAAGTGCTGAAACAACCTGAAACTATTGGTCTTCCACATGGGTGAGTATAACTGTTCATTTGTCTATATATTATGGAAGGGTTTCAGACAAAACCATGAACAATTCTGCAACCAAACTGCATATATAATTAGCTTAGCGCCAGATTTGAATGAACATCACTGACTCGACATGCCCCAAGGAAGGTCTTCGCTGCAGCGATTCACTTGTTCATTGCAAGAAAGAAGAGACTGGAGTGATTCTGTCTCCTGCAAAGAGCCAACAAGTAAATCATTTGTCCACAGCTTGACGGATTCCCTGAAGATGTCAACAACAGTGGAAGCTAGTCGGCTTGGTGACGACTGGCATGTCCACAGCAGCAAAGTGGCGCCCCAGCTCCACAGCCCAACACTGATGAGGTTAAGAAGTGGCTCTTCAGTTGATCCAAGTGACACTGGGAGAAGAGGAAAGGCGGCAAAGCTCCACTCTAACATTGAAGCTAAGCAGAGAGTGCTCACTAGCAAGCACCAGTCGGCAAGGTCTGGTCCTGGCGTGGGAGGGGGCATCACCATGTGGCCAGGCATGGACGACATGAGGCTGTCCCAAACAGAGACGTTACAGCTCACAGCAGCGGCCCTCTGCCTCGTTGTAGGCAGCATGTGTCTGTTCATGTATCTGCATGGGCCCCTACTCTCCCAGCTGGAGCAATACTCTGTAGAGTTGTTGTCTTTCCCGGCCGCCCACCCATTGATTGTAGACCAGACAGAGTATATCTTTGTGCAATCTCTCCAGGATTGGCACAGGAGTTTTTACCGTCTGCTTGTCAGGATTGATTCAGAGGTGAATGTGAAGTGGCGGTCGGTGTCTCCATTGTACAGCACATTCTGAGTCTTGTATATGGTGGGAGCAACATGTCTCTTGCACTTTTTCATTGCAAGTGTGTTTGCAAAGGACAGGCTAACCCCAAGGAGGATAAAGATTTGGGTATCTCTGCTGTGTGTGATAGCCACTTGGACCTGCTTGGCCGTGGTGCTGCTCTTCAGAGCACTGGCAGTAGAAGAGGCTGTGAAGATGGTCGTCGAGGAGCTGAGTGACCACTCTGTCGATTTGATTGAGAGTGGGTGGAGCTTGCAGCTGTACCAAGTGGTTCTACTCCACTGGAGGTCAAAGTGCCTCCCTCCCTCTGGCCAGGGGCTGCTGCTGGTGATGGGGTTGCTACGGTTACAGGATCTGGCCTATTTATTACCTGCAATACTACAGTGTCCCACTACTGACGGCCATTTTAGCTCCAATTGTGAAGATCATTACTTCACTCAGAACTGTCTACTTTTATTGACACTTGTTTGTGTCTGTCAGTCTGTGTTGTGTGCATCGCAAGGGTCTCTTGTGTGCTGTGTCGTGTCTGTGATTTGACTGCCATCACGTGTAATTATATACACTCACGGTACTGTAGCTTTGTGTATGATGTGTATTGCACTACAGATGACCCACCACCACTGGGTGGCTATAGCCAATCAAACAAGAATATAATACTATTACACCAAATTTGCCTTTCCTGGAACCAAAAGTAACCAAACTGGTTCCCATAGTTGCAAGCTGTTTTAGTACTGTGGTGGTCTTCTGTTTGCATCAAACTGTCAAAGATTTCTACTTCCCCACTTTGCCAGTTACAATTTCACATGCAGATCTAGTGGCTGTTGTCATTAACGTACATCATCTGTATGAACTGTTCAGAAACAGACTCCAACTTCTTACTCTTCTTTAATGCATTAGTAGATTAGAGCCCATTTTGCTGTGGAAAGTGCTTCTTCAAGAGGGATTGGGTATGGTTGACTTCATCACAGCTCAGTCAGTGACCGTTGACCAAGTCATCAAGACCATCTGCTTGCTCCACACCATCAATACCATTCTTCTCTTCTACATCATCAAGACCACCCTACTGTTCATAACCATCAAGACCCTCTTGCCCTTCATCATCAAAATCATTTTTCAACACTACACCGCCTGACTGGTCTTTGGTTTAGCATCATCACCTGCATGAAATGGCTTCAAATCACTGCCCCAGTCTGCATATACTCCTAACGTTTGCCCATGCTATTAGTATGGTGTGTGGGTCTAACCCCCTACACTGCCACACCTACGCTTCCAGGTGAAGTCCTTCTTCAGCACCAGTCAATTCCCAAATGATACCAGGGAGACTTCACAGGGATGGGGTGGAACTCTGGCCTAGCTGTGTACTTTCTTGTTCTCATCTGGCAGTGGCACATTGTTCACCTACGTATGTAATTGGAAAGAGAAGCAATCATTTAAACATCCTGAAAATCTTTCAATGTCCCTTTCTAATTATACCTCTCTCTGAGTTGAATCCCTTCTTAACTCCTAAGTGCCTAACAGATGTTGGATCTACGTAAATTGCACATCTCCAAGACCTGCATCTGTTCTTTACTCTATAATTATTATGCTAACTTCATTGTTGATAAATGGCAGTAATCACTGGGTTTTACACCAACCTGACCAGGTGTCAATAAAATTGATCCATGGCATGGGACATGAAGTCCTATATACAGCAACCGGTGATTGCCTCCCGAGTCATCCAACAAACAAATATGGAAGAGCCACAGACAGCTGTTTTGCCCTTAATTGGGCTCATCAGTGTGGCGTACTGATGGTTGATGCCTGATGACTGGCTGCTTCTATATCCACCTCAAGTGAAACACTTGTGGTTTCAACAGAAACAGGTTGAGACTAAGTCAGACAGCGCACTCTGTAGCCATCATGATGATGATGATGATGCCTACAGAGCGCGCCAGTGAACCAATTTCCTTTACATATTACACCTAGTTCAGCCAAATGGGATCAATTTGGCGAGCGCTCCGTTGCCTGGGGGAACTTATACGGCAAGACCGTGCATTGGAGTGGATGCAGTTTCTGTTGTGTATGTAGGTAGGTAGCCTCCTCAGTTCCAAATGCTGAAATGGGCCATCCTTGCGTTTACATATTTGCCTAAGCTTAACTCCTGCTTGTGGATCGAAATAATGGTTACCACACACTCTCATTGATATCTCCTCACACCAGTGGTTGTTGTCATCCATTTCTGTATCGTACCCACGCTGGTGTGTTCATTGCAAGGAACTGAAGCTTCTATATATTGTATGAGTGTGGTTTGGTATATATAGTTGCAAATTAACTGTATAATATTGTGTTATTCTCTGCTGTGCTTGCAATTTTTGCATGTGTATATAGGAGAGTCTTAAAGAACAGAGAAGAGGTTCCTAAACCACTGTTGCTGGAGGAGAAGGAGCTTGTACACAGTACAGATGGGAAGAAGATTAGCGTGCATAGCAGCAAAGGCCTTGCTATTGGTGAGGTACTTGCTGTCACTCGTATGTGCATAATGTTCTTGGTGGCTACTTCACTGCACCCTTCTTGATCCTAACCCTGTGCAGAAAGTCATCACAGTGAGTCAACTAACCAGGGCTACTCCAGAAAGCATGATGGAGGATTTTACTCTTGCTAGTTGAACAAACTCCTAACCATAAACACATACGTCTATACAGGACATAATATGATACCAATTACAGTGTACAGATTATAATAATTATATATATACATGCTAGCAGATTACATGCGTAGCCTGTAACTGCATGTAATATGACATGGTGAAGCATGCATGCACTTTGGTGCTATTAAAACCTCATCGGGAATTATAATTATATAGAACATGATTTGCAGTAATGGTAGCACTTTCAAGGAGTATGTGTATGTGCATACAAGTAGCATGACATTGGATAATTTGATGATTGTAGAGTATTTTTTGTTCATATGAAGTGGCAAAACAATGTTTTTAAGGCATATTAATAGCTGTACTCACTTTGACGTCTGCATTTGCAGTACCCCAAGTAAGTCTGCATACATTATGTAGATCTGGTAAGCATAATGTTATGCATGTTGGTTATATGTATGTATATGGCATCAATGGGAAAAACAATGAAATTAATCTTACTATACACATACGTAAGGCATACAGCAGGCAGATTTGACTACAGTAAAATTAATACACAATACAATAATGGCATATTACAAGTTCACTCGATGTGCATGTTTCTAGAGTGTAAGGAGTGACACACAAAGTTATTCAACACTAAACTTCGTATTCCTGCTGCTTGACTTGCCCACTTGCGTCAGAAGCCGAGGGGGTAACTTCCTTCAAGAGTAGCTCATAGCGGTCCTTCAACTATATACATACATACACACAGTGAAAGAATTAGAGACATGCAGAGGTGGATGGGAAATACAATTATACAGGAGGACTATACTCCACTGTAGAATGTGTAGCTCAGGAAACTCACTTGGGAAATAAGGAATTGCAGCTGATGTTGTCGTTCAATCTCCACTTCCTACAAGGAAGGCATAATACTGGCTTCACCATGTTATCAAGTCCTATATGCAACTTTCAAGAGACATCATATACGGTATGACTCCTGTCCAATTGTGGAAGTCAAGTGGCTTAGTTGACGAAATTAAGTACAGACTATTATATACCTGGCATCTCAAACACTAGCAGGTCTTCACTACACAACAGTTGAGGCTGCTCCTATAACCGAAAGTGAATGTCAAACTGTATGTTCTGCGAATAGCATAATTCTCCGAATATTTTGAGCCAGTGCTTGCAAAGCCAGCCAAAATGGACGCTGAAGCCTCCAACAGTGCTCCTTACTCTATTGTCACCTTTGCACTGAATATAGATAAGACAATGCTTCATCAGCTGGTTTCGCAGTTTCCCATGCTAAATGGTCAACCACATCAATTCATTCATGCTGCACAGTCCAGAGTGTGATGTGCCTGAAGGTGAACTGTAAAAGGCTGTTTTGCTTCCACAGATCTGCAGTGCTCAGCAGGTGTGAAGCAATCAACTGATGGAAAGGCTGCTCAAATGAGAAGAAAGGGACACATGCTATTCTGCTGAGCATTATCAACTGTACGTACTTGTTGCAGACTCTACATAACCTTGCCCCACACCACTGCTGCAAGTCAGCAGTCACTGCATAGCCAGGTTACAAAGCACTACAGCATAGTTGCTTCAAGCACTTCATAGCTCCGTGATGCAATTTCGCAGCACCTCCTAGCCTGCTCAACCAGAGCTGCATGCATTAACGAGGTTGTGATGCCCAGTGGCACCGCACTTGTCTGCAAGCCCTAGCCACATTTGGGATGCCCAACTTCCCGCCTCACTGCTTAGCACGCAACAGGTCTACTACTGAGCATAGCTATGCCTCCCTTGCAGGTTCTGTCAGAACTCTGACGGGAACCCCTGTTTTCGTACCTGCATGGCCTCAGCCAACCCCACACCCATACAGAACCCGGCCCTCCCAACTCCTTTGGCAACTACCTGCGCACCCCCATCTGCTTCACACACTGCATCCTCAGTAGCCAAGGCTACCTCGGTAGTACCGTCAACTGCCAGCAGCCCCTAGATTCAGCAAGCACAGAGGATGACAAAGGTCTCTTCCTCCCTAGTTCTGGCCTCCCTCCCATACCCGGACACCTGGTTGATTGATTGATTGAGCTTACATGTCTATTGTTGCTGAGCTCACCTGACAGTTCAAGGGTCAGGCACAGGCCCATTATGACTAAGTCTTTCACACGCCGCTGCCACTAACCCCACCTTGGAGTGGCACAGGCGGGATGCTGACATTTGATTCATGGCCATAGCTGACCCACCACCATCTCACACTGCCACCCAAACCACTAACTGAGGCTCAGTTTCTTTTCGCCCTACCACCTCGGGTCTGCCAGAGGATATATACACAGTTTGTCTGTTTTGGCCGTCTACCAGGTCCCACCACTCAGACCCATTATCATAGCTTAGGGCTGCACACATTCATCTATACTATCAGTCCACAGCTGCATTGTGCCATGCATGTGTCTCCACACCACACCCTGTGCTCATGCGTCATGGTAGTGTACAATTCCCCTGCTTCTGCCACACGCAAATCGTCCCAGGCCCAGTGTAGGTGGGCTGGTTGCCAGCATCCCTCTCTCGACATCTTCTGTAATGGCCTCCAATGCAGCCAGCATAGATACTCTAACCTACGCAACCGAGATTGGAATCATAGAGTATATAGCAGAAGAACCGCACGCATCTTGCATATAAAGTGTTCTGTAACGTCACTTCTTGTGTGACTATGTATGTTAAGGATTTCAATAGGGACAAAGAAAGTGAGGCTCTACACTCTGGCATTACTAAGCAACACAGGCTCACTCCTTATGTATCTGTCACACCACACACAGGACTGGAGTTGAAGTTAGCTACCAGAAGACTGTCAAGACCTTTCTTTATCATGAACTTGTAACAAACCCGATTGCTCTTTATAGATGGGACTTTGGCAGAAATTGAAGGAGACAAAATTCCGCTTTGCATCGTGGATGAATCAGTTGTTTCTGGAAAAGTATTCCCAATGCTCCTACATAAAGCTGGATCTGTTGAAATCAAAGTACCAGAAGGGAGGTTGATCGTATATCAGCACTTGATTCATGTACTGAAAGCACTGTCAGCTGTAAAGATTTCTATACCTTTAACTGTTGCATCTCTGGCGAAGAAAATGAAATCTCCGAACAAACTTGTGAAAGAATTGAAGTCTATTAAATACACTGAAGTAACTGAAATCAGAGCGGAACTCAGCATCCAAGGATACTACACATTTGATGCTGCTGCTGATCTTGCAAAAGGCTATATTCCAGTTGACAGACTTCCTGATGGCGTCAAAGTGGGTAAGGTGATCCAGTTCAGCAGATACTTATTCAGAATTCATGCTGTAATTGACGACATTAAAATGAGAAAGCTATTCACTGGAAGAAATGAAAGCAAGCTGACATCGTTGCAGAAGCACTACCTGGCAAAGCTTTACAACAGCCTTGGTTTCAGTATAGGATGCTGGATTCGGTACTTAGAAGAACCATGCTTCCCTTCTATGACAATTGCAAAAGCAAAGGTACGCTCTGGAGATGTACCCGTGTCAGAGAAGGAATTGCAAGAAATTCAGAAGAGCAGTTTTAATGGTTTGCACAAGCTCGCTCATACTGTGGCTGCTACCTTCCACACAAAGTCTACGTCACAGCATTGAATACATGCACACCTCCAGCTCTAGAAAAATATTGTACACTTCATTACGAACTGTGAACAATCCACCTCGATTAATAAGCTGAAGCCAAGCACAAGTACATTCCAAAAGAACTCTCTTCCTTTGCCTCATCATCTTCATCATTTGTGGTGCCCTCTTCCATGCTGAGCAAGCAGCAACAAATGGACACAGACTCTCTTCTTATACATTTTCTTCATCTTCATCAGGACATAACCGGTAGCATACCTGATGGCATTCTTTTTTTCCAGGGTCATCTACCTCTCTGATTCCACCATATTTTATATGTAAAAGTACTAGTGCATACTCCAAAGTTGCCTTCTGTGTAAGGATAATATCTGAGACGGCCTGTTGGCAATTTCTCTAAACAAGAGGAACCTCCCGCACCCTAAATATGTGCAACTTTGGCCACAGTTGTACTTGAAAGGATTGCTATCTACCCTTTTGCAAAGGTAGGTTTGAGATAAGCGGCATTAAATCTTCAGGCAAGGCGAGGACAAAGATTGAAGCTCTGCAGGCGACTGTAGGAGAGATCAAATCTGCCTCCATATTGCAGAATGTCAACGCACTCTCACACGCGCAAATTCTTTAGCAGATAGCTTGCGGAGAACAGTGGTGAGTGATTCCAATGAAAAGAAAGCCGTCCCTTCCTTTGATTGAGCCATACCGCACACAACGAAGGCCATGCGTTTCGTATGATTTTGCACCACTTCTTTACTTCAACCAATGCAATCTATGTTCACACATCGCCGGAGATGGCATCCTTTTCAAAACCGGAACAGTTAGCATACATAGACACACAGGCATGTGGAAGGATTCCAATCCTCGTTGCGTAGGTTAGAGTATCTATGCAGCCAGGCAATTTTGCAAGCTGCAAGCTGGCCCTCACCATCCGTCCACAAGTACACGGGAGGTGACACCAGCTATCATGCAGAAAACCATTTCTACCCACTCAAAGTCGATGCTTGGGCACACGCCTTCCGCAACCACCCGGATCAGCTATTTGTTGCAGTGCTCCTTGTTGGGGTTCAGCAGCCAGAGTTGATCTTGGGTGGTGGTAGGCACTTCTCGCCTCCTGTTCTAGTACTTCTGTTCAGGAGTTTTTGATTCTGCGTCCGACTGACTTCCATTTATTCTCAGATGCCTCTGGTCCTTGGGGCTGTGGTGCCTTATTTGGCTCACAGTGGTTTCAGGTCCCCTGGCCCCCTCAATCAGTCCTGACTACTCCAGCAGTGAGGGAGCTCTTCCCCATATTGTCCTTGCTTGTGCAGTGTGGGGCAAGGACTGAGCTGGCCGGCTAATTTCGTGCCACTCTAACGATGCTGCCGCTGTAACGCATGCTAATCGTCTCAATGCATGTGATCCCATTGCATGCCACATGCTCAGATGCTTGGCCTTTTTTCAGGCACTCCACGAATGTCGCTTGAGTGCCATCCACATCCCAGCTGCTGGCAATAGCCTGGCCGACCTTCTTTCCTGCAACAATGCCCCCATGTTCTTGCATCGCATGAGTCATGTTTGTCGCTCCCCCACCCAGGTGCCACCTGACCTTTGCTACCTCTTATGCCAGCACACTCCCGGATGGACATCTCTGCAGTGGACGGAGCTGTTCAGCAGTTTCTGGAGGCAGGCCTCGCTCCATCCACCCAAAAGACCTACACTGCAGGCTGAAAGTGCTACCAGTCCTTCATCGTAGCTTTCTCCCTCTCCCTTTTTTCCGTCTCCCAAGAGAAGGTTACACTATTTGTAGCCTTCCTTGGAGCTAAAGGCCTTGCTCCATCCACTATTGAAACTCACTTGGCTGTCCCTAGGCACTTCCAGCTTCCTCGACTACTCATCAGATACATTTACATCTCTCCAGATGCCACATATGAAAATCCTCCTCCACGGCATAGCACGCATAGGTGACCGTTCAGTCGTCCTCTTGTCAGGCTTCCCATTAACGTTTACGGCGACGGCAAAAAACGTGGTGAATCGGCCATACTCAAAACTTCGTCCAGTTAAAAACTTGTTGCTCACTTCCTCCTCGGTGTATTTTTCAGGCCTGTTGAGCTCCTCAGAGACGTACGCGTTCAGGCGAGTGGTCGCTATGGCCTCTTTTTTCTTCCTTGTCATCATAATCCCACTGGATTCTCCCAGGATGTCGGCCCAGACGTCGATTAGCTTTCTTTCAGTGTCAGAATCCAACCTCGCTCTAGGTTTCTGGCCCTTCGTCGCCATCGCTTACACTTTGCTTGCACAGATCCGAAAAGACACGTATGGCTACTGTCGCCATGAACGCCGTGGGATCCATTGTCACGTCGACGTTCACGTCACGTTCACGTTCGCGTTACGAAACGTATAGTGTGACCGATAAAACATCACCGTGCCGTCGCCGACATTTCTGCCGTAGTCTGACCGGGGCCTTTACCACTTTAGTTCATCATACACCATCCACATACACACCAGCTTGCATTGCACTGGACCATTAGTTTACTGTACCTGTGGCTGCATTCTGGGGTTCCACCTGATGTAGTAAGCTGTCCAAAAGCCAAGATGTCTAATACCACTTTGTGGATAAAGCATCTAAATGAAGTTGTCCAGACAGGCAGCATGAAGAGCCAATGAAAGCATACATACTTAACACAATGGCAACAAAAAGGGAGAGTGGATTAATGCAGTGCATACAACTCACTGGCTGGGTTGTCTTGTCAGAGAAAAGCGGATTACGGTACAAGCCGATCTGAGACAGAGAGTATGCAAAAATTTATTATTAATTTAACGAAAAATATTAAACAGATTTTACACTGCAGTGCGCATGAGCATAGTTTTCACCAGCTCTGCAACAAATTTTCAAACGTACGTACGTACTACTGTAGTGAGTACCTGTAATACTGTACTTACTGACACCTGTAGAGGTGCTCATGCCACACTCCTATTTAGTGGCCTATGTACGTACATACGTACGTAGCTACATCTGTATCACTGCCAATGTCACACACTTGCACAGACATGATAACTACGTAATGGCAAAGACTGTGGCACCAACCTGACTGTTGGTAAATGACCACAGAGACACAGTCTCTTCCTTCACTTTCTGCAAGAAGTGGCGATACACAACCAACACTGCACAATGCCTTGGCTGCCCACAGTCCCACCTCTAAACTCACAGTGTCCACTCTGACTTTTTCCGAGTTGCACAGGAAGGTCCCAAACAGGCAGCTAACGGAAAAGAAACATATGGGCAGTAAGGTCATCTGATCAGTTATAATCCAAACATTATTACCTCACGCCAGCAGGGTACTCACCTGTACAAATGGTCCAGTATGGTAATCAAAAACAGCTCATTGAACTCAAAGGCACATGGAAACTACAGAAACAGTCATTGATACAATTTTAAAATACCCATCTCCCATATAGCTACCTACATATTTGCCTAACCAATGTGTAACATCAAACAACAAGTGAGTCCACTGGAACATTCAGATAAGCCCAAAAGCAGTTGTATGTCTATGCTAGCTAATCTGGTTTCACTCGAGCAAAGGTTAGGTCCACACATTGAAAGATCTTGCCAAGCTACCAACCAGTCCACACCATGTCTGGTCAATCTAGTGCATACCCATACGTGCGTACATATACATGTATGTACCTGTCTGGTCATCTGCCAAACACAGTCAATGAACTGCACAAACACAGGAGCACGCTGCTCATCAGAGTGGTTGCGGTCCCCGTGTCCAATACGCTACAACAGTAGGCAAGTGATATAAAGATATGAAAGAGTGAGCTGTAAATGTGAAACAGGTTCATAGACTACTAATCAAGGAAAGCCAGTCATGTACCACTCTATGGGGCTGTCTGGGGCAGGCAACACAACAAAATTTGGGAATGGGGGAGCCACAAACTGCTGCCTCGATGGTCAAAATAATGAAATATGTGGGATTCACAAAAGTTACTTATAATATAACTTGTACCATATCCAGTTCTAACCACACACTAGCCACCACCTCCATACCAATTCCATTACTCCACTCAGCAAGTAATTCCTAAGTCGCCTTGGGAACGGGTGCTATTACAAACCACAGTCCATTCTCTTCTCACATCACCCCATATGCAAGGCGTACCTGACTGAACTTGTGCCCGAATGACAGCCACTCCTTTTCAATAAGCACCTATACACAACAATGAAG
>MKWU01006512.1_pt1 | contig 11824 bp, 10 predicted proteins | sample 809101 | NCBI WGS metagenome assembly MKWU01 (sample SAMN05860141, study PRJNA318959) | sponge metagenome | host: Aplysina aerophoba | place: Slovenia: Piran, Adriatic Sea, Gulf of Piran | collected 2013-05-07
TTTAGGAGACAGTGATCAATTAGATTATAAATTAGATCAACTATTAATCATTCTCGAAACGCTGGAGTCAGCTGAGAACTACGAATAGATTTGTGTCGGGCATTAGATTAGAAGGTAAGGACCCGCACCCACAGAACGCGATTATTGGTTAATTGTTTTTTGTCAAGTTCTAAAGGGGAACGAATCCACGAAGCATTCAAAAATTATCCGCATTGACATTGCTAATAGTAGCTTCGCCCTGCATGGTGTGGACGTCGAGGGCACCAATATGTTCCGTCACATACTCATAAGGAAACAGGAGTTGCCATGCTGGTTGATCAACCCACATGCACGGTGGACTTGGAATGTTGTGGTGGTGCTCACTTTTTGTATCGAGCCTTAGGCGCGATGAGTCCTGACGTGCAACTGATTCCACCGCGGTCCGTCAAGCCTTTTGTTACCCGGTAGAGGAACGATGCCAATGACTCACCGACGATCGTGGAGACAAGCCGCTTAACTGCGACCTTTTCAACCGTTTCGTCTCTTTTCTAGGCGAATCTATACCCAACTTCCGCACAAACGCCTCAAATCGTCTAAATGTGGCTAAAACTGACCTACATTTGAAGACCCGACGGTCGAAATCAGTTAACTCGACTCCCATACATGACTTAAAATCACCAAATTCATCGCTAAATTCAATAAATGGGTAAATTTCACCCAGACAATAGCTTGGATCGATTTGTTGACACGTTTCTAATATGGATTTCTCGGAAAAGCTGGAAAAACGATGGAAGCAAGTGAATTCCATGCTGTGCGTGGGAATCGATCCTGTGTTGAGTCGAATACCCGTTGAGTATGGGGAATTAGATTCTGAAAGATTGTGGAGTTTTTGTAAATCCGTCGTAGATGTGACGCACGAGTACGTTTGTGCGTTTAAACCTCAAATTGCATTTTTTGCGGCGGTAGGTCACGAAGCCATCCTGAAGGACCTCATAAGTTATATCCATACGGACCATCCTACGATTCCGGTAATACTTGACGCAAAGAGAGGAGATATTGGATCTACAGCCGAACAATACGCCGAAGAGGTATTTCATCGATTCGGTGCAGATGCAGTGACCGTAAATCCGTACTTAGGATGGGATACAGTTGAACCGTTCCTATCGGTCACAGACCGAGGCGTAATAGTGTTGTGTCGAACTAGCAACCCAGGTAGTGACTGGCTACAACTGCAGCCGCCAGAAAATCCAATTTATCAACAGATTGCTCGTCGAGTCGATGAGACAAAAAATCCTAATCTGCTACTAGTCGTGGGAGGCACCAAACTCAATGAGTTAGCCACACTTCGCAAAATGTGCCCAGAAACGACGTTTTTGGTACCAGGTATTGGCGAACAAGGTGGAAATGCAGAGCAGGTAGTACAAGTCGGCAAGCGTACTGAAGGCGGTGGATTGATCGTAAATGTCTCAAGATCTATTTTGTATGGGGCGGTTCCCAATCAGATGAACACAGAACAGATCAGGACCAGGGCGAAATCATTTGCGACGCAGCTGACAGCGTATTCCCGCGATTCATAGGCTAAATCTACAGTTAGATCGCAGTGATATGCCGATAATTGAATCCTAAGTGTGTGATGTGCGCTGTTGTAGAACGTCGCTCGTCCATTGATTGGATTTCCTTCAAGTACAGCATAGATGCTTCTTTGATCTGTCTCCAGAGGTGGTGGTCTATTTGCAGCAGATTCACCAGTATCTGGTATCACCAATGTCCCTATACTCTCTGAGATGAGTTTGACCTCCAATCAATCAAATTGGTTGTGTGCTGAATGTTGAAAGAAGTGTGCTAGTAATCCAGCAGTCAATTCATCCGGAGCAAACATACCCAGACTTGAAGTACTAGCAAGTCCTTGACAGATTAATCGGGATGAGTAAATTTCAACGATATTTAGGTGACCCGAAATTTCACATGCTATCAACAGCAGAATCAAATCTCTTATAGGAATTTAGACCATGGCAACCCACCCCTTTCACTGGGACGATCCATTTTCATTCGAAGATCAGTTGACGGAAGAAGAAAGACTCATTCAGGACTCAGTACGAGAATTCGCAGAGGATCGTTTGATGTCGCGGGTTCTGAACGCCAACCGTAATGAGCACTTCGATCGCGAAATCATGAATGAGATGGGTGAGTTAGGCTTGCTGGGTTCCACACTACCTACGAAATATGGATGTGCAGGCTCAAGCTATACCTGTTACGGCCTGGCTGCTCGTGAAGTAGAGCGAGTAGATTCCGGTTACCGATCAGCCATGAGCGTACAGTCTTCGTTGGTCATGCATCCGATCCATGCATACGGAACTGAGCAGCAACGAGAGAAATACCTTCCGAAACTTGCAAGTGGTGAATGGGTAGGTTGTTTCGGTTTGACCGAGCCAGATCACGGCTCTGATCCTGGAAGCATGGTGACCCGCGCGACTGAAGACGGCGACTCCTATGTGTTAAACGGTGCCAAAATGTGGATCACCAATGCCCCGATCGCTGATGTTGCCGTAGTGTGGGGAAAACTGGATGGAAAAATTCGCGGATTCATAGTTGAGCGGGGCACAAAAGGGCTTTCAACGCCAAAGATAGAAGGCAAAATGAGTCTTCGGAGCTCACCTACAGGTCAAATCGTTCTGGAAGATGCAGTCATACCAAAAGAAAATTTGCTTCCTAATGCAAGTGGGTTAGGAGGTCCCTTTGGGTGCCTCAATCGAGCGAGGTTTGGGATTGCTTGGGGTGCAATGGGTGCAGCTGAATTTTGTTGGCATACTGCAAGGCAGTACGTATTGGATAGGACTCAATTTGGCCGGCCGCTAGCAGCGAATCAGCTGATCCAGAAAAAACTCGTGGATATGCAGACGGAAATCACGCTAGGATTACAAGGTGCACTGCGTTTAGGTCGACTGTTCGATGAGGATCGTTTACCTGTTGAAACTATTTCACTCATGAAGCGGAATAACTGTATGAAAGCGATTGAAGTTGCGCGTTCAGCCCGGGATATGCTTGGTGGGAACGGTATATCAGACGAATATCACGTCATTCGTCATGTGATGAATCTTGAAACCGTCAATACTTATGAAGGCACCGCTGACGTTCATGCATTGATTTTGGGTCGAGCACAAACTGGACATCAAGCCTTTTTCTAAATTCAAATCGCCTCTATGAGCGAACCTTCGATATCGGAATCCAGTACCGCTCTTGATCACGAACAGCTGTTGAGATCGATTCCGAATAAGAGTGGTGTCTATCGAATGGTGGACACCGATGGGAATGTCTTATACGTTGGCAAAGCGAAAGACCTAAAAAAGCGCGTTGGCAGTTACTTTAGGTCTACAGGTCAATCTACCAAAACCCAAGTTCTAATCAGGAAGACCTGTGATGTTCACGTCACGGTAACCAGTAGCGAGACCGAGGCGTTATTGCTCGAACAATCGTTCATAAAGAATGACAAACCGCCGTACAACGTCGTTCTCCGGGATGGCAAGTCGTATCCCTTTATACACATCAGTGGTCATGAGTTTCCGAGAATTCGTTTGCATCGTGGTTCAAAACGGGAAGGAGGCAGTTATTACGGGCCGTTCCCCAGTGCTGCCGCTGTCCGAGAAAGCATCACCATTCTGCAGAAACTGTTTCGTCTGAGAACTTGTGAGGATAGCTTTTTCAGCAACCGCTCTCGCCCCTGTCTGCAATATCAGATCAATCGATGTACGGGACCGTGTGTAGGCGAGATCAATGCAACTTCGTACGCTGAAGATTTGGCTGTGGCGAAACTGTTTCTGGAGGGCAAGAACGATGCCGTTCTATCAACCTTCAAGGAGAATATGCATCAAGCAGCAGAAAATCTGGACTTTGAAAAAGCTGCGAACCTGAGAGATCAGATAAAGCAGTTGGTGAGGGTACAGGAAGCACAATATGCAGAAAAAGGAGATAGCTCGATCGATGTATTTGGTATAGCGCAGGATCTTCGTTATACCTGTATTCAAGGCTTGTTTATACGGAGTGGACGCATCCTTGGCCACCGTACTTGGTATCCAAAGAACGAGCTCGGTCAAGACGATTCTTACATGTTGCAGGAGTTTCTCTCGCAGTATTACCTCGGTTCAATGCAACGCGATATACCGAAGCAAGTATTGACCAATATTGTTCTTGATGATGGTGCTCTGCTATCAGAAGCCCTTTCTCAAATGGCTCGCCGGAAGGTGGACTTTGCATCAGCAGGGCGGACCCAGCGAGCACAATGGATTGAGATGGTGTCTGAAAATGCACAGTTGGGGTTAGCGACATACACTGCTAAACGACAGAATGTTTTCGAGCGACTACTTAACCTTCAAGAGCTACTTGAACTCGAGGACCTACCTCGTCGGCTAGAGTGCTTTGACATCAGTCACTCAAGTGGTGAAGCAACGGTAGCTTCCTGTGTGGTGTTTGACTCAAACGGCCCGTTGAAATCGGATTACCGTAGGTTCAATATTCGAGACATAACCAAAGGTGACGACTACGCAGCCTTAGAGCAAGCGATTAAACGTCGATACACACGAGTTAAGCAATCGGATGGGAGTTTGCCTGACGTGTTGGTCATAGACGGTGGGAGAGGCCAACTAAACCGTGTTCTGGAGGTACTTGAGGAATTGCAGGTATCCGAACTAACGGTGTTGGGTATATCGAAAGGCGAAGGTCGAAAGATCGGTTTAGAAACTATCTGGAAGAACGGTAATCAAAGAGTAGAGATACCAGCGACGAGCGGGGCAATGCACGTACTTCAACATATACGCGATGAAGCACATAGATTTGCAATTACGAGTCACAGAAATCGCCGTCAGAAATCTCGACGGGTGTCAGAATTGGACGAGATCGAAGGCATTGGTCCCAGACGAAAAAGGGAGTTACTCGCACATTTTGGTCACATCAGCGCTATCAGAGGTGCGGGCATTGAGGAATTAGCTAAAGTTCCAGGCATCAGTAAAAAACTGGCTGAAGAGATTTACGGGACATTCCATGTCGGTTAGGAAATTCTTGGCGTGGATACCTAATAGCCTGACGATTATCAGAATCGGATTAATTCCGATTTTTGTTTACATCAGTTTGTTCAGTGAAAACCTAGATTGGGTGGCAGCGTTGCTATTTGCCATCGCCGCACTTACAGATTGGCTCGACGGGTTCACTGCACGAGCACTGGACGCGACTTCTCGTTTCGGTAAATTTTTGGATCCAGTTGCGGATAAGCTCGTCGTTCTATCTGCGTTGGTTATTGTCATCGGTCAGTACGGAACGATCTGGCTCACCATTCCTGGAATAATTGTGGTATGCCGCGAGCTGCTTATATCTGCACTACGCGAATGGATGGCAGAAATAGGTCAGAGCGGTTCAGTCAATGTGACTTTCGTGGCAAAAATCAAAACGGCTGTTCAGATGGTTGCAATTACGATGTTGCTAGCCAATCCACCTTCGATTGATGACCCTTTGGTATGGGTAGCTATCGTGTTGTTCTACGTTGCAACGTTGTTAACTGTTTGGTCAATGGCCATCTATCTGTGGCATGCCAGGCACGCTATTCACCCATTGCATTAGGGTTGGACTGGTCTCGATTGTAATTAAGCTAGTGCTTGCGTAAAACCTCATTAAGTTGCAATTGTCCTCGAATTTACTGGCGGTACAACGGTGTGGGAGCAGGAGCTACGGCCCGAATTGACCAAGATCTTGAAGGAACGTAGCATGCAAAATAGTCTGTCGCTCTGAATACGCGCAACAATTCACCAAGCTTCACGCTTCGTCCGAGCAATACTGTTGTTGGACTTTTTTTGATGTGATGCATCTCAATTTGTACCAGACCGTGATGAAGTTACCTAGTGTATTTCGGAGTTTGGGGCAGAACCCCAACGTGCGTTCGCACGTAAAAGGGAAATAGAGGGCAGGTTGAAAACCCGCATAAATACTGGTTTGAGGCGGTAAGGTCTACCATCTATACAGTTTGATTTTTTAGTGTTTCTCCGTATTGAGAGGGTGCGATGCGCCACCCTCGACCAATATCATTGTGATCGAACACACCGTCCAAACAGGGTGTTTTGAATCCATCGGTCCAAATATGCGGTTTTGCCTCGTCGCGGCTAAAATCATCTAGACAGACCTTGATGAATTAATCCCAATGGTGGAACTGTTTAACACTCTGGTAGCGGCCAGGAAACTGCAAGAGGCCGGCTGTGATCAAGCACTGGCGGAGGAGATGGCGAGCCAGATCTACGGCGCTATATCGGGTACCGTAGCCACCAAGGCTGACATTGAGTTGTTGCAATCCGACATCAAACGCCTGGAAGACTCAACCAAGGCTGTTATCAAGCCACGGCAATTCGAGTTCAAACGCGTGGAATCCTCGTTCGAGGCCAACTGCGAGCTACTGCTATCCTATGTGACCAAACAATTATGGTTGGCAGTCGGCACCTTTTTGGTGATCGTTAAGGCCTTGGACTACCTGCTTCCCGCAGTCGGCGGGTAGCCCGCCTAAGTCCAGTTACACTGAGGCATTCCTCGGCAGGCTTTGGAAGTCCACTCGCGGGCACCTACAGCGTGCGCGTCACGCCCCGTCACACGATTTCTGCAGGCGAGAACCTTCTCAACTCTACACTGAATAGTCAGTGTGCACTCATAGACAAGCCACACCTCGTTTGTTGACCAGTTTTCTAAAACTGTTGTCAATCCATTGTGAAAATAGACATCTGGAAGAATCACATCGGCCGTTGATTCGCGCAGTTAGTCATCGTTGTTACATGAGCGCGTGTTAATTTGAGTGCCATTTCTAGCACCTGGTCTTGGAGCTATCTGACCCAAAATCCTTCTTTTACAAGCCGGCAAAAATACACTGGGTTCTCGCAACCCCACCAATTACATACTCCCCGAATTCACCGAATGTACGGGAAAATTGACCAAAAGGACAGTTTTGTCGACGCACTATGCTATTTCACGCGGAGTCACTGGAGAACGGTTTACAGTGACCCTAAGATCGTCTGAGTTCCTGTAATACCTTGCTTCGACGAATTTGTGCTCTTCCCAAAGTAGCTCGATATTAGTCCACACATACAGCACGTTATCTGTCGAGGAGTCACGTTTTCGTAGACAACCGTCAACGTATAGTTCCAATCCTCTTTTGGCATCTATCTCAATCAAGAACTCTTTGTGGTCCAAGTCGAAGACGTATGAGTTGGTGCTGACGTGATTGTTAGTTTTGATCATTCAATATTGTGACCGTTGCGTCTGTAAACTGTGCTCTAGTGGATCAATTAACTATTTGAATTACAATAATTCCTTTAGAAGTGAGGGGCATTTCTTACAGCGATGAGCGTGTTTTGTCACGCACGATTGCCTTGCACATTTCTACTAGGAACCATCGCAGACCTGAGGTTGTCCAACATTGGTTCAAAACCTGAGGTCTGTGTTCGAGATCTTTCTAGATGAATATTGTATGTGCTAGTCTCGATGCATCGTGGTCATGGGTTCGATGCGAAAGGCACTTCGTAAAATTCTCCTTTTCCAAATAGCCAATACCTTGTAAATTCAGGCTGGGTGGCAGAGTGGTCATGCAGCGGACTGCAACTCCGTTAACGCCGGTTCGATTCCGACCCCAGCCTCCAACGCTCAGCTCAATTCCATTTGGTCATTAAATATCGATCTCAGACTAACGTCTGAACTTCACGAGGAATGGACTGAGGTGAGTAAAAATCTAGTGGATACTCACGGGACTCAGGTCTATGGAGTGGGTATGGATGGTGCTTCTCGTTGCGTTCACTACCATTCCAAAAAGGATATTGTTGCGATCCAGTTTTACTGCTGTCAACAGTGGTATGCGTGCATTGACTGCCATAAGGAAGTCGCCTCACATAATGTTTTAGTGTGGCCAATTGGCTCACAGGATTCGCAAGCTTTGATGTGTGGTGAGTGTGGTGCAAAGTTCTCGATTCAAGATTATTTATCAGAAGGTGATTCGTGTCGCAGTTGCGGTGCTGATTTCAATCCAGGTTGTCGATTGCACCACCATCTGTATTTCGAGGTAGGTGAATGACTACTCGATTGGCCATTGACATTGGTGGTACGTTCACGGATTTGGTCTTGGATGTTGACGGAGAGCAATTTCCCGAAAAGCTTCTTACCACTCATCAGGATCCAACTGAAGCAGTGTTGAACGGCACGTTGAGGCTATTAGAACAATGTTCGGTGAGAGCTGGTGACGTTGCTCTTGTCCTGCATGGAACGACTTTAGCAACCAATGCGATCATTGAAAGAAAGGGCGCTAAGACTGCGCTACTTACTACTTCAGGGCACCGAGATGTGCTGGAGATGGCTTACGAAAACCGTTTCGAGCAATACGACGTCAATATCGAACGACCGCAACCGCTGATTCCGCGCAAATTACGAATTCCGGTCGTAGAACGGATCGGTGCAGGTGGCAACGTACTCAAACCATTAGAAGAAGAGTCCGTTCTACAAGCAGCAGAATTGTTGAGACAGCATGAGATTGAAAGTGTGGCGGTAGGGTTTCTACATTCGTATGCGAACGATGAGCATGAAATACGAGTAGGCGAAATTCTTCAGGATCAACTACCTAATTGTTCGATCTGTCTGTCGTCACAAGTTTGTCCGGAAATTCGAGAATATGAGCGATTTTCGACAACGGTTGCGAACGCATATGTCTTGCCTACGATGTCACATTACCTCCACCTACTAGAGGTCCGTCTTAAGGAAATCGGATGCGCGGCCCCTTGTTTCATGATGACATCTGGAGGTGGTTTAACCACACTTCGAACAGCAGCCCGTTTTCCCATCCGTCTCGTCGAGTCTGGACCTGCAGGCGGTGCAATCCTTGCTGCGAGGAAAGCGAAAGAGCTTGGGTCAGATCGCGTTCTGTCATTCGATATGGGCGGCACAACGGCAAAAATCTGCTTGATAGACGACATGAATCCACAACTATCGCGCTCCTTTGAAGTAGATCGTAGATACCGATTCAAGAAGGGAAGTGGCCTACCAGTCAGAATACCTGTGATTGAAATGGTTGAGATCGGCGCAGGAGGTGGTTCAATCGCATCAAAGGATGTAGTCGGAAGAACCACAGTTGGACCTGAAAGCGCTGGATCAGATCCCGGACCAGCGTGTTACGGACTTGGAGGAAAACTACCCACAGTCACAGATGCTGATGTTGTGTTAGGTCGGTTGGATGCGGCAGAGTTTGCAGGTGGTCAAATGAGCCTAGATTCTGCACAAGCCGAGAAGGCGATCGAAAACCAGTTTGGCCAGTCAGGTACAGAAGTTAGTGAACTGGCGACTGTTATTGCTGAGGTAGTGGACGAGAATATGGCACTAGCCGCACGCGGACATGCGGCAGAATGGGGTAAAGCGATTGAAGGACGAACTATGGTCGCTTATGGTGGTGCTGCACCTATTCATGCTGCTCGATTACTTGAAAAACTTCGTTTGGACCGTGTGGTTGTGCCAAAAGATGCCGGTGTTGGCTCTGCACTAGGGTTTTTGACCGCACCCATTTCTTACGAAGTTGTGAAAAGTTTGTATATGAAACTGTCGCGATTTAATGTTCAGCTAGTGAAACGTTCACTCCTTGAACTTGAACAGGAAGCAATGGAAGTAGTGTCTGAGGCCACAAGCAATGTACTGGAAGTCTCCGTCTCAGTCCTCATGCGTTACGCCGGGCAAGGTTACGAGATCGTCGTTTCGGTCGACCAAAGTGACCTCTCAAAGGAAAATCTCCTAGCTTCATTCGAGCGTAGCTACCTAAATCTGTATCACCGACTCATACCGAACAGCGATGTAGAGATTATGAGTTGGACACTGAGAGTGAGTACCCCGCTTCCTGATGTGGACTTGATTGAGAATCCGCCATTAAATAAGACTCCAACTCAATCGTCTCGCGCTCAGACAATGGTGTTTGGTAATGAGAGTCTTTCGGCGAAAGTAGTTTCCCGTAATCGGCTCAATCCAGGCGACAGACTGTCGGGTCCGGCACTTGTCACCGAACCACATACCACGACGGTTGTTCCTATCAAATTTACTCTGACTGTTAATGCACAGGGTGACCTGATCTTGGAGAAGCAAAGCTAATGAAGTCAGCTCTAACAGATTTGCAGTTTCAGCTCGCGTGGAATCGACTGCTTGCGATTGTTGAAGAGCAAGCTCAAGTGTTGATGCGAACCGCGTTTTCTACGGTGGTTCGAGAAGCAGGCGATCTATCCGCTGGCGTATTCGACACAAAAGGACAAATGCTGGCACAGGCAGTCACAGGAACTCCAGGTCACGTCAATGCCATGGCACGTGCAGTTGGGAATTTTTTAGTTGTCCACCCATTGGGTAAGTTAAAGGAAGGCGATGTTTTGCTGACTAATGACCCATGGTTGGCAACCGGTCATCTCAATGACTTTACCGTCGTGACACCAGTGTTCCAACGCAACCGACCGGTGGCACTCTTTGCATCCACGAGCCATATTGCCGATGTTGGAGGCAGAGGTTTTGGACCAGATGCCAACGAAGTATTTGAGGAAGGTCTAAGGGTTCCGATCACTCATCTGTTTAAAAAAGGCGATCTGAATCAGACGTTGATGGAACTGGTAAAGGCGAATGTGCGCGATCCGGTGATCGCGGAGGGGGACTTGTACTCGTTGACAACTTGCAACCAATCAGGATCCACCCAACTGCTAGAAACGATGGAAGAGTTTGGTTTAGATTCACTAAGTGACCTGGGGTCGTCCATCCTGCAACTTTCGAAGTCGGCAATGGAGCAGGAAATCAGTAAGTTGCCTAACTCAACCTATCGTCATTCGATGACTGTAGATGGTTACGACGAACCAGTTGAGATTCAGTGCGCGCTCACGATCAATGCGAAAGATATTCTCATCGACTTCTCAGGGTCTTCTGGGATTTCCGATTTTGGCATAAATGTACCACTTCCTTACACAGAAGCCTACGCGTCTTTCGGGGTTCGTTGTCTGGTTGGGAACGAAATACCCAATAACGCTGGTTCCTTAGAGACGATCAGAGTTACCGCACCCGAGCATTGCATCTTGAATGCAAAACCACCTTGTGCTGTGTCTGCGCGCCATGCTCTAGGTCAGATGCTGCCAGACGTGGTCATCGCTTGTTTGGGGGAAGCTTTGAATGGAGAGGTACCTGCCGAAGGAGCTTCGTGTATTTGGAATCCAGTATTCATGAGCGTGAATACCCCCAATGTGAATGCACCTTCAGAGCAATTTGTGATTAATCCGATTTTCAACGGTGGTACCGGTGCGAGAATAAATCGAGATGGATTGTCCACGACTGCTTTTCCTTCTGGAGTTCGGACCACACCAACGGAAGTGAACGAAGTAACAGCACCCCTTATTTTTTGGGAACGTGAATTTCTACAAGATTCTGGCGGAGAAGGCGAATACCAAGGTGGGGCAGGGCAGCGAATACAGATAGAACATGCACACGGTGCGCCCTTTGCGATTTCAAAGATGTTTGATAGGGTGAATCATCCTGCCCGAGGGAAGGACGGAGGCCAGCCAGGTTCCCGAGGACGAGTTTATCTTAGGGGCGGAGAGCAATTTCGTGGAAAGGGAAAAGAAAAAATCCCTGGAGGTGAGATTTTGGTTCTGGAAACACCAGGAGGTGGCGGAAGTGGATCGCCGACACAAAGAAATCCTGAGATGGTTAGTCGAGATGTGAAGAATGGGTTAATTTCCAAGACTGAGGCAAGTCGGATTTACGGATACACATCTCAAGATTGACATGTTTGGGATGGATGAAACCTATTTTGATCAGTCCTCGCGGTGCG
>MKWU01006514.1_pt1 | contig 11818 bp, 7 predicted proteins | sample 809101 | NCBI WGS metagenome assembly MKWU01 (sample SAMN05860141, study PRJNA318959) | sponge metagenome | host: Aplysina aerophoba | place: Slovenia: Piran, Adriatic Sea, Gulf of Piran | collected 2013-05-07
GGCTCAACGGCAACAGGTTGCGAAGGTAGCAGTGCGCTTCCATCCCAGATATGGATTTGACCGCTGACTGCCTCCGAAAGCAGAACGGATCCATCTCGACTGATGTCAAAATATACTGGGATAGATGGATGCTCAAGGGGTGTTTCTGTCTGCCACTCCCAGACCTGAGTGGAACCGTCTCGCCGAGCAAAGAGATAGCGACCGTCTGGACTAAAGTGCACTGGGTGATATCCTCCATCCAAGGTTGTTAGAAGCTGGGGACCATCTGACAAGAGCTTCCAGATGTGGAGTTCCAATTCTTCGGATGCTGCTAACACCGTTGAACCATCTGTGTGAGAGGTAAAGGCGAGCGTCGGAATTGGGCTGTTAAGAAGATCTGGGACCTGCCATGCATATTGAAAGACGAACGTGTCGCTCTCGCGTTTCCATAATTGAATCCAATTTTGATCGTCTTTTGTTCTGCCGGAAGCCGCGAAATACTCGTCATTTTCACTAAAGACGATCTGGTAATGAGTATGTAGCGATACAGGTCCGTTTTTTGACGGAAGTTTCTGGAGTTTCTCCGGGTTTTTGGTGTCCAGAATGGAGAGAGGCTGCCAGTGCCCCACTGTCGCAAGCCATCTTCCAGAGGCACTGAAGACAATTTCTTCAAGCCACCCAGTATGCTGCGGAAATTGGAGTTCAATGTTACCCGTCTGAAGATTGCGGACCTCCACCCACCGGTCCCTGTAGACAGCGAGTTTCCGACCATCTGGAGAGATTGCGAGCCCTTCAAATGTGGCGTCTTCTGCAGAAACGATACGTTTCATTTGCTGGGACGCGACATCCCATATCTTAATAAAATATCGAGAGGTGGAACCTACGGTTCTTCCATCAGAACTCAACTTCACCACATCGTAGAACCGATCTCTGAGGAAATCAGTCCACACGTTCAGAGGTCGCTTTTTCTCTATATCCCATGTCACGACAGCATCCCAATAGTGCAGAAGTGCGATTTTCCCGTTCGGTGATAGCGTTATTTCTTCCAGTTCGCGGAACTCACTGCCGAACGTGTCAATGTGTTGCCCGGATTTGATATTCCAGACGCGGACCTGGTCATCCCATCCTTGCCAGGGTCCGGGATCAATCCAAGTCAGTCCAGCGGTCTCGCTCGCAACATACAGGTGTTGACTGTCCGGACTGAATACCACATCTGAAATCGTTCCAATGCCGCTTTTCGCCTTCCGGAGTAACAGCCTCGATTCCACATCCCACACGTAAACGGAAGCTGAGCTCGACTCGAACGACGCGATGTATCTTCCATCCGGACTGATAGCGACCTTTTCAACCCAGTTTCCGGTGTGTCCTTCAAAGTGCCCTTCTAATTGGCGCGTCTCAATATTCCAGAGTTCAATGTCAGGTCGCATTGAGGCGACAATCAAATAGCGACCATCGGGACTAAAAATCGCGGTGCGATCACGCGGATCTCCTTCACAACTGCTGCCGCCCTCGAAGAAATAACACGATTGCAATGGGCGTCGTGCGCCTGCCATCCTTCCAACAGGCTCGCCCGTTTTCCAATTCCAGAGATGAATCGCATCCTCAGAAGGGATTGCAAACAGCCGCTCTGTTGGACTAAATGCCGCGACATCATAGATACGGAATTCGACTCTCCATTCGCTAACTTGCTCGCGAGTCTTGACATCCCAGATACTGACAGTAGCACTTTTTCCATCATGCGCATGTGTAAAAATCGCTAAATGTAAGGCATCTGGACTCAACACGACATCGCTAAAATACTCGCGTTCGGCGAATTCATCTATAACCGCGCCGGTATTCGTATCAATAATTTGAATGCGTGTTGGGGTAACACGTATGATCGCTTCATTGGAGAGAAACGCGTGCTGCTCTGGAAAGGGCTGCCCAATTGTGCCGATCGGTTCCATCGCAAAAGCACAGCAGGCGATGCAAATAACACTGATGGCTGTAATATAAACTTGTAAGCTTCGTTTTGAAAGGGTGATGTGCGTTTTCATGAGAAACCTCCAGGGCGTGCGACGATAAGGATGAATCGGTGATTAGGAGCGATAAATCGCTGAACTTCAATACTCCTAAGCGTAACACCCAAAGTTTGTGCCTTGACTATGGCAAATTCCGTGCCAATCTGAAAAATACAATACTGGTGGAATTCTTAGCGAAATGTCCAAAAGCACTGCACAAAATAGGGCATACCTTGGACCGAATAGCACAAAAATGGGCAGGGATGATGCTGAAGGGAGCTTTATTTTAAACTCAATGTTTGCTTATCAATCAAAAGGTTTGAGACGCCATCAAACCTTCTCATTTCCGAATAAGCATTTTACGAGTTGCGGAGAAGTCGCCCGCGTGAATCGTGTAGAGATAGACACCGCTACTCACGGGTTCTCCTGTCTGGTTGCGTCCGTTCCAATAGACGGCTTGCGATTGTGAGGAATGGTCGCCTGCGGGCATGATCCCCGGTGATAAGCGACGCACTAATTGACCTGTCGGACTATAAATCTGGATTGTGACGTGGTTTTCGTTTGCGAGTCGGAACGGGAACCAGGTTTCGGGGTTGAAGGGGTTGGGGAAGTTTTGTAGCAGCGCGTTTCTTTTGATAGCACTCCATTGCGCCAACCGTCGCGCCTGCGGCTCAACAGTAGTGGATTCTGGAACGTTCACTATATCCCGGGTTCGGTAAATTTCCAATTGACCGCTATTTTCGTTGTGGAGGAGCAGAAATTCACCTTTCCCTGCAAATCGTAAATCTGCCCCTGGTATAACCGCTAAGAGTTGTCCTGTTTGGGTATCATAAAATCGTTGTTTATCAGGTGTTGTCTGCACAGGCCAACGAACGGCAACCATGCGACCAGTGGGATGAAATTGAATGTCGGAAAAGCGGCGTATCAATTGAAACGGTATCGGCTTCGGAATCTGGCTGAGTTCCCTGTCGCTCGCCATATCAAAAACCTCCAAAGCCTCTTGGCTGTCCCGTACTTGCAAGAAATTGTTTCGCCCGAACAGGAGTGGGCCGATCGAATTGACGCTGCGAACCCGCTTTCCTGTTTGAATGTCCCAGAACCCGATGAAATCATCTGTGGGCGGGAGGTTCTCACGGTTAGGTGCAACCAATACAATCTGCCGTTCATCAGGCGTAAACAGCAAAAGCGAGAACCGCGACCAACCGGTGTCAATTAAATTCACCTGTCTTCCGGTTTCCACCTCCCAGATAAACGTGCCGCGGTAGGTATTTGAGGCGAGAAATTTCCCAGAAGGCGAAAAATTCACAGCCTGTGTCCCTAAATAGCCCTGAATTTGAAAGACGTGGCGCGGCTCCATTAACGCCGCGTCCCAGATCTGATTTGTTGCCTCAACATCAATGGCAACCGACCGTCCATCTGGACTCGGGACGACCTCATAAAGCGGCGAATGAAACTCAACCGCTTTCAACAGAGCACCGGTGCGGGGGTCCCAGAAATGGAGTATGTTGGCACCGAAACCTGTCACCAAGCGATTTATCTTCGGTAGATAAGCTACCCGCGTGGATGTCTGTGCCCAGCCAAAAAGCGTCTTTAGGCGCGATAGCGTCTTAACGTCCCAGATGCTAATCCGGTAGGCATCGATCTGGCTTGCAAACTGATCGCCATCGGGATGAAAAGTTAGGCGTTCAACCCATCCCATTCCATGGGATTCCGTTGGCTTATCAGCAACGGACTGGCTATCCCACCACCCGGTCGGGATGTGGAGTCGCTGGAGCATAGCACCGCTTGTGCCGAGGAAAAAGTAGGTGCTATCCGATGAGAAACCGAAGTCGAGAGCAGCATAGGAAGATTCCCGTAAGGCACCTGTGGCGGTTTCAAAGAGATAAACATCTGCGTGTTCCAATAGAACACCGAGAAATGCGCCATTAGGACTGAACCGGAACTTTTTCGGATGTCGCAAAACCGTAGGGAATCGCCGTTGAATCTGCCCAGTGTCCACATCCCAGAATGTCACGGGGCCTTCTTGGTAACCACTGACAAGAATCGGGAGATTTGGGTGAAACTCGATTGCTGTGATCGGCTCTCCATTGGTCAATTCCATAACTACTCGCTTTTCTCTGAGATGCCATAGGTAGACAGTATCACCAACGGCGTAGGCGAGATGCATGCCGTCGGGTGAAAATGTGACGTGCCCCGTTTTCACAGGAATCGTAGCCCGCAGTCGGGGAGGGGCAACGTCCCAGAGTTGAATATTTGTGCTACCTCCGAAAATTGCCAGTTTCGAGCTATCTGGTGAAAACCGGAGATGTTCTCCCTTAACCGTGTCGATGCGATGCACCGGAATGAAGGTCTCCGCATCTAACAATTCAACCCAATATGAAATGGACAACGTTGCCAAAAAACGGCCATCGGGTGTATAGGCGATGTCATCCAGATACGGCTTGCCGATGGTCAGTATCGGTTCTGCGGCATTGAGTGGACTCACCGAAAGAGATAGAATCGTTAGTAAGAGTATGCTGGCGTGTCGGATCATCGGAATGTCTCCATTCATCGTCACACTTCGATTTTCAGCGTAGCGGTTCGGAGTCGCGCAATTCATTGTGTCTCAGAGCGGAATCTGTCTCAATAACAGACACGCTTTCCGGTCCGAGGGATTGCAATCTATGGGCGCATCTGCTTCATTGCTCCCCATGTGGTTGTGAGTTTTCCTTGTGCTTCGATGGCGAGTGGGATGCTGGTCTTTGCCCTATTCTTCCCCACCAGCTGATACGCGTTGCCTGATGCATCTGAGAATTTTCGCATTCCTCCCGGTTCATCAGAGTGCCACAATGCAACCGTTTTCACGTCTTTCTTGAACTTTCCGCGCGGCGTAAAATTCTGTTTAGCGACATCGTATCGGGTAACCGTCGAGATGCGAACCTCGTCAATATATCCAGTAAAGGATCCCCAAAAGGAATTACCGACATTCGGCGGTCGAATTTCCTCTCCAAAACCGCCGAGTGTAAAATCCTTTGGACGCCAGAATTTTGAAAGATCGTGTCCAATAGTTGTTCCTTGCGGCAGTATCCTTGCAATATCGTTGACAATGGTTATTGTCTCTTTCCTTTTCGCTTGAAAAGCGATGTGATGCCATTGATTCATCGCAAGCGTGATTGGGAAATACGGAGTTACGGCATCCCCACCCCATCCAGCAACATGGGCATCGGTTATTAAGAGTAGGTCTCCTTTCTTCCAGTCAATAAGCTTCTTTATCCGCTGGTACGCTCGGTGCTTATCGCTCACGACGCGCATCCGTACCTGCTGACTCAGCATGATTGCTGTTGTATTTTTAGCAGGTGGCTTCGTTGGATACACCCAAGCTTCGACGGTGAATTCGTCCGTGCCTTCAGGTAAAAGTATACCAAAGGTTTCAAAGTCCAAAACGGCGTAGTCATCTACCCCATCAAGGACTAAATAATTCCCACCAGCAGGCGAAGCGGGTGGAAACGCTTTAGCATTCAATGGAATTAATGTCAGTACAACGAGATAAGCAAGAATCTGTCGGTATAACATTTTTAATCTCCTTTATCAGCAACTGTGTAAAATTGAACCTTCTCAATGCGGCCGGCTCCAGTCATTGCGTGTTTTATAATTTTGACAGCATCTGTCTTGGCGATAAGTGGGATTTCATACGGGAACTGAATTCCTCCGGGTACTTTCTTGGAAGGTTCCCACCGATTTCTCTTATTACGCACGTGAATTTCGATGTTTCGGATTTTTCCAGAGCCAAGAAGCACAATTTTCCGAATGTCCGCTCTTTCTGGAAGTGAATAGATTTCTCCGTGGAAAGTCATCTTTTCTTCTACATCGCGATCAATTAAAACATACTCCTGTTCCGTTAGAAGCGCGGCACAACCAATCTGGGATAAACAAACCAGTATAAAAAGCGAGCATTTCCATTTCTTCATGATCGTTCTCCTTGTACGCTGTGTTTTGGATTGATAGAGGGAGCGATGCAGCAATTGAGATTAGGAAAGCCTATTGCATCGCTCCGTATATTTCCAAGGCGGAAGGCTCTCCCACATTTATGCAGCGTTTGGCGTTTGATGATAATAATAATATGGGAGCAATTTTCATGCCAAAGGCAATTCAGGTGAGAAATCGGGTTTAAAGGTAGTTTTCTGGCGATGCTACCTGACAGCGTGTTTTTAGCGTTCAATTTATGGACAGTTTTGTTCAAAGTCGAGGAAGGTACTGCGGTGGGAAACCGGGTCTATATTTTGGGTTCTATAGGGGTATTTATAATTCTAAGTCACTATCTCTAACTTTTGTAGAGGCAACAATCAATCTACACAGCCAATCTGAACAATACCACACCGGCGCACAAAATGGCGCATTCTTTAGATTCTATTGCACGAAATGGGGCGTACTTAATAATCTAAGCTGCCTACAATCCTTTAGGTAACAACTTGGGTTATTTATAGTGAATCATCGAAATGTGTGGACATATACTGGTAAGAGCACTTCGATGAAGTTAAAAAGATAATGCGGTAATTCTACGTTTCTAAGGAAAATCTTTCGCTGCCCCAAATGTTCATTATCAACAGACCGCCCTTAAACAGTAACGTCAACAAGAATATTATCTGTTTCATCAATAAAATTGCTCTCAGTTAAATCTAAGATTGCGTCTCTAATTTTCGCTTTAGGATAGTGCCGTGCGCGCCCAGCACAACCACCCCAAGCCCTTCAACGGAGTCAACGTGATACAAATCTTCGTCGGTGCCGGATTTTTCAATTTCCCATGTTGCACCACGATCCTTAGTGTGTAGGATGAGTCCACCCGCTCCAACAATCCAACCTTCCATTTCGTTGATGAAAGTGACATCATAGAGATGTGTACTTACTCCGACATCGACCGCTGACCATCTCAAGCCTCCATTTGACGTACGGAGGACGATTCCATCCCTGCCGACAGTCCATCCCTTTCGGCGATTTAAGAAAGATACACCGTACAGATCATACCCAGTGTTGGTCGTCTGAAGGTGCCATGTGGATCCTTGGTCGTTTGTCCAGAGAACCTTTCCCCAGGACCCAACAGCCCAACCGTAATACTCACCGACCATCTGGAGGTCGCGATAGGATGCCGAGGTTTCGTTCTCTCGATGTGTCCATATTGTGTTTCCATCCCTGTTATGGAGGATAACGCCTTGTTCACCAGCAGCCCACCCTTCACCGAAACCTTGGAAGTATGCTGTGTAAAGTTGACACGCTTCTTCTATGCGTTGACTGTTTTGGTCGTAGCCACTCATTACTGGTTTCGTGGCTTCGTTCAAAACCTGCCATGTCCTTCCACCGTCGGTGGTAGATAGGAAACTCGCGTCTTCGGTAAGCAGCCAACCGATCTCTGAGGAGACAAAATGCACGGCAACCAGTGAGGTATCTACCGGAGATTTAACGCTCTTCCAAGTGTTGCCGCCATCTAAGGTGTGGAGCATCGTTCTGGAATTACCGACTGCCCACCCTTCAATAGGGTTGATGAAGGAAATATCCGTTGATTTCATACCGGTATCCGCACCCATTATCCGGAAGGGTCCGTCGTTGCGTAAGATGTCCCATCCTGCATCAATTATTGGCAGTTCGGTTTCGATCTCATCAAAGGACCGCTTACGTGGTGTATATTTTGATATTGACGGAATCGTATAAGCGATAGCGATGCCGTCTTCACCAACGGCAAATAATTTATCCTCCGTGACACTGATGTCCCTAAGATTTTTGTCCGTTCCACTGGTCTCCCGTGCCCACGTCTTCCCTCCGTCCTGTGTGAGTAAAAGTGTTCCTTCGTCACCAACCGCTATTCCTACCGTGGGAGAGACAAAGAAGATTTTATTGAGATTCGCCTGTGTACGCGAGTATTGCGTCTTCCATGTTTTACCCCCATCGGCGGTATGAAGGATGAGTCCATATTGTCCAGAAACCCAGCCGAGGTTAGCGTCCAGAAAGTAAACCGAGTAGAGTTCGTTAAATGTCCCGCTCTCTTGGGGTTCCCATGTTTTCCCACCGTCGATGGTATGGAGGATTTTGCCGGGCCAACCGATAGTCCATCCCTCATTCGGGGACACAAAGCAGAGACCTTTTAAAAGTTCAAAGATATAACCGCGTTGCTCAATCCAGTCTTCACCGCCATTGTTGGTATAGAAGATACCTCCCATATCACCAACAGCCCAACCGCGATCGCGATTTAGAAACTGGACATCGTGTAGCCCGATCCAGTCGTATCCTTTTTGGACTTCCCATGTTTTTCCATCTTCGGTATGTAGAATATAGCCGGAATCGCCGATTGCCCATGCTTCTTCTTCGTCCACGGCGGTCACTTTATTTAAGCCGACAGAGAGTCCACTTTCCTGCCGTTCCCACGAGCGTCCTTCATTTTCGGTCCGGTAGATTGCCCCACGATTCCCGACTGCCCAGCCGCGTCCACCTTCTGTCATGTCCACACCTGCTAAGGGTTCAGCACTGCTTTCCGCGTCGATTGTCCACGTTTTTCCACCATCAGTAGAGTGAAGCATCGTTCCGTAACTGCCAACCGCCCAGATATGTTTAGCGTCAGGCGAATGCACAGCCAACAGATCGCTATGTGTGCCTGTCTGATGGACTGCCCATGTCTGTCCACCATCTTGCGTGTGCAGTACTTCTCCAGCTTGCGCTGCCAACCACCCTTTTTTAGCATCGGTAAAACAGAGATCGAAGATTGCGTGTGTGTCCTCAATGTCAGGTTCCCCGCGGATCCATGATTTCCCGCCGTCTGTTGTTGAGAGAACAGTCGCCCCAATTCCGACTGCCCAGCCCGTCTTTTGATTGCGATCAAAGTGTATATTGAGCAAACTATGCTCAGGTGCTACCGTCTCAACGTCCCATGTTTTCCCGCCATCCGTCGTGTGCAATGTGGTGCCGAGTTGTGCGATCAACCAACCTTCGCTTCCATTGACGAAGTGGACACCGACGAGTGCTTCGCCGAGCCCACTGGGTCGGAACTTCCACGATTTCCCACCGTTTGCGGTATAATAGAGTGCCCCGCCTTCTCCGGTTATCCATCCCCGTAGGCCGTCCAAGAAGTGAAGGCTGATGAGACTTCCGTCTGTGATAACCTGTTGCCGCCAGTGTTCGCCCCCGTCTTCTGTTTTTAAAAAGATTCCCTCGTCTCCGACAATCCAGCCCCGTTTTTTATCTATGAACTGCATCTTATTTAGGCGTGCTTCAGTGCCACTATTCTGTGTTTCCCAATTTTTCCCGCCATCCGCCGTATAGAGGATTGTCCCTTTCTCCCCGATGACCCAACCGTGCTTTGCATCGAGGAAGAAAACGTCCCTAAATTCTACTTCCCAATCGGCGCGCCTAACAATTTCCGCCTTGACAGGCGCGCGCTGTTGTAAGAGTGATTTCACGCCGCACCCACTCAGCAGCACGAGCAACGAGATAATTATTGTAGTGATGCGCATGTGTCCTCCTTGCTTTTACGGTTTAATTTTTGATGAAGTAAGACTGATTTGTTAATGGTTTAACAATTCACTAACACCAAGTCCTTCAAATACTCGCTTGACGACAGGACTCGCGCCACGGACTTCAATGCGCATGTTAGACCGCTCGGCATCTTTCAAAAAGGCTACCAATCCGACGGCTGTAGAAGGATCCAGTAAAAAGACGTCCACCATCTGAAAACAAATCGTCTGCTCAGCCCTATACTTCAATAAGGATTGTAACGTTCCGCAGATCGTGTTTCTGAGTGTCCGGTCGAGTCTACCGAAGAGTCGAACAGAAATATCTGTATCTTGATAACCAACTTTGAGCCATCCTTCTGGACGCGTTACCGCCACTTTCTTCTTCCAAAATAACATTTTAGCACCTCTCAACGATTTTACAAGTTCTAAAGACGATTTTTGGATTGATAGAGGGAGCGATGCAGCAACTGAGATATAGGAAAGCCCATTGCATCGCTCCATAATTTCCAAGGAGGAAGGCTTTCCGGGTTGGTTCACAGTATTAAAATATGCGCAATTTCCATGCCAAAGGTATCGGAACGAGAAATCACGTTTGGAGGCGAATTTTACCGATCTCCTGCGATAAAGGATTTGTTCTTTGTTCAATTTCTGGACAGTTATGTTCAAAAGTAGCGTCTCTCTTTTCGCAATTAAGATTTGTGAACACCCAAAAGGCGTGTTCCTACCATCCATCTATATATTTTTACAATTCACCATAAATAGTCTCGCATAAACATTGAAGCTATTGACATTCATCTATTTTCCAAGTATACTAAGCAGTAGAAATAAATTTCATCGTTTGAACGGATTGGAGACATCCATGCGGGTTTTGATTATTGGTGGTACGGGGCTGATTAGTACGGCAATTACCCGCGCTCTGGTTGCGCGTGGGGACGATGTGACGCTCTATAACCGTGGGCAGACTGAGGCTGATATTTCCGAAGGATATGCCACCATTACTGGCAATCGGAAAGACTACGCCGCGTTTGAAGCACAGATGACGGAAGCGGCGAATTTCGACGTTGTCATCGACATGATCGGTTTCGTTCCTGCTGAGATTGAGAGTGCCATACGCGCGTTTCGCGGCAATATCGGACAATTCATCTTCTGTAGCACGGTCGATGTTTATACGAAACCTGCCCGGCACTACCCTATTCACGAGGATGCAGCACGGGAACCGATGCCATCTTTCCCGTATGCCTACAATAAGGCAAAGTGTGAGCGACTTTTAGAGGAAGCACACGAACGTGGCGATTTTCCAGTCACGATTATCCGTCCGGCACACACTTACGGTGAGGGACGCGGATTGATTCATTCGTTTGGACTCGGTGGTGCGTACTACTTCGACCGTATCCGTCACGGCAAACCGATTCTTACGCACGGCGATGGTTCTTCTCTCTGGGCGGCGTGCCACCGTGACGATGTAGGGCAGGCGTTCGCTGAAGCGGTCAGTAACAAAAAAACGTTCGGCAAAGGGTACCACACAGCGAGCGAGGAACCGATGCCTTGGAATCAATACCATCAGGCAGTTGCAGAAGCCATGAAAGTGCCAGAACCTGAACTAATTCACATCCCGACCGATTTTCTATTTGAGATCGCGCCTAAGGCAGCAGAATGGTGCAGAGAGAATTTCCAATACAACAATATCTTCGATAATACAGCGGCAAAAACAGACCTGAACTTCCGCTATACCATTCCGTTCATTGAGGGTGTGCGGCGCATTGTAGATTGGCTTGATGCCCGTGGGCGCATTCACGATAAAGATGAACCCGAAGTCTACAGCGAAATTATTGAGAGATGGAGAAATCTTAGTACGAAAGGGGCTTTTTTCGGAGGGTCTGATAATGCGAAGGCATAAGTGCAGTATCCACTTTTTCTGTTTTCCTTCGGATCGGAACTTGAGCGTTTCGTTTCTTGTGATAATATTGACGTTTTTTACTATGATTCTGACACCATCCAACTTGCTGGTAGAAGGGGTTGAGGAAATGAATCCCAAAAAGATAATATTTGAGACCGATATGTGTACCGATGTAGATGATGTTGGGGCATTGGCTATGTTGCATGCTCTTGCAGATAACAGAGAAGCAGAAATCCTTGCGATCTCCTACAATGAAGTGCATCCGAGCGGTGCCGGCACCATCAGCGCGATAAATACATGGTACAACAGAGGTGATATCCCCATCGGCATCTATAAGGGAGACCTCGCAGATCCTGATGAATCGAGTTATCTGGAGAGTATCGCGGCTAATTTCCCACACGATCTCACGACTACTCCAACGCCCAGCTCCCTGGAACTCTATCTACAAGTGCTTAGCGAACAACCGG
>MKWU01006515.1_pt1 | contig 11816 bp, 6 predicted proteins | sample 809101 | NCBI WGS metagenome assembly MKWU01 (sample SAMN05860141, study PRJNA318959) | sponge metagenome | host: Aplysina aerophoba | place: Slovenia: Piran, Adriatic Sea, Gulf of Piran | collected 2013-05-07
TCCTCCCCGAACAGCACCGACAGCAGCGACACGCCCCGCTCCTCCCGGACCACCCCCTCGCAACGGTCCAAAACCTCCCGGAACACCGGCTCGCCCCCCTACAGCTCCCGGCCCATCCCCCGCCACTGGCTCCCCCCGCCCCCATACAGGAACGCAACTCCCCCGTCCCCCCCCCCCGCCACTGGCTCCCCTGGCCCGTATACAGGAACGCAACTTTCCCGCCCCGTGGCTCCGCGGCGCTCCGCCCCTCCCGGGCCGATGCCACGACTTCGAGTTCTTCCCGGAGTTCGGCTTCGGTCGAGAACACGAGACCCACCCGCGAGGCGAAGTGGTCCCGGCCCGCTCCCGCCGTCCACGCCGCGTCCGCCAGCCGCCACGGTTCCGCCTTCGCTTCGCCCAGCCACTCCCGATAACGGCCCGCCAGCTCCCGCACCGCCGCCGGACTCCGGCCCGAGAGCGGCAACAGCCGAGCCCGCCGCGACGACGAGTCCTCCGGGGCCGGTTCCGGCTCCGGCGGCGCCTCCAGCACCACGTGCGCGTTCGTCCCCGAATACCCGAACGAACTCACCCCGGCCCGCCGCGGGCGCTTTCCCGCCTCCCAGGCCGCCGGCGCCGACGCTACCGATACCGGCAGCGCTCCCCAGTCCAGCCGCGGGTTCGGCTCCTCGAAATGAAGCTGCGCCGGGATCGCGCCATGCCGCATCGCCAGCAACACCTTGATCACGCCCGCAACTCCGGCCGCCGCCTCCAGGTGCCCCACGTTCGTCTTCACCGAGCCCACCAGCAGCCGACATCCCGCCTCCCGGCCCTCCCCGTACGCCGCCGCCGCCGCCGCCAGCTCGATCGGGTCCCCGAGCTCCGTCCCCGTCCCGTGCGCCTCCAGGTAGTCCACCTCCGCGGGGGCCACCCCCGCCCGCTCCAGCGCCTCCCGGATCAACCGCTCCTGCGCCAGCCCGTTCGGCGCCGTCAGCCCGGCGCTCGCCCCGTCCTGGTTCACCGCGCTCCCCAGCACCAGCCCCAGCACCCGATACCCCCCCGACCGGGCCGCCGAAAGACGCATCAGCGCCAGCATCCCGCACCCTTCGCCGCGCACGAAGCCGTTCGCACCCGCATCGAAGGTCCGGCAGCGGCCGTCCGGCGAGAGCATTCCGGCCGCCCCGTACGTCTCCGTGAGGCCCGGCGTCAGGATCGCGTTCACCCCCCCCGCCAGCGCCAGCTCCACTTCCCCGCGCTCCAGCGCCACCACCGCCTGGTGCACCGCCACCAGCGACGCCGAGCACGCCGTGTCCACCGCGATCGCCGGACCCTCAAGGCCCAGCGCGAACGCCACCCGCCCGATCGCCGCCGAAAAACTGGTTCCCGTCGAGCGGTAGAGCCCCGGCGCGGTGTGCGCCACCAGGCCCCGGTAATCGCTCGCGACCATCCCCGCATACACCCCCGTCCGGCTCCCCTTCAGGCTCCCGGGCGCGATCCCCGCGTCCTCCAGCGCCTCCCAGCTCACCTCCAGCAGCCACCGCTGCTGCGGGTCCAGCAGCTCCGCCTCCACCGGCGCGATCCGGAAGAACTCCGCATCGAACCGGTCCACTCCCGGCACATACGCCCCCCACGCCACCGACGCCCGACCGCTCACCCCCGGCGGAAGCCCGTCCGGCCGGCCCCTCGTCACCAGGTCCTCCCCGGCCAGGAGGCGCCGCCAGAAATCCCCGATTCCGCCGCCACCCGGAAAGCGGCAGCTCATCCCCACCACCGCGATCGGCTCTCCGGAGCGAGCCCGCTCGGCGCCCGTCCGCCGCTCTGCCCGCACCGGCGGCGCCGACCCGCCCTCTCCCCGGTCCGCCGCCTCCTGCGCCGCCACGTGGGCAACCAGCCGCGCCACGTCCGGGTACGAAAAGACCTCCGCCGCCGATACCTCGACCGAACCCCCGAGCGTCCGGTTCAGCCGGTTCCCCAGTTCCGCGATCTCGAGCGATCCCATCCCCAGCTCGAAAAAGCCCGTGTCCGTGTCCGGCGGGGCCCGGAGCCGCGCCAGCTCCTGCACCTCGCGGACGAGAAACGCCTCCAGATCCCGTCGTCGCGCCGCAACCGAACCGGCCGCGTCCCCCGGGTCCTCGCCCGCTCCCGAAGCCCCGGCATCCCCCGGCTCATCCACGCCGGACCCGCGATCCTCGAACGGGCGCCGGGCGGACACCCGGCGGGCTCCGCCCTCCCCGAGGAGAAAAGCCAGCGAAACCGAAGCCCCCGACTCCCACGCCCGCCCGAGCGCCGCCGCACCCTCTCCCACGCCCGACGGCCCCGTCAGCGTCGGAACCAGCAGGGGCCTCCGCTCCCCGGCGGGCCACGCCCCGCTCGCCGTCAGCGCCGTCCTCCCCCGCGGCCCCAGGTCCACCAGCACCCGGACCCCGAGTTCGGCGAGCGCCTGCGCTGCCTTGGCGAAACGCACCGGTCTCCGAGCCAGGCCACGCCAATGCTCCCCATCCAGATCCTCCGGCCCCCGGACCACCTCTCCCGTCCGACAACTCACCAGCCGCGCGGCGCCCAAACGCATCTCCATCGCGTCTCCCGCCGCCTCGATCCCGTCCAGGATCGGATCCATCAGCGCGCAGTGCGCCGCCTCCCGAATCGGGAGCATGGCCGTCCGCACGCTCTCCCCGTCCAGCCGCGCCAGCACCGCCGCGAGCAGCTCCCGAGGGCCGCTGAGCAGTTGGTGCCCGCCGTTGTACGCCGCGATCGTCAGCCCCGTCCCGTCATCCCTCCCGTCCAGCTCGGATATGCGTCGCGCCGCCTCCTCCTCGGTCAGGAACACGGCTCCCATCCCGCCCCCCGCGGCCAGCGACGCCTGCAGGCGCCCCAACCGGATCACGAACCGCATCCCGTCCTCGATACCCACCATTCCGGCGGCATGCGCCGCCGCGACCTCACCCGCGCTCAGCCCGAGGACCGCCGCCGGCCGGAGCCCAACCCGCTCCCAAAACGCCGCCAGCCCGCACCCCAGTGCGTAGAGCGCCGGCTGCGCCCGCCACGTCACGTCGAGATCTCCGTCCGTCCCCACGTCCCCGAACATCACGGGCAGCAGACGTTCGCCCACCTCCTCCCCGAACACCGCGTCGCACCGGTCGAGCACCTCCCGGACCTTCGGCTCGCTCCGGTAGAGCGCGTGCCCCATCCCGACCCACTGCACACCCTGACCCGGAAACACGAACGCCACCTTCGGCGAAGCCTCCGCACGAACACCCTGATCCCCCGACTCCACCCGGGCGAGCTCCGCGAGGAGTTCCGTCCGGTCGCGGAACACAACGCCCGCGCGGTGGCGAAAGTGACTCCGGCCCACCGTCGCGGCCCACGCCAGGTCCGGGAGGCCTCCTTCCCCCCGCTCTTCCACCCACGACCGGTACTGGCCCGCCAGCCCGCGCAGCGCCCCCGCCGCCTTCGCCGACAACGGCAGCAACCGCGGCGCGCCCTCGATCCCCCCCGCCCCTCCCGCCAGCCGCCCGGCCGGTGCGTCACGGCGTTCGGAACTCACGCCTCGCTCCGGGCGGCCTTAGCGGTTCAGGGGGCGATGATCAGCGCCACCACGGACATCGGCTTGATCAGGATGTTGATGGCGGGGCCAGCCGTGTCCTTGACAGGGATCGCCGACGACCGCGGTCTTGTGGGTCCTGTGGGCCTCGCCGCCCTTGCCGCCGTGCCGGCCGCCCTCGATGAACTTCTTGGCGTTGTCCCAGGCGCCCCCCCCGTCAGCCATGAAGATGGCGAGGAGAACGCCGGAAACCAGCGCACCGGCGAGGAAACCCGCGTCGGAATCGGTGGATGGCTTGGCGGCGTCTCACCGGAGCCATCCTTCCGCGCTCCCACGACTCTTCTGGAGCAGGCGCGTGAGCACTACTGAAATCACCCCCGTATCAGCTTCGAGCGTCACGACAGGCTGAATTGTAATGTATCTGTCATCTCGATAGATCCTGAATTCTTGTGTGTCTGAGCCATGCCCTGACCTCCTGGAAAGGAGACAGGTTGTAATGGAAAAGCGCGGCACTGGGCTCCGCCGCGAACTGCGCTACGAACTGATCGCCCGGCGAGGCGCCCGGAGGCCGCTGGACTTCGGGCCGCTGGCCGCGGGGTTGAAGAAGGCCCTGGCCGAGCGCATACCGGGTGCGGAGATGGATGTTCCTCTGACCGATCCGGGGGAACGCGAAGCCGTGGCGGCCACCTCTGCCCTCTTCCGTTCTTCCGCACCCCCTTCCGGCGACCGGGCAGTTCACGCGCCTGCCAATACTGGCCGCGCGAGTCCGGCAGCACTGACATCGCCCGGCCTGCCGGTCCGGGAGGTCAGGATCGGACGAAACCGGTCCTCGTCAAGAAATCCACGGTCCGCGACGCGCATTCGTCCGGCTTCTCGAGCTGTGCGAGATGGGTGGTGCCGGGGAGCGACACATAGTCGAGGGACTTTGCCCGGCTCAAATCGCAGGGAGGAAGGAAATAGTGCTTGAGGGAGGAATCGGCACCGACGACCTTGACCGGTAACGGCAGGGCATCCGGGTCCACCATCCGCGCGAAGCCCGGTATCGACGCAAGGATCTTCGCTTCGTACTCGGGTGGGCAGCGAAGCTGGTGGCCGCCGGTACCGTGGCGAAGCGTGGTGTGCGCCATCAGGCGAAGAGCCCCCGGGAGCACGCGGGCCATCGCCGGTTGGGCGCTCATGAGTTCGATGAAGTGCTCGCCGCTCTGGAACCGGTCCGCCCGGATCCTGGTTCGCGCCGCGGCCTGATGACACGCGAACTCGAAATTCCGCTGGCTGACCCCCGGAGGGAAGATGGGTGGTTCGAACAGAACCAGGGCCGCGTACGAGACCGGGACAGACGGCGACAACAGGGCGGCCAGACACGAAACCGAGTGGTAAACGCCGACGCGGGGACGGACCCCGAAGTCGCGGTCCACCGCCCTCCCGATGGCTTCCACATCGTGGCAGAAGTTGGGAACGGTATGGCGCCCCAGATCCCCGAGCGGGTTCGCTCCGTGATTGCGGAGGTCGAAGACAATGACATCGAAATCGTCCAGGAACAGCGACCAGAACGGGTAGTAGAGGTCGATGGCGAGCCCGTTGCCGTGGCTCAGGAGCAGGCGGGGACCGTCCGGCTTCCCGTATCGCCTCACCGGCGCGGTGACCCCGTTATCCAGTAGGACGTCGATCGTGCACGCCGGCCGGGGCGGCGCGGACGAGGCAGAGGCCTTCATCGCAAGTTCGATCGCTACCCAGGGAACGCCGGAGCGGGGACGACTCCCAACCCCGGTCCGCTCAGGGTGCCGGGTCCCTTGTCTTCCGGCAGGGCCGGCGCCACACAGGACTCCGGCACGCGGCCGCTCTGCCCCACCATGTACTGCTTTCCCCAGTGCTTACATATACCGTACATGCCGGTCGCGGGAAGCTGGACGCTGCCGACCTTCTGGAGCGCCAGCCTCCAGGCTGGCATCGCTCCCCAGAGGGGAGCGAAACGCGCATCGGTGTTCCGCCGTACAGTGCAAAGGCACGGGAGCGTTACGCAGTCCCCGTTTGCCCGGGTGCTGTGTAGGAACCAAGGACCCTCCTCAGGAACGAAAAAACCGTGATGGAACGCCCCTACCGCCTCTCGGCTCGCTTCGTCGCCACCATTGAGCAACCTGGACGCTACGGCGACGGACGCGGCTCCGGTGGCCTCTCACTCCTCGTCAAGCATACGGCCCATGGCCAGTTGGCCAAGTCCTGGGCGCAGCGCATCAGCCTGGACGGCCGCCAGCGCAATCTCGGACTCAGGTCATGGCCCCACGTCAGCCTGGCCGAGGCCCGCGAGAAGTGCGCCCTGAACCTCGCGGCGCGGCGGCGCGGGGAACTGGTCACGGGTCGGAAGCGGACCGTCCCCACCTTCGAGGAAGCCGTCGAGAAGGTGATCGCGGTGCACCGCGCCGGATGGAAGGACGGGAGCAAGTCCGAGAAGGACTGGCGAGCGACCCTCAGGGACTACGCGGTGCCCAAGCTCGGCGGGACGCCGGTGCACCGAATCACCACGTCGGACGTGATGGCGGTGTTGTTGCCGATGGAACGACAAGCGGGAGACGGCGAAGCGGGTACGGACTCGGATCTCGGCGGTGATGCGTTGGGCGGTGGCCCAGGGCTACCGGGAGGACAACCCGGCGGGAGCGGCCATCAGCGCGGCGCTGCCCCGCAACGGCGTCCGGCCACGGCACCATCCGGCGCTGCCGTATGCGGAGGTGAGCGCGGCGATCCAGACGGTGCGGACGTCGGGGGCCTATCCCGCGACCGCGCTGGCGTTCGAGTTCCTGGTGCTGACGGCGTGCCGGAACGGGGAGGTGCGCGGCGCACTGTGGAAGGAGATCGACCTTGCAGGACGGGAATGGCGCATTCCCGCGGAGCGGATGAAGGCGAACCGGGAGCACCGGGTTGCGCTGTCCGGGAGGGCGCTGGCGGTGCTGCAGGAGGCGCGGGCGCTCGCGGACGGCTCCGGGGTGGTGTTCCCCTCGGCGCGCGGCGGCCCGCTCAACGAGGTGGCGATCGCGAAGCTGGTCCGGGAGCCGGGGATCGGGGCGGTGCCTCACGGGTTCCGCTCGAGCTTCCGTGACTGGGCAGCGGAGTGCTCGGCTGCTCCGCGGGAGGTGTGCGAGCTGGCGCTGGCCCATGTGAACTCGAACGCCATCGAGGCGACCTACCGGCGCACGGACCTGTTCGAGCGGCGGCGGGCGCTCATGGAACAATGGGCCGTGTTCCTCCCCGTCCGGAAACCGCTCGACGGGTTCAGGGCCAGCGGCCGCGGGTGGATTTCTTGAGGATGCGGCCCTTGCTGTTCATCAGGCCGACCGTCTTCCCCGCGAGGATCGCCTTGGCGTTTTCGATGTCGGCATCGTTCGCGCAGGCGACATAGACCGGACCGCGGAAACCACGGAGCCTGCCGCAGGCGGTCCGCAGGGTGCGTGAGGTTTCGACGTTGATGGTGATCTTCTCCGTACGAATGTCGGGACCCCTGCCGCGGTGGTACCGGCCGCCGTGTTTTTCAGCCAGCGCTTTGGCCACCGCCATCTTGCCTGCCATGGTCTCTCCCTTAGCCTCCGGGCACCTCACGAGCGAGCCGGCAACGCTATCACACCGTCACTCTTTCGGGAATGCTGCACAACAACCAACATTACAGCGTAACACTACGCAAAAACTATGACTTCAGGAGTTTGAAGGCAACCGCAAACAGCGCGTTGCCACCCGCCGCGACGTCCGCGTCGCGGGTGAACTCCGTCGGGTTGTGACTGACGCCGCCGACCGAGGGCACGAAGACCATTCCGGTGGGGCAGACCCGGGAGAGCATCTGGGCGTCGTGTCCAGCTCCCGAAGGCATCCGCCGGCAGGATTTTCCGAGCGTCGCCGCCACTTCTTCGACCAGCGAGATCACCTTCTCGTCGAAAACCGCCGGGCCGAAACGCGCCAGTTCGCGCCGCTCGATCCGGACTCCCTCGCGCTCCGCGGCCGCGTCGAGGCCGGAGAAAAACCCGTCCTCGGCGCGAAGCAGCCGGTCTGGATCGGGATTGCGAATGTCCAGGGTGAAGGTCGCGCGGCCGGGAACCACGTTCGTCAGCCCCGGCGCGAACGACATGCGGCCGACCGTCGCGACCTGAGCGGGAATCTCGCGCGTCAGTCTCCGGGCCAGCAGCACGGCCTCCGCCGCGACTACCCCGGCGTCGTGGCGAAACCGCATGGGCGTGGTCCCGGCGTGGTTCGCTTTCCCGTTCAGGGTGATCTCCTCCCACAGGATCCCCTGAACCCCCGTCACCGCTCCGAAGTCGATGTTCTCGGCCTCGAGCACCGGCCCCTGCTCGATGTGGAGTTCCACGTACGCGGCCGGAACCGGCCCGGGGAGGGGCGCGTCTCCGAGATAGCCGATGGCTTCGAGTTCTTCCTTCAGGGTCTGCGAGCCGTCCGGGTTCCGGAGGGCCCAGGCCGTCTCGAGGTCGAGCCCGCCCGTGTAGACAAGGCTCCCCATCATGTCCGGGTGGTAGCGCGAACCCTCCTCGTTCGAGAAGATCGCAACTTCCAGCGGACGCCGGGTGCGGGTATTCCCGTCGTTCAGCGTGCGGGCCACCTCGAGCGCCGCCAGCACCCCGAGGTTGCCGTCGTAGCGGCCGCCGTTCCCCACCGTGTCGATGTGGGAGCCGAGCATCACCGGGGCGGCGTCCGGATCCTCGCCTGCCCGGCGGCCGATGACGTTCCCGATCCCGTCCACCCGGACCTCGAGACCGGCATCCTCCATCCACGACCGCACCAGGTCCCGGCCCGCGCCGTCCTCGGGAGTGAACGCCAGGCGTTCGGCGCCACCTTCGGGGGTGGCGCCGATTTCAGCCAGCCGGGCCAGCGATTCGAGGAGGCGGGCGCCGTTGATCCGGAGACCCGGCGAACCCGCTGCCATTGCCGCTGCTCCCCTACTCGTCGGCCACACCGGCGTCCGAGAGCCGCTGCAGGAGGTCGTCGAGCTGTCCGCGCAGCTCCTCGTAACGAACCGCCGCGTCGCGGCCCGGAGGCTGATCGGCGGTGTCCAGGTTGCCGGCGAGGTAGCTGAGCTGGTCCACCAGCATCGGCTGCGAGTAGCGGACCGGGCGGGTGACCAGTTCCTCGTGGAGCGCCTGGAGTTCTGCGCTGTCCGAGCCTTCCATCGCCGCCTCCAGCCGGGACGCCGCCATCCGCGCCTCGGAAAGCGCGTCCCGGGCCTTCAGGGCGAGCGCCACCTGCTCGCGGACCTGTTCGGCGGTGACCCAGCCTTCCTTGACCGCCCGCGGGTCCATGCGCAGGCGGAAGCTGCGCGCCGTGGGCTGGCCGCCGACCGTCAGCTCCACGGTGTAGCGGCCCGGCGCCGCCAGGACGCCCCGTCCGGAGGGGTTGCCCGCTCCGTCCTTCGCGCCCAGGTGCCGCATGTCCCAGGTGAACCGGTGGACCCCGGCCGATGTCGGCACCGTCGGCGCGCCGCGCCGCCTCATGCCGGGGGCGCGCATCTCCTGGGTCATCTCGGTCTCTTCTCCGGGGCCGGCGCTCTCGAAGCTGCGGACCAGGTCCCCGCTCTCGTCGAAGACGTCGATCCGGGCGCTGTCCACGTCCGCGGGCAGGCGGTAGGTAAACCGGGGACCCGGCGTCGGATACTCGGGGTCCGCCGGCGACGGGGCGCCGAAGCCGCGGCCTCCGGCGCGGAACCGGATCTCGTCACGCGGCTGGAAGAGGTGCGTTTCGCCGGCCGGCGGCGCCTCGTGGAGCGGCGTGACGTCGTCGAGGATCCAGAAGCTCCGTCCCATCGTGGAGATGGCGAGGTCTTTCCGGACGACCTTGATGTCGGTGATCGGCGTCACCGGGAGGTTCTGCTGGAAGGAGGCCCATGTCATGCCGTCGTCGAAGGAGATGAACATCCCCCACTCGGTACCCAGGTAAAGGAGCCCTTCGCGGTCCGGGTCTTCGCGCACCACCCGCACCGGGTGGTCGTTCGGAACCCCGTTCGTCCCGTCGGTGATCCGGGTCCAGGTGTCGCCGTAATCCATGGTCTTGTAGGCGTGCGGGGTGAAGTCGCCGAGCTGGTAGCGGAGTACCGCGGCGTAGGCCTTTGCCGGGTTGTGCGGCGAGACCTCGATGTTCTGCACCCTGCCGTAGGGACCGAGCGCCGGCGGAGTGACCTCCTTCCAGGTCCGGCCGCCGTCGCGGGTCACGTGGATGGGTCCGTCGTTGGCGCCCGCCCAGATGACGCCCTCCTCGTGGGGGGATTCCTGGACGTCGTAGAGCACCGCGAAGTGCTCCTCGCCGGTCACGTCAAGCGTGATCGGGTCGCCCGAGACCACCTGCGTTTCCGGGGTGAAGGCGGTGAGGTCCGGCGAAATGGTCCGCCAGGTCCGGCCCCCGTTCTCGGTCACGTGGACGTACTGCGAGGCGTGGAAGACCCGGTTCGGGTTGTGCGGCGAGACGTGGATCGGGACCGTCCGCTGGAAGCGGTACTCGAGGTCCTTGGGGTTGTGACCGTAGATGTTCCAGAAGCCGACGTAGTACTGCTCCTCCTGTCCGGTCCGCATGTTGTAGAGGCCGAAGCGGCCCTTGCAGTTGGCGTAGACGATGTCCGGATCGCCCGGCTTCGGGATCGCGGGTCCGGTTTCGCAACCGCCGATCGCCTCCCAGTGGGCGGTATGTCCGCCGGGACGGAAGTGTTCGGGGTAGCTCGGCACCGAGATCGTGGAGTTGTCCTGCTGTCCGGCGTAGAGGCGGTACGGGAAGACGTCGCTCACGTCCACCTGGTAGAGCTCGGCGGTGGGCTGGTTCTCCTGGGTCGACCAGGTCTCGCCCCCGTCGATGGACACGTTCGCGCCGCCGTCGTTCGACTGGATGTGGATGTCCGGGTTGTCGGGGTTGATCCAGAGGTCGTGGTTGTCCCCGTGGGGGGTGAACTTCCGCTCCCAGGAGACGCCGCCGTCGGTGGACTTCCAGTAGCCCTCGGCCATGCCCCAGAGGGTGTCGGGATCGGTGGGATGGGCGTGCAGGTTGTTGTAGTAGAAGGGCCGGTTCCGGATCGGCTGGAAATCGCTGACGTGCCGCCAGGTGTCGCCTTCGTCATCGGAGCGGAAGACCCCGCCCTCGCTGCCGGGCGCCTCGATGAGCACGTAGACCCGGGACGGATCCCCGGCCGAGACCGCGAGGTCCGACTTGCCCCGGAGCCCCGTCGGGAGCCCGTTCTCGAGTTGCTCCCAGGTGTCCCCACCGTCCCGCGAGCGGTGCACGCCCCCTTCCATGCCGCCGGAGCGGATGGTCCATGGCTTCCTCTCCGCCTCCCACATGGAGGCGTAGATCGTGTCGGGGTCGCCGGGCTTGAACTCCAGGTCCACCGCGCCGGTCTGTTCGGAGACGAACAGGACGAGCTCCCAGTTCTCCCCCCCATCCGTTGACCGGTAGACGCCCCGCTCGGGGTTCGCGGCGAAGGGGTTCCCGATCTGGGCGATCCAGACCCGGTCCGGATCCTCGGGATGGATCAGGACGGCGCCCGAGCTGCCGGTCTCCTCGAGCCCCAGGTTGCGCCAGGTCTCGCCGGCGTCGTCCGACCGGTAGACCCCCTTGCCGATGATGACGTTGCTGCGCAGGCCGTCCGAACCGGTGGTCACGTAGACGATGTTCGGATCGCTCTCGGCGACCGCGATGGCGCCGATGGAGGGGCTCTTGAAGTAGCCGTCGGAGATCGGGACCCAGTTGTGCCCGTAGTCGGTGGTCTTCCAGACGCCGCCGCCGGTGGCGCCCATGTAGAAGGTCCCCGGCTGCGAGCGGTGTCCCGCCACCGCCGTGACCCGGCCGCCGCGCGAGGGACCGACCATGCGGTAGCGCATGGCGCCCATAACGTCGGGATCAGGTTGCGCCGCGGCGGGCGCCGCCATCAGCGCGGCCCCGAACGCCGCGAGTAGGAAGGAAGAAAGTCGCCTGCGCATCGCACGTGCCTCCACAAGCTCAGGACCGGAACCGATCCGGTCGCCACACCCCGCTCGCTGCGGGGAACGCGCGATTTTACCGGTGACGGCGGGGGTAACAGCCTGCGGTGAAACCCGCGTGAGCGCCGAGCCGGGCGAGGCGCCCGGCTGACAAGGCGCGAGAGGCCGGAATACCGAGTGTATTTCGGCCGAAACGCAACGATGAGCGCCGCAAGCGTAGCAGCCTGTGGTGAAACCCGCGCGAGCGCCGAGAGGGGCGAGGCGCCGGGCTGACAAGGCGCGTGAGGCCGGAATCCCCGGTGTATTTCGGCCAAAACGCAACGATGAGCGCCGCAAAGCGGCGCGGTTCA
>MKWU01006518.1_pt1 | contig 11812 bp, 8 predicted proteins | sample 809101 | NCBI WGS metagenome assembly MKWU01 (sample SAMN05860141, study PRJNA318959) | sponge metagenome | host: Aplysina aerophoba | place: Slovenia: Piran, Adriatic Sea, Gulf of Piran | collected 2013-05-07
CATGCTGCTCGACGACGCCGCTTTGCCGCCCGACCTCCAGCGGCAGGCGGGCATTGTCGATGGGGCTGCGCCCGGGGCGCAGCGGCGCATCCTGAAAAACGAAGGCGAAGTCGCGCGCCCGGCGGGCCTGCTCCGGCGTGCGGCCGAAGACGCTGATGGCGCCGTCCCCGATCGGAACCAGATCCGCAATGGCGCGCAGCAATGTCGACTTGCCGCATCCCGACGGCCCCAGCATGGTGACGAAGCCGCCCTCCGGCACCTCGAAGCCGACCTTGTCCAGCGCGGTGATGCTGCCGGCGTCTCCATCGAAACGAACCGACAGCCCGCGCACCGAGATTGCTGCGGCGGCGGTGACGTCAGTCCCCGTCGCCGCGGCAGTGGCAGCCGTCATCCAATCTCTTTCCTCAGCGCTTCCGTCGCCGCCAGAATATCTGTGGTCATGACATCGTCCACGGTGGGCGTGTCTCCCTTGAACTGCTTGAGCCCCGCATAGGTGTCGATCTGCGCCTGCCAGTTGGCCGGGTTCATCGCCGCCCAGCCGTCCGCTGCGGTCACGTCATTGAACGAGAACCCGAGCACGGGACCGACCGCGTCCAGCTCGCTCTCGCGGCTCAGGTTCCTGTACTCCGCCACCAGATGGTCGACACCGGCCTCCGGATCCCTGCGGGCCTCGCCCCACCCGCGTGCAGACCCGGTGAGGAAACGGGCGAGCACGTCGGCGTGGTTCGCGAGCATGTCGTCGGTGGTGTAGTAGACGTTGGCGTAGAGCTGGATCCCGGCGTCCCAGAGCATCATGTCCACGCGGCCGTCGCCCAGCACCTTGAGCGCGTTGGTGTTGGTCATCCAGCCGGTGACGGCAGCCGCCTGGCCTGTCATGAGCTGGTTCATGTCGCTGCCCATCTTGACCACCTCGACCTGGTCCTCGGCAATGCCGTTCTTCGCCAGCAGCGCGCGGAGCAGGATTACCGCCGTCGGCTGGGTAGCGATGGTCTTGCCGATCATGTCACTGGGGGTACGGATGGGATTGTTCTCAAGCGAGAAGTAGGTGAACGGGTGCTTCTGGTAACCCGCGGCGAACGCCTTGATCGGAATGCCTGCGGAGCGGGCCAGCATCAGCGACGGGCTGGAGGAAAGCTGGCCGGCCTGCGCGCGTGCGGCCGCGACCGAGGCGACGCCGTCCACACCGGGACCGCCCGGCGTGACCTCAAGCTCGATGCCTTCCTCTTCGTAATAGCCCATCCGTTTGGCCACGACTTCGCCCATGATGCCGTTGCTGGCGAGCCAGCCGAGCTGCATGTTGACCTTCGCCTTGCCGGCGGCCAGCGTCTCCACGGTGACGAACGAGGACGCGGCCGCGGCCCCGCCCAGGGCTGCGCCGTATTTCAGAACCTGGCGGCGGCGGGGTGAAGCGAGGAGATGATTGTGCGTTGCCATCGGTAACCTCCCTGGTGACCACGGAACGACGATAACCGTGCTAAGCGTTCGCGAGGATCACAATTTTTCGTCCTATGCGTTGCCGAATCGGCAACAGATTGGAGTGCCCAAAGGCGGTCGGGACTGTTCCAGTCGTTGGGCCGGGCCGATCGCGCTGCCATGGTATTCGCGGTTGCCGGGCAAATGGAGGATGTGCTTCGCGCCGGACCAGCCCTCCGCCGCGTTGGCGGCGCACCCCTCTTCGAGCACCGGCGCCAGGTCTCCCGCAGGACAGCCTGTCCTGGACCTAGTCCTGGGAGGATTTCCTTACCCGGTGCGACGTTTCAGGACAAGCAAACAGGGCGTCCGCAAAGCGAGAGTGGACAGCGACATCGAGGAACCAATGCCCGATCTTTACGCCATCAATCTCCATCTTCAGGAGCGGCTCGAGGCCGATTGGCGCAAGGAAGTCGACGCCTCGAGAGCCGCTCACTGGCTGCAGGAGGCTGGACTTCTGCCGAACGGCCGGAACGGTTCGGAGCTGCGTCAGCTGCTTGAAGCCGGCCGGATTGCGGGACAGCAATGGCGCCCCGACCGGGATGGGGGCTTATGGTGGATCCGGCGACTCGCGCAATCCCGTGACATTCAGTCGATCCAGGAGGCGCGGCGCCGGATGCGCAGCTACCTGCCCCTCGATCGCTCGATCATGCATCCCGACTGGCCGCTGTCCCGGGACAATCCCGCATTCTGGGAGGAACTCGGCAAGGCGGTCGCTGCTTTCGGCTATCTGGAGAACACACTGGTCTCGGCCTGCTACTCGCTGACGGCGCCACCGGCAGACCCGGGAAACATGCAGGACGAGCAGATTCCGGCTCTCCTGCAATGGTATCGGGAAGTGGAAGCGTTCAGGGCCGACAGCTTGCACGTTCTGGCCGGCCGGTTCGACAAGTTGCTGAAGAAGGACGGCCGGGTGCCGCATACGGTCAGGAACGGACTCCGCAAGCAGCTCGGCGAACTCAGGCATTGGCGAAACGCGCTCTGCCACGGCGCCTGGTTCGGTTTTTCCGGCGACGGCGCCGGCGTTCTGTCCCACTACTTCATGGAAAACAAGCAGGCGATACGATTCCCGCCAACGGTCGCCCTGAAGGACCTCGCGGAGCTTCGCGCCAGGATTGTCGACGCCACGATCAGGGTCGAGGAGACGGCCTCGGTGGCGGGTTCCGGGTCCGCGGCCGCCACCGTCTTCCGCCGTCAATTCGAGCCCCGCAACAGTCCGCCTGAATTCGAATAGAGACCCGCGCCCGGCGGCCCTGCACGTATATCGCTCGCCTTGCCCTTTGCGTCCCCGCTTCGCATGGTGTCGGTAGTGCAGGGAGGCAACAGCAGGACAACAGTTGCGCCGTGGCTTTCTCCGCGGCGGAGCGAGGCTGCCATGCGGCCGGCGGGGGCATATCGATCGGCCGCGGGGGACGAGGACAATGAACGGATTTGTCGGCAAGCGCAGGCGACGGATACAAGCCATTGCCCTGGCTTCAGCCTGCATTGCCGGTCTTGCGGTCCTGCTCGCCTGCGAAGACACCGCGGCGGGGACAGAGGACAAGACCTGGCGCGGCCTCGCCGTCGCGAGCGAATATCGCTGCACGCCTTATGAGCGCGGCGACTATCCTTATCCGCAGTCGGTGGAGGCGGAGATCGTCGCGTCGATGGGCGGGCGGATCTACGGGCCCTATACCGGGCGGTATTTCGCGAGCAGGCGGCAGACCGACATCGAGCACATCGTCGCGGTTTCGGAGGCGCATGACAGCGGCCTCTGCGCCGCCGACCGGACGGTCCGCCGGCGCTTCGCCCGCGACCTCCTCAACCTCACCCTTGCCGCGCCCGCCGTGAACCGCTGCGGGGCCTCCGGCAAGTGCCATCACGATGCCGCCGAGTGGCTGCCGCCCATGAACCGCTGCTGGTTCGCCCATCGAATTGTCTCCGTGAAACGCAAATACGGCCTCACGGTGGATCGCCGGGAGGCTGCGGCCCTGAAGCATGTGCTGTCAGCCTGCACGTCCACGGACATGGTGTTTGCCGCCGGCCGGTCCACGGGAGCACCACGAATACCGAAGCTGCCGCCCCCTTCCTCTTCGGGAGATAGGGTCGATGCGCTCCGGCTATGGGACGACAATGGCAACGGGCGGATTACCTGCAAGGAAGCCCGGCGCCACGGCATCGCGCCGGTGCCGTGGGGCCATCCCGCCTATCGCTTCATGCGCGACGGGGACGGCGACGGCGTCGTCTGCGAGTAGCGCCAGGCAGGCGCCGGAAGGACACTGCCGGGGAAGAACAGCACGCAGGCGGCTTCGGCGGCCTCGTAGGCGTCCTTCCAGAGCCAGGCGCCCGCGGAATCCGAGTTGCCGAAGGCCTCCGTCATGGCGTCCCGGAGGGTGGCGGCATCGAGCGCCCGTTTCGTCTCCAGCACCGGCAGCAGGGTGCGGGCCGCCGCGAACAAGGCGTCGCCTGTGACCGGGCGTTCCGGTTCAGCGGGCGGGTCGATGACGATGTCGGGAAGAGGCGGACGCGCGCGCGTCCGGCGCCGGCTGGGCGTCGAGCATGGCGGTCTCCGTGCTGGAAGGGACAGGCTTGGGCGCGGCGCAGGTCCTTCCCCGCCAGCCCGCCGGGCTACCCTCGAAACGCCAACCGGCCTGAAAGTGCCGAAGGGCCCGGAGAGGGAGACCGGACGGCAGCGGCGATGCGGCTGACGGTCTGCGATCCCGGACATGCCGTGGTTGTGAGTGGACGATGCTGGACGGGCCGCCTTACAGCCCCGGGAGCGAGCCCCGATACCCGTTACGGAGACGATCCATGGCCATGACGATCCCGACCGAGCCGATCGGCAGCGTTCCCCGACCGGGTTACCTGATCGAGGCGATGGGCGCGCATGCAGCGGGCGACCTCGACGATGCGGGCCTTGGCCAGGCGATGGACCGCGCCGTGGCGGAAACCGTTGCCGCCATGGCGGCAACGGGGTCTCCCGTCATTACCGACGGCGAGCAGTCGAAGCCGAGCTTCGCGACCTACCCGCTGGCCGGCATGGAGACGCTGGCGCCGGACGGGGTGGTGATCCCGTTCGAGGACGGCCACACGCGCCAGCTCCCGGTGCTGACCGCGGGGCCGTTCCGCTACACGACTTATTCGGGGAGCTACGTGACGGCGGCGAAGGCCCATACTGGCCTGCCGGTGAAGCAGGCGGTGATCGCGCCCTCGGCGATCTCGCTGATCTATCCCCAGGACGGGATCGACGGCTATTCCCGCGACGACTTCATCGCCGATCTGGTGAGCGAGTGCGAGAAGGACATCCGCTCGGCCCTCGACGCCGGCGCCGACAGCGTGCAGATCGATTTCACGGAGGGGCCCTCTGCTGCAAGCTCGACCCGTCGCGCGGGCTGCTCCGAGACTTCGTTGCGCTGAACAATCAGGTGCTCGCCCGCTTCTCCGACGCCGAGCGCGCCCGCATCGGGGTGCACACCTGTCCCGGCGGCGACCAGGATTCGACCCATTCCGCCGACGTTGACTATGCGGAACTGCTGCCCGACCTGTTCGGCATGAATGCCGGATGCTTCTTCGTGCAGATGGCGAGCGAGGCCGACCGGCCGCGTGCGCTCGACATGGTCGCGCGCGAACGGCGGCCCGGGCAGACGGTCTATGTCGGCGTCACCGATCCGATCGACCCGCGCATCGAGACGGCGCAAGAGGTGTGCGAGCGCATCCTGGAAGCGGCGGAGTATCTGGGCACTGAGGGACTCGGCAGCACCGACGATTGCGGCTTCTCGCCGTTCGGCGACGACGTCTCGACGGCCCGCGACACCGCGTTCGCCAAGATCAGGGCCCGGGTCGAGGGCACGAAGCTCGCGGAGGTCCGGCTCGGCTGACGGCCGCGGGGCCATCCCGCCTACCGCTTCATGCGCGACGGGGACGGGGACGGCGTCGTCTGCGAGTAGCGCCAGACAGGCGCCGGAAGGACACTGCCGGGGGACCGGTCCGACATCGGGCTTCCGGGCGCCGGCGCCGATATGCCTGTCCTCCCGCGTGGAAGCGCTGAGTGCGGAAGGGCGGAATCCGGTCTAAAACGGCTTCCGACAATGCTGAATAGTTCTTTGACCGCCAGCCGACTGGCGCCATTTGTGGCGAAGATGGCGCATCCACCCCGTTCTCCTGAATGACGGGACACGCGCCAACCGGGAGCGTCCCCTATCGCTGCCTGTCGCTGGACCTCGAGGTCGGCAGGAAGGACGGGCGCATCCGGGCGTTGGGCGCGGTGCGCGCCGATACCGGCGAACGCCTGGTGCATGCGGGCGGCGGGCTTGGGGCGGCGCTGGCGAAGCTGGACCGGCTTGCCGAAGGTGCGGCGTTCGTCCTCGGCCACAACCTGATCGCCTTCGACCTGCCGCATCTCGCGGCGGCGAATCCCGGCCTGCGCCTGCTTGCACTGCCGGCGGTGGATACGCTGCGCCTCAGCCCGCTCGCCTTTCCGCGCAATCCCTATCACCGCCTGGTGAAGCACTATCGCGACGGGGGGCTGAGGCGCGGACAGTTGAACGACCCCGAGCTCGACGCACGCCTTGCGCTCGACGTGTTTGCCGACCAGTTGCACGCGCTGAAACAGGCGCCGCCCGACCTTCTGGCTGCCTGGCACCGGCTCTGCACGCCGGAGCCGGGAGGCGTGGACCGTGCCCTGGACGGCCTGTTCGCGGACCTTCGCGGCGCGGCGCGGCCGTCCGGGGCCGAAGCGCGGGATGCGGTCATCGCACGGTTGTGGGGAAACGCATGTCGCGGTGGCGCGCGCGAGGTCCTGACCGACCCAGGTCTGCGGGGCTGGCCGCTCGCCTATGCGCTGGCCTGGATGTCGGTGGCGGGCGGCAACTCCGTCATGCCGCCCTGGGTGAGGCACCAGTTCCCGGAAGCGGGACGGATCGTCCGCCTGCTCCGGGACAACGCCTGTGCCGATCCGGCCTGCCAGTGGTGCCGGGAACGCCATGACGCCCGGAAGGAGCTGAAACGCTGGTTCGGTTTCGAGGCATTCCGCCCGGAGCCCGTCTGCGAGGACGGGCGGCCGATGCAGCAGGCCATTGCCGAGGCGGCGATGGCGGGCGAGCATGTGTTCGGCATCCTGCCGACGGGGACCGGCAAGTCGATCTGCTACCAGGTCCCGGCGCTATCGCGCTACGACAGGACGGGAGCGCTGACCGTGGTGATTTCGCCGCTGGTGGCGCTGATGGCGGACCAGGTCGCGGGGCTGGAACGGCAGGGGATCGGGTCCTGCGTGACGGTCAACGGGATGCTGTCGATGCCGGAGCGGGCCGATGCGCTCGACCGTGTGCGCCTCGGAGACGCGGGCATCCTCATTACCTCGCCGGAGCAGCTACGCTCCGTCTCGCTGCGCCGGGCCCTCGACCAGCGCGAGATCGGCGCCTGGGTCCTGGACGAGGCGCATTGCCTGTCGCGCTGGGGCCATGATTTCAGGCCGGACTACCGTTACGTAGCCCGGTTCATTCGCGAGAAGGCAGGCAAGGAGCCGATACCGCCGGTCCTGTGCCTGACGGCGACCGCCAAGCCGGATGTGACCGAGGACATCGCGCGCCATTTTCGGGAGAGGCTCGGCATCGATCTCCGGGTATTCGATGGCGGCGCCGAGAGGCCGAATCTCGATTTCCAGGTCCTGCCGACAACGGGCGGCGAGAAGTTCGCCCATCTCCACCAGGCGCTCGAGGCCAACCTGTCTCCGGGGGAAGGCGGCGCCATCGTCTATTGCGCGACGCGGCGCCAGTGCGAGGAGATCGCGGAGTTCCTGCAGTCGAAAGAGGCGAAAGCCGACTTCTTCCATGCGGGACTGTCGCCGGAGATCCGCAAGGACGTGCAGCGGCGTTTCATCGAGGGCGCGCTCGATGTCATTGCGGCGACCAACGCCTTCGGCATGGGAATCGACAAGCCGGATGTGCGCCTGGTGGTCCATGCCGACATCCCGGGCTCATTGGAGAACTACCTGCAGGAGGCCGGCCGCGCCGGCCGCGACCGGCAACCGGCCAGTTGCGTTCTCCTCTTTGCCGCCGACGACGTGGAACGCCAGTTCGGCATGTCGGCGCGCTCGCGGCTTACGCGGCGGGAGATCGGCGGCGTTCTGAGAGCGCTGAGGAGGCTCGACCGCAGGAAGCGCCTCGACGGGGAGGTTATTGCGACCGTCGGCGAGATCCTGGGCGAGGACGAGGACCGTGCATTCGAGAGGGATGCGGTCACGGACGACACGCGCGTGCGCACCGCGATTTCATGGCTGGAGGAAGCCCGACTGCTGACCCGGGAGGAGAACCGTGTCAGCGTGTTCCCGTCCTCGTTGATCGTGGCTTCGGTCGAGGAAGCCCGTGCGCGGCTCCAAAGGGCGGCGACGGACGAGGCCTATCGCGAGCAGCTCCTGCGGATTGCCGGCGCGCTGATCGAAGCCGGCGCCGACGAGGGGGTGACCACCGACGAGTTGATGGGTGTGTCGGGCCTCGGTTCCGAAGCCGTGCGCGCGGCCTTGTTCGACCTCGAAAGGTTCGGCATCGCCAGCAACGACACGGTCCTGACCGCGTTCGTACATGTTGGGGTCGAGCATGCGTCGGGACGGCGGCTCAAGGCGGCTGCGGCGCTGGAGACGGCGCTGATCGCGCATATGCGCGAGGCGGCACCCGAACTCGAAAGGGGCGAGACGTCCTCGCTGCATCTCCGGATTGCTTCGCAGGCGCTGCGGGACGGGGGACTGGCCGACCCGTTGCCCGAGCGCCTCTGGCGAATCGTCCGCGGCATCGCTTATGACGGCCGCGGCGAGGACGGGGCGGCAGGGAGCCTCTCGGTCCGCAAGCAGGACGCTGAGACCGCGCGCATAACGCTCAGGCGGGAATGGGACAGTCTGGAAGAGACCGCCCGGCTCCGGCGCGAGGCGGCGGCCTGCCTGCTGGAGCACCTGCTCTCATGCCTGCCGGAACGAAGCCGCGGCACCGATCTGCTTGCGGAGACCACGCTCGGCAAGCTGAACCGGGCGCTTGCGGACGACATGGTCCTGAGCGGCAAGGTCAGGTTTCCGGTGAAGCTGCTGGAACGCGCCCTGCTGTGGCTCCACGAACAGGAGGTCATCCGCCTCAACAAGGGGCTGACGGTATTCCGTCCGGCCATGACCCTTCGCCTGGACCGGGGAGAGCGCCGGGGCTTCACCAACGCCGATTTCGAGCCGCTCTCGCTTCACTATGACGGGCAGGTGCGGCAGGTCCACGTCATGGCGGCATTCGCCGAGTGCGGCCTCGTCAGGATGAGGGATGCGCTTCGCCTGGCGGGGGACTACTTCGCGCTGAACGAGGCGGACTTCCTGAAGCGCTGGCTACCTGGCCGCGACCGGGAGACCGAACGGCAGACCACAGCCGCCTCCTGGCGGGCTATCGTCGAGAGCCTGAACAACCCCGTGCAGCAACGTATCGTGGCCGACGACCGGGAGCGGACCAATGTGCTGGTTCTGGCAGGTCCGGGATCCGGCAAGACGCGCGTGCTGGTGCACCGCATTGCGTATCTCGTCCGGGTGAGGCGCGAAGATCCTCGCGGTATCCTGGCGCTTGCCTATAACCGCCACGCGGCGGTCGATATCCGGCGGCGCCTGGGCGAGCTGGTCGGCAACGATGCGCGGAGCGTGACGGTGCTGACCTGCCATGCGCTTGCAATGCGCCTCGCCGGCGCGAGCTTCACCGGCCGGGCGGAGAGCCCCGACGAGGAGATGTTCCGGGACGTGGTCCGGCGCGCCGTCGAGGTGCTGCAGGGCGCCGACCTGCCGTCGGAGGACGCCGACGAACGCCGGGAGCGGCTGCTCGCCGGATTTCGCTGGATCCTCGTCGACGAATACCAGGACATAGCGGCGGAGCAGTACGACCTGATATCGGCGCTTGCCGGTCGCACGCGCGAAGACGAGGAAGGGAAGCTCACCCTGTTCGCGGTGGGTGACGACGACCAGAACATCTATGCCTTCAACGGCGCCTCGGTGGAGTTCATCAGGCGGTTCGAGGCCGATTACGGCCCGAGGCCGGCCTATCTGACCGAAAACTACCGTTCCAGTGCCCATATCGTGGCGGCGGCCAATGCAGCGATCGCGCCGGCGCGCGAGCGGTTGAAGGCAGAGCATCCCGTCCGGATCGACCGGGCGCGCCCCAGGGCGCCGCGGGGTGGCCGTTGGGAGCAGCTGGACCCGGTCGGGCGGGGACGGGTGCAGATCCTGCCGGCGGGCGCCGACGCGGTCTCGCAGGCGCGGACGGCGGTGGCGGAACTGCAGCGCCTGGCCGCGCTCACGCCCGATTGGGACTGGTCCCGCTCTGCCGTCATCGCCCGCGAGTGGGACTATCTCGTTCCGGTCCGCGCCTGTTGCGAGGCGCTGGGCATCGCCGTGCAGATGGGCAATGAGGACATTCCGTCGTTCTGGCGCCTGCGGGAGACGCGCGCGCTTGTCGAGTGGCTGAGGAGCCGGCAGCCCCGGATTGTCGACAGCGCGGCACTCATGGACCGGTTGGCGGCGTGTCCGTCGGACCGCTGGCACGACCTGCTGCGGCAGGCCATGGAGGAACACCGGCTGGAGACCGGGGGCGGCGAGACGCCGGTCGATCATTTCATCGAATGGCTGGCCGAATGGGGCCGTGAGATACGCCGGCGCCAGCAGGGACTGCTGCTGGTTTCCGCGCACCGGGCCAAAGGCCTCGAATTCGATCACGTGGCGGTACTGGATGGAAGCTGGGACCGCGCCGGGACGGGCGAGGACAGCGACGCGCCCCGGCGGCTCTACTATGTCGCCATGACGCGGGCGCGGGAAACCCTGACGCTGCTTCGCTTCGAGGGCACGCACCGAGTCCAGGATGCCCTGCTGGGCAATCCCTCGGTCTTGCGGCGCGAACAGGTTCCCCTGGCGCCGGCGAGTCCGGCGTTGAACTACCGCTTCGTCCGGGCGAGCCTGAAGGACGTGGATCTGGGTTTCGCCGGCAGGCGACGGGATCGACACCCGGTCCACCGCGCGATTGCGGCGCTCGCGCCCGGCGATCCGCTCGAGACGCGGATAAACGAACGCGGACGCTGGCAGTTGCTGGACCGCTCGGGAACGGTCGTCGGCCGCCTTGCCGGAGGCTTCGCACCGCCCCGGGGATATCGGTGCCGCTCGGCCGAGGTTTTCGCGATCGTCGGCTGGAGCCGCGAGGCATCGGACCCGCAGTTCCGGGACGACATGAAATGCGACAGCTGGGAGGCGGTGGTCCCGGAACTCGTGTTCGAGCCGGGAACCGGATAGGCAGGGTTGACGCATTATGAGGTCAGCCCGCCTTGAGGGGCGCTGCGTCCCGGCAAGGGCCGAGCCGGGATGTCCGCATAGAGCGGCCGCTACCGTTTCGTGTCACCCGGCGCCAGCACGAGCGGTTGCAGCCAAAGCGGACAGCGAATGAGAGCGTTTCCCTTATTGCTCCCTGCTTGTCCTACTGCCCGGTGCCGGGGCCGAACGCACCGTCCAACCGCGACTACGCGTCGGGGTTCACCGCCACCATGATACTGAAGGACCTGCGTCTCGCCCAGGCGGCCGCGGCCTCGGCCTCGGCCGGATGAAGATGATCGGCCTGGGAGACTGACGCTCCCCGCAGTGCATCCTAAAGAAGCTCCAGGGGCGCGCTGCCCTCGGGTGGCGGGAAGTCCTTGTCCAGGGCCGCAAGCTCGTCATCGCCGAGCGTGATATCGAGTGCGCCCAGGTTGGCATCGACGTGGGCGACAAGGCTCGCCTTGGGCACGACCCTCTATTCGCACGCCACGGCGGCACCTGCCGGCTCGACGCTGCACATCGCCGGTCAGCTCTCCGTCGGGCGCGATGGTGGCGTGGTCGGCAAGAACAATTTCGACGCCCAGATGCGCCAGGTGTCGGACAATCTGGGCGCGGTCCTCGAAGGCACGGGTCTCTGCTTCAACCAATTCGTCAAATTCACCACTTATCTCACCCATTCCCAGGAGATCGAGCGGTTCATGGCAATCCGGGCCGAGTTGTTTCCCAGGCTCTTCGGCGGAGAGGCGTATCTGCCGAATACGCTGCTGATCGCCGACTGGCTGGTAAAGGAGGAGTTCCCGGTCGAGATCGAGGCGGTCGTCTACGCCGACCCGGACGGCGGCATGCGCCAGCCCTGATGCCGGCGCGCGGCGGCGCGGGAACGGTCCGCCGGTTTATCCGCGGCCGGAACGCCGTATCCGGGTTCGGAGGCCCCGCTTGCCCGCCTCCTCTTGGCGATCGTGCGCCGGCTACATGCTGGTCGCGCCGCCATCGACCACCATTTCGCCGCCGGTCATGTACGAGGCGGCGTCCGACGCGAGAAACAGCACTGCCGCG
>MKWU01006520.1_pt1 | contig 11811 bp, 11 predicted proteins | sample 809101 | NCBI WGS metagenome assembly MKWU01 (sample SAMN05860141, study PRJNA318959) | sponge metagenome | host: Aplysina aerophoba | place: Slovenia: Piran, Adriatic Sea, Gulf of Piran | collected 2013-05-07
ATGCCTGCGGAACCGGTATCGTACTGCGCCCACCGGTTCGGTTCGCCGTTGTGCGCGAAGTGTTCCGCCGCCACCGCCAGGATAAGAACCGGGGCATTTTGCGCCCAGGCAATGTTGCCCTCTGCAAGACATTCCAGGGCCGTGTTCCAGGCCGCCTCGTCCCTGGACCGGTCACAGATGATGAAATTCCAGGGCTGGGCGCCGTAACAGGACATGGACCATCTTGCTGCCTCTATACAGCTGGTAAGTTTTTCAGCTTCCACCGGCCGGCCGGGGTCGTACGAGACCCCGCTCCAGCGCCGCGCCAGCAAGTCATTAATAGGAACTGTAGATTGCGCTTTTTTCTCAAACATTATTGTTTTCCAACGTTGGTTTCGAATTTCTAATCATTATATCGTCTGGGCCGGCTGTTGGCACGGTATCAAACCAGGGAACGGGAGTTGCTGCCGGATCAGTCCCGGCGCATGCGGTCGGAGGTTGCGATGGGAGTACGGTATTTAAGGACGACTATACAGGACGAAACGATAAAAGTAATCAATGTGGCGAGCTGGATCAAGTACGAGGTCTCCTGCCGGATAAAATGCGCTTCAGCCGCGAGAAGCGCAATCAGGAAGGAAAACTCGCTGATCTGTCCCAGCCGGTAACCTACTTCCCTGGAGATTGCCCGTTTTTCATGGGCCTTGACGAACAGCTTCTCAAAGACAAAGGGCTTGATGACCAGGGCACAGGCAGCAAGAATTGCTGCCGGGAGGATGATCTGGGAAATAATATCCAGGTTAAAACTGGCGCCCATGGAGAAAAAGAACAACACCAGGAAGAAATCCCGCAACGGCTTCAGTTTCATGGTGATGAACAGGGCGATTGGGCTGGAGGCTAAGGTGATCCCGGCGATGAACGCGCCGATCTCGCGGGACAGGCCCATCAGTACGGCCACCTCGGCGACCGCCAGGCACCAGGCAATGGCCAGTAAAAAGATATATTCGTGAATTTGATCAAACCGGTTGATTAACCGGACGATAACGTAACGTTCAAAGAACCAGGAAACAAGGATCAAAAGCGGCAGCGTCAATAGTTGCATGGTGATATCCACCAGCAGCATGTCATCCTTCCCGTATCCCTGCAGCATCAGCAGAATAATAATCGCTATCAGGTCCTGGATTAACAGTACGCTGATGATCATCTGTCCCGTATGGCGATGGTGCAGCGCAGTGGTGGGCAACAGTTTCACACCGATGATGGTGCTGGAGAACATCATGATGGAACCGATCAGCAGCGCTTCCGGCAACGGGTAGCTGAAACCCCAGGCAATAGCAAAACCCGCCGCAAAAAATAAGAGCGAACTGAGTAACGTTACCCACAAGGCCTCGCCCAGCATTTTCCATAATTCCTGGGGAAACAGGTCCAGGCCGAGCAGGTAGAGCAGGAAAACGATGCCTATGTGCGAGATATCGGCAATCAACTCCGGATCGTCGACCAGACCTGCGCCCCACGGTCCCAGGATGACGCCGAGTATGATATACGCAACGATTATGGCCTGGCGCGCGTACAGGGCCAGCGTAGCAAGTATCGCAGCGCCGGTAAAAATCAGGAAGATCGAAAACTCTATTTCGTGAACAGCCGCCATGAGATATAAATTATCACGATTATCCGCAGATGACGCAGATTAGCGCAGATAAGATCAAAAACAATCTGGAGACTAATATCAGATTGGTATGGCAGTGGCTGCATGGAATGACATAAAGCGTCTCAAGTGATAATTATTTTTAAGACTCCGTAATGAACCGAAATTTATGAATTAACTTCAGCGTAAAACAACTTCAATATACAAAACGAATTTTTATCTGCGCTAATCTGCGTCATCTGCGGATATATTTTCATCTTTCATCTGCGGATAGCAGTGGTTTTTTCATCAGGTAGATGATGAGCAACAACGCCGGCGCACCCAGCAATCCGGCGTAGAGGAAGAACCAGGCATAACCGGCGGCCTCAACCACAATACCGGAAAAACCGCCGATGATTTTTGCGGGCAGGGTCATCAGGGAGGAAAACAGGGCATACTGGGTGGCGGTGTACGTGGTATTGGTCAGGCTGGAGAGGTAGGCGATGAAGGCCGAGGTGGCAAAACCGCCGCTCAGGTTATCGAAACTGATCACAACAGCCAGGCTCACGAGATCGGGGTCGCTCATGGCCAGCCAGACAAAGAACAGGTTGGTCACGGGCACCAGCACGGCGCCCAGCAGCAGCGGTCGGTAAATCCCGTAGCGCATGACGAATATTCCGCCCAGCCCTGCGCCGAGGATGGTCATGAAAAACCCGAACACCTTGGTAACGTTGGCAATATCGACCTTGCTGAAACCCAGGTCCAGGTAAAACGGATTGGCCATGACACCCATGGTGATATCGCTGAGCCGGAATGTGCCGATGAGCAGCAGGATCACCAGGGCCAGCACCCCGTTCCTGCGGAAGAACTCTACAAAAGGGCTGATGACGGCGCCGGCAAACCAGGCAGTAAGCCTGGCGAACCTATGGGTTCCCTCCGCCACTCCCAACTTCCGCCCCAGTTCACTTTCCAGCTCCCCGGCAGCGGCGGATTCCGAATGGGCCGGCTCGGCAATGACCAGGGTTGTTACTATGCCTATACCCATCAGGCAGGCCATGGTGAAATAAGCGTATTGCCAGCTCTGGGCCGCGGCAATGTAAAACGCGCCGGCGCCGGCAACGAGCAGCGCCACCCGGTAACCGAATACATAGCTGGCTGCCATCGCTCCTTGCAACAACCTGTCCACGGCTTCGATGCGATAGGCATCTATGGTTATATCCTGGGTCGCGGATCCGAACGCGACCAGCAAGGCAAAGATCGCGATAAGCTGCAACTGTGACAGGGGATCGGACAAGGCCATCCCTGCCAGGCCCAGGGCGATCAGGAACTGTGCCGACAACATCCAAGAGCGCCTTTTACCCAGCCGCCGGGTCAGGACAAAGATTGGTACCCGGTCGACCACGGGCGCCCAGAACACCTTGATCGAGTAGGTAATGCCGATCCAGCTGAAAAAACCGATGGTGGATAAAGCCAGGCCGACGTCCCGCAACCAGGCCGACAGCGTCGAGAAGACCAGGAGGAAGGGCAACCCCGCAGAAAATCCCAGGAAACACATGGCGATGACGCGGGGCCGGGTGTATACCGCCAGTGCATCACGCCAGTCTCTGCCGGGTTTATCAATCACGCCGCTGTACATTCACAAGCTTATATCGGTGAGGCCCTGGAGCCCCCATTTTACCCGAAAATTGACTTTTTTAAGCCCACTTATAGCCATGCATTAGTAATTATTTATCTAATAATCAATGAGTTATGGTGATTTATCCTGGTCCGACCCATCCGGCATGTGGTGCCTGGGATGGACCGGGCGCATGAAGGCATTGCTGACCAGTGCGATAGCCAGCAACAGGGCCATGAGGTACATGGTGCTGTTATACAGGTTCGGTGTCGGGTCAACGGTTCCTGCCGGCGCGATATCCATCAGGCTGGCGATTGTCACGGTCTTTGCCTGCACCAGCGCCGGCAACTGGTCAAGACCGGCGCCGAATGACTCGGCAAATACTGCCGGGTCAATCTTTGTCACCAGATCATCTATGGCCCGGGTTACGGCGTTTTCCCGTAGCGAGGTTATCGCCAGGGGACCCAGTACACCGGCTGTACTCCAGGCGGTCAACAGGCGGCCGTGAATGCCTCCGACGTATTTCGTCCCGAAGATGTCCGCCAGGTACGCCGGTATCGTGGCGAAGCCGCCGCCGTACATGGTGAAGATGATCATGGTGGCGGCGTAGAAGTACACCAGCCAGACGGCCACGGGGTTGACGCTGACCTGTTGCGCGGTATAGGGGATGGAACAATACAGCAGGATACCCAGCGCAAAGAAGATCCAGTAGGTATTGCGCCGCCCGATGTAATCCGACGTACTGGCCCAGATAAACCGTCCTATCATGTTGAACACGCTGATCATGACGACGTATGTCGCGGCAAACGCACCGTCGACGATATGCGGGAGGGTGGAACCGAAGATCTCGGTCATCATGGTCTTGGCAACGCCCAGCACGCCGATACCGGCGGTGACGTTGAAACAGAGTACGATCCACAACTGGTAGAATTGCCGCGTCTTCAATGCCTGGTCAATGTCAACGTGGTTGCGGGTCATCATCCTCTTTTCTGCGTGCGCCTCATCCGGTGGCGTCCAGCCGGCGGGTTGCCAGTCCGGAGCCGGCAACCGGTAGGAGAACGCGGCGATCATCATGACGACAAAATAAATCGCGCCCATGGTGAAGAACGTCTGGGCGACGCCGACCGATCCGGTGCCTACCAGGTAAACCCCTTCGGGCCCCGGTATCACCATCTGCGCGACCTCGTTGGCGCCGACAACGACGACCTCGCGCAGTTCGCCGGCGACTTCCACAAAACGCCGGCCCGCCCGGGTAACCAGTTCGAGATCGGCAACCGCGCCGAGGTAGTCGGGAGCCCGGTAGAAAAACTGTATGAAATACTCCTTCAGGGGGGCGCAGATCAGGGCGCCGCCGCCGAAACCCATTATCGCCATCCCGGTAGCCATCCCGCGCCGGTCAGGGAACCAGCGGATCAACGTGCTCACGGGTGAGACATAACCCAGCCCCAGGCCGCACCCTCCCAGCACGCCGTAACCCAGGTACAGCAACCACAACTGGTGGGTGATAATGCCGATACCACCCACGATAAAACCGCCACCCCAGCAACAGGCCGAGACGACGCCCACCATGCGCGGACCCACCGTCTCCAGCCACCTGCCGGCGATAGCCGCCGCCAGTCCCAGGGCTACAATCGACACGGTGAAAATCCACACCACACTCTTCAGGGTCCAGTCATCGGCAGCGCTCACCACCACACCGAGCTGCTTTACCAGGGCGGGATTAAAGATGCTCCAGGCATACACCGAGCCGATACACAGGTGTATGCCGAGGGCCGCGGGGACGATCTTCCAGCGATTGAATCCGGGTTCTGCGATGATGTGTTGCTTGGACAGTATGCCCGGCATGACTTACCTCTTGTTATTGTTGTCTGTTAGCCAACTACCCGGACACCTTCATCGCCTGGTCAGACCGGGATGGAAAGTTCATTATTGTAACGTGAATAGAATTGAAATTATCGAAAAATTCGCCTAGTCTATGGTATTACGTAAAGTAACAGTCCATAGTAGTATTATTCATCAGCAAAACCAGCATCCAGCGGTTTTCTGACCCTTTCTGCGAAGCTTGTCCCTGCGCAGCCAAGGAGCGGGAAGCTGCATGAGGTGCTCGCTTGCGGAGGAATGCCAAGAGCAACGCAATGAGACAGGAAAGCGACATATTAGTCGACAATTTCGGCCGCACGGTCAATTATGTCCGTATTTCGGTAACGGACCGTTGCGACTTTCGTTGCGTCTACTGCATGGACGAGGAAATGCAGTTCGTGCCCAGGGCCAAGCTGTTGTCGCTGGAAGAGATTGCAATAATTGCCGAGGCTTTCACCGAACTGGGTGTCGGGAAAATCCGTATTACCGGCGGTGAACCGCTGATCCGGCGCAATATCGCCAAACTGTTCCGGGATATAGGTGAACTGGACGGCCTGGAGGAACTGCTGCTCACTACCAACGGTTCGCAACTGCCGAAACTGGCGGGCGAACTGAAAGATGCCGGGGTGAAGCGCATCAACATCAGCCTGGACTCCCTCGATCCGGACAAGTTCAGGCGCCTGACCCGCGTCGGCGAACTGGGCAAGGTGCTGGCCGGTATCGATGCGGCCGAGGCCGCCGGGTTTGAAAAGATCAAGATCAACTCGGTCATCCTGAAAAACCGCAACGACGATGAAATACTGGACCTGGTCGGGTTTGCTTCAGCGCGGGGCATGGACATCAGTTTCATCGAAGAGATGCCTCTCGGGGTAATCGGCGACCATGACCGTGAGGAAGCCTATTACTCGAGTGACGAGATCAGGGCCGACCTGGAACAGCGCTATTCGCTGCTTCCCACCACCGAATCCACCGGCGGTCCCTCGCGTTATTACAGGATTGTCGAAACCGGCACCAGGGTGGGCTTCATCTCGCCCCACAGCCATAACTTCTGCGACAGTTGCAACCGGGTCAGGCTCACCTGCGAAGGCCGCCTGCTGCTCTGCCTGGGGCAGGAACACTCGGTGGACCTGCGCCAGGTCATCAGGACCCATCCCGGCGACAAGGACAAACTGAAACAGGCGCTGCGCGCATCCATGGATATCAAACCCAAGGGACATGATTTCGACCTCTCAGTCAAGCCCGTCATTTTTCGCCACATGAATATGACGGGAGGTTAAATGCCTTCCAAATCATACCGGCCGGAAATGACCGATGCCGGCATCCAGCCAACCATCGCTGTCGAGGCGGTCGACGAGTTCCGCAATATCCGGGAAATGCACATCGCCGATGAACGGCCCCTGACCATCTACGTCGACAGCTACGAGATCGTCACCCTGATGACACTCGGTAAAACCCCTGAACTGCTGACCCTGGGTTATTTGAAAAACCAGGGCATTGTCGAGGATATCAATGAAATACGCTCGGTACAGGTCGACTGGGAGGTGAATGCCGCGGCGGTGGTCACCTGGTCCGGAAGGGACGACTGGAAAGACCGCCTGGGACCGAGAATCGTGACTACGGGCTGCGGCCAGGGGACTGTGTACGGTAATATCCTGGAGCAACTCAACGAGATAGAACTGCCCGTTACACGGCTCAGGCAGTCGGATATCTATGCCCTGCTGAAAAACCTTGCCCACTATAACGACGTCTACAAGAGCGCCGGCGCCGTGCACGGCTGCGCCTTGTGCACCGGCATCGAAGTGGCCGTTTTCATCGAGGACGTGGGCCGCCACAACGCGGTCGACGCCATTGCCGGGCAGATGTGGCTTGAAGGGACGTCCGGCCATGACAAGCTGTTCTACACCACCGGCCGGTTGACCTCGGAGATGGTCATGAAAGTGGCGCAAATGGGTATTCCGGCTCTGGTATCCCGTTCCGGCATTACCCAAATGGGGCTCAAGCTGGCAAAAGACTTCGGCGTGACCCTGTTCTCCCGCGCCAAGGGGAACCATTTCCTCATCTACAACGGGGCGGAACATATTGATTTTGACGTGTCCCTGCCGCCGAAGCGCGCGGTTGCCAACCTGAAAAGCGCCGGCTGAATAACTCTGCGGATCACAAGGTGCAGAAAGCCGAAATAACGGGCATTGTCCTGGCCGGGGGTGAGGCCAGGCGCATGGGCGGCGGTGACAAGGGCCTGGTGGAATTGCGCGGCAAACCGCTGATCGAGCATGCGCTGACGGCGCTAAGCCCGCAGGTCAACGCGGTCATTATCAATGCCAACCGCAACCGGGACCGTTACTGTGTCTATGGCCATCCTGTCATAGCAGACGGCAGGCAGGGTTTTCAAGGCCCGCTTGCCGGTATGCTGAGTTGCATGCAAGCGGCTGAAACGGAGTTCATGGTTTCGGTCCCCTGCGACTCGCCGTTATTGCCGGATGACCTGGTAGCCCGCCTGTTCAGGCAACTGAGCGATGAGGAGGCGGAAATCAGCGTTGCCCATAACGGCGACAGGGTCCAGCCGGTGTTTACGCTCATGTCCGCCTCCCTGGCGCCTTCCATGCAGGCATTCCTGGATGGGGGCGGCCGCAAGATCGACAAGTGGTTCGCTCAGCACAGGCTGGCGCTGACGGATTTTTCCGACAAACCCGACTGCTTCAGGAATATCAACAAACCGGCTGATCTGGCGCGTATGGAAGCTGAGTTGGATGCCTGAAAACCGGACAGTCCCGCTGATCGGCTTTGCCGCCTGGAGCGGCACCGGGAAAACGACCCTGCTGGTCAACCTGCTGGGTATCTTTACTTCGCTCAAGTTGCGTGTCGGTGTCATAAAACACGCGCACCATACGTTTGAGATTGATTACCCGGGCAAAGACAGCTACGAACTGAGAAAGGCCGGCGCCAGCCAGGTGTTGATCGGATCCAGGCAGCGCTGGGCGCTGCTGGTTGAAAACAGGGATGCCGATGACAAGCCGCTGGAATACCATGTCAGGAACCTGGACCTGGATAAGCTGGACCTGATCCTGGTGGAAGGCTTCAAACCCGAGGTCATCCCCAAGATTGAGCTGCATCGCCCAAGCCTGGGTCGCAATTTACTGTATCCGGATGATGAGAGTATCATAGCGATTGCAACTGACGCCGGGTTATCCGAAGATACGGAATTACCGGTCCTGAACTTGAATGACCCGCAGCAGATCGCGCAGTTTATAATTGACCGTTACAATTTAACCAGGGGACAGATTTGAATCTGTCCCCGGAATCATTGAGACATGAAGGTAGAGAAAGATCCGAGTTGCAGGGATGACTTCGACCCGAAGTCACTGTCTGCCGATGCCGCCCTGGAACAGGTAATATCCGGGGTCGACCGCGTCAAAGGCATTGAGAAAATCGCTATTCGCGATGCGTTGAACCGGATCCTGGCGGAAGAGATCCAATCCGGTATCAACGTGCCTTCCGGGACCAACTCAGCCATGGACGGTTATGCGGTCAACAGCGCTGATATCCCATCCGGCGGTACAGCCGCACTGGATGTGCTGGGCACGGCGTGGGCCGGCAAACCTTTCAACGGCAATTTAACCCCGGGGAACTGCGTCCGCATCATGACCGGGGCAATCATGCCGGACGGCGCCGACACCGTGATCATCCAGGAAGATGTCCAGGTCAACGACTCCGGCATAACAATCGACGCTTCCACCAGGAAAGGCGACAACGTGCGCCAGGCTGGCGAGGACATCGCCGTCGGCGATCTCGTGTTGAGCCGGGGCCGGCGCCTGAACCCTGCAGATATCGGCCTGATTGCTTCTCTCGGCATCGCCGAAGTCTGCGTGGTGCGCCGCTTGCGGGTGGCGTTTTTCTCGACGGGCGATGAATTGCGTTCCATCGGAGAGCCCCTCGGCAACGGCGCCATATACGACAGCAACCGCTACACCTTGTACGGCATGCTGGAGAAGATGGGCGCCGATATTATCGACATGGGCGTGATAAAGGACGACCTGGACGCCCTGGAGGAGGCCTTTTCCATCGCTGCCGCCAATGCCGATGTTTTGATCACATCGGGCGGGGTTTCCGTCGGCGAGGCGGATTACATCAAGGAAATCCTGGCGAAACTGGGCAAGGTAGACTTCTGGAAAGTAGCCATCAAACCCGGGCGCCCGCTTGCCTTCGGCCATGTTGGCGATGCCGTCTTTTTCGGGCTGCCGGGAAATCCCGTGTCCGTCATGGTGACCTTTTACGAGTTTGTCCAGCCGGCATTGCGAAAAATGACAGGCGAGGACGATACCGGCATCCTGACCCTGAAAGCCCGTTGCGACTCCAGGTTGAAAAAACGTCCCGGCCGGGTGGAATACCAGCGCGGTATTTTGCAGAGTGATGAGGATGGGAACCTGGTGGTCGCCAAGACCGGCGCGCAGGGCTCCGGGATCCTGCGATCCATGTCGCAGGCGAACTGCTTTATCATCCTGCCGATTGAATCAGGCGGCGTGGAGCCGGGAACAGTCGTAGATATTCAGCCTTTCTCCGGACTGGTTTAATCCGTGGTTCCCGCGCACGCGGGAACCCGGCGAACTAAATCGCCGCCTGCGGCGGCACAATTTTATAATTGAATATCCATCCCGTCGTAGGACACCTCCCAGCCCGCAGCCTCTACCGTCCGGCGTTCCTCGCTGTTGGCAAACAGGATCGGGTTGGTGGTGTTGATGTGGATAAAGACTTTTCTTTTAATTCCCAGGTGTTTTAACGCGGCGAGGGTGCCGTCCTCTCCGGAGACGCTGATGTGTCCCATTCTCTGCCCTGTCTTTACCCCGACGCCGTCACGGATCATCTCATCATCCACCCACAAGGTACCGTCGAAGAAAATCAGGTCGGCGCCGCTGATCCTCTGCGCCAGTTCCGCTGTCACCCGCGCGCAGGCCGGCATGTAGTAAAAAGACTTCCCGTTGTTGATATCTTCAACGTAGAGGGCGATCGTGTCTTCATCCACCGAGCCGAAGTCCTTGCCCTTGCTCTCGTCCTCCAGCCACAGGGCCACCTTGCCCGGTACGGCAAACGGCGTAATGCGTATTCCCATGGAACTGCCGTCCGGTTTCATCAACTCCAGGGGTTCATTCAATGCCATGGCTTCCCGGCTGACGAATTTCGGGTTCAACACGTTGAATATCGTATTGGCCTGCAGTACGCCCAGCACTCTCTGGGTTGCATAGATGCGCAGGGGTTGCGATTCACGCAGGTTCAGCAGCCCCGCAACATGGTCCACGTCGGCATTGGTCAGTATCGCGCCCATTATGGGACTGTGCCGCAGGTCTTTTTTCGGGTGCAGGATGTCATTATCGTTGATTTGCTGGCGCAGGTCCGGCGACGCATTAAACAGGTACCAGTCCTCCCCGTCGGCGCTGATTGCGATGGACGACTGCGTCCGCTGCGGCGCCGCCGGATCATCCAGCCTGGCCCGCCTGCTGTTCGGGTGGTTACAGTTCCACTGTGGATAGCCGCCGCCCGCGGCCGCGCCTAATACCCTGATACGCATGGTGACATGAACTCCTCTTTGTATTGATATTAAACCAACGGGGACAGACTTAAGTCTGTCCCCATATTTAACTTGATGGCAAGCGGGGACCGGCTTAAGCCTGTCCCCTTATCTAACTCGATGCGTAACCCGCTGTGTTCCGGTCAACCCAGCGTTCCCCGCTCTTGACCGCTTCCTTTTTCCAGAACGGCGCCCTGTGTTTCAGGTCCTCGATGATGAAACGGGTCGCGTCGATGGCATCGCCCCGGTGGGCTGACCAGGTCGCTACCAGTACGATATCTTCGCCTACTTCGATGTCCCCGGTGCGATGCAGGAGCAGGATATCGTGTACCGCCCACTGGTTTTCCGCCTGCTCGCATATCTCTTCCAGGTGTTTTTCCGTCATGCCCGGATAATGCTCCAGGGTCATGCTGCGGACTTCCTCGCCTTCGTTGAAATCGCGCATCGTGCCGACAAATATACAACCGGCGCCGATTTTTCCCGGGTTGGCGGGCAATGCCTGGTAGTTTTTCACCTCTGCCAGGGCATCGAAAGGCGCCAGCCTTAATTCTATCAGCATGACGGCCGCTTCAACCCCCGGTTACAGGCGGGAAAAAAGCGACTTCATCTCCCTCCTTGAGTTCGGGGTCGCCCTTGACGTGCTCCATGTTGACGGCGACGAGCAGCGAGTCCGGCATCGGCTTGCCGCCGGAGGTTGTCTGCCAGACATCTGAAACCGTCAATCCGGCCCTGAATTCCACCTGGTCCTCAGCGCGCCCCATTTCCTCTCGGATACGGGCGAAAAATTTTACTTTTATCAACATCGTATTCTGTCTTGCTAATCAACCTGTCCGGTTCTGGTATATTATATGAAAATTGCGGACATGCCTGCAGGCATTTTATGAAAACGGTATGAGCATATGTCGAAATTGACACATTTCAATGAAACCGGAGAAGCGCATATGGTCGACGTCTCCGCCAAGGATGCGACCCACCGCATTGCCGTGGCTGAAGGCACGATCAGGATGCAGGACAAAACGCTGGCCCTGATCATGGACGGTGGACATAAGAAAGGAGACGTGCTGGGAATCGCCCGGGTAGCAGGCATCATGGCGGCAAAAAAAACCGCGGAACTCATCCCGCTGTGCCATCCCCTGTCCATCAACCATATCGATATCGCGCTGGACCCCAGGCCTG
>MKWU01006521.1_pt1 | contig 11810 bp, 7 predicted proteins | sample 809101 | NCBI WGS metagenome assembly MKWU01 (sample SAMN05860141, study PRJNA318959) | sponge metagenome | host: Aplysina aerophoba | place: Slovenia: Piran, Adriatic Sea, Gulf of Piran | collected 2013-05-07
CGGCCAGCGCGGCGAGAGACTCGATCGCTTCGAACTCGGCGGCGTGATGGAGACGGTGCGCCGCGAGCTCGGGGAGCTGCTCGCGCTCGGGCGCGAGACGATCGAGCCCCGCCTCGCCGAGGCCGGCGCCGAAGCGGGACCCGACGCCCCCGATCCTGCGGAGCGGGCGGACGGCAAGCGTGACGGCGACGGGGCCCGGGAGCCCGCGCCGGGAGCCGAGGGCGAGCCGCCCGGCGACGGGCAGGCGCGCGGTGACGACGAGGCCGACCTCGCCCGCATGCTGCGGCGCGTGGTGGAGCGCAAGCAGCGCTTCCTCGACGAACTGCCGCCGGATGCCCCCGGCCAGATCGGAGCGCTGCGCGACTACGAGTTCCTCAGCCCCGAGGCACAGCACCGTTTCCAGGATCTGCTGCGCCAGCTGCGGGAAGGGATGGCCGAGTCCCTCTTCCGGGACGTCTCGAAGATGGTCGACGAGATGTCCGAGGGCGACACCGAGCGCATGAAGCAGATGGTGCGCGACCTCAACGACATGCTGACCCAGCGCATGCGCGGCGAGGAGCCCGACTTCGACTCCTTCCTCGAGCGCTACGGCGACATGTTCGGCGAGAACCCGCCCCGAAGCCTCGACGAGCTGATCGAGCAGCTGCAGGAGCAGGCGCGCGCGCTTCAGTCGCTGATGGAGTCGCTCCCGCCCGGACACCGCCAGCAGCTCGAGGGCCTGCTCTCGGAGAAGCTCGGCGACCGGGAGCTGCAGGCCGAACTCTTCGAGCTCGCGCAGAACCTGGAGTTCCTCTCCCCCTCCGGCGAGCGCGGGGCCAGCTCCTACCCCTTCCGCGGCGACGAGGAGCTCGACCTGCGGGCCGCCCTCGCGCTGATGGAGGAGATGCACGAGATCGACGCGCTCGAGCGCGGCCTGGAGAAGGCGCAGTACGGGGGCGATCTCGACCAGGTCGATCGCGACGCGCTGCGCGAGCTGCTCGGGGACGACGCCGCCGAGGACCTCGACCGGCTGCAGGAGCTGCTCGACATGCTGGAGCGAGCCGGCTACCTGCGCCGCGACGGCGACGAGTGGGAGCTCACGCCGCGGGGCACGCGACTGATCGGTCAGAAGGCGCTGGCGGAGATCTACCAGCAGCTCCGGCGCTATGGCCTGGGCGACCACGCCCTCCCCACCGCCGGCCGGCACGGCGAGCGCACCGACGACACCAAGCCCTACGAGTTCGGCGATCCCTTCCACCTGCACATCGAGAGGACGGTGATGAACGCGCTGGAGCGCTCGGGGCCGAGCACGCCGGTGCGGCTCGCCGCCGACGACTTCGCGATCTACCGCTCGGAGCAGCTGACGCAGACGGCGACGGTGATGATGGTCGACCTCTCCTGGTCGATGGCGCTGCGGGGCTCCTTTCAGGCGGCGAAGAAGGTGGCGCTCGCCCTTCACAACCTGATCGGCTCGCAGTACCCGCGTGACAGCCTCTACCTGATCGGGTTCTCGGCCTACGCCCGGGAGCTGCGACCCGAGGAGCTCCCCTACGTGCGCTGGGACGAGTCGGTGCTCGGCACCAACATGCACCACGCGCTGATGCTCGCCGAGCGGCTCCTGTCGCGCCATCGCGGCGGGACCAGGCAGATCCTGATGATCACCGACGGCGAGCCCACGGCGCACCTGGAGCGCGGCCGCTCGCGGTTCGCCTACCCGCCGAGCCCGGCGACCATCCGCGAGACGCTGAAGGCGGTCATGCGCGTCTCCCGGCGCGACATCACCATCAACACCTTCATGCTCGATCGCAGCTACTACCTCAAGGACTTCGTGAACCAGCTCGCCAAGATCAACGGCGGCCGCGTCTTCTACACGACGCCCGACCGGCTCGGCGAGTACATCCTCGTCGACTACCTGCAGGGAAAGCGCCAGCGACTCTCGTCGCGCTCCTCGTAGGGCCGGACCGGTCCGAGGAGACCCGCTAAGCTCGCGGCATGCGACGCCTAGCGGGCCCCTTCGCCGCCCTCTGCCTGCTCTTCGCCGTCGGCACGGCGTGGTATGCCCTGGTCGAGGGCTTCGGGCTTCTCGAGGGCCTCTTCATGGTCGTGATCACGCTCTCGACGGTCGGCTACCAGGAGGTGCGCCCGCTCGACGCCAGCGGGCAGATCTTCAGCATCCTCTTCATCCTCGGCGGCGTGGGACTGATGCTGTACACGGCCGCCGCGATCGTGGAGCAGGTGATAGTCAGCGACGTTGTCGAGAGGCTCGGGGAGCGCCGATTGAGCCGGAGGTTGCGCCAGATGCGGGAACACATCGTCGTCTGCGGATTCGGCCGCGTCGGGCAGGAGGTCGCACGCGAACTCGGACGCCGCGACGAGACGCTCCTCATCATCGACCGGGACCGGGAGACCTGCGACCGCGCGCGCGCGGCCGGACACACCGCGCTCCAGGGCGATGCGACCGAGGAGGAGCTGCTCGAGCGAGCCGGGGTCGGGCGCGCCCGCGCCTTGATCGCCGCCGCCGACTCCGACGCCGTCAACGCCTTCACCGTGCTCACGGCGCGCGCGCTCAACCCGGAGCTCTACATCATCGCCCGCGCCGGCAGCGTCTCCGGCGAGCACCGGCTCGGGACGGCGGGGGCGAACCGTGTCATCTCGCCGTACCGGATCGCCGGACGGCGGATGGCGCTTGCCGCCACCCAGCCCCTCATCCAGGAGATCGTCGATCTCTTCGCGGCGCACCGACCGGAGGCCGGGCAGCTCGTCGCCCAGCTCGGGATCGCGCCGGATGCCGAAGCTCTCTCCAGCGGCACGATCGGCGACCTGCTCCCGCGCTCGCACCAGACACGCGTGCTCGGGGTGCTGCGCGCCGACGGCGCCTTCGCGGCGGCGCCGCCTCCCGAGACGGCGCTTGCTCCCGGCGACCGTCTGATGGTCTTCGGGAGCGAGTCGGAAATCCGGGAGATCGCGACGAGAATCGAGCGAACGGTCGAGGCCCAGGCCGACCCAGGTCCCGGCTAGCGCAGCCGCGGTCCCCGGTCGCGTGCGGGCGACGCTACGATCGCTCGATGAACGTTCACCCCGCCCGCGCTGATTCGGCGCGCCTCGCCTGGATCATCCGCAACCCCGGGGCCCGCGCGGCGCCCTCCGAGAGCCGGCTCCGCGCTGCCGCCGGCCCGCTCCGCCGCCGCGGCTGGGAGGTGGAGATCCGCAGCACCGCCGCGCCCGGCGACGCGGAGTCCCTCGCGCGCGAGGCGCTCGCCGCCGGCGCCTCGACCGTCGTCGCGGCGGGCGGCGACGGCACGGTCCACGAGGTCGTCAACGCCCTCGCCGGAAGCGGCGGCGCCCTGGGCGTGATCCCTGCGGGCACGGCGAACGTCTGGGCCGGAGAGGTCGCGCTTCCACGCTCCCCGGAGCGTGCGCTTGCGCTGGTGGCGAGCGGCTGGCGGGCGCATCTCGACCTCGGCGAGGCGGCCCTGCCGGCCGGCGGCGGGCGGCGGCGCTTCCTGCTGATGGCCGGCGCCGGCGTCGACGGCTCCGTGGTGCGTGCGATGCACGGCCGGCGTACCGCCAAGCGCCTGGGCGGCAGGGCCGCCTTCGGTCCCGCGATCGCCGCAACAGCGCTCGGCGCCCGGCCACTGCCCGTCCGCATCACCGCCGGCCGGCGCGAGCTGCATCGCGAGCTGTGGCTCGCGGTCTGCGGCAACACGCGGAGCTACACGGGCGTCCTCCAGCTGACCTCCGACGCGCGCGCCGACGACGGCGCGCTCGACCTGCTCCTGCTCTCGGGCGCCGGGCGGCGGAGGCAGGCCGCGCTCATCGCGCGCTCCCTCCGGGGGTCGCTGCACCGTCGCCGCGCGCCGGGCATCGACTACCTGCGCCGGCAGGCGCTGGCGATCGCGCTCGAGCCCGGGGCGGCGGCGCCCCTGGAGGTACAGGCCGACGGCGAACCCCTCGCGACCGTCCACCCCGGAGACGAGATCACCCTGCGCGCGCTCCCCGGCGCGCTCGTCGCCGTCCTGCCGCGCCGCCCCACGCCGCTGCTCGCCCGAAGCCCCGGCGCGCCTCGTGCCGCGCCGCACGCGGGACGCTGAGGCCCGGCCGCGGAACCGACGCGTATGCGCGCGCCCCTCGCCCTTACTCGACCGGCCGCAGCTCGCCCGAGGCGAGGCGCAGCCGACGCTCGCCAACCACCGCGCCCGGCGGAGGGCGGGCCGGATCAGGGGTCGTCACCAGCAGCTGATCGACACCGTACGCGACCTCGATCACGCGCTCGCGCCGCCGTCCGTCGAGCTCCGAGAGCACGTCGTCAAGCAGCAGCACCGGCGGTTCCCCCGTGCGCACCCGGAACAGCTCGACCTCGGCGAGTCGCAGGGCGAGCGCCGCTCCACGCTGCTGGCCGCGGGACGCGGTGGCCGCCAGCTCGCGCCCGCCGAGCAGGAACGCCACGTCGTCGCGGTGCGGGCCGATGCGCGTGAGGCCGGCCGCGATCTCCTCCCGGCGGCGCTCCGTGAGCGCCTCGCGGAAGGCTGCGGCGAGCCAGTCGCGCGCCCCGGCACCCCCGGCGAGCAGCTCGTCGGCGAGCGGCTGCGGGAGCGCCGGACGGTAGCACGGCCGTAGCGGCGCGTCGCCCGGTGCCAGCTCGGCGTAACGCCGGGCGGCGTCGGCGGCGAGGTGGTCGAGAGAGAGCGCGCGCTCGACCAGCAGCACGCTGCCCGCCTGCGCCAGCTCCTCGTCCCAGAAATCGAGTTCATCGGGACGGCCGCGCCGCTCGGCGAGTCGCCGGAGCAGGCTGTTGCGCTGCTGGAGGACGCGCTGGTAGCGCTGCGCCGCACGAACGTAGACGCCCTCGACCTGGGAGAGCGTGAGATCCAGGTAGCGGCGCCTCGCCTGGGGCGAACCGGCCACCACGCCCAGGTCGGCGGCGGAGAAGAGGACGACCCGCAGCGTGCCCACCAGGTCGGAGGCACGCCGCGCCACTCCGTTGAGCCGGAAACGGCGGCTCGTCGGGGGAGGAGCCGGGGCGGCCCCCGCTGCCGGCGTCCCGTCGTCCGCCCGGCTCCTCTCCGGCGGGGCGAGCGCCCGCGCGGCGATCGTCATCTCGACGGTGTCGCTGCCGCGCGCGCTCTCGACAGATCCCGCGAAGCGGGCGGCGGGAAGGGGATCCTCGCGGAGCGCCGCCCACGAGATCAGCTCCGCATCGTTCCCCGGGCGCTGCGTGCGCGTCGTCGCGAGCAGCGCGATCGCCTCGAGCAGGTTGCTCTTCCCCTCGGCGTTCTCGCCGACGAGCACGTAGGCCCCCGGCTCCAGGTGGAGCTCGAGCCGGCGGAACGACCGGACATTGAGGAGCGAGAGCTGCGAGAGGTGCACCGCGGCGATTCCCCCCCGCCGGCGGATCGACCGCCGAAGCCGGGTCGACGTCCGCCCACTATCGGCCTCCGCCGCGCCGCCGTGAAGCGCGGGCGCCCGGCGACGGCTACGGCCGGTAGCGGCGCTCCGCCCACAGGAGCGGGTCGACGTTGGTCCCCCAGACCGTGATCTCCCAGTGGAGGTGCGGCCCCGTGGAGAGGCCGGTGGACCCGATCGCGCCGATCACCTGCCCCGCCTCCACGAGGCCTCCCTCCGGCACCTCCACGGCCTCGAGGTGATGGTATCCGCTCATCACGCCTGCTCCGTGGTCGACGATGATGGAGCGCCCGCGGATCGGCATCTCGCCCACCCACGCGACGCGGCCCGGTGCAGCCGCGATCACCGGCGTTCCGAGGGCGTTGGCGACGTCCGTGCCGGTGTGCGGGGTCCCGACGGGACCCCCGTTGACGGAGCGCGCCGACCCGAACTCGGTCGTGATCACGCCGACGGCCGGGATGCGGAAGGCCGTCTCCCAGCGCGGGGATCGATCGTACGTCGAGAACTGCTCCGCGCGCAGCCGCCCCTCCTCTGCCCGCGCCTCCGGCGAGAGCAGCGCCCTCGTCACCGACTCCGGCAGCTGCAGGTAGTCGACGGGCCGCTCTACGAGGACCACTTCGTAGCCGCGCTCGACGACGTGCATCAGCCGGCCGGAGGCGCCGCGCGTCTCGATGGAGAGGAGCGCCGGTCCCGGCTCGGCGGCGATCGGGACGGCGACCACACCCCAGAAGAGATCGCCCTCTGCCAGCAGCGGCACGGCCTCGCCGCGGTAGCGAAGCGTCGCGAACGCAGCACCGGGAGCCAGGACGGAGACGACCATCGCCTCGCCATTGCCGACCAGCGGTGGCTCCACCACGACCGCCTCCGGCGCCGGGGGCGGCGCCGGGGGCGGCGCCTCCGGTCCGTCCGGGCGTGCCGGAGACGGCTCGGCAGCAGCCTCCGTCGGCGCCGGGGTGGGCCCAGCGGCACGTTGCGGCGGCGGCGGGGTCGGGGTCGGCCCGGGCGACCCCGGGGTGCCGTCGCGCTCCAGCGCCTGCCGCACCGCGACGGGCCGCGGCGCATCCTCCGCGCCGCGCTGCGAGGTCCACGCCGCGACGGCCGCGGCGACCAGCAGCAGTGCCACCGCGAGCAGGGCTCCCCACACGGCGAGCGAGCGCGCTCCCGCGCCCCGGGTCCCCTGCCGTCGTCCGCTCACGCGCCTCGACCCATCGTCCCCCGGCTCTCCGCCGGCGCTCCCGCGCCGGTCACGACCCGCCGCCCCCGCACGGGGCCCGGCCGTGCACGGGCCCTCCTGCGGTGCTGCTATACTCCGCTACCCGCCACGGAGCGAGCGGCCGCGCCTGCTCCACCGGCGGGCCCCCCCCCGCGGCCCACCGTCGGTGGGGCGAGCCGTCGCCGCCGGCCGGCCCGACCGGGAAGCGAGTCGCCGTGGAAGAGCCGCAACTCCTCGCCGGGCGCATCCTCGACAACGTCGGCCGCGTCATCATCGGCAAGTCGACCGAGGCGCGTCTCGCCCTGATCACGCTGCTCTGCCGCGGCCACCTGCTGATCGAGGACGTTCCCGGCGTCGGCAAGACGATGCTCGCCCGGGCGCTCGCCGTCTCCACCGGATGCACCTTCTCGCGCATCCAGTTCACGCCCGACCTGCTGCCCTCGGACGTCACGGGCGTCTCGATCTACGGGCAGGCGACGGGAACCTTCGAGTTTCGGCCGGGGCCGGTGATGGCGCAGATCGTGCTGACCGACGAGATCAACCGTGCGACGCCGAAGACCCAGTCGGCCCTGCTCGAGTCGATGGAGGAGCGCCAGGTCACCGTCGACGGCGTCACCCATCCCCTCCCGCGCCCCTTCATGGTGATGGGGACTCAGAACCCGATCGAATACGAGGGCACCTTCCCCCTGCCCGAGGCCCAGCTCGACCGCTTCCTGATGCGCGTGCGGCTCGGCTACCCCAGCGCTGTCGACGAGGTGCTCGTCATGGACGCGCAGCAGGACCGTCACCCGATCGAGACGCTCGAGCCGGTGACCCGTCCCGAGGAGGTGATCGAGCTGCAGAAGGCGGTGGGCGAGATCTACGTCGATCCGCTGATCAAGCAGTACATCGTCAACCTCGTCTCCGCGACCCGTGACCACGAGAGCGTCTACCTCGGCGCCTCCCCGCGCGGATCGCTGGCCCTGATGCGCGCGGCGCAGGCGCACGCGATGCTCGACGGGCGGGACTTCGTCCAGCCCGACGACGTGAAGGCGCTCGCCGAGTCCACGCTCGCGCACCGCGTCATCGTCTCGCCGTCGGCGCGCGTCCGCGAGGTCGGGGCCCGGCAGATCATCGAGGAGTCGCTGGGACGGGTCGCCGTCCCGGGCGTGCGCGCGCGCGGCGGGGCCTAGAGCGGTGCAGCCGGGGGGCGACCCCGGCCGCCTCGAGGTCCGGCTGCTTCCGGTCGGCGCCGCCGTGCTCGTCGCCGCCGCCGCGTTCATCATCGGATTCGCCACCGGCTTCTGGCTGCTCTTCCGCGTGGCCTACGTGGTGGCGTTCGCGCTCCCCCTGCTCTACCTCTGGACGCGCTCGATGGGCAACGCGCTCGACGTCGAGGTGACGCGCCGGACGCAGCGGGTGACGCAGGGGCTGCCGCTGACCGGCCGGCTGGAGCTGCGATCCTCGAGCTTCTGGCCGAAGGTCTGGCTCGAGGTCGAGGATCCCTGTTCGATCCCCGGTCACCTCACCCGCCGCGTGCTCACCCTGGGACCGCGCGAGCTGAAGGCGTGGCAATACTCGACGCCGACGCGCAGGCGGGGCGTCTACGAACTCGGGCCCGTCTCCGTCACCGCGGTCGACCCGCTCGGCCTCTTCCGCCTCACGCGCCGCTTCGGGCGTCAGGACACCGTTCTCGTCTACCCGAGCGCCCCCGAGCTGCCCAACTTCTACATCCCTCCCGCCAACCTTCCGGGCGAGGGCCGCTTCCGCCAGCGCACGCACAACGTGACCCCGACCGTCGCCGGCGTCCGCGAGTACGCACCCGGCGATTCCTACAACCGCATCCACTGGCCGGCGACGGCCCGCACCGGCGAGCTGATGGTGAAGCAGTTCGAGCTCGACCCGAGCTCCGACATCTGGATCGTTCTCGATCTCGAGCAGGCGGTGCACATCGGTGAGGACGACGACTCCTCGGAGGAGACCGCCGTCTCGATCTGCGCCTCGATCGCGCGCTACTTCCTGGGCACGAACCGCTCGGTCGGCTTCGTCTCGTTCGGGGAGAGGCTGCACGTGCAGGAGCCGGATCGAGGCCAGAACCACTACACCCGCATCCTCGAGTCGCTGGCGATGGCGCGCGCCGCCGGAGACGTGCCGCTCTCGGCGCTGCTCCTGGAGGAGGCGCGGCGCTTCGGACGCCACACCACGGTGGTGGTCGTCACACCGTCGACCGACGCATCGTGGGCGCTCGCCCTGATGTCACTCGCCGCCCGTGGGGTGCCCGTCGCCGCGGTGTTGCTCGAGGCGGAGACGTTCTCGACCACCGGCGGGGACGGGGACGGGAGCTCGCTCGACGTCTACGGGACGCTCGCCGCCGGCGGCATCTACACCTACACGGTGAAGCGACGCGACGACCTCGTTCGCGCGCTCTCCACCGGACGGGAGGCCGGCGTGACGGCCCGGCCGGCGGAGGGGCCGCGGTGACGGTCTCCTTCGAGGAGTTCTTCCGCGGCCCCACGCCGGGATACGGGCGGGAGCCGTCTGCCGCGGAGACGGGTTCCCTCGGATTCCTTCGCTCGCGCGAGGAGTGGATCACGCTCGTGATCCTCGCGGTGGCCCTCGGCGCCGTCATCTCCTCGGTGGAGGACGCCAACTGGGTGCGCGAGATGCCCTCGCTCGCGGCGGCGGGCTTCGGCGGACTGGCGGCGGGATGGCTCCTCGCGCAGCTGCCGCTGCGCGCCGGCTGGGGCGTCCCCGCGGGCCTCGCCTGGGGCACGCTCTTCGTGACCGGGCTGCTCCTCGACACGCTGAGGCTCTCCGACCCCGCGGGCCCCACCGGCCTCGCGATTCGCTGGAGCGAGATGAAGCTCCGCTTCGCCCGCTGGGTCGAGATTCTCGTCGAGGGCGGGATCTCCAACGATCCGCTGCCGTTCGTCGCCCTGCTGGTGGCGCTCGTCTGGATCATCGGCTTCGTCAGCGCCTGGTCCGTCGTGCGCTGGCGCAACGCCTGGGTCGCGCTGCTCCCGCTCGGGGTGCTGCTCCTCACCAACATCGCCTACCTTCCCGGACAGCCCGCCTTCCTCTTCGCCATCTTCCTCTTCGCCGGCGTGCTCCTGGTAACGCGGCTGCGCGTCGTGCGCGCCCTCGCCGGCTGGGGGAGCGAGGACACCATCCGCCCCGAGGCCCTGCCGGCGGAGGTGCTGCGCACCGCGAGCTGGGCGGCGCTGGTGCTTTTGATTGCCGTCTGGATCGTCCCGACCGCCAACAACATCGGTCCGCTCGCCGATCGCTGGGCGGCGCTCATCGCGCCGGTCACCGATCGCGCCGAGCGGATGGGACGCCTCTTCGTCGGCGTGGGTTCGCGCCCGGACTCGCTGCACCACCGCTACGGCGAGGTGCTGCCCCTGAAGGGACGCGCGCGCCTGTCCCCGGAGCCCCTGCTGGAGGTCGAGGCGCCGGGCGAGGGCCTGCTGCGCGCCCTCTCCTACGACACCTACGCCGGGCAGGGGTGGCAGGTCTCGGAGACCGGCGGTCTGCCGCCCTCCGGATCTCTCGAGGCGCTCGCGGAGGGAGGCCTCGCGCGTACGCGCCTCGAGCTTCGCGTCCCCGTCAGCATCGAGGTCACGCTGCTCGAGCGCGTCGGCGACCGCGTGCTCCTCGCCGCCGGCGATCCGCTCACCACCGACCTGCCCGCCAGCCGGCGCGTCGGATCCACGCCGGCCGATACCGTCTCCCTGCGACCGGAAAGCCGGCTGCGCTCCGGCGACACCTACACGACCGTCGGTACGGTCTCCGCCGCCGAGATCGAGCGGCTGATCGCCTCCGGCACCGACTATCCCGCCTGGGTCACCGGGCGCTACCTGCAGCTGCCGGACGACCTTCCCGACGCCGTCCGCGAGTACGCGCTCACCCTCGTCTCGCCGGGGACGCAGCCCTATGTCGCAGCGCGGCTGGTGGAGCAACACCTGCGGGCGACCTTCCCCGTCGACCTGCGGGTCCGGGCGCCGCCGCCGCTCCGCGATGCGACCGCCTACTTCCTCTTCGACGCGCAGCGCGGATATTTCGACCATCACGCCTCCGCGATGGTCGTGCTGCTGCGCACGCTCGGCATCCCCGCCCGGCTCGCCGTCGGGTTCGTGATCGACGACGCCCAGTTCGACGAGGAGACGCGGCGGTACACCCTGAGCGAGCTCGAGAGCTGGGCGTGGCCCGAGGTCTACATGGCCGGCCTCGGGTGGCTCGACTTCAACCCGACGCCCTCGCGGCCGCTCATCGCCCGACCCGGCGACGACGCCGGGGTACTGCAGGCATTCGGACTCACCGACGACGGCGGCATCTTCCGGGACGTCCCCTTCGACGAGGACGCGGACTTCGAGGCCCTGCTCGCGAGCCTGGGCGCCGACCTCGGCACCGGGGAATCCTCCGAGATCGACTTCGGCTCGGAGGACGGCGTCGGCACCGTCGCGCGCATCTCCGGCTGGATCCTGGCACTCTCCGCCGTCGGGCTCGCCCTCATCGTCGGCGCGCGCCTGCTGTGGGAGCGCCCCTACCGGAATCTCCCTCCCTCGACGCGGCGCTGGGGGAAGCTCTCGCGGCTCGCGGCGTGGGCCGGCGCCGACACGGCGCCGACGCGCACCCCGCACGAGACCACGCGGGAATGGCGGGAGGCGCTGTGGCCACGGCCGCTCGACGCCGCTCCGCTCGCCGCCGCCTTCGCCCGGGAGCGCTACGGGCGGCCCGGCCATGAGGAGACGTCCGAGAAGGCGGAGGAGCTCGATCGGCTCTACGTGCAGCTCCGCAACCGCTTCTTCCGCCGCCTGCTCGCCCTCCGGCGGCGGCGGCGCTCCGGCGCACGGTAGCCGGGAAGCTCGCGGGGCGGCGTCGAGCGCGCCTCTCCACGCCCGGCCGCGCGGCCCGTCGGATGCCCCCGGACGGTCGGCGGGAGATCGGGCGTCTCAGCGGGGCGGCAGGGGCTCCCCCGGCTCCGCGGGAGCGCCGAGATCGACGAGGGCGTTGAGCTGGTGGACCAGCTCGAGGAGGCGCAGTGCCTCCGCGAGCGCCATCTCGCCCGACTCCAGAGCGGCCAGCGCCTCATCGAGCGCCGCCCGCGCCTCCTCGGCGCTCAGGGCCAGGGTTCCCGGCCCCGGCTGCTGCCCGACGACGCCGTCGGGATCCGCGCCCCCGCCGGGCACCGGGAGCGAGCCCGGCTGTGCGCCCGCGCCCCCGGCCGGACCGGGCG
>MKWU01006523.1_pt1 | contig 11806 bp, 6 predicted proteins | sample 809101 | NCBI WGS metagenome assembly MKWU01 (sample SAMN05860141, study PRJNA318959) | sponge metagenome | host: Aplysina aerophoba | place: Slovenia: Piran, Adriatic Sea, Gulf of Piran | collected 2013-05-07
AGACGCATCACTTTAACAGCACCCACCGGACGCGCCGCGAAACGTCTCAGCGAAACAACCGGCGGCGAAGCCAAGACCATCCATCGACTCCTCGAATTCTCGCCGCAAATCAACAGTTTTAAACGCAATCGCCAGAACCCTTTAGATACCGATGTCGTCATCGTTGACGAAACATCTATGGTGGACCTCGTCCTTATGAATCGGTTGATGCAAGCGATCCGTCCGAGTACCACGGTCATCCTTATCGGCGATACGGATCAGCTGCCCTCTGTTGGCGCGGGCAATGTCCTCAAGGCACTTATTGAGTCGCGGAAGATACCCGTTATTGAATTGACCGAAATATTCCGCCAAGCGCAGGAGAGTATGATCGTCACAAACGCGCATCGTATTAACAAAGGCGATTTCCCAGAACTCACTGGCGAGGCAGATCGGAACTTCTTCTTCATAGAGGAAGAAGACCCCGAAGAAATTACCGAATTAATCTGTTCCCTCATTGCCGATCGCTTGCCACAGCACTACAATTACCATCCCATAGACGACATCCAACTCCTATGTCCGATGCGACGCGGTACACTGGGTACTGAAAATCTCAACAGACGACTTCAAGAGGTCTTGAACGCCGGATATACTGCCCCAACGACGCATCCGTTAGAAAAGGCGCGCTTCGGCACACGCCCTGATAAACAAACCCCGCGTTTCGGAGACCAGTCCGCGACAGCGGGTGGCTTCCGCGTCGGCGATAAAGTCATGCAGATCCGAAACAACTACGACTATGACGTGTTTAACGGCGATATTGGGAGGGTTGTCGCCATCGAACGCCTTGACAAAAAAGTCCATATCCAGTACCCTGATAAACAGGTCGCTTACGATACAGCAGACCTTGGGGAACTCGTCTTGGCGTACGCCACGACGATCCACAAAGCGCAGGGCAGCGAGTATCCTGCCGTTGTCATCCCCTTGCACACACAACACTATCTCATGCTACAACGGAATCTTCTTTATACCGGCATCACGCGTGCGAAGGAGCGCGTCGTGGTCGTCGGCACCAAAAAGGCACTCGGCATCTGTATCCGCAACAATCAGGTAATGGAACGCAACAGTTACCTCGCCGAACGGCTTCAGTAGTTTTCAGCCATCAGTTGTCAGTTGTCAGAAAGAGTTATTGTAGGTTGGGTTGAATGGATAGCCCACGAATGTTGAGATAAAAGAAATCGGCATACTTCATACATCCGTCACCCAAAAGAAACCGAGTGAAACCCAACGCTTTTCGTGTAGATTTTCGGGGATATGATGGTATAAAGTTGGGTTTCGCTATGTCTTTGATGCTATATGAAGGTATATAACTTTGAGACGTGTTTGAGTTGTTGTCATCGCTTTTCTCAGTCCGGCTTAACCCAACCTACGACTCAATGTCCACTTAAAAATTAAAATTGGAAGGAGCAAACATGAAACGACTCGTCCTATTTCTCAGCGTTTATCTACTATTCTCGACACAAATCCTGGTGTATTCCGAAGTTACATTGCCACGTGTCATTGGCAGCAATATGGTACTACAACGCAACATGCAGGCACCTATTTGGGGGTGGGCATCCGCAGGTGAAGAGGTCACCATAACGCTCAGTGCTAAAGCCGAAGGTGTCGAACCGATCTCAACAACCACCGCAATTGCCGACGCGGAAGGCAATTGGCAGATCAAACTCCCCGCTATGGCCGCTGGCGGTCCCTACACACTCCGAGTCAAGGGCAGTAACACCCTTGAACTGACGAACGTGCTTTTCGGTGAAGTCTGGGTCTGCTCAGGGCAGTCAAACATGCAATGGTCAGTGAGTGTCTCTAAAGATAGCGAGGCAGAAATTGCCGCAGCAATGTATCCGAAGATCCGATTGTTCTATGTGCCGAGGGTCCCGTCAGGATTGCTTCAGCAAGATGTCGTGGCAGATTGGCATGAAACTACGCCTGAGACGGTTGCAAATTTCTCAGCTGTCGCGTACTATTTCGGGCGGAAACTCTATAAAAATCTTGATGTGCCGATCGGGTTGATTAACACCTCGTGGGGTGGTACTCGCATTGAACCGTGGACACCCCCTGTCGGTTTCGCTGCTGTACCTGCGCTTGCGTCCATATCCAAAGAGGTTCAAGATGTGCAAGCAACCTATCGCGCGCAACTTCCGCAAAAAATGAACGAAATTGAAGCATGGATCACCGAAACACGGGAAGCATTGGACACCGGAGCACAACTGACACAAATGCCGAACAATACGCACCCATTCGCGCACCAACAGAGACCAACAGCACTTTACAACGGTATGGTACATCCAATTGTCCCTTATGCTATGCGCGGTGCCTTATGGTATCAAGGCGAATCCAACCTTCGAGAGGGGATGCTCTATCACGAGAAGATGAAGGCACTCATCAATGGCTGGCGTGAAGTCTGGGGACAAGGCGATTTCCCGTTCTATTTCGTACAACTCGCGCCATTCAATTACGGCGGACGCAACGCGAACCCACTTTTCCTACCCCAAATCTGGGAAGCACAAACCGCAACGTTGGCACTCCCAAATACCGGTATGGCGGTGACAACAGACATCGGGAACCTCAGAGACATCCATCCGAGAAACAAACAGGATGTCGGTAGGCGACTCGCACTGTGGGCACTTGCCAAGGACTACGGCAGAGATGACGTGACATATTCCGGACCGCTCTACAAAGCAATGGCAGTCGAAGGAAACACAATCCGACTCACTTTCGATCACGTCGGTAGCGGTCTAACCTCGCAAGATGAAAAACCGCTCACATGGTTTGAAATCGCCGGTGAAGATAAGCAATTCGTTGAAGCGCAGGCAACAATTGATGGTGACACGCTCGTTGTCTCCAGTGAAACCGTTGAGAATCCAGTTGCTGTCCGATTCGGTTGGCATCAAAGTGCCGAACCCAATTTCGTGAACAAGGAAGGGCTACCGGCATCACCATTTCGTACACATCCATGGTAAACGTTAAATACGGTTGACAGGATTCGGTACACTGCGGTATACTATCTGTGTCAACTACCCAAGCCTAAAGACTTGGGCTTGTAATAGGAAACAACGTTAACTGTGTTGCTTCCTGCAAACCCGTGTCTCGTGCTTCGTTCTTGTTTCTCGTTTCATAGAGGGTGGTAACCCACCGCTCTCCACGAAAGGCAGCAGCTGCCTTAAAAAGTATGTTGATCGCAGCATTGTAGTCTCGGTCTAAAACCGTGCCACAAAACTGACACTTAAAAGTGCGTATCGCCAGAGAGAGTTTCTTTGGCGACTTTTGACCACAACTTGAGCAAGTTTGCGAGGTGTTCTTAGGGTCTACTTGGTGGAAATGGAAACCGTCTCTTTCGGCTATGTCTCCACACCACTTAAAGAAGGTTGCCCAAGACGCGTCACTGATACTCTTGCTGAGGTGTTTGTTCTTTACCATGTTAGATATGCGTAAGTCCTCTGCCACTAATACGTTATTTTTCTGGTGGTGATAAAGTTTATAGACGAGTTTACCGATAAAGTCTTTGCGTCTGTTTGTTGTTCGCTCATGGTGTAAAGCGAGTTTCTGCTGTTGTTTCTTTCTACGGTTAGAGCCTAACTTCTTACGCGAAAGGTCTTTGGAGTGTTTTCGCAGTAAACCTTCTGCTTGACGATACCAACGCGGATTGCCCTCTTTTTCACCTTCGGAAGTCGTCAGATAGTGCGTTGTTCCCATATCTACTGCAATGGCATCTGTCGGTTCTACCTTCGGTGTATCCGGGAGTTCGCAAGAGATATTGGCATACCAACCACTCGCTTTTTTGATGAGTGTAACTTCTTTCGGGTCGCCTTGAAGGGGGCGATGCATGTATATCTTAACTTCACCTAACCCCGGCACTTTGAGTCGGTCATGTTTCCATGCTGTTTCACGGATAGGCGTCTGGCGAACTTTTATGACCTTTCTGTCTGTGTCTTTTGTCTTTCGCTGAACAACTTTCGGATATTTGCGAAGTTTCCACGACATAGACCTAATCCGTTTATGGTGTCTTGGATAGCCTTTTTTCGCAGCACCGGCTTCGCACCGGCTATAGAAACCGTCGTAAGCTTTGTCCGTGCGTTCCAAAATACACACTTGCATATCTTGGGGCACTTCACGGAAGTCGGCATATTTTTTACGCGCAACTGTCAACTTCTGTTGTTGGGCGTAGCAAGACACTTTTTCACCTTCCGTCTCCCACGCAACCTTGCGGTCATGGCGTGCGGAATTCTGAAGTTCACAAAGGTGGTCTAACCACTCTAATAATGTCGTTTCCTGTGTTTGCGTAGGATACACAGGGTATCTAAAGGTTAAATTCATGGTATATCAGGTATCAGGCATTTATCCCCTACAACGTGGGAGGCAAGCACGTAGCCGAGAGACTACGCGTTGTAGGCTTGCCAACCTGATACTATCATTATACTAATTCTTTCGTAACTGTCAAGTTTTTTCTTGACACAAGGGATTAGCGGGCTTTCCTCCCACAGCTAAAGCAGTGGGAAACCTCACGCCCGAATGCCCGTGAAAAACTTAAAATGCCCGAATCACTTTAGTCACTAAACGCCGTTTGAATTCCAAAGCGTTTGGATCACCGAGGATAATGAAAAAATCTGTGCCAGCATAGCCAGAACGCCGCAAAGCAAAGTAGACGTTAACACCTTCTACTTGCCAGATTAACCGACTACCGAGGCTTAAGGCTGGACTGAAATCATAGGTGAGGGTTAGGATCTGTTGGTATCGCCGCTCGAAATGCCACTGGATTTGGGAGGTCAAACCAGCGGTGAAACCGTAAGCGCGTAGATTCAGATTCCCACTAATGCCATAAAACCGCTCGCCTGCTTGTTCACCCCAGTCGTAGCTAACACTAAAGTTGTTGAAGCGGTCCGTGGCACGGGCTCCGAAACTGATGCTGAACACAGAATCTGAGAATTCTTTAAATCGACCACCGTTCCAGAAAGCTGAAACTGAGTAATCACTATGTGTCAATAGTTTTGAGTAGAACCTGATGTCGCGGCTGAAAACCTCACCTTGGTATGTGTTTGAAGCGTCAGTATGGACAAAGAGCATAAAACTGCGGACAATCCCGTCACGCCACTCGTTTTTGAACGTGGAGGTGAAGTTGATGCCGCGGTAGCCTGTGAACGGATGATAGCCAAGATTGTTCACAAAATCCGGATCTGTAAAAAAAGCTCTTGAAGTCGCTTGAATGAGACGGCCGTTGTACCTCAAACCAACGGTACCTCCTCTTCCATCTGACTCATCCGCCCAAGTTTGGGTGAGATCACTAAATACTGAGAATCTTCCGTGTCGCGCATTACCTGAGACAAAGCCTACATTGTTCGAGGAATTACCCTGTTTGTGATGCGATAAGAATGCAGCACTGATTTTAGATGTCGCTGTAAGGGATTGGGAGGCACTAAGAATAAAGTTCTGGTTGTTCCGATGGTACGTGCCTAAGGTACCGACTGAGGTGTTTTTTCCGAGTTTCCCGAAGAGTTTAAGCCCGCCGTCCATATCCTCTATCCGCCGCGAGTAAAAAAGCTGACCAACGTTGTAGACATTGCCCCCTTCAGAAAAGAAGGGACGGCGATCAGGGACATAGCGTTCACCGTACGAGAAATCAATACCTTCTACGGCTTGTTCAATATTTTCAAAATCGGGATTGGCAGTGCCAATGAGTCGCAACTGCGGCGTAACCTCATAGCGGAGGTCCGCACCTGCGCGGGCAGTATATGAATATGTACGATCCGTTGTCTCCTGTTCGCTGAACCCACCGATGAGATACGGTAGAAACTTCAGTTCACGTTGCCGAGGCGGTGGCAGAACATCGACCCAGTGTCCATCGTTCTCTTTAAATTCGTTAACGCCCAAGTTGGACCACCAAGAACGGGCACCCGTGCGCTGTTGGCCTCTATCAATGTTAATACCCATCCGAATCGGTTCTTTTGTATCAGGATAATCGAGCATCTGCCACGGAATTTCCATCTCTACAACCCATCCGTCGTCTACAATCTGCGCAGCGGTTTTCCATAGCCCAATCCATTCGCTTTTTTCGGCACGTCCGGTGGCGAGGTGCGCGAATTTCGTGCCGAGTGCGTTCGCCATAAAGAAGTTTCTATCGGAAAATTGGTGCGTGTGAAAAGGGTCAAGACTGAAAGAGACCCAGTCCTCGCCTTGGAATCGGGTTTGATCTTTGGTTTGACGTGCCACAATTTTATCAGGCATTTCGTCATAGAGATAAAGTCCGACGTAGATGGCTGTGTCTGTATAAATGAGACGACCAATAGATTGATCTTTGGCAAGTTTTTCAGTGCGCTCGTCGATGAATCCGGTTGCTTGCGGCGCGTCTTGCCAGCAAGCGTCGTCAAGGATACCGTCAATAGTAGGCGGTTGATCCGTTTTTACGGCTATTAGTTCTTTTTTTATAGTTGTGTCATTTGAAACAGCCATCAGTTGAGAACATATAGTAAATGTCAAGGTGATAACGATTAACCAATTTATTTTCATGTGTTACCTCATATTTCTAAGCATAGCGTGGAAGTACAGACCGTAAAGTAGTATGGAATCCGCCAAGTAATCAGCAAGACAATACTCCTTTGATAGAATTGACTCACAAAAACACGGCAAGAAACTTGTGATTCGTACTACAAATGAGGCACTAAAAAGTTGCACTTTTTTCTTAGTGTCGAAGGGGAGGTTTGTGGGAGGGGTGGTGGATTCTGGGAGATTACTGGCACCCATAAAATATAATCGAAATAACCGCTAAATGTTCTATCCAGTTTCAAATTGCCGATACCTGTTTTATTGTAGGGCGAGGTGCCCTCGTCCCTACAACGAAAGGTACGGGTGTTCTCTTTCACCGATGGTTGATTTTTTAGTGTTTTAACGTGAGTTTGATAAATGTTGGACTTATGTAGCGTTCACTGTTAATGGACGTCATATACGCCACAAACTGGGAAGTTTGTGCTACAATTGATGTCTCTGTGATGCGAAAATAGAACCGCAACACAACCGAAATGATTAATCAAACTGGCGTTGTTTTAATATTTTGTATTACACCTCAATACGCACAAATACAAGATATGCTGCAGACGAAAGAACAACGAAAAACAGAACCAACAAAAGCAAATCTATCGCCGCAGCGTTGAAATCGCGACCGAGGCTGAGCGTATCTTCAAAGGTCGGAATTGATTCTGGACTGATAGGCTTCTTTGACATTCCTTCACGAACTCCAATGATATGGAGACTGTCGGAATCTGCTCTATCCATATCCGTGACAAATTCTCGGTATTCGCGTGCATAACGATGCACATTCTCTAAAAATTGTTGATGCCGTTCAAACCCTGTTCCGGCAAAAACTTCAAGAAGATGCTGGATAAGCGTAACGGGTGAGATGCGGGTGACGGAACGTGCCAGTTCAATTTGGGAAATCTGTTGATTTAAATGTTCTTGGGACAAACGTTCCTCTTGTTCAGTGCCTTTGGTGACATACTCACTCTCTATCTGTATCTTTTTATGTGGCAACCCACGCGTCTCTTGCAAAAGAGCAACGTATTCTTCCTCGAGGTTTTTTATGTTTTGGTTTCGGCGTTTGAAGTATTCATCATAAGTCATTGGGTTTGAGAAACCGCTCGCAATGGAAGCGATGGTGCTCGGTATAAAAACGACGAAAGTACACCACGTCAATAGGAGTATCACAAGGCTCACAACACTGTTCTGCACAGACGACGAAACTAACAACCCTAACGCAATAAACAGACATAGGTACAAAATCGCAATAATGAAAATAATACATAAACGTATCCACACATCTGCACCAAGATCAATCTCTCTGGACATAGAAATTACCAATAGATTCATCAATATCGCAAGAGTAAACGGAATGCTAATACTTACTAATGCCCCTAAAAATTTGCCAATCAATACAGTGTGTCGTGGCACTGAATTCGACAACATCAATCGGAGCGTACCGCGTTCACGTTCACTGGAAATAGAATCAAAGGAGAACAGAATTGCTATCAGACTCAGAACATACCCGATTACAAATCCCCAGTCTATTTTGACAGTATCCGGACGTATATTGAATGCATTAGGAAACGCTCCAGGATAATACAACGACCAGAAAGCCCTTAAATTATTGGCGATCTGAACGGTAGGTGTGCCGTAGACATAATATGGCAAAAAGATGTCACCTCCTTCCTCACAAAAATAGAGTGGAGACGGCTTTTTGTAAAGATTTCCAGGTCCTTCTTGTGCAATGCTAAATAAATCTGTCCGAGATCTTAAGGTATTCAGAGATTCTGTGGTCGCATCGTGATATTTCTGTATACGCTCAGGATGCTCCTGGACATGGATAACGGCATTGACCAGCATCAAGACGAAAAGCAACGCTGTTGCGAGTGCAAATCGCAAGCTATTGAGGTTGTCGTACAATTCGCGTTTTGTTATATGCCAAATCATAACTATCCTACACTTCACTCCTTTGGAAAACCAAAAATATTACCAAAAAGAGAATTACGTTCAGCATGAGTAGCAGCAGTAAATCCGGTAGGGCTCGCTTCGCATTTATATGCACACCACTTCTCTGAAAAGAAAACTGAGGTAAACTATTCCAATCCACCGAACTCTTGTCAGCAGAAAACCACCGTCTATCCCCAAATGCTTCTTTATCATAAAGATAGTCAATCACTGTCATTCGGTACTTTCGCGTCGACTCGTAAAAATCTCTCAGTCCGATTAGATCTGTACCTGCCCATGCTTGCGTCGCAGCGTCATACATCCCGACTGGCGAGAACCTCAAAAAGATGCGATCAACTATTGCTGGTCGAATGAAAACAGAGTCAAGTGCCTGTTTTCGCACGAGCCATGATCGTTCTGCAGCGTCAATCTTCCTCGGTATGATGAAACGGTAATAGTTCTGAACATGCGGCACCTGAGGTTCAAATTCATCATCAAGTTTATTTAAGTATGAACCTACAACATAGGTGTATAGAAGTGTTGACTGTGCTTTATACCATGTCTCGTAGAAACCTGAGCCGCCTTCCATGCCGAAATGCGGCTCTTCTCCCGGGATAGGATCATTGGCAAGAAAGTCCTTACGTTCTCTGTCGAATTCCTCCCATATCTGTTCAATTTGATTAAAAGCGGATGCCAGACGCTCTTGGGAAGGCTGCGCAGGAGTAATCGTAACCAGAATCACATTCGGATATACGAACACCAAAAAAGCCCAGACAAACATCGCAAGTATTAACGCAGTGCTTGTTCTGCGAGTTATTACGGAAATCAACATACCTATGAAGTAAAATACCGACAGATACGCAATTGAACTCAATACAATTCCACCAATACGAAGAAAATCGTCAACCTTTAGTGATACAACGGTCGATGTCAGTAATAATATCACAACCAAGAGAAGACTTATCAAAAGCGGCACCAGAAAACATATCATGGCACTCATGTATTTCGCAAATAAGATTTTACCACGGCTCACCGGATGTGTTAGGACAAGACGTAATGTACCGCGCTCACGTTCTCCCGCAAGTGCATCGTAGGCGAAAATAAGTGCCATTAGGCTCAGAACTACTTCAAAGATAAAGACAATATCAATCGATGAGAAGAGATTCAGAAGTGGATTCGTTGATCCATGCATCTGACCATCCCATAATGTGGGCACAAAACCGTAAGATACAAAAATTTCGTTACTCAACCGTTTATCCAAGCCAGCATTGAATATACTCAATAAATTAGGTGGACGGACAACAGTCCAACTAATACTAGAATAGGTTCTTCTTTCCAGCATTTGCTCGTGATTCGATTTAACAGCAGAATTATAACTTGCTAACCGGCGATCATAATCCTTAACCAACACAGATGTATTTGCAACAACAAGCAGCAGCATAATGAAAACCGCTGCTGCAAATCGGAACGTCATTAGATTGTCAAGGAGTTCTCGACGGATGAGAGTTGTTAACATCAAGTATTCCTCTAAAGTTTCAACAACTGGACAATAGGTTAAGGTGCTTCCATCGCACCTGCCTCCAAGTATTTGAGTGGACTTTCAACGATGTAATCTCCCGAATCCTCAAGGAACTGCTGAATCAGGTAGACATGCCCAGCACCGATAATCAGCAGAATCCGGTCATCGGTGGACTCTGTGATTCGCGTTAGGTTCACAAAATTCTTGAGATTATGTGCATACCACCAATGTGAAACCCAATTCGCACCTGGGTATTGGTCTTTGAGTCCAATGCGTGCGGTTTTCAGATATGATTGATGGTCGGCACGTATAGATTCAGGATCGTTGATCCGGATATACATGTCAACCAGAGGTTCGTATCCTTCACGTTCAACCCAGACCGTGCCATCTACGTCCGCCCGAACTTTCACCCCGCTTGCGGAAATGGTCGATAAGAGGTGCTCCTGATTATGCGCCTCCGCAAACGTGGCGTAGTCCATCAAGGGGTCGTCAATTTTATCAAGGATTGGGCGGTGTTCGGGCCAATCAGCGACACAATAAAGTTTCGAGTGTTCCATCTGTTTTGCTAACGGAAAACCGATCTGGTCCTCCAGCCTTCGTGTGGCTTCGTAGGTGCCTTCCAAGTAGCCTTGATAGTTTGCGTTAAGTTCAGCATCATAGCTTTCGTCTGCATAAACGGCTATCTTGGTAGGACGAAATTCTTTAATTTGTGTCACCAGTTGTTCCATTTCGCTTTGGCGCTTGGGAGCGAGGACATCATCCATTCTATAGTTGAATGTATTGATTCCCGGATTTGTGAAGGACGTACTACCGAGGATCATGACTGTCGCTTTCTTCCCCGTGTCTTCTCTTTTCCATTGCCCCTTCAATTTGTCTCCAAAGTCGATGTCTACCGCGCCGAAATTACTCAGATTTCCGAGCAACTCCTCAACGCGTTCTGGTGCGATCTTCCCGACGATGTTGACGAAAGTGGCTTCCCCAGACCTTTTAGCGATGACGATAACGAAAATCCCGTAAACCTTGTCTTCGTCGAACAGGAGATTAATCTCCACCGTTTCCGTATTTTCCTCAATCTTGACGAGGACTTCCCACTCATCCTTTTCGAGCTTTTCTTTGAAATAGTTAACTAATTTCTTTTCATCAATAGTTCCCCAATCGTAGCTGCGGACATAGATGCCATCCAACATCTGAATCAGTTCAACGACTTCTGGATCGTCGCTCACCGGTTTGGTAACCAGATTGATGAGTTTCGCGGGCAAGTTAACTTCGACCTTTGCCGTGAGAGGCTCTGGAAAATCGAAGAGGATCAGTCCTTTTTCTAAATGCTCTTGCGGTTTCATGGTGTTTCTCCTTTTTAGTTTGAGTAGTGCTGACCTTCCGGACCTCGAACATTTTCGGGGAACCGGTTAAAATTCTCCAAACTCCGGTGAATTGCTGATGAAATATTTTTTCTCTGTTTCGATACGTGGCGGGAGGCTGTTTCAATCTGAACAAAGGCACGACCGGAAGCCTCATTAATCTGCACATCAGGAAGTTTTTCGCTAACAACGGTGCCTGTTCGCGCCACAGCGTAATTCAACTTACCGAGGGCGTAAGCAAGATCACGGGAGGCTTGCTTCACTTTCAGATACCGTTGGTACTGATAGATGCTGAACAGAACAACACCCATGAGACACACCAACGCACCTGCGCGAACGAATGCTAAATTTAAATTATCCGAGAATGTGAACAACAGGACAATCCCGACAAGACATGCCAGCGCACCTGCGTGAACCCGTGAGAAACTTAGATTATCCCAGAGTGTCG
>MKWU01006524.1_pt1 | contig 11805 bp, 9 predicted proteins | sample 809101 | NCBI WGS metagenome assembly MKWU01 (sample SAMN05860141, study PRJNA318959) | sponge metagenome | host: Aplysina aerophoba | place: Slovenia: Piran, Adriatic Sea, Gulf of Piran | collected 2013-05-07
CTTTTTGAATCTATATTCATCTGAAATTTTTTTGGCACAAAAATTGATTACACAAAACGATTGAGATCTGATCTTTATTGTTAATGTCTAGCAATATAGCCATGCATCTTAGGAAGAAAGGATAGATTGTTTAGTATACTTTAGATAAAATATTTTTCTAAATCAGACATAGAAAGAAAATTAGGAGTAGAGAGGCAATCTATGAAGAAGATATATGCGTAGAAAAACTAGACATTGTCGTGTATATGTAATACGATCAACATGTGATAAATATATTTGATTTACGAAAATTAGGAAAGTGTTTTCTCTTTTTGGTATTTGTTCTGCACAGTGCCACAGAGCAAGATAGGAAGCCCTGGAGGCCTTGGGAGTATTGTGATGAAGATTTGCAATCTCAATTTCAAGGTGTGATCCATCCGAATGAGGGGGCTGTGCTTGCGCCTTTACCCAGACCTACACTAGCGCCTTTACCCAGACCTACGTTTGGGCTTCCACCGACACTAGCGCCTTTACCCACACCTATGTTTGTGTTTCCTACACTAGCGCTTTTACCCACACCTATGCCAGAGCCCTTCTCTACACTAGATCCTTTCCCTGATTGTTTAGCGCACTACCCATATATGAATCAGTCTAAACGCGTGGAGTGGTATGAATCGATTAAGATCATCAAGGCACAAGGCTATGATGAATCCAACGATCTTTATAAAGCATTGCTTGCAGATCTTATAAATATGCAGCAAAGAGAATATTGGTTTGATGCAGAGCGAAAGAAAGGTGGAGTGCCGAATGCCAACCGAGTCCTGCGAAGCGTTCTGCTTGATCGCATCCTCGCGGAGAAGAGCTCTCTGTTGCAAGATGATCCAAAATTGGCAAAACTTGATCGCATCCTCGCGGAGAAGGCGCGTCTATGTAAAAATAATCCACAATTTCAGAAAAAAGAACAGGCAGAAGAAGCAAAACAAGATGTGACACCAGAAAACCAAGCACTCCTTGAGGATTATAAGAGGTTGATTGAAAAAGAAAAACAAGAGCTGACAGAAAAAAACAAACAAAAACTTGATCATTATATGGTGTTGGTTGAAGCAGTAGAGGCTGAGGATAACAGGAGAGAGACAATACGTGCGAAAGATAGAGAGAGAGATAAAACGAGGCGTGATAAAGAGAGACTGAGAGCTAAAGCTGGGCGCCTTAAACGCAATAAACCACCAGGGGGATCTGAAAAAGAAGTAAGTAGTATTGCAAGCACACCTGCTGATCCTGCAGATGTTGAGATAGATAAGGATGGTGCTCCAACCACTTTTTCCGCTGAGGCTCTATTGAATGAAGAGTGCGCCATACCCAAGCATAAAAAGTTAAGGAATCTTCCGTCACAAAAATAGATAGGTGTGGGACTCGCTCTCGATATATATTGTTCTCATGTGTATGTAGTGAAGGCATGCGCGCCTTTTTTTACCTGTTTTCTCTTGGTGTATTGCAAGAACTCGTCTAAATGAGAGAGGAGCCACTTGTTGCTTGATTGTCAGAATGCGCGAAGTAGAGTGTATAGTTCAGGCAACTTCAGAGAAGATTTTTGAGAATGAATATCCCACAACCCTATGGAGAGTGCTGGTTGTGTATTGAGGTGACTCAATCTCTGAATTGGCGCAAAAAAGGTATCACCCACTTGAACGGATTAAGTGATAAGCGTCTTTCTTCCTCTGCATTGTGATCTTGAAAAAGTGCCAATGCCTGTTTTACAAGTGCTAATTCCTGTTTCGTCTCCTTGATTGCCTGTCCCGCCTCCTTGATTGCCTGTCTCGCCTCCTCGAGGGCTCCTTTTGATTTTGTAATTACTGTAGCACGATCTATCATAGGAGTAGCAACTCCTTGCCAAGATAGTGTCTCATCATCTGTATTGCTTGCGCCGTGTAGAACAAGCGCACACAATAGTAATAACCTTTGTATACAAAATATATTGAACATATCTATATTTTAACTGTTTTGGCAAAACCGTTCCATGTCTACATGTGATTTGTATGCTATATTTTTTTGAAAACTTAGTGAGAAAAAAAATAATATATAGTTTTAAGAAAAAACGGCGTAAAATTGATATCAAGAGCTACAGCTTAATTTAAATGAAGGTGCTGGTCTTTTATCCTTTTGAGTTTGTAAATATCTGCACATCCTTTTTGTTCTGCTAATCTATTTTTTGTATATGATCAAACGTACACTGTTCTTGCTCTGCGCATTCAGGGCATATTCTGTCCATTCCATTTCCTATCTGTCCATTCCATTTCCTATTTGTACGTATTCTTTTTCTCTTTCTGGGATGCTCTTTATCTTGATTTCGTGTTCTACCTGTTCTCCTTTGTCTAGAATCTTCCTTTATCTGAATGCGCTTATCTACCCACTTCTGATCAGCCACGAGAGCTGCTTCTAATACTGTTATCTCTGTGAGTCCATTGTTTTGCTTTATCTCCTGTTTTAAGAGATCAGATATATCATGTGTACCTACCCCCTGACATGCGTGGACTACTTTTGGGTCTGTGGATTGTTTATGCCCCTTGCGCCTGACATGCTTGCTTGTCTCAAACATACGTCTAAGTGTTTGTATCAAGTCGGGATCAACGTCATTCCCTACATATTTTTCGTCTAGGAGGACTTGAAGCGCCGCAAAGCGAGCTGGAAATTTTTCTCTTGCTTTTTTGAGTTCTGATGGGGGGTGTACCAAATGCCATATTCTGTCCATTGGTGCTGCTTTACCTTGCGGGTTGCTCTGGCGCCATATTTTTTCACCTTGCGGGTTGCTCTGGCGCCATATTTTTTGATACCTTCTCTGTTTATTCTGATGCTTAACTACCCAAGCCTTATCAGCCGCGAGAGCTGCGTCTAATACTGTGCGCTCTGTGAGTCCATTGTCTTGCTGTATCTCCTGTTCTAAGAGATCAGATATTTCATAGAGACATACTGGCTTCCACTTTTGTTCTGGTTGGGATTTGGCTTTTTGAGACTTGCTCTGATTGTGTTGCCTCTGCATATTCGTAAGTGTTGTGATCAATGCGTCACTAACTACGCGCCCTGCATTTTTTTCGTCTATGAGGATTTGAAGCGCTATAAAACGATTTGAAACTTTTTGCGTAGACTTTGCTCTTGCGGGGCATATGCTATCCATCTCATTTTCTGTTTCGTCAGAATCATCTGGTTGTGCTCCATCTTGCTCTCGTGTATTAGGAAGTGTTGATGGCTCTCTTGTGAACTCACAAAATTTATCATCCAAAAAGGATGAAGGAATAGACGTATATTCCTCTTGAGTCAAGAGAGTTTGCGCTACGGTATCCTTTTTTTCTGCTTTTTCTGTAACAATATCAAAAAAATCAAGAGAATACGTATATGCCTCTTGTTCTGATCCATCTTGCTCTCGTGTCTTAGGAAGTATGGGCCAATCTCTTGTTAGTGCAGCTAATGTCTCCTCAAAAAAGGGTGGAGTAAAACGATCTACCTTCTTTGTAGTGAAGTGATCGAGGTTTAGAGAGGTCCATTCTGTTAAAAGAGGCGCAAAAGAAGTCGTATTCCTAGGAAAAGAAATGGCTGAACTCGACAATAAAGGATTATCTGTCCCTGATGCGCTGTATAGAGCAAATGTAAATAATAGGAATAATTGAGGTATGTAAATTATCTTTATCATCTATCGTATTTTAGCAAATTTGAACAATGAGAGAAATTTATATCTCTATTTTTCTCATGACAAAATCATCAAGCGCAAACCCTTTTTTTTATATATCGATTTATTATTTCCAGATATCATCTGACATATTATCAAATGTAAACTGCGCTCCTCCATTTTGCTTCACCGCATGCATAAATCCTTATGATTGTAAGTAAAAATCACAATGCCATCGCAAAGAACCTTACGCGTGTGATATTCAAAGAAAAATGAGCAAAAGCATTGCTCGATAATCGGATAGAGCAGTGTAGTGTGCGCGATTTATGTTTTGCACCAAATTGTACAGAAAGCGAAATGGTATAGGATTGAGATTCAGCGCTATAGTATCAATCTCAAAAATATAGATGTTTGCTCACATAAATGTTACAATTCATAATAATGATCCAACGAATGTTTTTTTTATTATTTGTATTTATGTTGTGTAGTGTTGCGCATAGTAGTCTAGTAGAGGGCAGTAATTCTGAAATGCTGCCTCCTAGTGATTTGGGTGCAAATGCCATGGGCGCATATTGTCCAGGATTACCATTTCCTCCAACAGACTTTCCTCCACGACTATGTGTCTATATGTGGTGTCGTCTTGCGCCTAGTAGTCTAGTAGAGGGCAGTGATTCTGCAATGCTGCCTCCTAGTGATTTGGGTGCAAATGCCATGGGCGCATATTGTCCAGGATTAAAATTTCCTCCAACAGACTTTCCTCCACCAGCCAAAAAGCTTAGATTAATGGGCGATGCATTGCCACCTGCAGCGCGAGGGGTGCCTGCAGCATCGCAAAATGACATAACTCCAGTGGACAATATCTCCGCCACTCTTCATTTTCCATCTTCTGCTGATCGTTCAGCTATGATCTGCGAGGAGAGATCACCAATTGATCGAGGGAGAACCCGACTGCGAGTCCCGAAGACAAGAGCGCAATCAGGGTCTAAACAGGTTGGAAAAAATTCGGAAGAGATGCGTTTATTGATGGCTGTGAAGATGCAACAAAGAGGCAACGATAAGCGCACAAGCAAGCGGCGTTTATTGATGGATTTGAAAATGGCTAAGCAATTGGATGAGCAAGCAACACCGAAAAAAACGCTTTTGGATGAGCAAGCAACACCGAAAAAAACGCTTCTAGACTTCTTTGGGAGTGCTGATTTCCAATCTAAACATGCGTGCTTCATTGAATTCGTAAACGAATCCAAGGTACTGCATGCCTTATTAGCTCGCTTGAATTCAAAAACTTCAACTTCAACTTCAACAGCATTGGTAGAGGAAGCCGATTGGCTGATTAAGTCAGGGGAATTTAAGCAAAAAAGAGAAAATTCAAGAATTACTCTTGAAAGGAAAAAACTATTAACTTTACTCACAAAATGCTTAGAAGCGGGAAAGAGCCCTCAAAAGATATGCGAAAACGATTGTCTTGAGACTGTATTGCAACATCATATGGAGAAGATGCAGGAGAGATCTAAGAAGAATGCCGCCACGACTCGAACGTATCATATCACGCAGAAGAGCATGCATCTTCAACCTGCTGCTACTAAGAGTGGCGCAAGTATGAACCAGAAGCAAGGGGATGGTCAGGGTGTGAGTATGCCATTGGAGGGCAATTCAGATGGAGGATCAAAGTCGCCTATACACTCTGCTCTTGTATGCAAAGGATCAGATTTGGTTCAGCCAAAAGAGGGATCTTCAGGAGTGCTGATCCCCTCTGCTTCACATGCGCGCAAAAGCAAGAGACAAACTTCTGATTTGATGAAGCATTCTGATGAAAGGGATAAATCTTGTGCTGCAAAGGAGTCTTCTGTGATGCCTGTTTTACGCTTTTCTGCTGGTAATTCATCTGGAGAATGTGTGCGAGGAGAGCGCCTTAGTTCCGTGATAGATGCGCTTTGGCGCAGGCAATAAGAGATGCGACCCCCTCTTCACATGCACGTAAAAGCAATAGACAAACTTCTGATTTGATGAAGTATTCTGATAAAAGGGATAAATCTTGTGCTGCAAAGGAGTCCTCTGTGATGCCTGTTTTACGCTTTTATTCTGGTAATCCATCTGTGAGAATGTTGGGTTTGAACAAAGAAGAGATTGCCTTATTGCCGCGATAGAAAAGGTAAGAGTGCGCAGATAAATAGAAGAATAAGACTATATTAAGTTAGTCAACAAAGAGAGTTGTGGCGCTTAAACAAAAAATAGCAATTCTTTGTTCTCTTGTAGTGTTTCTGGTTTTTAAGGGCTGCGTTGTACTGAAGAAGAGTGGTGCTGTTTTTTTCTCCAAGCAATATTTTTTGATATCATTGATTTTCAGAAGATCTATTGCGCCTTAGTGTATTGGCATAACTTGCCTGAGTAGGGGAGGGATCCATTTTGCTGAGTGATGCATTTACGCTCAGAAAGAACTGGAAAAGTCTCTAAAACCATACAATTTATGGGTGATCTAATGTATATGCGCTATGCAGAACCACTGTGTACAAAGAAGAAATATTGGTATGAACAATGTATCACCATACCCTGCAATTTTAGATAAAAATGTGTGTGATGCAGCGCTATAGTATCAAGATGAAAAGTAAAAATATGATTTCTATATCTGATATCTGTTGATATGCTTTGTGTGGTGTGAGATACTTATTAAGTATGATCAATATATTTCTCATGCAAAGATTTCTTTTGTTGTGCACGGTGGTTTTGCACGGTGCATCTTGTCCAGAGGAGCCACAGCCAGAGAATGAGTGGGAGCAAAAGTATGGCATCAAAGTGCCTGATGGTTTTTATATTGATCCGTGCATATCTTATGAGATGAAACACAGCTTGCTGGCTGATATTGACAGCACTACTGGACTATTGATCCCCTCTGCTGTGACGAAGGCGCAGGATTTGAATACTGCGCCAGATTTGGGTGTGCCTGAAGGTAAACCAGACTTTGCTCACAATCCATGGATGTTTCCTCAGACTACTGTATACCGTGGGGAGCAATATTGCGATTCGGGCAGGCCTCTTGCTTCCCTTCCACCTGCTGATCCTTATACTTTTCCTGTGAATCTGGCTTTTAATACTGAGGGATATTTTGGTGTATCTGCAAGTGAATCAGACTTTGCTCACAATCCATGGATGTTTCCTCAGACTACTGTATACCGTGGGGAGCAATATTGCGATTCGGGCAGGCCTCTTGCTTCCCTGGAAACTAGAATGAGCGGGATTGCTCGTCTTCTTGAATCAGGATATGCCCTATCTGATATAAAATATGAAATTGACGGTACAGTAAGGGACAGGGATAAGTTGAAAAGGAACGATGCGCCACCCTCAAACAGTATAGTGCATCGGAAAAGGAAAGCTGTGGCAATGTCAGATGATTCTGATGTACAGACCAGCATAGATTCGGCACTTCAGGCGAGTCAACCGACGGCCTCCTGTTTTAAGGGATTGATGCCAAGTGAGGTGCCGCTATCCTCTAATTGCGCTTATCGGGTAAGCAGAGTAGCAGAGCTGATTACAAATTTCGTAGAGCCATATGTAAAAAAAGTAGTTGTTAGAGATAAAACAATAGTGATATCTCCGAATCTTGCGCAGGTAATATCGCTGCGCTCCACGCAAACTAGACTGTGCTGGATTGTTTCTATTATTGCAGAACAGAACTCCTTGATTCAGGATATAGAAAGAGAAATTGACAATATGATTGGGCGGAGGCAACCTGAGGAAACATCAAATGGTGACGCACAGGCTTTACAGGACAAAGTATTTTTTGAATTTCAGGCACTGAAAGAAGTGACTCGTCAGATAAGGTTGATGGCTAAATCAGTTGGTCGCTGCCCTCCGGTCAGCAGCGCCGCAGAAGATTTGTTGAAATTAGAAGAAGGTTGGATTATATCTTTCATAAAGATGGTAGATGATAATCTTCAGGATCAGGAAAGGGTGGTTGATGCGACTCCATCAGCTAGTGCCGTTGTTGAGGTGAGCAGCAGCTTAAAAGATGCGGTTATGGAGCACATAAAGTCATATTTATATCGAAAGAGCCAAAAGAGAGCCGTTGATGACGATGAAGTTGCAATGACTAAGGACAGTCAGAAGCGTGCAGCTAAAAGATTGCGGAATGGCATACAAACTAGAATCCTGGGGATTGTCTCTCTTGTTCTGCAAGAAGGTAGCGATCTTCAAGAGATAGAAGCTGCAATTGATGCGATAGTTGAGGGAAGGAAATCGATAACAACACAAAAGGATATTAACATAGATCTGGAGCTTGAGGGGCTGCAAGGTGCGATTGCGAAGCTAAAGTCTGTGGCGCACAAGAAACGCACTACAGTTGGCACTCAGTTGATATGCGAGTGTAAGAAGCTGGGAAAGCGCAAGAGAGCACCTGGCGCTAATTTAAAACAATCGATTAGAAAGATGGATTCTGCAAAGAACAACTAAAGAACGGCACCCACGGAGGAAAGTGCGATTGATAGGAAAAGTACTCGCCTTGCAAAAACTCGCAAATACCGAGCGTCTCTGGAGATTTCTGCTCTATCATCTGAGTGATTAAACATTTTCTGTGGCGTAGTGTCCTTTAGTTTGCGGTTAACATATTTGATCAGTTATCTGCTACATTATTGTTTTTTGAATGTAAATTTTTTTCACGTATACGATGCTTTGGACTGTGATAGGCATTATTACAGGGTTGCGTTTTTTTGTCGGGAGTGTGGCCCTATATCTTTTTAAGATTGTTTTACTCTAAACCTATTTCGGATGAAGGAGTGTCTGCGATGATTACAAAATGTGCTAAATTTGCATCGCTTTTAAGGAGATTTTTGACTATTTTTACAAGATATTTCTTACTCTTTGCAGAACAATCTAGTATGGAAGAGGATCTGGGAAGCCCAAACTGTCCATAGAAATGTGAGTGATAAATTCTGTTATAGAATAGGAGCAAAAAGGATTCGATGTTTTGTTGGCCACCAACGATCGTGCAATAGAGGATAGTGCTGATCAAAGGTTTGTTTTTTCGCATGGAAGGCGTGAACGTATGGTATGATCGTTTTGCGTTGCGGAAGATCGTGATACGATGGGATAGGGATGAATATTTTTCAAGGACTGGGTAATACCTGTTTTAAAGCTAGCCAAGCTTTTGGGCAGTGGGTTTTTTTTGTCGGTCGCGCGCTTTTTTCTGTAGTGCGCCCGCCGATCTATTGGCGACAGTGGGGTAAGCAATTTTTTCACATTGCCTTTCTATCAGCACCTGTTGTTGGTTTAACTGCTATTTTTACCGGGATGGTTTTGGCTCTTCAAAGCTATACAGGATTTTCTCGCTTTTCTGCTGAAAGTTCTATTGCTACCGTTGTTGTACTATCCATTGTGCGTGAGTTGGGACCTGTGTTAACCGGACTTATGGTGGCGGGTCGTGTAGGAGCATCTATTGCTGCTGAACTAGGATCGATGCGTGTAAGTGACCAAATATCGGCGCTTTGGACTATGGGTGTGAGCGCAACAAACTACCTAATTGTTCCACGCCTTGTAGCGCTTGTGGTTGGCATGCCTTTGCTAGTACTGTGTGCAGACGCTATTGGTGTGTTTGGTGGTTGGTGTATAGCTCGCTTTGTTCTGGGTTTTAATTGGATACTCTATACACGAGAAACATTTGAGTTTTTACGCATTGATGATGTTATGAGTGGCCTTATCAAGGCAGCAGTTTTTGGGTTGATGATAGCATCGATTAGTTGTTATCAAGGATATTATGCACGCGGTGGTGCGCAGGGCGTGGGAGAAGCAACAACGCGTGCTGTTGTGCTTTCTTCGATCACCGTGCTGTTAATGAATTATGTCCTGACCTCATTACTATTTGTTAGGTGAAAATGATAGCGTTGGAAGTTAAAAATATTTGGAAATCTTTTGGTTCAAAGCATGTTCTTCAAGGCGTTAACCTTTCTGTTATGGAAGGAGAGTCACTAGTGATATTGGGTGGATCCGGTTGTGGTAAATCTGTTCTGCTACGCATTATTCTTGGTATGCTTAAGCCTGATAAAGGGTCTATTTTTCTTTGGGGAAAAGATATTTCTGCTATTTCTGATGCAGAAAGGCGTGCGCTGATGATCAAAATAGGCATGCTATTTCAACACTCAGCGCTCTTTGATAGTTTGACAGTGTGGGAAAATATCGCCTTTGGCGCTATTGCCTCAAAAAAAATTATTCGCAAAGAAGGTTATGATTTTGCCAAAAAGTTTGTTGAAAAGATAGGGTTAGATGTTTCCGTTTTATCGCTTTTCCCAACTGACTTATCAGGTGGTATGCAAAAACGTGTCGGGTTGGCGCGTGCTATTGCTCAACAGCCATCACTCATCTTTTTTGATGAACCTACCACAGGATTAGATCCGTTAATGTGCCGTTTGATTGATGATTTGATTTTGCATAATGTGCGCTCTTTGAAGGCCGCGTCTGTGACGATTACACACGATCTTATCAGCGCTAAGCGTGTGGGAGATCGTGTGGCGATGTTGTATGAAGGAAGGATACTGTGGGAAGGTGCCATTGACCATATTGACGCCTGTAAAGATCCTTATGTTAGACAATTTTTGGAGGCACGTTGTGTGGATAAAGTGCTTTAGTTTTCTTTGTGCTTTTGTGATGTATGCTAACACGAAGCTGCCGGACGACGCTGTGCGCTGTTATGGTGTGGTGTCGCGTTTAGACGCTTATAATCAATGGGAGCTTTTTAACGAAACACCTTGTGATCCAGAGGCCTACATTTGGCTGTTGCAGTCAGATTGTGCGCAACTTCTGCGAGGTTACAATAAGCCATCTGTGCCACAATTTGGTTGTGTATATCATCCAGGCGATCAGTATTTTGAGTGTAAGAGCGTGGATAGATGTGCTGTGAATCCGGAATCGCTTCGTGAGGCAAAAAATAAGATGGCAGAAGCAAGCATGCAAAAGGAAAAATCGAAAAAGCCCAATAAGATTGCGGAAACGAGGGATGCTTTTAGTCCACGAATTGGAAAAAGAAGAAGGATAGCTTACGCTTCCGAGGCTTCTAAGAATTCTGAAGAAGATCTTTAAGGTTTGCAAACGGTTTTTGTTGCGTGTTTGGCTCTGAGGTGTTTGTGTCTGGTGTCGCTTCTGTGATCGCGGAAGGTAAGGCTAGTAGCACATGTTGTTGTGCGATTTCAGAAATAAGGATTGCATCGTTTTCTGCATGAATATGCTCCACATCCTCTGTATCCAGACTGCCGTCTGTGGGCTGTGGATGTACAAAAAGCAGAAGTGTTTTTTGACAAGAAAGCGGTATTCTTTCGTTGGAAAGAGGTGACAGAATCTCTAAAAGCGCATCAATATAAACGTTTATGCATGTGGGTTGAGTGCTTGTTTCTGGAGCGCAGGACGCTTTTAATCGAAAGTGCCGCACTGTTTGTGCTTCAGCGCGTTGTGCAAACAAAGCACAGTCATCGGGTGAGGCATCAAAAGTATATACTTTTGCGAAAATCTGAGGATCATTCATGTTGATACGCAAAGACTGTTTCATAGGCGCTTCCACGGATGGGGTGGGATTCGAACCCACGAGAGGCTTTCACCCCCGCCGGTTTTCAAGACCGGTGCCTTCAACCGCTCGGCCACCCATCCATACTATCTATACAGATACCGTAGTCATTTTATCATGAAGCATAGCTATATGTATATCAATAAATAAAAATAGTTGCGGTGCACCCTTTTTGAATCTATATTCATCTGAAATTTTTTTGGCACAAAAATTGATTACACAAAACGATTGAGATCTGATCTTTATTGTTAATGTCTAGCAATATAGCCATGCATCTTAGGAAGAAAGGATAGATTGTTTAGTATACTTTAGATAAAATATTTTTCTAAATCAGACATAGAAAGAAAATTAGGAGTAGAGAGGCAATCTATGAAGAAGATATATGCGTAGAAAAACTAGACATTGTCGTGTATATGTAATACGATCAACATGTGATAAATATATTTGATTTACGAAAATTAGGAAAGTGTTTTCTCTTTTTGGTATTTGTTCTGCACAGTGCCACAGAGCAAGATAGGAAGCCCTGGAGGCCTTGGGAGTATTGTGATGAAGATTTGCAATCTCAATTTCAAGGTGTGATCCATCCGAATGAGGGGGCTGTGCTTGCGCCTTTACCCAGACCTAC
>MKWU01006525.1_pt1 | contig 11805 bp, 6 predicted proteins | sample 809101 | NCBI WGS metagenome assembly MKWU01 (sample SAMN05860141, study PRJNA318959) | sponge metagenome | host: Aplysina aerophoba | place: Slovenia: Piran, Adriatic Sea, Gulf of Piran | collected 2013-05-07
CGAAGGGGCCGAAGCGAAGCGCAGGAGCCGCGTAGCGGCTTGACGCGACGACGGCCGTCCGACACTCCGCCTGCGCTTCATGAAACCGACCGGACAATCCGGGAAATCTGCACGCCTGTCGCGCGAAATAATCCGGGAAACACATGGTCAAACAATCTGCGAGACAACAGCAGATGCCGATCCCCGACAACCGGGCCCTCGTCCCGTACCGCCCCTTCATGACCGTCCGCGCCGCCGACTTCCACGAGGAGCCTGCCGAGCTCCGCACGTACGCCAGTCGCGAGGCCTGCGAAAACGATCTCTTCGCCTGGATCTCCGAGAGCGTCATTCCCAACGAAGTCTCCGGCGGCTCGTACAATCCGGGCCACGGCTGGTACACCTTCGCCTCCTACGAGAATGGCGAAATCCGCCACCAGCGCCGAGAGCACCCCGAAGGCCTTTGCTACCACTTCGGTCCCTGGGCCGAAGACGCATTCGCTGCCTCTACCGACAACAGCGGCGGCCCGTGGCCGTTCTGACTACGGAAGCCCTGGCGCCTATGGCGTCGGGGCTTCTCTTCTGTACCGATCGACAACCTGAGTCTCGTCCGGATTCCCGATACGCGTAGCCCTCGTCCGCTTCGCGTTCTCGCCCTCCCCGTATCGCCTTGCGACGGTCCTTCCATCCGAGGGATCGGCTCCGCTATCCGGGTTCCTGCCAGGCCCTCCGCAAGCTCCGGTTCCGGCAGGAACCCGGAAGACTACGCCTCCGCGCCCGTCCCGCGCCCAACCCTCGCGCATATCGGCCGCTTGCCCACCCGACACCCCGTGGATATCTTCGTGGAACCGTGGAAACGTCGTGGAGCCGAGGTGGCACACCGATGCACCCAGGTGCGTTTTTTGGAATATCAATGAATTCAATGACTTACCGCATTTGTCTTTCCATGGGGCGTCTGCACGCAGCAACCGCAGTGCCGGCCGCCACCGGAATCTGTCCTGGAAACGACGACCATCCTCGCTTGTCAGGCCCGGCAGGGAGGCCCGCACAGCGCGCCTCATCCATGGAGCAGGCTCCGTGGTAGCAACGATCGCCAAGATGGCCGTGCCGACCTACTACATCGAAAGTCAGGCGGCGCATGAGGGCTACTACACCGGCGGCGGCAAGGAGCGCCCGGGCGAGTGGCACAACCCGGCCGGCATGTTCGCCCTGAAGAACGGCGGCCTCATCTACGAGAAGAAGTTCTATGCCCTCTGCAACGGCCACTCGCCCGAGCTCGACGGCACGAGCCTTGCCCGCAACGCCGGCTCCGAAAAACGCTCGCCGGGCTTCGACCTCACCTTCTCAGCCGACAAGTCCATATCCGCCCTCTGGGCGATCTCGCCCGCGCGGGAGCGAGATCAGATCGAACGCGCTGTCATAGACGCCACGCGGCGCGCGCTCGACGACACCATATTCAAGCATTGCGCGACTACCCGCGTCGGCAAGGCAGGAGAAGACCTGCGCGTCGAGACCGGCGACATGCTCGCCTCGACATTCCTCCACCGCACGTCCCGCGAGGCCGATCCGCAGCTGCATGTCCACGCGACGATTTTCAATATCGTAAAGACCCATTGCGACGGCAAATACCGCGCCCTTCACGGATATCCCCTGTATTCCTGGAAGAAGGCCGCCGGCGCCACGTTCCGCAACCGGCTCGCCGAAATCATGCAGGAACGCCTCGGGATCGCCATGGAGCGCCATGGCGCGGAAGGCGAATTCAGCCGCGTCAAGCACATGGACAAGGACCTCGAGCAGCTCTGGAGCACCCGCCGCGCCCAGATCATCGCAACCGTCGCCGAACATCTCGGCGAGGAAGCCCTGTCCAACCCCGCCCAGATGGCAGCCGCCACCCTGGCTACGCGATCCCGCAAGCCCGAGGGAGGCCCCACCACCGAGGAAGACATCCAGCGCTTCCTCGTCGAGGCCTCCGACATCGTCGACATCAAGGAGCTCCGCCAACGGATCCGCACCGAGGAACTCCCGGAAATCAGCCAGGACCGCATTGCCGAGATACAGGAAGAGATCGCGGCCATCCCCGAAAAGCTCGCCCGGATGGAAGCCGTATTCTCCCTCCCGAACATCATCGAAAAGGTCGAAAACGCCCTCGCCGGCACCGCCGATTCCGCCTCCATGCAGAGCTGGGTCGAGGTCGCCCTCGACAATCCCGAACTCGTTTCGCTCGACTACCCGGAGCCCAACCCCGACGCCGTTGCCGGCATGGCCCACAAGCAGATCTTTACCACCCGGGAAACGCTCCGTACCGAACACTCCCTGACCCGGCTCGGCGGTCTCTCCGTCTCCGACCGCAGGCACACTATCGAGCCCGACAAGGTCGCCGCCCTGATCGACTCACTCCGAACCAAGGGCACCCGCTTCAGCCCCGAGCAGCGCCGCGCAATCGACCATGCCGCCTCAGACTCCGGTCGCATCGTCCTGATCGAGGGCGCAGCAGGCAGCGGCAAGTCCACAGTCCTGGCGCCCCTCGCGGACCTCTGGAGAGGGGAAGGGTATGAGGTGCGCGCCCTCGCTGTCGCCTGGTCCGCCGCGGTCGAACTGGCGACCGACACCGGCGCCCCTCCCAACGCTGTCCACCCCTTCCTGCGCGACGTCCGCAAGGGCTCCATCAATGTCGACGAGAACTCCGTCCTGATCGTCGACGAGGCCGGCATGCTGTCGAGCCGACAAAGCCTCGATCTCGCCCGGCTCAGCCAGGACACCGGCTGCAAGCTCATCCTCGTCGGCGACACGCAACAGCAGCAGCCCATCGAAGCCGGCCCGGGCATGCGCATCATCAAACAGCGCGTACCCGGCGTACGTATCGACCGCATTCGCCGCCAGCTCCCGACGGTCGAAGACTATCTGCGCGAGGTCGACGGCCTCCCGGCCGACGAAGCCATCGCGAAAGCAGCATCGATGACCCGCGAGGAACGCGACGCCGCACGCGAGCGGTATCGCGCCATGAACCGGGAACGGAAGGCTGCGGGTGAAACGCCCTTGCGTATCGAGAAGCCCTGGCAACTCGGCGTTTCCGCCCTCTTGCGCACCGGCGCCATGCACCAGTCTTTCCTCGAACTCCACAAACGCGAGCGCCTCACTCTCGCGGAGGGTAAGGAAGACGCTCTCCTGCGTCTCGTCGCCCACTGGTCCGCCTACAGAGTGGAACACCCGGACCACGAGACAGTCGTCATGGCCCGGACCCGCGCCGACGTCCGCGCGCTCAACGCCCTCCTCCGCGCCGCCCCCCCCCCCCCCCCCCCCCCCCCCCCCGCCCCCCCCCGCGCCCCCCGCGCCCCCGCCGACAACACCCCCGCCACAGATTCCGCCGTCATCCAGGTCCATCGATTCAAGGACCAGGGCAAGCCTGCGCTAGGCGATCTCGAAGTCCGCGTCGGCGACCGCCTGCGCATCGGCTCCAAGGTTCCGAAATACGGCCTCTACAACCGCGATGTCCTCACCGTCACCGCCCTCGACAAACGCGCCACTGACGATGGCGCCGCCGAGGTCCTCATCACCGCGACAACCAGGGACAACCGCACCATCCAGTTCGCGCCCGAAGAAATCCGGAACTATATCGGCGAAATCACCATCGATTACGCCTATGCCGCAACTACGACGGCCGCCCAGGGTCTGACCATCGACGCGGGCTTCCTTCTCCTCGACGAGTCGATGGCCCGCGAAACCACATACCCCGCCGCGACACGCCACCGACATCACCTGCAGATAGTCGCCGACCGTCTGCCTGTCGCCATCGCCATCGCCGGCGCAACACCGGACGGCGAACCCGGCCGCGAAGTCTCCGAAGACGAAATCCTCACCTATCTCGGACAGCTCTGCGGACGCTCGCAACCCAAGGTCGCCGCGATCGATTACATACTCGCCGCAAACCGTCACAAGGTGCTTTCACCAGACGAACTCGAGATCGGCCGAGAGCCCATAGAAACCGTCGAACCGGCCAACGACAGCATCGAGCCGGGGACCGCCGGCAGCGGTCCGCTCCACCCCGATGCGCTTCCCGGAGCCACAGTCCGCCAGCGCGCCGACCGTGCCTCCATCGACCGCATCATGGCGGCCGCCAGACGCGACATCGCCCACACCGCCGACCTTGCTACCGCTGCCGCCCTTGCCGCAGACATGGCGGAGGTCGACCGCGACTGGGCGCTGCTCGATCCCAAGGCCGAGCAGAATGCGCAAACGGCCGAAAACGCCCGTCAAACGCTCACCCGCCATCGCGAGGTCCTCTCCCGCGTCCGCGTCTTCCTGCGCAGCAGGCCCCGCACGGCCGCGGCTGGCGAACTACATCCCGCCGTATCCCGGGCTTCCTATGACCAATCCTTCCGGCTCCGCCGCACCATGCGCGATCGCTGGCGCGATACGCTCCAGGCCGATGAAGCGCGCCGCGCCCGACAGGCCGAGAGGCAAGCCGCACTGGACCGCCACGCCGCCATTCTCGAACGGTCCTGGACAGCACTTCGCGCCAACGCCGACACGCACGCGCTCGCTCCTCTCGACGACCCCGCACACGCTGCCCTCCTCCAGCGCACCATCCGCTTCGCCTACAGCCAGGACACCGACGCCTTAAACCGCCTGCACCAACGTTCCTTCATCGACCGGCATATCTTCTCTCTTCGGACCTCCCTCGCCGCCGCGTGGGATTCCTTGCGCCCGAACGACCCGGCGCGAGACTGGACGCCGCAACGCATCGCCGACTACGAGATTCTTCGGCGCCGCACCGAAGCTTTCGTCGACGCCCTCGGGCATTTCATTGGAACCCGCAGCCGGCAGCACGCCGACAGTCATATCTGGACCGCACGCCTCAACACCGCCCCCGATTTCATTGACGCTCTTCGCAGCCTCGTCGCCGGCATCGATGGCGAACAGAACGCCCTGGCCGAACGCGAAGAACGCTATCCAGGCACGACCCTCGGCACCCGGCGCCTCGCCAACCACATGGCAACCCTCCAGGCCGCATCGCGCCTTGCCTCCATGCCCGACGCCGGCCGCCGGGAATTCCGGGCGCTACTGCAGCACCACCGCCAGCTCCGGAAGGACGCCGGCGTCACCCGGACGGACCGGCCCTGGCTTCCGGACGAGACGCTTCGGCTCCGGAGCGAATGGCGAAGGCTTCGCCAGACGGCGAAGAACAACCCGCTGGCTGTCCTAGACGACGCCACCTATCCCACCCTCATCCGCGACACGGTCGCTCAAATCCAGGCCACGCAGCCCGCCAGCCTCGCGACGAACCAGCTCCGCAATCACCTCGAAACCCTCCATGCGGCCCTCGACGCAAGCTGGCAACGCGCCGATCCCCTTACCAACCCTCAACCCTGGACGGTCCCGCGTCTCGATCGATACCGCCAGCTGCTCGACCGCGTCCGCTCTTTCGAACGCGCGATCCGCGAACTCCCCGCGTCAATCATCCCCGAACTGCCGGACCCGGAGACCTGGCGCAACCGTCTGAAGACGGCGCCGTCCGTCCACGACGCCACCATGTCCATCATCCGCGCCATCCCGGCCGAGAAACGAGCGCTGGAAGAACGCGAACGCCTGTTGCCCGGCTCCACGCTTCCCACCCGGCGTCTCGCCGACTATATGGCCGCCCTCGAACTTCTCGCAGAGCAGCCCGAGGCCACCGCCGAGAAACAAGCCGGAGTCCGCACCCTCCTCGATCGCCACCAGGCCGCCCGGGCCGCGGCCGGCATCACCGCGACCGACCGCGAGTGGCCCTCAAACGACGCTGAACTCATTGCCGCCGAATGCCTGCGCATCCGCGACGCCGTGGACCGCCTCGACCACGAAGCCGGAGAACTGCCCCTCATCTACCATCCGGACACCGCCGGCCTCCTTCCGGCCGTCAACCACCTCCTCGGAAGCGAACACCTTTCCCCGTCCGACCGCAGCTTCCTTTCGAGCCTCGACGACATCATCGCGAGCGAGACACGCGTCCGTAACGACATCCGCCAAACCATCGAACGCGCCCGGGCCCACCTCCAGGAATATCCCGCCCTTCTCGAGCGCCACATAGCCCGCACAGCCGAACAATCCTCCACTACCGAATCAATGCCCGATGGCCTGCGAGGCGTAGCGCGCCGCCTGCAGCAGGCCGCACGCCGGCGCATCGATGCCACAGACCGCCGCAAGGAGGAAAGCGAACGCCGACAGCACGCCGGCGAAAACCAGCCCCTGTCCCTGTACCGCTCGGACCCCGACTACCGAGCCTGGGACATCCGGGCCCAGCAGTTCATCGCCACCCTCGATGCCGCGCTCGCCGCCGAAACCGAAGACCACCTCGCACACGTCGATCGGCGCCGTCTCGACATCGTCGACCTGCGTTCCGAGCTCCAAGCGATACGAACCGCGAGCAAGGCTCCGTTCCGCGCGCCGCACCGTATCGAAGTTCCAGACGCTGGCGCCTCCGCCATCGACGATCAGCGCTTCGCTGCGGACAGGCTTCTCCCGATCCTCCAACGCGCCCTCAAACCGGAAGACGAACGCGACCCCCAGGCCGTCGCCGCGCTCGCACGGTGGAACCGCGCCTACCCGAAGGAAACCCTCGCCTCCTTCCGGCGGTTCCTCGACCGGGCCCCCAACTCCCCCGAGGAGATCTCCACCGCCCGCCTGTCCGCACGTCTCCCGCCCGGGCTTGCTTCAGCCCTCTCCAGCCTTTCCGAGGAGATCTACCGGCGCGAAGCCGAAATCCGCATTCAACAGCGAACGCTCACCCGAGGTCGCGGGATTTCGCACTGATCGTCTTTGCGACACACACAGATCAACCCCGCTGGCCGCTCTTCCCAAGAGCCGATCTGCCTCCGAGCTGGCGGGATCGCGCCGGCGCCGCTCACTCTACCGTCCCTCATTACCGCCAATGCCCGCAAAGCCACCGCTTTCCCTGGCATCCTCGGCAAGCATCCTAACCCGCATTTCCCAAGTGACCGCTTTGCCTGATGCCTGATTGGCACGATTCTGCTATAAGAATCACTGGCTTGAGGGTGTCGGAGGGTAGCTCGGATGCGGTATCCGGAGGCTGAATCGGATCATGGGCCGCTCCGGCCTCTTTTTGACCGCCGCCTGAAACTGGAGTTCCACGGATCGCGGGTGACCTCCGACGCGGGGTTGCTCGCTTATCGCGAAGTGGGCGACGCGCTCGGGCTGACCGCACTGGCGGGCGGCGTGCTCGCGGATAGCCGCATGGGCAGGAACGGCTGGCGGACTCTTCCAGGACCGGCCGCCGAATTTTGCCGTGATCGGTCAACCTTTCGCCCCGCTGGCGAGTATGCCAATCTGACACCTTAACTTCTTCTACTTCTTGACGATGTTGCTATCGCCCAGCTTCTTGGACGGGCAGCAACAGCGGGGGAATTCCATGCGCGCTGTGTTCGCCATAGCCACCGTCATGTTCACGCTGGCCGCTTGCGGTGGGGGAAGCGGCGGAGGTAAAGCTGTTGCGCCGGGCCAATCTATGCCCGAACCTTCTATCGTTGACACAGACGGTGACGGCGTAGACGACAACAGCGACGCCTTCCCGAACGATCCCGCCGAAACCGCTGACACGGACGGTGACGGCGTAGGCGACAACGGCGACGCTTTCCCGAACGATCCCGCCGAAACCGCTGACACGGACGGTGACGGCGTAGGCGACAACAGCGACGCCTTCCCTGATGATCCGGCGGAGACCACAGACACTGACGGCGATGGCGTCGGTGACAATGCTGATGCTTTTCCGAACGACGATTTAAGGACAGAGAGAGTTGATCGGCTCGCGTTCCCGCTTGAACCTTGGCAGTGCGACCCGTCTCTATCGCATATCGTCGGCGCGTGTGGCGGAGACAATGGCGGCCGGCGGCACTTCGGTATTTGGGGGTTGCCGGACGCCGATATTGCAGACGCCAAGCGCAGCCCCATAACCCACGATAGCGACGGCAATGAGCGACGCGTTTTCGTCGGCGTCGATCAGGGAACGAAATACATCGGTTCCCTGCCCGTGGTGACGCATCGAGACGATGCTGAAATCCGCTTCGGGGCGCTGAATGACGGCGCGGGACAAGCGCAAGTGGAACGGTATCTATCGCAGGTCTCGCCAAGCCGCACTCTCCCAAGCAGCAACCGCGTGCGGATGATCGGCGCGACAACGCAACAAGATCGGAACCGGGTTGCCGCAGCCGTGCGGATGGTCAATGCAGCACTTCCAGAAGACGCGAAGCTGGATATGGAACCCGTTCTGTCGGACCTCAGCCTTCAGGGCGGCATGTCGGGTCGCACCTACTTCACCACCGGGACCGAGATTGACGACACCATTCATGTTGAGTTCGTTCCCGGTCGAGACCCGTCGGGCGGGACAGCTGCCGCCCGCTCATTCAACCTCGGCAGTTTCGGGTATGTGGCCTTCTTCCAAGGTTCCAACTCGTATCAGCGCGAGCGGGAGGCGGTGATTCTGCTGGCGCACGAAATCATGCACACCTTGGGCATGAACGGGCATGTGAGCGGCATGCCGTCCATCATGAAGGGAACGGGCGAAATCCACCATGTCTCGCAGGGCGGTCTCCGTCAGCCAATGTCCGCTCTCTATCCGGCAGACCGGGAAGCACTGCGGGTGCTCTACAGCGACGACCCGGTGTCTTTCGGCCCGTGGTCCAGCACTTCGCTCCATATCCACGGCAACGCGCCCCATGCAGGCTTCGGAGTGGCATTCCGCAACGGGTATGCCGAGCCCTGGGCATACGGGTACAACCCGGGCTATGGCCTTGAGACGAACGACGCCTTGTCAGGCACGGTGACATGGGACGGGGAGCTTGTGGGCCTTACGCCGGATGCAGAAGCCGTCATGGGCGATGCCGCTATCATGGTCAATATCTCATCCCTGACCGGCACTGCAGCATTCACCGGGCTTGAGCATTGGTCAGCCCGCACGGCACCGGGCGAGGCCGGGACAGGCACGACGTGGGGCGATGGAGACCTTCGCTACACCATCGCGGTCAGCAGCAACAACGCGGCGGCCGGCAAGGCCGGTGCTATGCCGACGTTCCGGGAGACCGGAGGCGATGCCGGCAGACTGACCGGCGTATTCACCGGGCAATCCCATGAGGGCATGGCAGGCACTTTGGAACGGTCCGATCTCACCGCTGCATTCGGTGGAGCGCGATAGGTCAGACTGGTTGCCACGGACAATACCGAGAAAATCGCCGAGGCACCGACCGCCTCCGAACCAAGGTTCATTCGACTTCGACGATTGAGGGACGCCCCGAGGGGGAGCAACAGAACCCTCGGGGCGCCTGACCGGCTACTGCCGAGTGCCGAAGGCTCCGACGATATTCTGCTGCTCGAAGACTCCGGTCGCCTCGGCATGGCTGGAACCGTAGAAACCGCCCTGAATGCGGTTGCCCGTCCCGCCAGCCCGGAATCGACCGCCGCTATCCACAGGTACACCGGTGAAGCGCACAGCGGAGACCGCGTGTGCGCGAAGGCGGTCGATGTTCTGGATACCGGTGAATGCGGCATCCAGAGACGCGGAACCGATGTCGTAGGTCAGGGTTGCGTCGCCCTGAAGCCTGTCCCCACGGTCGGCGCCGGTCGTTGGAGTGCCGACCATCAAGCCCTGCCATGTCGCACTTCCGAGCGGCCGCGATCCGGTCAGATCACCGCCTGCCATGCCGTATCTGGCATCCACCCGCACACCATCGAAAGTGAACCGCTCCGTCTGCACGGCGAACCCGCTGTGCTCCAGCCATGCGCCGAGCGTGCGGAAGTCCGTTCCGTCATGCCGCCCGGTCGAGCGGATGAGAGTAACGCCGCGTTTCGTGCCGACCGGCTGATCGTCACCGGGCACGAATTCCAGATCGGACAAACGGATGGTGTCGGAATATCCGGTCGTCGGTTCGGTGACGGTGCAAGACGTTCCCGAGCACGAGGCTCGAAGGGCAAAGGTAGGAAGGTCTCGCGAGTCTGTCTCGCCGCGTATCGTGGAAACAAGCAGAGAGTCGGCGCGCGAAACAATGCCGGGAGCGCGAGCGTCTTGATCTCCCGCCGTCTCTGCTGGCGGCGCAGCGCCGGTCAGCGTTCGGATCTGATCGAGCGCCGCTCCGGGGTTGTTGGGGCCTCCGTTGGAAGCACCTCCTCCTCCCCCGCCACATGCCGCCAGGGCGAAAGCGGCGGCGAGCGCCGCCAGAGTGCGAAAAGTCATGGGATTGTATCTCCGGTTTGCGTCCGACCCGGCGAGCGCCGGGCCGTTGCAATCACCGCACGAGGCTTAGTCGTGAGAGACCCCGCCTATTCGCCGGGCTCCGGGTGATCGGCCCGGCGCCGGGTTTCGGCTGTTGTATTCGACGGGCGACCCGACATAGCGGGAAGCCTCGTTTGGTGATTGCGGAAGTCAGCCTGCGTTCTGAAAATCATGGATGCAAGCAAGGCATGGCCGCGACAAGGCGGAATTGCAGCCGATCTAGCCGATTGCGGGCAGGCCGGATCGGGCACAGGCTTCGGGTGCAGTCCACCCCTTACCCAACCGGAGATGCCGAAATGCCAGCCCCGAAGGAGAGTGAGTCTCAGAAGCGCCCGCGCGGCCGTCCTGTGACCAGGGTCATCAAGCTGCCGACGACCAGCCCGGAGAAGGCGGCGAGGACATTTTTCTCAGGCGTGAAGCGCCCCGACCCTTCGACTCGCATCTCCCGGCAGAAAACGCCAAACGGCGCAAAGGCTTGAGGGCCGCTGGCTAGCATTCGCCATAATCCCCTAATTTTTCCAGCCCCCGGAACGGTCGACGTTTATCGTCGACACTTCGCCTGAAACAATCGATAGCGGCATCCCGCTCCCCCAAAACAGCCCACCAATACCTCGAAAATATCGAACGATTCGATCTCGGCAAACCTGCCCCGCACAGCGCTGTCCCCAACAACTGACACTCCCAAACACTCGTTCCCCTCGACATGACGCGGCTCTTCTCGCTGCACTCCTAGACCCTTGATATTTCTCCTTCCGACATATGCTGCTCCACCCCCCGGAATATGGCTAACTCCCCTCTCATATGGCAAAATCCACGTGCCGGACAACGACCGGCGACCAGGCTATCGAACGAGCAAGGCTCCCTCAAAATGTCCGACACTGAAGGCCCCGCCAGCCCCGCCACCGGCACCTCCCAGGTCATGGACCACCTGACGCCCGGAGCCGGCCCCTCATCATTCGAATATGATGGCCGCGACGCCGGCGACGCGGACTCCGCCCGCGCCGGCGTCGACCTCCTCTTTGCCGCGGTCGGCTCGACCCTCTGCGCCGACGACTCTCCCCTCGCCCTCGACCGCGACCGCCTTCTCTGGGGTGTCGTCGAGCAACTCCGCAACCACATCGCCCGCCTCGAGGCCCGTCTCGACCACCGCCTCCAGTCTTCGAAAGAGCGAGACAACAGCGAAACCGCCCTTTCCGACGACAACATCGACGATCACGACGCCGAATTCCTCCCTGCCCACCAAGCCGAGAACATCCAGAACCAGATCCACGTCCTCCGCGAAACGCTCGAACATGGCCTGAACATGTACGGCGAAGTAGTCGGCCGCCCGTGGCTCGCGCGCCACGGATCCATGGACGCCAATTTCGAGGGCGCCGCCTACGGCTCCCAGATCGACGCCGCTACATTTTTCGCCACTCGCGCCGACCGATGGCAGCCCCAACCCGACACCCAGAAACGCGTCATCGAGGCCATGGAGCAGGCCCGCGACAGGCGGGCCTCCCTCAGAGCCTCCGCAGCCCCCGCCGCGGCCTCTTACGACCACGACGTCCCGCCTACCGACTTCGCCCGCGCCA
>MKWU01006526.1_pt1 | contig 11804 bp, 11 predicted proteins | sample 809101 | NCBI WGS metagenome assembly MKWU01 (sample SAMN05860141, study PRJNA318959) | sponge metagenome | host: Aplysina aerophoba | place: Slovenia: Piran, Adriatic Sea, Gulf of Piran | collected 2013-05-07
GAAGGAGTTTGGCTGCTCGTTCTGACTGCAGGTTTGACTGGCTCGGAATTATTTAAGGCTCAAACGTTCCCAGTTCTTCTTGATCGCATGTGCGGTCAGTTCCTTGTCAGCATCCACGGCAACAGGGTGGTCGACTCGTTCCAGAAGAGGAAGGTCATTACGGGAATCAGAGTAAAAGTAGCTGCCATCCAGTGTCTGCGAGGTGGATTCTGCCCAGTGCTCGGCAAGCGTGACTTTTCCCGTGCCAAAACAGGGTTGACCTTCAATTTCGCCCGTGAACTCGCCATGGGACCGGGCAGGTTCTGTCGCGATGAGTGTTTCAATCTGCAAGAGATCTTTTGCTGGCTCGATGATGAATCGGTTCGTGGATGTAATGATGGCCAGGCGATCTCCTGAATCACGGTGTTGCTGTATCAGGTCATGGGCCTTGGCTTTGATCATGGGCTTGATCCGTGTGTCGATAAAATGATCACGCCATTGGCACAATTTTGCATAGGGGTTGTTTGCAAGTGGCCGCAAAGCAAATCTTAGGTATTCATGAATGTCGAGCTTCCCGGCAAGGTATTCCCTGTAAAACCGCTCATTTTCTTTTTCGTAAACCACCGAATCTACCTTGCCTATCGAGACAAGGTACAGGCCCCATTCATAGTCACTGTCTCCGTCCAGCAGGGTTTGGTCCAGATCAAAAAAAACGAGTGCCATGGAAAGACCTATCTAGCTGTCCAGGTATGAGGAATTTCAGGTGTTTGATATCGGTTTCAGAAAGGTTTGATCACTACAAGTATAACGATTGCGACCAGGGACAGTACAGGTGCTTCATTGAACCAGCGATACCATACATGGGAGTGAAAGTTTTTGCCCTCTTTGAAATTTTTAATGATGAGGCCGCAACTGAAATGGTAGATGACGAGCAATCCAACCAGGATCAGTTTAAATATCATCCAGTTAGAAAACAGGTACCCGGGCATTAGGTACAGCGCCCAGATCCCAAGCAGGATGGCAAGTACCGCACTGGGTGTCATGATTCCATAAAACAGCTTCCGTTCCATGATTTTGAAGCGAGCAGTACTGGTAGTGTCCTCTGACATTGCATGGTAGACAAACAGGCGTGGCAGATAGAACAGGCCTGCAAACCAGGTCGTGACAAAAATAATATGAAAGGCCTTTATCCAGAGCATAGTCATGCTTTTTGGGTGCCTGCACTCATACAGAATACAGATTCTTGAAATGTTGTCGTGTCAGCACCCCATAGATTCTTGTCTTTCCGGATGGGGTTGTACTGCGAATACATAGAGCCTCCATATTTTCTTTCAAAAACTGCTCTTGTGCTGAATCGACTGCTGCTCTCAAGTCAATATAGGCTGCCTGCAAACGTTTGGCAGGAATTTCCATCAGGTCTATGCCAGATGTCCCGGTTGTGCTGTTTTCCGTTAAGAAGTTTGCCAGGTCCGTTGCAGGCAGAATCACAATCGGTTCATCGTTCTCAATAACAATCCATTCTGTCCCGGGTTCTACGAGTATCCTTGCCTGCTCAGGGGTAACCCGTTGCGAACTGACTCTTATATTTCGGTTCATGATATTTGCCACCCCAACCCGTCTCAATGCTTGCACCATGGGATTGTGCCGATAGTCCATGCCACGCAGCCTCATCAGTGTTCTGTATATCGAATGCTGACCGAGCAACTGGTTTGTAGTCAGTCCAGCAGTGACAATGGCCAGCATCCCGGGAAGAATGACGTTCGGGTTGCTGGTCAGTTCAAATACAGCTGTTAATGCTGCAAGGGGTGCCTGCAAGGTTGCACCCATCATGGCGCCCATTCCGATCAGGGCGTACATGCCAGGGGACGAGGCCAGTCCAGGAAAGACCGGCTGTGCCAGCATGCCCATGATGCCACCGAAACATGCGCCTATTATAAAGGTAGGGCCAATGAGCCCTGCAGGCAGTCCGAGGCCAACACTGCATGCCGTAGCAACCAGTTTGGCTGCAAATATCATAATCAGCAAAGTTAACCCGATATTACTGACCAGAATGCTACTCGCCGTGTCATATCCAATACCCATAATTTGCGGGGCGAACACCGCCAGGACTCCAGTGATGGAACCCGCAACCAGGAATTTTGTCCAGATGGGCAGTTTTTCGCCTGCCTTGGCAGAAATCCTTGTCAAATAAATAAAGACGAATGCTACAAATCCGGTCGCTACGCCCAACAGCATGACATAGGGAAGCTCCAGCAGTGTAGAAAACTGAAAGCTTGGAACTGAAAATGCGGCCCCGCTGCCGTACACTGCACGGGACACTGCCGTAGCACTGACTGCAGCCAAGGTAATGGGCAGAAAGCTGGCTAATGTGTACTCCATCATCACCACTTCCAGTGCAAAGATCACTCCGGCCAGTGGAGTGTTAAAGGATGCACCAATCCCGGCTGCGGTCCCGCATGCGACCAACGTGCGGATTGTATTGTTGGGCAGGCCCAGACGCTGTCCCAGCGTGCTGCTGGTCGCGGCCCCCAAATGAATGGAAGGGCCTTCCCGGCCGAGTGATTGTCCTGAAATGATGGAAATTGCTGCTCCAAAATACTGCATGATCAGTGCACGCAAAGGCAGGTGACCCTGGTTGTAGGTAAGTCGTTCCATGACATGCAGCACACCGACAGTGTGTTCGCCCCTGGCCCAGATTCTGAACATCAACGCAACCAGCAAGGCACCGGCTACAGGCAAAACGATACGCACACCAATCGGCAGTCCTTCAAAGTTTCCAGGCGCACCCTCCGGAAGGATCAGCAGTTGCACACCTTCGATGAGGAGGCGGAATGACACTATGACCAATCCTGTCAGGAGTCCGGCAATTACGCTTAAAACAGCTAACTGGGTCAGTGCATCAGGCCGTGAGGTACGCAAACGCAGGCTTTCCAGCGCATCCTGAATGAATTTCCTAACCGGAGATTCCTTTTTCATAACCGGGATTATGCCAGAGCTTACGGGAACTTATGCGTTTGGCTGGCTGCATTAATCTTGTATGATGCACAGAATTTGTACACAGGGCTAGAAACATGATTTCAGTCGGGATAGTAGGAGGGACAGGGTATACCGGCGCGGAATTGCTGCGCATTCTCGTGTCCCATCCCGGGGTCAGCCTTCATGCGGTGACTTCAAGAAGCGAGGCCGGACGACCGGTAGCTGATTTGTATCCAAACCTGGCGTCTCGTGAAGACCTGGTATTTGTCGAGCCCGACCCGGCCGGGTTGAAACAGTGTGAGTGTGTGTTTTTTGCAGCACCTAATGGCACAGCCATGCACATGGTTCCAGAACTGATGGAAGCTGGCGTCAGGGTCGTTGACATGGCGGCAGATTTCCGGATTAAAGATGTTGCAACCTGGGAGTATTGGTACAAACAGACTCATGCATGTCCTGGCCTGCTGCAGTCAGCGGTGTATGGATTGACGGAACTGAACCGCGAGCAAATACGCACAGCCCGACTGGTTGCGAATCCAGGCTGTTACCCAACTGCAGTCATTCTAGGTGTATTGCCACTGCTTGAGCAGGGTTTGCCAGAACATGCGCAAGTTATTGCCGATGCAAAATCGGGCGTGAGTGGGGCAGGGCGCAGTCCGAACGTACCTGCATTGTTCAGCGAAGCTGGCGAGAATTTCAGGGCATACAATGTCAGCGCACATCGTCACTGGCCGGAAATCAAACAGGAATTGCAGGGCATCACTTCAACCAGTGTAAATCTGACGTTCACACCTCATCTTACTCCAATGGTTCGGGGTATATTTGCAACCTTGTATGTATCCGGGGTGGACCGTACCCTGGATTTGCATTCAACCTATCAGCAGCGATTTGCCAGAGAAAATTTTGTTGAAGTACTAGGTGAAGGCGCATTACCGGAAACAAAACATGTGCGGGGTTCAAATTACTGCAGGTTGTCTGTACAGCGCCCCTATGATGGAGAAATTGTGGTGGTTTTGTCAGTTATCGACAATCTTGTAAAGGGCGCAGCTGGGCAGGCAGTGCAGAACATGAACATAATGTTTGGCCTTGATGAAAGTTTAGGGCTTCTTCAGTCAGGGCTTTTCCCGTAAGGAAAAGCCTGATTCCGGCATTTCATCAGGACATGGGAAGAAAAATTCGTATCAAATGGCCCATAGCGCGGTTTGTATCATTCGGTCAGGCTATTGCAATTCTGCTCGTTGCTGTAGGCGTGGCATTCTGGCTGGGCCTGAAAACCGTCAGCTTGCCTTTTGGGAGCCAGACAGGACTTTCCGATGTTACGGACAGCAAAAAGAGAATCAGGCTGCTGGAAAAATTGAACAATGAACTGAAAAGTGAAGCCACAGTGGCCAAACATTCAGCTGAGCTTCAACGCATTGCAGTCGAGAAGATGAAAAAAGCATTGCACGAAAAAGATTCAGAGCTGTTGAAGACAGCCCGGGAACTTCATTTTTACCGCACACTGCATTTGTCAGATGGGAATGATAGGGTAGTAAGAGTGCAAGCCTTTAATCTACGCGAAGGCAAGACTGCAAACGAGTTTACCTATGCACTGATATTAACAGGCATGCCCGGAAAAAAAGAAAAAGTCACCGGTGTAGTTGGCCTGACTGTTGAGGGAAAGCGCAGCGGTGCTGCAACGAAACTTGTATTAGAAGATGTCAGCAAGGCCAGTGATGATGTCCCGTTGAAGTTTTCCCTAATATATTTTCAGGAAATCTCCGGCAGGTTTTTGTTGCCTGAAGACTTTGAACCGGGTAGCGTGCAAGTCACGTTACTTCTTGACAGCAGTAAAAAAAACCCGGTCATGGTGAGTTACAACTGGGATGAAGTTTTTGGAGACACTGGATTTCAGCCTGGTTTGATGAAGGAGTAAATATGATATTTAAGAAAAAAATAAAGGCTGTCCATATTGATACTCTTATTGGTCCTTTTTCGAAAGTTTCGGGCGACGTGTACTACGGCGGTGGTTTGCAGATAGAAGGTACCGTTGAGGGAAATGTCGTGGCGAGATGCGAAGACAAGTGCGTGCTGGTTGTAGGCAAGCCGGGTGTGGTTGAAGGGGAAATACGTGGCCCCTATATTGTTATAGGTGGTACTGTCCATGGTGATGTACATGCCAGCGAAAGCATTGAACTGAAGGAGGGAGCCAGGGTCAGCGGTGATATCCACTACAATTCACTGGAGATGGCAGCCGGGGCTGAAGTGAATGGAAGGCTTGTACATCAACATTCTCCCAATATAGTAGAAACTGAATAATTGCGGACATTCGAGATATTGACTATTAAATTGATGTCTAGTAGTTACTAGACCATAGTTTTTTAACAGGAGTGCAATAATGTCTGCAACACAAATTGCCCCACCTGCATCGCTGATATTCACTGATGCGGCTGCAAACAAGGTACGGCAGCTTATTCAGGAAGAGGATAACGAAGGCCTGAAGCTTCGTGTATTCGTAAGTGGTGGCGGGTGTTCCGGGTTTCAGTATGGATTTACCTTTGATGAAAATCTGCAGGATGGTGATACTTCAGTTGAAAACGGAGGGATCACATTGCTGGTGGACCCAATGAGCTTTCAATATTTAATGGGTGCGGAAATTGATTACACAGAGGGGCTGGAGGGGGCGCAATTTGTCATTCGCAATCCCAATGCACAGACAACCTGTGGGTGTGGCTCCTCATTTTCTCCAGCTTAAGTTCAACTGACCTGATGATACAGTGAAAGGCACTCATGGAGTGCCTTTTTAGTGCGGGCTGTACGGGAGCTTCGTATAGTCCCTCCTGCAGCCCCTAAAGACTCAGTTCCCGGAATTTATTTTCTGCCCGTACACACGGTAAAATTTTTGAAAGCACAGTAGGTTGCGGGCGAAGCAGCTACCAGGAGGTCAGGGTTCAGTCAGGTTTGTACAGGTCGCCCAGAACAACTTTTCTTGTAGCGCCGGTCACGCTTGGAACGTTACCTGGTTTCCCCTCCAGAGTTCGCCTGGCAAGCCAGGCAAAGGCCATGGCTTCCATCCATTTTTCCGAAACGCCATAGGTACCGGTGCATTCGACATGGATATCGCATACAGCATGTTTGATACGCGAGACCAGATGGGCGTTATAACTGCCCCCTCCACACAGTAAAATTCGTGATGTATGTGCTGCATGAGCTTTTACTGCTCGTGCAATGGATTGTGCTGTGAGTTCAACCAGTGTCGCCTGAACATCCTTTTCTTCCACTGGTATTTTATACTGGTCAAGCATGCTCTCCAGCCAGAAAAGGTTGAACTTTTCGCGCCCCGTGGATTTTGGGGGTTGCTGCCTGAAATACGGGTCGCTCAGCATCAGATTCAACAAGCCTTGGCTTACCGTTCCGGCTTGAGCCCAGATTCCATTATGGTCAAATTCCAATCCCTGAAATTTTCGGGTCCAGGCATCAGACAGCGTGTTTGCAGGGCCTGTATCAAATCCCGTTATGTCTGACGCTGGGTCAGCAGGCAACGTCGTGATATTGGCGATACCGCCCAGGTTAATAATAGCCCGGTTTTCCTCTATGGTCCTGAACAGGATTTCATGGTACCCACAAGCCAGGGGCGCCCCTTGGCCTCCGGCATCAATGTCTGCCTGGCGAAAATTTCCAACGGTCTGTATGCGTGTTTTTGAAGCAATTTGCCTGGCACTGCCAATTTGTATCGAGATCGGTGGCACACCGGAAGGATTATGAAATACTGTTTGCCCATGACTTCCAATCGCTGCTACCTGGCTTGCCTGAACGGATGCCTTGTTCAGCAGATGGTGTACAGCGTCTGCTGAGGCCTGTGAGAACTTTTGCTCCAATTCTTCAATGTCCTGTGGCCACGTCCGTTTTGAAATCGCACGGTTTATCTCATATTTCAGGTCATTTTGTATGGCTTGGCTGAAGTGCGCCACGACGTGGGAGTCGGATTCTGAAAAATCCATGAGAACCGCATCAATGGCATCCATGCTGGTGCCGGACATTAGCCCTATGTAGAGGTTGGGCATGTCTGTGAAGTTGCTGTGCCTCGTCCAGGCATGCGATTTGCTGCAGGTGGATTGATGAAGGCTGCCTTACAGGTCCTGCATGGCAAATCTGTTTTGCCTGTAGAGGTCTAGTTGCGCCACGAGAGGCTGGATCGTAGCCCGGAAGCGCACCAGCTCTGAATTTGGCAGCGGTTTTGTACTAGGCAGCTTTATTTTCAGTGGATTGCGATGGACACCATTGACACGAAACTCGTAATGGAGGTGCGGACCAGTTGCCAGGCCTGTATTCCCAATATAACCGATGGTCTGGCCCTGTTTTACCAGGCTGCCGACACTGGTGCCACGTGCATACCTAGACATATGCGCGTACAGGGTGGTGTACATGTTGCCGTGTCTCACGACGATCGTTTTCCCGTATTGGCCTTTTGTGCCACGATAAATAACCCTCCCGGCCCCGGTAGCCATGATCGGTGTACCCGTTGCTGCAGCGTAATCAACGCCTTTGTGGGCACGAAATATATTCAGGATCGGATGCAGTCTTCGCGGGTTGAAATGGGAGCTTACGTACGCAAGGTTTACAGGGGTGCGCAGGAACGATTTGCGCAGGCTTTTACCGTCAGGGGAGTAATATTCGGTGTTGTTGTTTTGATCGGTATAACGGTATGCCCGATAGGTATTCCCGTTGTTTACGAATTCTGCAGCTACAATATTGCCATCACCGACTTCCTCATCGTCCAGGTAAAGTTTTTCATACAGGACTGTGAATGTGTCTCCTCGGCGGATATCCAGTGCAAAGTCTATATCCCAGTCATATATGCGGGCCAAGTCCATGATCAACAGGTCAGACATCCCGGATTTGCGCCCCGCAAGAAACAGTGAACTGCTGATACTTCCGCTGGCCACCTTCAAGATCCTTTCTGGCTTCTGATTCAGTTCCTCAACAGCAAAGGAGTTCCCATCTCTGTACAGATTCAGTGAGGTTGTCTGGTTGAGTTCAAATTCCAGGTGGTCGATTTTTTTGCTGCTTAAGGTAAAGTGCAACTTCTGGCCAGGGTAAATTGTTTTAAGCCGCCTGACATCCTTGCCAAGCTTCAGAATTCGAGGCAGCTCGGGATATATGTCCAGCCGGTTGAATATCGACGAAAGGGTATCGCCTTTTTTTACTGCAACGGTGGTACGGTTTCTCTTTTGTGTATGTATGCTGGCAAGTGGCAAGTCTGGTTGGTTTGTTTCGAAAACAGGATCTTTTTGCGGGAACTGTACAAGTGCCTCAGTCAAGGGATCAGGGTTTGCCGGTTTAGATGGCAGGAGATAGGCCACCTCGATACCGGAAGGGTCTGTTTCAACGAGTGAGGCTTGGCTTGGAAGCATATGAAACTCGCTAACGGTAACAATTGCAACTGCGAACAGTGCAACAGGAAGATAAAGGAATGGGATGCTGAATCTTGGGTGATTACGGAAAAACCTCATATTATTAAAATCCAGCGTTAACCAGCGACTTGCGAATGCGTGAGAATAATCTCAATTTTTGGCATAGAATGACATCCCTGTTATTTTGGGCGCCTGCAGAATTTAGCAAAACTGGTCCGCCAATTAAAGGCAGAATGACCAGAACTTTTCAGAATGATTGATAAAACATCCATAGACGAGCTGGTTCGAGGGGCTGAGGAAGTGCTACTGCCTGAGGAACTGAAATCCAAGTTGGCACGAGGCAAGCCGCTGCGGGTAAAAGCAGGATTTGACCCTACCGCTCCCGATCTGCACCTTGGACACACTGTGCTGATAAACAAATTACGCCAGTTTCAGCAGGCAGGACATGAAATCATATTCCTGATTGGCGATTTCACAGGCATGATTGGCGATCCAACTGGCAGGAACGTCATGCGACAGCCTCTTACCCGTGAAGAGATTCAGCAAAATGCTGAAACCTATCATGAACAGATTTTCAAAATTCTTGACCCGGAAAAAACGGTGGTTGAATTCAATTCGGCCTGGATGGATCAGAAAAGTGCTGCAGACCTGGTTCGCCTGGCGTCAAAATACACGGTTGCCCGCATGCTGGAGCGCAATGATTTTGACAAGCGTTACCAGTCAGGACAGGGGATTGCCATACACGAGTTTCTGTATCCTCTGATCCAGGGCTATGATTCTGTCGCCTTGAAAGCGGATGTGGAGCTTGGCGGCACTGATCAGAAATTCAACTTGCTTGTGGGCCGTGAAATTCAGAAGGAGTACGGTCAGGAGCCCCAGGTCATCATGACCATGCCCATTCTGGAAGGTGTGACCCAGGGCCCTGAAAAAATGTCCAAGTCGCTGGACAACTATATTGGTATTGGTGAAGCACCCAATGAAATTTTTGGCAAGATCATGAGCATTGATGATAACAAGATGTGGCGTTGGTTTGAATTGCTGAGCTTTCGTCCAATGAGTGAGATCGATTTATTTAAGGAAGATATAGGGAAAGGAGAAAATCCGAGAGACATCAAGTTTAAGCTGGCATTGGAGATTACAGAGCGCTTTCATGGCGCGCATGCAGCGCATGCAGCAAAAGCAGATTTTATTCAGCGCTTTCAAAAAAGTGCCATACCCGATGATGTACCGGAAAAGAATATCCAATGTACAGCCGGCAGGATTCCCATCGGGAACCTTTTGAAAGATGCGGGCATGGTAGCCAGTACTTCAGAGGCAATCCGCATGATCAGGCAGGGTGCAGTGAAAATTGATGGGGTCAAAGTAGAGGATGTTAAACTGGTTTTGCATGTGGGGACTTCAGGTGTATTTCAGGTTGGAAAACGCAGAATTGCAAAAATAAGCCTGAGTTGACTGTCGAACACTGGCGCCAAGGGCCGTGCGCCCCCTGGCTGAGGGTCACACCGGATACCCTGCAGCCTCCGACAGGACGATCTGTGGCCACGCGCTTATCCGAAAAGGCTGATTGTCGATTTCAGGTGGCTAAATGCCTGGTCATTCCAGCGAAAGGATTTCCGACAAGTCCTTAATTTCATGGTCCGCCTTGTACGGCAGATGTTCTGGGGTTCGGTTGTACCGGTTGATCCAGGCCGTATGGAAACCACAGGCAACCGCACCTGCTATGTCCCACGAATTAGATGACACAAAGCAGATTTTATTACGCGGCAAACCAAGCTGCTCTCCTACAAATTCATACACTGAAGGCGAGGGTTTATAGGAGCGGACCTGTTCGGTTGAATAGACGCCATCCAAAAGCTCATTGATGCCTGCATGCCTCAATGTTGAATTCAGTTTTTGTGGTGACCCGTTTGAGAGCACGGCTGTTTGCATTCCAGCCTGTTTCAATGTGGTCAGCACTTCCTGGACATCTGGGTAGCAAGTCAGTTCGGAGTGCGCTTTCAAGATCTGATTCTTGATGTCCTCGCTTTCTACCCCGTACACGGCACAAGCAAAGTCAAGTGCATATTTACGGATCTTTTCATAACTCGTGTATTGGTTCATCAAGCTTAGCTGTGATGAGTACTGAAGTCGTTTGGAACGCCATAATTTGTAGATAACTAGTGCGTTCTCCCCTAGTTCATCACGATATTTTTCGAATGGGAGATAGGTATCCAGTAATGCCCCGTAGGCATTGAAAACGTATGATTTTATTTTATTCATCAGGGTACTTCAGGAATGCTGTGAAATCTTTCAGCTTTACCTGCAAGTTCACATGTGCCTGACTCAGGCAACTGTATTGGCTTGCGGTTACTGAATGAGGGTGTCACCTACGTAGTAGGCCGCCAGATAGTGTATCCATTCAAACAGGTGAAATCCCTTTATGTTGCTATACCTTGTCTGGATTATAATATGTTCCCGCGTGTCCTTCCAATGGAATTTTTGTCATGCGCTGTCAGAATCACTGCAATTTCGATTTACATGTATGCGTCGCGGAGCCGTTCCCTGACAGTATTTCATAATGGAACCGTCCTTGTCTGCATGCCAGCTGCTGTGCACCTGAAGGTATACATTTGCTGCCGTAAGGGTCTTTCCGGATGGACCAGTGCCCAAGCCATGCCTGGTCGGTTCAGAGTTTCCAATAGCCATGAAATGTCGGCAGGTTTAAATCCTGTTATTGCTTGCATGCGAGACCTGCGCAGGCCCTGACTCATTCCCCAGGATACTGAAACATTTACTTGACGTGGGTATAAAGCTACCTATAATGCATCCACCACAAATCTTGTGTGATGTATCCCGTGAGTGCGACTTTCGGCTTTCTGCCTGATTTTGACAGAAGCAGGCATAAAGGCATACACTTGATATTGCTCACGGCACCTTGCCGGAGTCGTTTTTTTACAAAATGGAAATCGAGATGACTTGTGTGGGCGCTCTGTAGGCGCCTTACCTTGAAGTAAGGGTGATAACCATTCAGATGAGATAGGCCACTGTGGCAGGTGACTGCACCAGAGGGCTTATTCAAGAGTCGCGGCTTATGCCGCAACAATCTTCAACTGAAGAGTTTGATCCTGGCTCAGATTGAACGCTGGCGGCATGCTTAACACATGCAAGTCGAACGGTAACGGAAAGCATAATCCTTCGGGTGCATGCTTTGACGACGAGTGGCGGACGGGTGAGTAATACATAGGAATCTGCCCAGTAGCGGGGGATAACTCAGGGAAACTTGAGCTAATACCGCATACGCCCTACGGGGGAAAGCAGGGGATCTTCGGACCTTGCACTATTGGATGAGCCTATGTCAGATTAGCTAGTAGGTGGGGTAAGGGCCCACCTAGGCAACGATCTGTAGCTGGTCTGAGAGGACGATCAGCCACACTGGGACTGAGACACGGCCCAGACTCCTACGGGAGGCAGCAGTGGGGA
>MKWU01006527.1_pt1 | contig 11803 bp, 9 predicted proteins | sample 809101 | NCBI WGS metagenome assembly MKWU01 (sample SAMN05860141, study PRJNA318959) | sponge metagenome | host: Aplysina aerophoba | place: Slovenia: Piran, Adriatic Sea, Gulf of Piran | collected 2013-05-07
AGAGGCATTTGAATTACATGCTTTTGCATGCATACCATTCCCTGTGATATCTGATGGGCAAACGAAGGAAGGTCCCTCAAATCTGGCTCCCCGAGTGGTGAGTAGAATTCCTGTTTCCCAGCAGGAGCCAAGTGCAAAAACCCTTTCCCTTTCCCGCGATTCTTGTTGTCTTGGTCAAATGTGTTAACCATGTTCAATTCATTCTCCCCAGCATCATCATATATGCCTCCTTCAGCATCCTGGCCCACATATAGTCCTCCATCAGCGTTGTGGTACTGTTCATTGCAGCCAGAAAGTGGACACACGCTTGTTTGAGATACAACTCTCTCGACCTTTTCAAAGAATATACCATAATATATACAGTAAAAGAAGTTGTCAATCTGATCAAAATAGCATCCTTGTGGTATATATACAGTGATACAAAGGCCCCGCAATGATGAAACTAATTAAACCGTACCTTTTGCCTCCAGTACTTGAGGTAGGAGAGGAGGTCTCCAAATGGAACAAACTCCAGGACCAGTGCAAGTGGTAATGCAGTGGAGACACAACCCACCATCTGGACCACATGACAACACTCCCCAGTGGACACCTTTTTCATTATGACAATCTCCTCCAGGAAGTTCTCCACCCCTCGCTCAAATGCACCTCCTATTCACATTGTGCATGTGTATGTGCATGCATTTGCATATATGTGTGTGTGTATATGTGTGTGCATATGCATTCAATATGCAAGAGAAAATTATTTTAAGCACTGTAGTCAATACAAGTACACTATAACTGAAACTTTTGCTCATTTTTCCAGAAAGCATTCTGGGCACCTTTGAGAATTTTAATAGCCACTGTGTAGGGGGCCTTTCCTTCCAGTGTCATTCTCTGTATGTGCCTCTTTGCCAGTTCTGTGCTAACATCCATTGAGAGTGCACCTTGATAGACCAGTCCAAAGTTGCCTTCTCCTAGTTTGGCATCTACTTTGAAGTGGGAGCCAGACAGTTCCCATTCATCACGTTTGGTGGGCATGAGCCTCATCAGAGCTGTGGAATACTGCAAGTACATATAGTTACAATAAACTACTTTGCATCCATGTGTAGCTATAGCATGCAGTTATAGGATAAACTATCGTACAATGTGTACACAAACACATGTTAAACCATGTTATGTGGCATGTCCACACCTCTGCCTGTTCTTCCTGTCCCTCAACCTTGTACAAGCTGTACGGGTTCACGCAGAGACTTAATTGATTTACACAGCAACATTATTTTGCACAAAGTCTCAGAACATAATATTATACATTATAATGAGATGGACCTTACATCTGATAAGCTACCAGCAGCCTCTTGCATGCATGTGAGGGAGCTGAAGTAAATGCACTGAATTTTTCCAAACCCTAATATACTACAAGACCTAATGCGAATTCATTATTGTACATACATGAAAGAAAGGCACAAACACTCTTAGTAGACATGACATGGAGGTTATGTAGCACAGGTCACTGGTTGTAACCTTATATATAAAACAGTCACTTTAGGGTTTCTTGTCCCATTCACACACTGCACACTGCAATCACTCATGTGATCACATCATTTGAACAGCCGAGTCTCATGTGCCGTACGCCATCAGAATTCACGTTAGGCTCCACCAAGTGAGCGAGCGTACTATGTATATATAATATTAATGCATTCAGTAACAAAATTTGATCTCCTATATAACGTCTGCAGCTCACCGCATATGCCATCATCCTTCACCGAAGTTCCCTCAATCATGGGAAAGCATGCCATTTTGTTGCTACAGTTATGTTTTGATCTGTTTTATATACACACCTATACCACCAATAAAATACATCGCACTGAATGTTTTAACTATATTATCATAGAAGTGACTTTGCTGGTGTGTCCAATCAATCACTGCAGCTATGTCAATTAATTCTGGACGCCCAATGATTGCAACTGATGAGACTGTGTGTAGTATGTATGAGGGAATACAGTCATGTGATCACGACAACTCACAGGGTTACCTCCTGCTTGTTCTTTCTTACTGCCACCATTAGAATGATGCCTCCTGAGGCCAAAACGACCACCACCAACGCACATACAACAGTTATGGTAGCAACTGCGATGGCAGAATAAAGGGGAGATCTGCATTAATTAAATGTAACAACCCAATTTTTCATTCTGTACACATTGTACAATATTCTAAAAATTGGAAGGTGTGAAGAGAATTCTCTGGCTCTCCCTTCTCTTTCACTCCTGCCTGGATTTCTTTGGGATTTTGTATTGTGTTGTTGTGTACAAATTAATGCATGTATTCATTGATGACTTACCAGTTTCCGCACCCAGGGCTTTAGCTGTAGGCTCACTTGAAACCACAATAAGAGGGGGCACACCTATAGATTAAGGCATACACAGAGAGCATGCATCAGTTGTACCTGACTTGCACGACATACTGTCAATTGTGCATAGATTAGAAAGGCAAATTTAACTGCCACCCAAGTGTCATATGTATACATCTTTGTATGGCATCAGAGAGCCTCTACAGGGATGGGGACCTCCGCCAGAATGTAAAATTACTCAGCCGTGGCTCTGCCGTGACCTCGTTTTATACTCTGGCTACTGTCCTCATGCCTGGGCTATAAATTGTTTATACTCCATTGTCCATGGTGATCGAGCGTAAACCAGTAGAGAAATGTGATGAAAAACAAGAAAAATGAACATTTTGCCTCTCTTTCCAATGGATCCATGGACATTAGCCACCAAATACATCGCAGGAAACACTGGTGACCTGGTGGGCTATTACTGCTTTCCAGGATTGGAGATGCGCACAATGTTCAGCCTACTAAATCTCGAATGTCCAAACAATCTCTTGGTGAAATGTGAAGCTGGCACACTGAACAAGTGGATCTCTAGATTCTTGGCTGAAGCTACACAGATGTGGAGATGGCTCATCTTATCCTCCAAGACCATTCAGGCGCTCTTGGTAGGGTTGTTTTGACACAATCGCATAACAGCAGAAGAGCTTTTGGTGTTACTCCTCCACCTTCACTGGCAGAAATGGACAATAAATTTTACCGGCGAAATTATATAATTAGCTTTCCAGCTTTTATATAACTGATCGTTAACTATTGCTTCCTTTAATAGTTTGTCTTGTTTTTGTCTAACATGCATAATGAACAGTCATGATGTCCATCCATTAATTCAATACTTGCAATTCAACTGATCAGTGATTAGCTTTGTGTATTTGTCATAGGCAGACATGCTCCAATATAAAAGAAGACTAATCAACACACCCTGTGTCACATTTCACAGGGTACATCCCTGAACTAATCCCTAGTACATGAAAACCAAACCTTCTATTGTAGCATTAATTACAATGTACAAACATAATATTACGATTGTACATAATATGCAAAAGTATACAATCACATGCACTATATAGTGACCCATTTGGTTCCACATCACTCACATGGTCCTGCACTGTACTTGCTGAGATTCTGTCGGTCCAAACTGCTAACATTGCCGGTATTTAACGATACAGTCTCAGCTAATTTGAAATGCAGCAACACAGTGCATCAATAATAATTATAATTATACTTGTCGATGACAATGCCCAATGTGTCAACAAGGCCTAATAAATATGCATTGAGGCACTAGATTTTGTAGACTTTATATATACACTATGGCACTGCATGGGCTGGGTGACCACAGCTCACATGCATTCACTTTAGTGGAAACCATTGCTCACCAGCTCTGCATTGTAACCCAATGTGCACAGTTTCATGGAAACTCCACACAGAGACAGCTGATCAATTAAATCAGTGAACTGTTCTACATATATATTATATCTCCCAAGCACTGACAAATGCTTATGCTTCCATAGAGGTGATCATGCATACAAAGCACTACCACAACTATACAAGCAAGCTGGTTGTATAACACCTTCATGTTCGACAGCATGCAAGGCACTCATGCCAATTCCGGCACAGCTATAAGATAATAACAGTAAACATTAAGCATGTACTAAATTGATCAATCCCTAGGCTTCCAACTGCATGCACACGCACCATCCACTCCTGTGATCCAAAGTGAGACAGTCAGACAGTCACTTCCACTAATATTCACTGCGCGCACATCATTTACCACCACATCTCCCAGAGGAACACCAGCCAATGTTGACAAAAAATGCCCCAATTCCAACCTTGTTTAAAGAAGGAAGTTCACATTATATTACATTAATTAGTTCACAATAGCATTAATTAATTTATACTAGGCACTAAAGTGCAAAACCCTTAGCCCAATAACCTAGAAAATGTCAGTCATCCCAACGAAAATGTTATTTAGAAGATGAAGTATCATATCTAGAGATGGCATTAAGCCAAAAACGTGGACATATCTTCCTTCAGATGAATGATATATGTGTCCGGAGCTGATCAACGTCCAGTGATTAAGATACAAGTGTGCGCTATATTGCGACTTGCAAACACAATGGCAAAGCTGGCAACTAAAACACCACATGGTTGAGGGGAGCGTCACGTCATTAAAAGATGCTCATGCACTAGCGAAGGCAAACAAAATTGCTGACAGCTGCGTTAGTAACTTTGATGCAAATTTTGTAGCTTTGCAAAGAGGCTGTTTTTTAACATATTTTAATTTAAACTTTTGCAGAACTGAGGTGACCCATAGGTCTTCTTGAACGACTCATTTCTGTATGCAAAATCGAACCGGACACACAAATACAGCCAACTACTGTAACCATTGCAGCACATGCATTGCAGGCAAACATTTCTTAAGAAATGGAGTACATACCTGTCAATGTCTTTTGGGTTGGTGCCATTCCTTGGGAAGCTAATTTCTATCTCCTCATCTGCTACAAGTGCTGGCGTAATGCAGGCACAACCAAGGGGCTGGTCACCAGTGTCATACACCACAATGGAACGGCCAATTACTGCAGATCCAAATTAATGCAGAATCATGCAGCAATATAGACAGCAGACAGTAGTACTTATGACATCACTTTCTAGTGGGAAACCCAGAAAATTGGACCATGCACTTGCTACTTAGTGAATCAGTACATAATGAATGTGGACTATTTAAGAATATGAAGAGGTACTGATTGCTTGCTGACAGAAACATAAGTTTAATTTGAGAAAAATAATGACATTCTTAGAAGTTACATTAATGGGTCTATCAGCACCAACTTTGGAAAAGACTGGATGTGTCTCGCCATATCTTTGTATTATACAGGCTATAAAAAAGAACTACTATATAGACTTTACCCAGTTAGCAATGGAAGAAAATACTACATGTATATCATACCATACATATCTATGGAGTGTGCAAATTATAGTCTAAAACATTATTGTCTTAGATGAGCTTCTTTTCATAAATTACCATCAATTCTCAGTAGAGTACATATTACTGAATGATTTTAGTAATGGTGCACATGCAAAATTCGTAAATGTGGCAGCAGTCTCATACTTGCATTGTTGAATTCAATCAATTTGAATAAGTTCAAGTTGAGCGAAACATACAGAAACTGTTAATAAATGCACATTGCAGGATGCTGAACTAAAGCTAGATTTTGGTCAACTGCTTACTACTACTCCTTAAATATAATACGCCTTATTATGAAAGCCAGCTATACTGTTCGTTCAAGTACTACCTTCCCTTCTAGGCAAGCCTATACAGCATATTCTGAGCCTCCCTTGCAATGAGCCTCTATGCAACATGGCTTTGCAGTAAGTTGCTTCGATAATCATGAATTCTATACTCTTTCAAATAATAATATTATCATAATTATAATGCCTATGTATTTTCAACGCACCAGAGAGTGGTCCAAGTAGATGCAAGTTCTCATCATAAAATGAATAGGTCTTGTGAGGATGAGTTGCCATTGGCTCAAGACTAAGTGTCCCCAGCTTCCCACTGAGGTCTCCCATGGCACATCTCAGCTGACTCACTGAACTGCAGTCATCCAAGTAGCCAGACTCTGTAGTTGTGTTTACTCCATATGGGTTGTACTGTGCTCCAATGTGGTCAGAGCAAGTTCCATTGCCTTCTGCAAACCCCTCATGAACATACCATTTATGGCTGCTTGTAGTCTGTAATGCAAATTTAGGATATAAGTGTAAAATGGAATAAACATTACCCAGTTCTACCTATAACATTAACCAGTGATTACTGTATTAATAATAATTATTATACATTTAGGCAGCTGCAGCCATGTCCTCTGCCCTTTACCCTTCTGAACTTAAAAGACCTGACCCTTCTGACCTCTCTGTATAAGTGAATTGCTATGGTCGGTGTACATGTAGTTAATGTGAATCTTATACTTTATGCTTCACAAATTTTTGCTAATTTAGTATATAATATGTATCTGTGATCAGGCTTGCCTGATTATATATATGTTGTACAACTTAACAATTTAATTAAAATTACAAAATTACATATGTATAATATAAATGAATATAATATAAAGGTGCTGCTGATAAATTCTTGTGAGTATTATGATAAAATGACATTCACAGCAGTGGGATATCTGCATGTCCACAATATACTGATTGTTATCCAAGTCGGTATAATACAACACATTGTATACACTATATAGTCATGCCCTATAATGTTCCATTGTATGTTTTACTTACGTACACTGGCGATGAGCCTACGTATATATATGGTGTGTAGTCATGATTGACATGCAATGTGACTTAAAACTGACCTGGTTTCTGTCTGCATAGAAGATGTCTACAGTGATCACGGTGGGACCAAGAGTCCAGTCTGGCAGGTACACTGCTTGAGACTGGATAGCATGGGAGTGTGAGTGAAAGGTACAGCAGTAATTATTGTAATTATGTTTGTCATTTTGGAGAAGATAGGTAGTGATGATTCATCAGTGCAACAATTATTTGCACACTGAAAATGAAGTACAATATTAAACAGCCTCGAGATATGCATCTGACACCATGCATCATGGGACATTCACTGTATGTAATATACATGCACATGCATACAACAACTTTTATGTGTATATAGGAACCGCATTGTGGTTTACTTCATCATCTTCATATAAATAATATTATATCAACTCACAAATGTTATTCTTCCTCTCAGCGTGGATTCACCAAACACAGCATAGCCCTTCACAGTGTGACTTTTGGTAGGTACAGTGAGTTCCAGTGAGTTGCACTCAGAATCATTCACCTTTGTATAATATGTGGAACAAGTGAATAAGTTTACACATTGCCATAGATCAAGACAATACATGAAAATGTGTATATACATGATTCATGCTTACCACATGACCCAGAATGCTGGCACTGCCGATGAGAGGAACTTCATATAAGAGGGAAAACACACCCAGTCTGTGATTGGGGAGATCCCCTACTGGAAACAGGTCAGATGTTTGTTCCCCATCAGTTACTTGTGGACCTGGACCACTCCAAGGGTCAAATATGGCTGCTTTGCTTGAGCATGTGCCAGCAATGCCATCCAAAATGGAATATTGAAGGATTTTATCATTTGATGCATCAACAACAATTGCTGGGATAAACCGATTAGACTGACTGAAAGTTGTTTTACCTTGGTAGCTTGCATCCACAGGAAATGCAGTTTCTAGCCTACCACAACCGAGAATTTCCCGCGACTGTGTTTGCACAGACACGGCATATCCAATGTAGGAGGTCACAGTAACTTTATCCGATAGCTTAAATGAGAATGTAGAATTGGGCAGATAGTTAGCACCAATTACCAGGGATGAGAGTGGGAGTGCAGCAGCCACTTCATCACATCCATGCAGTATGGTATCATAGGGACCCTGCAACAATGGAAATTATCAACTCATGTTTGAATGTAGATGTAGGACTGGTACAAATGTAATGGGGACTTCTCAGCTGGCCGTGGCATTAGTGTTGAATGGGTTCTCAAAAACCAGCTTGTATGGATTGAAATCTTGCCGGAATTTGACCAGGGTATTCCACCACACAGTGCAAGTTGCAATGTGCTTGAATACGTGCTTGTGCACACCAGCGATAGTGCAAAGTGGCATACAAAAACACCACCAGTGCAAGTTTCAGGTGATGACCACCACGAGTGTAAGTTATGCTTTGCGTTAGTTGATAACAAATAACACCACCAGCGCAAATTCATCATGGGAACTAGAAGGAGCAGAATGCAGCAACCAAATGCAGGTAGCACAAGGGCAAGTTCTAATTAGGGTTTCTGCCCTTGTGCAAGCTGCAATTGGTTGCTGCATCCTGCTCCTACTAGTGCCCGAGATGGTCTTGGCCCTCTACAAATCGCACTGGTGGAGTTTTTCTTATCACCATCACCTAAAAGCAATAAAAGCGTAACTTGTATCCAAGGTAGTCATCACCTGCAACTTGCACTGGTGGTATTTTTTGTATGCCAGCTTTCCCATTTACTGGTGTGCATAAGCACATATGGCCGTGCATTGCAACTTACACTGTGTGATGGTGTTTGTGGTTTGTGGTGGTGATGGTGTCCATATACATGTGTGGGGGTGGGGGTGAGTGGTGTTTGGGTGTGTGTGCAGTGTATTTTTGGTAATGCGTATCTGTGCATGTCTTTGTGCATGGGGCAACCAACCAACCAAGAAAAAGGGAATTAATGTGAAGACAAGTCAACCGAAAAAAGATGATAGATGTGCCTATTAATGGACTCCCTCCTGCTTGTGAATCAACTGTGCTAAGCCCTGTGCTACTGGCTATGTGATAATAGGTGGTAATAGGGTGTTGTAATTTATTTTTTGCATATGTCAGTCATTCTGTATTATTAATTGGAATTATCAGAAGTAGTGGAAGGTTCTCAAGGCATCACAGAAGTTTCCTATGTGTTCTGCATATATATATATACAGTGCAAGTTGCAAAATGCGTAACCTAATCGTAACCTAATGTAATACAAATATTTGAGCACTCTGGCCACCTTGAGGGATGAACTGAGTGCATGTACTTAAAGTACAGAAACATTTAAGGTTTTTAAACATGGAATGGTCAATTAAACCTTCCTCAACTGAATTATAAGGCAAAATTGTTTGCATATAAATGCCAGCACTGCTGCGTGCTCTGAGTGCTCAAACACTACATTATCTATATTACATGACATTACCATGGTAACTTGCACTTTATTTATTTATGTCATGTAAGGCTTTGTCATTAATATTATGCACTGTATAGGAGAGATGGTTAATAACTACTATAGAATATTTATGTGAATGAACAAAATGCACACTATTACGTATAATATGTGGGTATAGATTGTACATGTACCTACGTATGTACAGTATATGTGCAGAGCTTCAAATTGTATAAATTTTATACTTAGTCACAATCTTAATTGACTTCTCCTAATTAACGCTGCAGCTATGCATATCAAAACAAAGGTCTAATTTGGTTTGTACTTTGACAAAATAAGACAGTCTTTGTACACTGCACCATACACATGCATGTATGCATTGGGATACGAAAACTTACGAGTATCGCATTGTGCAGGACAATGTTAACAGGAATCGGTGTTGTGTTGCTGCCATGTCTTCTCTCACTTTGGAAGTATGCAAACAGAATGGTTCCGTCAGCTGAAAACATATAGATCCATCACATATCAAGTTAATATACTTCTATAACAACATAGAATATTATCATATACACAAATTTGTATATAAGTTTGACAACATCAGTAATCATGACAATATTGACAGTTTAAGTATATTATACTTCAGTTCTGTATGGATACATGGAGCCAGCTGTGGTGCATGTATAATAATAATTATTATTATAAGCAGTACTGTATAGGACATAGGGGGCTGAGCTGAGCTACAGTCTTAGATCCATTCATATACTTACATGGCCATTGAGTGATGTATATCTTCCCAATCAGACCCATTGTGAAGTCAATTTTTGCAAGAGAATATGACACAGATAATGGAATAATTGTACCACAAGCAACTGGCTCTCCATTGACACCTAAAACTATAGAATTCATTATGAGAGAAGCTGTAGTTACATTGGGAATTGTTCTTCCACCTCTGCTGCTGTATGGCAGTGATCTTCCAACATATTCTTGCCTGCAGCGCAGTTTGGGATTAACAGTAAAGTCCACTGGTAACTCATGAATCTGCCACTGGATATAGTAATTGAAGCGGTAGGTAATTTCCACATTAGAACCAATCTGGTAGAGAAAGACTTGGCTCTGAATTCCTCCCATGGCAAAGAATGCTGTAACTGGGGAAGACAGTTAGGAGGAGTCAGATGTTATCATGTGGTGTATTTCACACAGGGTCTGAGAACTGTGATGTTTTTGGGGCGTTTCACGGCATATACAACAGTATAAACATACCTCTGTTTTGAGCATCAACATGGACTTGCACGGGTGCAATAACAGCAAGGGCTGCAAGCACACAGCACACTGTGGTGCACGTCATTACTGGAGCTGCTGTAGTAAAGTGGAACCATTACTGCACTAATATAGATAGAATAAGTCTCTAAAAGTTGCCTGAAATTGTCTTGTGTATGATATCATTTTATAATTATAATTATATTGTACTGTGATTGCACAACCATAGGAACTTAAGCATTGCTAGGCAATCTGATATATGTGATATAGACGTTGGAGAAAAATGGCATCGCTTCAGGAAGCACTTTCAGGCAAAAGGTTTGTCTTTTGCGGACTTAATGTACCATATAGTAAAGTAGATCCTCATTAATTATTTTAGAACCTCCAGGGGACTGCACAGAAAGATGCAATTATTGAGAGTTCAAGTAATCGAAAGCAATTTCTTCCAGTAGGTTGGCAAATAGATTGTCTTCACTGCCTGAGGTGGCACTTTCATTGATACCAGCTTTGCAAAAGCATGCAGCAATTGTGCTTACTTTCACCTGCCTCCACGCAACCTTCAGCATCAGCATGGCATCTAAGATTGAAGTTCCTGACATTTGTATAGTGCTTCTGTCAGATTGAGCATCAATTTCACGCAATGCTTTCTGCACTAATTTGTCTCCTATAGTATGCTTTGAAGATGCGGATAACTCTTTGGTCCATTGGCTGTGTTTTAGACGTTGTGTTGGGTGGTAAAAAATTCATACAAGGGTAACAGACGTGCAACCATCTACATGTGGATGGGCTGGACAGTTGTCTACAAGGAGTGTCACCTTTCCTCCATTAGCTGAAATGGTCCAATCGAACTCTTGAAGCCATTCAGTAAACAACTCTGCATCCATCCAGGACTTCTGATGACGGTAACAACATAGCAAATTCCTTACTCTCCCTTGAAGCCTTTGGGCTTAGATTTCCCAATTACAAGCAAAGGCAACTTATCACTTACTGCATTGGCACCACAGAGAACAGTGATCCTCACTTTGCTCTGCTTGCCCCCATGGCATCTCTCCTTGAAAAGGTGCAGTGATTTGGAAGAGCTTGGTAAAACAAACCACACTCATCAAGATTGTATCCTCTGCCTTAAATTGAGAAAGAATTGTGGGTAGAGTTGTTTCATCCCACGGTGCAACCATTTATTCACTGACAGTTGCACTTTCTCTAGCTACAACTTTAAAGTAAAAGGTTTCCTGCAAAAACATTCACAAATGTAGGGATGGTGCAGCGAGTCATTAAAAATCGAGTACGTGCACCAACACACCACGCTGGCAACAAAAATCCAGACCCTACAAGGAGGGAGTCCCTTGCCAGTCTGGCAATCCACAACCCCTGCAGGTCACGATTCATCGCCTTCAAGAGACTTTGCATACATTGCACCCAGGTCAACATTCTCAGGCTTCAAGACACTTTGAAGCCGTTGTCACCA
>MKWU01006528.1_pt1 | contig 11803 bp, 9 predicted proteins | sample 809101 | NCBI WGS metagenome assembly MKWU01 (sample SAMN05860141, study PRJNA318959) | sponge metagenome | host: Aplysina aerophoba | place: Slovenia: Piran, Adriatic Sea, Gulf of Piran | collected 2013-05-07
CAACACAAACACTTACATGCAATCATACGTTAGCGGGCTGCAGTCATATTCAGCTGCTTCATCCAAGGAATATAAAATGATGTATACAAATCAGATGGCATGAAAGTTATTAGGCATGCTGGAGGTGATACGAGGCTGATTATTTTGGATGATCAAGCATGCCAACAAATGACTTGTCACTTCCACTTGTCACTTCAATGCAACGTTTCACCCATCAAAGGCTTCATTAGGCATACAGCACCCAAAAAGAAAAACTGGCAACTTATAAGTATACTAGTCCAATGGGCAGTGATTGGTCAGGATAGCATGCATGTGCAAAATACAACATTCGACCAATGAGGTGGGATAAAAATGAGTGGTACACAATGTCATGCATGGTAGGATCTCGGCAGTATATTTACTAAGGGTCATGTATGAGCTATAGACCTCCCTACCTACTACAAGTAGCACATATTGCAAAGCGCTACATAATATATATGTATTATATATAGTATGGTAGGACGTCCATAGCCGATATATACAACATGAGGTAAGCATGCCGCCAAGGTCGTATATAGTGGCTACAAGACCGACCTACAGTATTGTATATAATGTATACTGGGGTGAGTGCGCGACAGACAAACCTTTTACCTGAAACACTTCCCAAAACAACGTCATTTTTGCCCAAAGTCTATTTACGCTGATAGAGGACCACCTCGCAATGCTTTAGTTCCTATGGTTGCACAATCACAATAGTACATACATATATATCAGATATCACACTAGTGATGTCTACTTAGGAATGTCCCCAATTCAAAATTGAGGCATATATCTAATGTATTAGCGTGCATTGATAAACCTATAAAAAATCAGCGCTCGTGGCATTCCAACTCATACAGCATTTGCGGGAGCACTAAGTTTGCTTCCCCATTGTATAAATTTACCGCAATGTTACGATTTTGCTATGTGACCATATATATTATATACGTCTAGTCTCACGAAGTCGGCCGCATTCTCTAGAACAGTGGAACGTCTTTACGTTGTATATGTGCAGCACATTACAGCTAAACCAAGCATGGCTAGCAATATAGTAGAAATGTTTTCTCCATAAATTATACAGCTAAGTAGCTATCTATATATGTGGCCATCCATGGGAAAAGGGGGTTTGGGTAAAATTTAGCAAAATGAGACTTATGCCGTTTTGCATTCATTATACCATCATACTTCAAAATATGTACATTGAGCTTCCCACAGCAACACCTGCAATTAAATATTCGATGCTATTATCACTTCCTGAAATGCAGGAATTATCAAAAAAACTGGAAGTACCATATTTCCAGTGATAGTGGATATGAAATTACTTGTAGCAGTAAAAAGAAATACCTAGAAGCTGAAAGAGACATCCTGCAGTACTATTAGCAATGTACTTGAATTAACTATGAGCATACATTACAAAAATACGGGGAGGCCTACTGTACAAGCTTGCCACAACAAAGTTCTTTGGAATGTCCTGTAGGTATATAAGCATGGTCTTAACACCTGATGTGTTTTCAAAAATAGTCTTTGGGTGCTGAGAATCAATCAGTGTCAAGTGCCTTAATGCCGTATAGAACAGCAAATGCAAATTCTACTTATGCAACTGAAATCAACATGTTGAGCACTCCACACATCTCTGGGAGTCTTGAGAATGGTAAGGCTGCCCTTCTGCAGCTGGGTATCAGCTAGAGGTTCAAAAAAACCTACAATTTGTGTTATCCCTCATTTTCATCTTTAGGAGTGAGTTCTGCATCGATTCTCATGGCCGGAAGAGGAAGAGGCCTTGCACAGTAGCAAAAACGTGATCTCTACACCATCACTGCTACAAAATAGTAGTGTATCCTACACAGACCATCGTTGCGCTCACAAATGGCTCTCTGATACAGCTGCTATCGTCACTACTCAGGATGGGGGTCCTAAGTAAACTCCACGAGATTTAGGACTCCTGATCCTCAAGGAAATTAAATGAACTAGAGTACTGAGATGCTTTTTGGACATTCCTAAATCCCTTAGAATTTTAAATGAAAAAGTTCACTATGCTAATATTTGCCTTATAAGTTGGCTTTTAATGTTCAACTAACTGCATGTATTGCCTGTGTATCTATATACTTCATTCTCATTCTCGTTTGCATATTTTATTGCTTGCTTAAGTATATTCATACATTCCAACTACACTGTCATGTCAACACCTGTCACCTCACATTAATTATACGGTCTGAGTGCTTTGTGTACCCTTCCACTGATGAAGATGGCTGTATATGTTCGAATTACTGTGAAAACACGGGCTAGTTCATACCAAAGGATCATGGCCATCTGCGTGATGTCTACATTGACCACGAAGCATTGAAGTCCCTGTTGAATGTGACCCAGCCATGTGGTGACCCTGCCTTGGGGAATGGTCATCCAAGAATGGAAAAAACGTTGTGTACCACTCTGATCATTCCTGCTACTGATGACTAGACAAGGCTCACAGTGGGATTTTGGGGGGTCACCTTCCAGAGGCAAAGATTCATGCCCAGTTGGCTAAGCACTAGTGGTGGCTCAGAATGACAACTGTGCATAGGGCAAGCAAACAACCAAGGTAACAGGAAAATGAAGACAAGTCAACAGGGAACAATTATTTTGAGTTAATAACTCGTGGGGCGCCAACAGGGCACCCTAAACTCGATATACTTGCTAGTAATTGCTCCCCCATTAGTCATGCCATTTAGCATCACTCTACATGCTAGAGTGACCCCAGGATGTACCACGCAAAGTTCATGGAAAAATTTGTTAAGTGCTTGGATGCTTTGCACAGGTTAGAGCCATGCAGTTCACAACTTCATGCACTCTGATACCCAACTGACTGCCCTAAACCAGCTAGCTAGCTAGAATGCAGTTGCCTTGCCCTCACTAATAGTCTATCCTTCACACAAACTGATAGCTGCTGTACGTATCTAAAATCTCATTAGAGGATAGCGTTAAAGCTGCCAGCTGAACCAGTAGCGTTTAAGGGTAAAACCTATGCGAGAAGGTCCATAAAATGGCCATTCAGCCTCCGTAAAATTTGGAGCTCTACCTCACAAACAAGATTAATTGAAGCTTCTACAAAATCTTTGTGAATAACCTTTGTCTGTTGGGTAGACAGCGAAGTGGTAACAAAGACTATTTCTAACCTAGTGAATAGAAGCCTCTGGGGCAACCATTTCATTTTCGGACCATTCCCTTCTTTAGCTGTTTCTTCTCAAAAACGTACTGCGTAGGCTTGGCGATGGCTAAATATTATGAAGAAGTGTTCTTGAATATTTCTCATTCGATCAAATGCCTGTGCAAGTGAAGACAAAGCACCACCAGCGCAAGTTGCAGAGGGTGAACCACATGTGTGCAAGTGGACCATCAGTGGAACTTGCGCAAGGACCCACCATTTCCTCTACAAACTTAGCCCTCACGCAAGTTGCACTGATTGCTGCATTGTGTTGTGCTTGTCCTATCTGGTCTTTGGCAGAGGTGGTTGTAGTTGCATGTTGTGCTGCATCCCGTACCAACTAGAGCTGATGCTGGCCCTGACCTTTGCACCTTGTCTCCTGACTTTGCACCTTGCAGCATCTGACCTTTGCACCTTGTACTTGTAGACTTGCCCTTCTTTCAACTAGGGCAACCACTCCACTTGCACAAGTGGTGGTTGTCACTAGTTGCAACTTGCACTGGTGGTGCTTTTTCCTGCAGCCACTGGCGGAGATAGTCCACTTGCACATGTGGTGCATTACCCTCTGCAACTTGCGCTGGTGGTCCTTTTTCGTCCAGCCACTGGTGCAAACACTGCCTTGCACTTGAGCAACTTGCACTGTGTGGTGGTGGTGGTCTGTGTGGTGGTAGCTAGCTTCTCCTCAGGCTTCTTCAGCTGTTGTCCTGCTTCGTCCAAAATTGTGTCTGCTGATGTACCTCTGGTGCCTGACAGCCTCTTCAGTTCTTAAAAAATCTCCCTGTCTGTTGCGCTCCATGTGCTCCTCCAGTTCAGTCATCTTTTCATCCCACCATTTCTCCTTGTCAGCCCTTGTCGCTCTCCTCACCTGCTTGCACAAGGTCAGATACTCCTGCCATCGCTCCACATTCGTGCACTGCTCTTGCCATTGTACAAACTTCTGGCGTTTCTTCTCTACAAGCACCATTGTGTCTACTGAAAGCCACTGTCACTGTGGTTGTCTCCTTCTCTGTAGGTGCTTCTCGGCACATTCCACCACTGCTTCCTTAAGTTCCTTTCGTACTGCTTCAGCACTCTCCTCCTTTCTGCCACTGAAACACTTCTTGACTTCTTCCATGTACTCAACTCATCTATCTGGCTGTTTGAGACACTGTACATCAAATATCTTCCCTTTCCTATACTTGTCCTTCTTCGCTAGCTTCAGCCTGAACAAGGCAATTACCAACCAGTGGTCACTGTCAATGTTTGATCCTCTATACCCCCGGGCATCTACCATTGCTGGCATCTCTTCAGACTTGGCTGAGCTCTGGGTTTGGTGGATACCAGGATGCTTGCTGGATGGATGCACTTGTGTGGGAACAGACTGTTGGTAATGGTTAGGTCATTGCTGCCAGCAAAGGAAACCAGTATGTCTCTATTGTCATTGGTCCTCCTACGTAGTCCATGAGGGCCAACCACATTCTACATTGTCACTGATGAGTGTGTTACAGTAAATTCTCCCATCACAATGATGGGGCCATTCGTGTTGGTCGTGACTCCTTCCAGATCCAAGTAGAATAGGTCCTTGTCCTCAGTGCTTGATTGATCTTACATACATACATACCACATACATCACAACCACCAGCAAGGGGCCTACTTTTGTGAGGAATGCACCTGTCAGGATTCTACAGGATATTGCTTGATAGTATCTTAGGGCAGCTTTTGCACGAGGTGCTAGGGCAAGTCCAACTCCTTCCCTGGTACTGTCATCCTGCCTCACAGAGAACACCATTGTGACCATTGTGACCATCTCTCCACTATCTGGCATGTGTCTCGGTCACTGCCAGGACAGAAACTTTGTGACGCTCCATCTCCATGGTCAGCTGCTGTGTCTTACCCAGACCTCTGATAGACGGCACGTCCCATTCCTGAGCCTTGCAGCCTTGCAAAAGCATAGACCTGGCATCCTTTTGGCCCAATTACTCAGCATCTAAGGTGCGTGCACCCACCCACCCACACAGACACGCACACACACACACATGCACACGTACGCACGTACAGTCATGCACACCATGTACACAGCTATCAATACTATAGCCTACAGTGTTATAACAAGTACATGCATTAGTTGCACACATACTCATTAAAGCTGGTGAGTCGTTTACTGTAGGTACTGCAGACCAAGAAGGCTTGCTGGAGTGTACAGTGCACACATAATTTGTGAACACGATTTTGATGGGAGAACGTGCACGCAAAGCTTCTCTGCCAGAAGGACACTTGCAAAACAGTGTAATAATTTGTACATAAGGGTTGGCATTTATATGCAAATAATTTTGCCTTCTAATTAAGCCAAGGAATTGTAATAAACTACTTTTTAACCTTAAATTTCCTGTACTTAAAGACATGCACTCAGTTTATCTCTCAGTGTACCCAGAGTGCTCAAACATTATATTATTTAACTATCTACTTATATTACACATTACATTACCATGTATATAGCAACTTGCACTGTATATATTATTTAGAATAGTGGTTTACATTTCAACTTGCACTGTATTTAAGCACTCAAAATCTATCACAAGAAACAGCCACCCACACAAGACAACAGAAATAGCTATGTTTCTAAAAAGCACACTTACAACTGCTTACCCACAAGGCCACTTTCATGTGCCCCCACTTCCGGATGGCCAGAGCAGCTCCCATAGTCTACAGGGAAAGATTATAATCTGGGTTGTAATCATGCAAATGAAGCAGTAAAGCATGACAACTTCCAAATCTGAAGAGAATCAGTGTATCAAAGAGCCTGATTATCGTTGAAGTGCACATGAGTTACTCAACATCAAAGGATACTTTAACGAAATACTTCAAATTGTGATACCAGATGGTGAAAGCAGGGTTGTAGAGAAAAATAAAAACTTCTACAAAATTGAGAAGATGTAGGGATGGCATAAACGTACAGAAACAAGGGTTGGTCACTACAGTGACAAAACAGACATGGGTGTAAGAAATATTGCATCATTTTCCTACATCTGGCAAATGTCATAGCTAAATATTATCAGTGTTCTCCTAGGCTATATAAAGGCATAGTGGCCCACTATGCCTGTATTTTGGAAGGCTATGCTTTAAAATAGCCGCTATGTCTTTGACTGAGAGCGCTAACCCTTTTGCCTTTTTTAAGAAAGCACACTGTTGTACCTCAGTTCATTGCTGCTACTGGCCTAGTGAGGCCATAGTCAATGTCAGCCATAAGCAGCCTGCCTCCGGCGGGCTTCTCTGCTATGCTGCCTTTTGAAGTGCATTCCTTCGACGATGCCCCTGCGACTGGAGCTACAACTGCCTTTGTTTTCTCCTTCACAAGTGCGAATCGCCATTTCTACGTCACAGTTTCGTATACTTTCTCTGTAAAATCAAAATGGAGGATGATCATTTTGTAAATTTTCTCAGCGCACTCCTCAGCTGTACCGTATTTGTGCAAATCAATCCCTCTAGGATACTCTACATAAATGCTCCAGGTGCCTGGGAAGTTTCGTGGCAATTCAGCAACAGGTGTATGAGATCACCATTTGATTTTTATTTGCTCCGATAATAATGCACGATTAATTATTATTATTTAGTATAATTTGTCTCATGTTGGTGATGGTTTGACTGCCACTAACACTGCACACCAGTCTCTCATTTTGGAATTGGAGCAGCACTATGCCTTGAAAAATGTCTGGGGAGAATCCTGATTATACAGAGCTAGAGCTATACTACATATGTGTAGTACGTCTTTTGGGCAGACATTATAATCTTAACCACATGGCTCAGAGGTTACTGTCACACTTTCAATTAATGCCAATGCTGTGCCAGGTGTTAGGGCTAACAGCCAGATGTAGAAAAATGATGCAATACAGTATGACGTACACATGATGCAATATTCTATTACATGTGGCTCATGGATATTTTGTCATTTCAGTGACATACCCTTGTTTCCACACTTCTTATGCCTTCCTCAGATGTAGCGGCTTTCAGATAATATACAAAATTCTTATTCTTCACTAGTGATTAATTATAACAAATACACTAACTGCCATAAAAGTATAAACTAACATGAATGGAGTGGCTCCTAACCTCTAAGATCTAAGTGGCACATATCAACGCAATAATATTGGTTACAGCTCCAACCCAAGTCTATTGGCTGTTTTAGTAACCGAGGATATCACTGAGGGCTAATGAAGCCATTCATCAAAGGTATACTAAATTGACCAGTTAATAAGGGTGTTCACACTGAAACTGGTTCCGAACTGGATCAATTGGAATTGGTTTACCGAACTCGGTTTCGACGATTTGCTCACGTTCACACTCGTAATTTGGAACCAGTTTAGTTTGCACATGATTGCACATGTGTTGCCAGCAGTAACAACAACAGTTGTGTAGTGGCTGCGACGATATGGACCCGTTCTTGGTAGCATGTGCTTTACCGTGGGTTCAGATTATGCTATTTCATCGTACTAAGAATCGCCGTGAAAGGAGAATAAGACAGCGCAAGGCGAAACAGGTCAGGAAGAGAAGGATTCACCGCTACATGAGAAAAATGTATACGCTCTCAACGGTTAGCAGTGCGTGAGTGTGCTATAAATTAGCTATAGTCGAATGAATTCGATGGTTACAAACTTTTAATCTGTGCACTATGGCAGTGACACGATTGATTCTCTTTGCTTCTTAGGGCACTCTTGCTTCTACCTTGTCTCCGGTCACACATGATAGAAAAGACAGTATGGGTCATGCCAAGGAGTAAAGAATGATGGAGTGCAGCTATTAGTGGTGGTTAAGGGTGGTGGCTTGCAAATCTGCGGATGAGTAGAAGTATGTTCCATTTACCTATGCGATAAAGTGCGACCGTTTTTGCAGAAGCAAGACACTCCCTTATGTGCTGCAATACTTGTTGAGGACAGGGTAGCTGTTACATTGTGGAGACTAGCAAGTAATGCTGACTATCGATCAGTGGCAGAGTTATTTGGCCCGGGACGTTCCACAGTGTGTGGTATCTTCTTGGAATGTTGTGCTGTTATTGCAAAAAAGTTGCTGCCTCAGTTCGTGAACATTCCTACTGGTGCTTTCTTATAAGCTGCAGCTGTAAGTACCTACAATCTTATCAGGAAGAAGAAATCAGCACCTTGCACAAACACTAATCTCAACAGAAAAGAAATGTCTAAGCCAATGAAAGTATCTAAATGATGTGACTGCCTCCAAGCATGGCTCTTTCTGTCTTTGCAGAAGGCCAGGTAGCACTCTTTCACCTTCATCCACCAACAAGTACACTAAGGTTGGTTACTGCTATGGAAGCAGAAGATGACAAATGACAAAAAGCTGACGACAGTGACCCGTCATAAGCTGAAAGGACGCTATACCGACAAAGTGTTCCTGGAGCACTTCTGCTAGGTCGAGGACAGCTTCAACTGTGCGTGAATCATTGCCACCAAATATAAGCGCAGGAAGATTGATTGCAGACCCTATGATTCTTCAGAAGCAGCTGAAGAAAACGTGGATGAGGCTAGTCATGAGAAAACATAGGTTGATGGGGACAGTACACATCAACACAGTGTGTGTACTACTATCCTCAGTGCTGAGAAGGAAGTGCTAAAGAGTGAAAATGCAACACTGAGTGATAGGTGTGCATTCCTGGAGTAGGAGGTGCACACCTTGAAAAGTGCTAATGAGCAGTTAGACTCTCGTGTATTCAACTTTAGCCCGATTGAGCACCAGGATAAGGTGGTAAAGCATTACACTGGATTCAGCATAGGCCTAATAAGGCTGTCTATGTGGAATGGGGATCGAATGCGCATTGGATTATCTGTGGCTTTGGAAGCATACCAATATGCATTCGGATTATTCACATTGTGTCCACATGTTGATGTTAAAAATCGCAATAATTGTCAAGTGCGTTTTCCGTAGTCGAGCTGTTTGTGATCAGTTGCTTCGTGTTTGAAATTCTTATGGACATGCATGCATCCCCATGCATACGTTTTTCTACTGAATGAAGTCGTTGCCGCTTGCAGTTTGAGTGGGCGTTGATTACAAGACGTCGTCCTCATTCTGCCCATGTGGCGAGCTGCCCTGGTCCTGCCTGTCTTCATCCTCCTCAACATCATCATCCTCTGCAATCTGGCTCCGATTCTTGAGCAGATGAGTTAGGGTTAGGTTCTGTGGTTTCGGGGTCGGGGGTACAGGAGAGCTTCACAGAATGTTGGTGGATCTAGAAGCTGGTCTAGTACCCAGAATCCTATCAAACAGATCAAAAAAGACCTCCCTTGTCGGCTGTTGTTGTCCTTGATTTTTCTGTACGTCACAATTACGTTTTTCACTTTAACCTGACATTGTATCCACATTTGCTGGTAGCCCAAATTCGCAAGAGCATGCTGGATTTCTTCGAAAATGGTCCTATTTTGAACAACACCTTCCAGCTGTCGTTGCACACATTGTCTCACCAGAAGTTAAGTCTCTTCGCACGCTTCGCAGTTGATAAACCAATACAGATTCAATCCACTTATGGAGGTAAATTCAGTAATGCACATTAGAATTTGCTTCTGCGAATGCACATTACATGTGGCTGCTCGGAAGACTGGATTCACTGCGCATTCAATCCAGATTCAAGGCTACGTGTGGACAGGCCTAATGTTTTTGGCATGCTACAATTTCCTGGAGTCCTAGGCTACAGTCATGCATACTTGGAAGGGCAGGAGCAGCACAGCAGCAAGCATGGTTCAAAGCGACCAGTTCTTATTTGGTAATTGTTCGTCTTCAGTTGAGATTTGGAGAAGTTGGTCTTGCTCAACGGTTCAAGGTATCACAGTCTACAGTCTCCAGAACTATATAACTTGGTTGAACTTAATGTGTCACAAATATCAAATTACCTATTTGACTTTCACGGCACAAGATAACCAAGCTGTTGCCACCATGCTTCAGGAAATGTATCCATCAACCCAAATTATCATACATTGCACGGAGTTCTGTATTAATACCCCATCATAACTGGCTCGGCAAAGTTCAACATATAAGCTTCACAACACTGCCAAGGTTCTAATTGAAATGGACATGTGACATTTGTATCTAATGTGTTTGAATGTTCAATTTCTGACCAGGCTACAACAGAACAGAGTGGTTTGTTGGAGTATCTGGCAAAGTGACTCAGTGATGGTTGATAGAGGTTTGACATTAAGGATTTACTCTTTCAATATGGAGTAAGGCTGAACCCCCCCCTCTTCCTCTTTCAATAAGGTGCAGATAACCGCAGTAGAAACGATGTCTACAAAGAAGATAGCAGATGTGTGAATTCACGTTGAAGGAAAAATGCAGTGAATCAAAAGCTACAAGATTTTGGCAGGGGAGATAGACAACACATTGTTTGACTTGCTAGAAAAGTTGGTATATGTGTGTGCTGCGCTCAGTAATTTCGAGGGAGCTCTTGCTGAATATCTAAATGTACTCAATCAACAATAACAAATATGCCAATGGGCGTATACGTCAGCTTTCAAGTGGGATAACGTAGCAACTGTAGGAATATAATCATATTCCTACAGTTGCTACGTTATCCCGCTCGAAAGCTGGCGTATACGCCCATTGGCATTTCCTACACGTAGCCATGAATCTCTACGATATCAATAACAAATATATTCCATGTGAAATGACTTACACTATACAGTCTCAGCATATACTGCTGGTAGCAAATGGTCACAGTAGAAATTCTTCAACTTTTCCAGATGCTGCTCAGCAAAATCACTTTGGCATTCTATCCACTCCACATGCATCTCGGTTGTAGTCCAGACTACAAAGTCTGCCCACTCAAAAACTAGTCACTAGAAGCTAAAATTGCATTTGGCCGTAAGAAGTATTTTTCTTGCATTCTGTTGTATACTGCATGATTGCTGCAGGTCATTTTATCTATCATAGCGAGTGGCAGCATTCTCACGAAAGTCTACAGACAGCTTGTTACGAATGATTGCCGTAAAGCCTTCCTTCCGTCTGCATACAATGGCTTTGCACAGAGTTGCTGTTACCCATTTGTGCTTCTCTGTGAACCAGGTTTGACAAGAGCTATGGCCCCTGGTATCTACGGTACTTGACACGGATAACTTACATTTTTCCAACGAATTCCTCGATTTTCCGCACGATTCCGCTGTAATTTTCCACAAGATTCCGCGCGGAAGAATCTATGGAGGCAGGAATTCCGCGCGGATTCATGCGGAAAACGAAACCCAATAGGTACGTATGTACGTAGCTATACAGTGCCTTTACGTACACTCGCAACACACTTCCTTCATAAGCGTCGCCGAATGATCTGAAACGTAAAACGTCAACTTGTACGAATGATAAAATGGCTGAACAGTGGAGAGAGCCACTCAGCGGTAGCATGACTGCAAGGATACTGTTTCAGCAGCCAATACCCATCTTCAATCGAGTGCGTATGCTTGCGCATTCATTCCAGGACCTCTTCCGCATTGTATAGATCCGCGGAACATCCGCGCATTGCCGCGCAGACGATCTGCAGAATGCCGCGCTGGCGATCCGCGCATTGCCGCACGGGCGTCCGCGTATTGCCGCGTGGCTACCTTCGGAAAACCTATGTGGCGTGTCTGCGGAAAAAGGTAA
>MKWU01006532.1_pt1 | contig 11798 bp, 10 predicted proteins | sample 809101 | NCBI WGS metagenome assembly MKWU01 (sample SAMN05860141, study PRJNA318959) | sponge metagenome | host: Aplysina aerophoba | place: Slovenia: Piran, Adriatic Sea, Gulf of Piran | collected 2013-05-07
CAATCCTAGCCGTCGGGGCCATAGAGAATAGGGTAGTAGCTTCGGGGGCAGACGCATTTGCCGTACGCCCGCAGCTAACCCTGACTTTGGCCGCGGACCACCGCGTCGTCGATGGCGCGCTGGCCGCCCGCTTCCTCGCGCGGCTCAAAGAGGTACTAGAAACGCCCGGCTTGCTCGGCTAGTGGCTCTTCACCTTGACCGTATATAGGCCTCCGGCTATCTTCAAATCCCTTCTATACCGCAAGTTTATTTGACTTATCTTAATGGTTACAAACGTAAGGAAAAATAATAATGAAGAAAAAGTGGATTAGATGTAGTATAATCATCACACTTCTGTTGTTCGTTTCAAGCTGCGGTCCCATAGGGGTCATTATCCCGTCAATAGGATTTGCAGTGGGGACAAGTATTTACAAAGCCTTAATTGCGCTATCCGGTCTTCTTCTTGGTGCCATTGGATTAGGACGCTGGACGAAGAGATGGTGGAAGTAAAAACGCATCCACTCAAAAACCGTGTAGCTACACAAAACAACGCATGAAATTCGAAAAAAAAACCCAGCTTTCCATTGCGTACGCCGTCCTTACGCTGCTCCTGCTCCTGAGTCTGCAAAACCACTTCGCCAACCAAGTCGAAACCCTTCCGTACAGCCAGTTCCGGGGGTGGATCAAAAACGGACAGGTCATCGAGTGTACCTTCAGCGGCGAGTTCATCCGCGGCCGCGCCAATGTCGATGGCCAAGAGATCAGCTTCCGCACCGCGGTCATCGATGATCCCGAGATCATCGGCCTGCTCGAAGAACACCAAGTCGAGTTTACCCGCGAGCCCAACAACAATTGGTTCACGCAGCTTTTGTCATGGATTTTGCCCGCGCTGATCTTCGTGGGAATCTGGCTGTTTATTATCCGTCGCATGAGCGGGGGGGGCGGGGGCCTGATGTCCATCGGCAAGAGCAAGGCCAAGGTGTACATGGAGAAAGGGACGGGCATTACTTTCGACGACGTGGCGGGCATTGACGAAGCCAAAGAAGAGTTGCTGGAGATCGTCGAGTTTTTGCGCACCCCCGAGCGATTTCAGGCTCTCGGCGGTCGGATTCCGCGCGGGGTCTTGCTCGTGGGTTCTCCGGGCACAGGTAAGACGCTGTTGGCCAAGGCCGTGGCTGGCGAGGCGAGCGTGCCCTTTTTTTCGCTCAGCGGCTCCGATTTTGTCGAGATGTTTGTCGGGGTAGGGGCCGCGCGCGTGCGCGACCTTTTTGAACAAGCCAAAAAACACGCCCCGGCCATTATCTTCATCGATGAGCTCGACGCCTTGGGCAAGGCTCGGGGGGCTGGTTCTTTTGGCGGGCACGACGAGCGCGAGCAGACGCTCAACCAACTCCTCACCGAGCTGGACGGCTTCGATACCAACGCCGGCGTGATCCTCATGGGGGCAACCAACCGGCCGGAAATCCTCGACCCGGCCTTGCTGCGCCCCGGCCGCTTCGACCGCACTGTGGCCGTGGACCGGCCCGATGTCAAGGGGCGCACCGCCATCCTCCAGATCCATGCCAAGGAAGTCAAGCTAGGCCCGGACGTAGATCTGCACAAACTGGCCGTGCGCACCCCGGGTTTTGCCGGCGCGGACTTGGCCAATGTCGTCAATGAAGCGGCGCTTTTGGCGGCGCGGAGAGATAAAAATTCCATCACCATGTCCGAGTTGGAAGAGGCGATTGAGCGCTCGGTGGCTGGGCTGGAGCGCAAAAGCCGGGTGCTCAACGAGAAGGAGCGCCGGATCGTCGCGTACCACGAGGCCGGTCACGCCATCGTCGGCGAGATTTTGCCCGAGGCTAATCCAGTGCAGAAGATCTCTATTGTATCGCGGGGCATCGCCGCTTTGGGCTATACACTGAATATGCCGCTAGAAGACCGCTATCTAATGACCAAGGAGGAACTGGAGGATTCCCTAGCGGCGATCTTGGGCGGTCGGGCGGCCGAGGAGATCGTCTTTGACGAAATATCTACCGGCGCGGCCAACGACTTGCAGCAGGCCACTCAAATGGCCGAGCGGATGGTCAAAGAGTTCGGTATGAGCCAGAGGATTGGTTTGGTCGCCCACCGAACGGACCGCTCGCAACAGTTGCTGGGCATGCCCTCGGCCGACCGCCCGTACAGCGACGAGACGGCCAAGCTCATCGACGAAGAAATCAAGGGCATCATCGGTGCGGGGTACACGCGGGCCAAGGACCTACTCACCCAGCATCGGCAGGCGATGGAGGATGTAGTCGAGATTCTCTTTGAGGACGAGGTGATGGACGGGGATCAACTGCGTAACGTACTCGTAGAGAACGGAATAGAACTACCACCTAGGCCCAAACAAGAAGCCCCGCCCGACACCCCCGCCGCCGAGCCGCAGGCCAACGGCAATGCTCCGCAGTCGGAAGAGGAAGAGCGCGAGGTCTCCTAGCCTACGGCGGCGATGACTTCCAGTTCGACGGCTGCTCCCAGCGGCAGGTTGGCGACGCCGACGGCCAAGCGAGCGTGTATCCCCTTATCTCCGAGGACTGTGGCCAGCAGATCGGAAGCGCCATTGACCACGTTGGCGTGGGCCGTAAAACCGGGTGCCGCAGCTACATATCCTCCCAAGCGGACGATGGAGACCGCGTCGAGGTCGCCGGTTTCAGCTTTGAGAATGCTCAAGGCGTTGAGGGCGCACAACTTGGCGGCGGCATATCCCGCTTCGACATCCAAATCCTCGCCCACGATTCCCGCGTATTGAATCCGGCCAGCTAGTAGGGGCAACTGACCTGAGACGAAGATCAAAGGACCGCTTTGCACGGCGCGGGTATAGCTGCCGGCTGGTTGCGGCGGCGGGGGCAGTTGCAGGTTGAGGTCTCTTAGTTTTTCCTCCACAGACATGTTGAATCTCCTATGGCTTCGGGCTGGTTGGCGCGAGTAATATAGGACGCCTAATGCTTCCAGCAAGAGAGTGACGCACAGTATGAGATTCGCCAAAGGGAGCGTCCTCGAACCCTTGGCCAACAGCGATTTCGTGCGCCTGTGGCTGGCCAACGGCCTTTGGTGGCAGGCCATGTGGATGGAGATGCTGGCGCTGGGGTGGCTGGCTTTGGAGCTGACCAATTCTCCGTGGTGGGTCCAGGTCATCGGCTTTTACCGAGCCATCCCGCTGCTGATTATGGGTTTGTTCGGCGCAGTGATTACCGACCGCTTTAAGCGGCGCTACATCGTTTGGACCTTGCAGTTGGTCAATGTGCTGGGGACGGGGCTTTTGGCGCTCTTACTCTTTTTGGGGCGGCTCGAGCTGTGGCATTTGTCCGTGGTGTCGCTGGTATTGGGGGCCTCTTGGGCTTTGGATTGGCCAACTCGGCGCAGCATGGTGCCCGATCTAGTGGGCAAGGCCCGCACGGTCGATGCCATGGTGCTGGAGAACGTCATTCAGGGGTTTACGCGCATTGCTGGTCCTTTGGCGGCGGGCTATGTGACTGCGGCCTATGGCAGCTTGGGGGCGCTGTTGGTGTTGGTTGGGCTAGGTACCTTGGCGCTGTTCTTGTTGGGGGGCCTTAAGACAGATTCCAAGGCACCTAGTGCAGGCACGTGGGCGGCAGGGTGGGCCGGGCGGCAGGGGTGGGCCAGTATGCGGGCCTCTGCGCCGATATTCGGCGTTTTTCTTATTACGATCTTTATGAACGTCTGGGCTTTTCCCTACATGAACCTGCTGCCGGTTTTTGCGCGCGACGTATTCGGCCGCGGCCCAGAGGCCATGGGGTGGTTAGGCGCGGCTAGTGGGAGTGGAGCGATTGTGGGCTTGGCTGCGGTGCAGCTAAGCCGCAGCAAGCTGAGCAACGAATGGCTTTTTGTCACCGGCTCGTTGCTTTCGTGCATGGGCATTGCCGCCTTTGCCTTGAGCGGGACCTTTGGCCTCGCCTTGCTGATGCTGTTTTGCTCTGGGTTGGGTCAGGCGGGCTTTAGCATTATGCAGAGCAGCATCATCTTGGTCGAATCCTCGGACGAGATGCGGAGCCGCGCGATGAGCGCCTTGGTCGTGGCCATTGGCGTCGGCCCCTTTGGCCGCTTGCAGAGTGGGGCAATAGCCGAGGCTTGGGGGGCACAAGGCGCTGTGGGCGTCATGGCATTGCTGGCGGGGATAGGGACTGTGGGAACGGCGATTTTGGTGCGGGGGTTTCTAGGTAAGAGGTGAATCTGGACGGATTCCCAATTGCACGGTTTGTCTAGCGTATCTACCTTGCAAATGCGTTGATCCGACCTAATTAAAGGAGCAGATCTCATGTCCCAGTCTTTGTTCAGCGACGCCAGCCAACGGTTGGACGAAGCGCTTGAGTACGCGTCCATTTCCGAGGACGCCATCGAGCGGCTCAAGTTGCCCAAGTCGAGTTTGAAAGTATCCATCCCAGTGCGCATGGACGACGGTACGTTGCGCATTTTTCCGGGCTACCGGGTGCGTTACGACGACACCCGAGGCCCGACCAAAGGCGGCATTCGCTACCACCAAGACGTGTCCATCGACGAGGTCCAGTCCCTAGCCTTCTGGATGACCTTCAAGTGCGCGGTGGCCAATTTGCCCTTCGGTGGCGGCAAAGGCGGCATCACGGTCAATCCCAAGGAATTGTCCCCTTTTGAGCTGGAACGACTCAGCCGGGGCTACATCGACGCCGTGGCCGACTTCATCGGCCCGGACATCGATATTCCAGCACCGGATGTCTATACCAATCAGATGATTATGGGCTGGATGGTGGATCAGTACAGCATTATCAAGCGGCAGATCACCCCCGCAGTCATCACCGGCAAGCCTTTGACCATGGGGGGCAGTCTAGGGCGCGATACGGCGACTGCGATGGGAGCTTTTTTTGTTATCGAGGTGACTTGGCCCAAGCTCGGCAATAGATCGCCGGCCGACACGACTGTGGCCGTGCAAGGCTTTGGCAATGCCGGAGCCATCATCGCCGAATTGCTCTTCAATGCTGGTTACAAAATCGTGGCTGTAAGCGACTCTAAAGGGGGGATTTACCGGCGCGAAGGACTCGATATCTCCAGCGTGCGCCAGTTCAAGGATTCGACCCGCACCCTCAAGGCGGTGTACTGCGAGGGTACTGTATGCAGCATCGTCGAGCACGAGACTATCACCAACGAGGAATTGCTCGCGCTCGACGTCGATATCCTAGCTCCAGCGGCGTTGGAAAACCAGATTACCGAGGCCAACGCCCGCGACATTAAGGCCAAGGCGGTGTACGAACTGGCCAACGGCCCCACCACGCCGGGTGCCGACGAGATCCTGCGCCAGCGAGACGTGGCCGTATTCCCCGACATCTTGGTCAATGCCGGCGGCGTGACAGTGAGCTATTTCGAGTGGGTGCAGAATCGCCAGGGACTGTACTGGACCTTAGAAGAGGTCAACCAGCAACTCAAGCAAAAGATGGTCGAGGAGACCGAGCGCATTTGGGCCATTGCCCAAGAGCAGGGCATAGCGCCGCGCACTGCGGCGTACGTCCACGCCCTAAACCGGATCGGCGACGCAGTTCAAGCCAAGGGCACCAAGGATTACTTCACAGATGGGCGGTGACAAGAATCGTGGGCCGGCTCCCTCTCCCGACGCCCTAAATCACGCGGCCCTAGCCTTGGAACTCTTGCAAAAACAACCCGTTCTATGGAATAAAATCTCCTCTGGGACCCACGTGCAGGGCCGGGAAGTCCCTTGTTTGCTAACCGAAGTTCTGCGTTTCCTCCACTTGGTCGCCGCCAGCGACCAGGTCCTGACCCCCTCTCGCCCCGTCGATCTGGCCTGGCACGAATTTATCCTCTGCACCCGCATCTACGGCACCTTCTGCCGCCGGCACTTTGGCCGCATGATCCACCACCAGCCCGGGGGCATGGAGGACGAAAACAACAGCCAATTCGACCAGACCCTAGCCCTGTACCAGCGTTACTTTGGCCCGCCGCCTGCGGCCTATTGGCTGCCCGGGGCCGACTGCGGGGCCTGCCGTAGCGCCAATTCCTAGCCGCCCACCGAGGAGGATTTCCATGTACTTTAACGGCCAACTCGCCATTGACCCGTCCCAAGAGACCCTAGTCGAAAAGGTCAGACCCACCAAGGTCTTCGGCCGCATGCTCTACTACCTGACTGCGGGTAGTCTGTCCGACCGGGAAGAACAAGAGACCTTCACCGCGGTGGCCATCTTGCAACAGCTCAATATGGCCCTGCGCTCTATGGGAGTGACCAATATCGTCCGCCTAGCCAAGGACCAGTACGACTTTTACTTTGACGAGCAGGGTCTGGAGGACGATCTGAAGGTCGCCATGGAACAGTTTCACATGGAGACCGACTACTACGAATCGGAATTGTTTGAGGCCCTCTATCTGGTCGTCGAGCATGCTGACCGGGAGCTGACCTATCTCATTGAAATTGAGATCGACCGGCTCCACCCTCCAGACGTGTACCCCATTACCATCACCGTCAACGGCACAGCCAACGACTTTGCCCAACAGCCCGGGGAAAGCGCCGACAGCCTGCGCCAGCGCATGGAGCCCGTCTTCCAAGCTCAGGACGCGTACGAACAATTCCAGCGCCAGAAAGAAGCTCATTTCAGCCACTTTATCAGCTGTCTCAACCAAGCCGTGGCTACCTACATCAAATGCGACGATGTGCGCCAGACTCTCGACACTCGCGTCATTCGTCCCCGAGAGCCAGTGGACCAGCCCGAGCAATTACAGGAGCGGCGCACCGGAGCTGATACGCCTCCTCTCTTCCACGGCTATCACGGCTTTGACGCGTTTTTTCTCTACGCCTGGATGTGGTCGTCTATGTCATTCCACCACAATATCCACTACCACGACGTATCCGTGGTTGACGAACAGGGCCAGACCGTATTCGATGTCGGAGCCGCGGGTTTCCATGCCGGGGAGAGCAATACCCTCAATCCAGAGGCCGACTTCGAGTCCCCGCCCGCCAGCGATGTCGATTACCATGCGGGCCACAGCTATCAGGACGGCCTTGAGCATACTGCCTCGGTCCAGGAAGCGGGCGCTGAGTCCGGCGAAAGCTCGTCGTGGCTGGATTTTGGCGGCGACAGCGGCGACAGTGGAGCGTCCTGCAGCTCGTGCAGCAGTTGCAGTTCGTGCGGTGGCATCTGAGGAGGGCAAGGCAGATGAGATCGACCGGCTCCACCCGCCGGACGTGACTGTTCCTCGAACACGTGCAGCTTACAGACGGTCTTCCCTTTTCAGGGTTTCAGGCACTCCCAACCACAAAGTGAGGGCCGCGGCTAGGCCAATGCCCGCGGCTGCCAATGGAGTTTCGGTGAGGCCGACCCAATCGGCTATATAGCCCATGGCCAGGGGGCTGCCCGCCCCGCCCAAATCGCCGACAAAGCGCCACAGCCCCAAAAACACCCCCCGTCCGTCGTCCGGGGCCAGATCCGCGCCCAGAGTCATCATGGTCCCCGATCCTATGCCGTTGCCCAGGCCCACTACCACCAGGGCCAGAAGCAGGCCCGAAAAATCCTGCGCTAGGGGAATGGCGGCCATGCCCATACTCTGGACGAAAAAACTGGGCACCGAGGCGTACTTGCGCCCCCAGTGGTCCATAATCATGCCCGCCGGATAGAACATGAGCATGTCCACGGCCGCGGCAATGGCTATGATCACCCCCACCTCCTCGACCCCCAAACCGAGGACATCGGCAGCGTAGAGCGGCGCGATGACCATGCGGGCCGTGCGCACCATTTGGGCGCACAACTGGGCCGAGCCAGCAGTGAGCAGGATGTGGTAGTGGCCGCGCACAACATCGCCGACTCGTCCGCTGGATCGGTGGCTTGTTCCCGGGGAGGCCCCGCGGTCCTCCACCCAGAGCAAGACCGCCAGCAAAGCCACCACCGCCAACATCCCGTACAACAGGAAGGCGGCTCGAAAGCCGTACGCCCCGGCCGCTAGGCCGCCGAGCAGCGGTCCGGCAAAATAGCCGATGCGTCCTATGCCCCCGAACACGGCAATGGCCCGTCCCCGCAGTGCTGGCCGAATGGCCCCGGCCAGGTACGTATGGCGCGAAATATTCCACAGGGCCGTACCGATCCCCGACACTAGGCGGCAGACACTCACTTGCCACAGATCAGTGGCCACCAGCAGGCCGAAAATCCCCGTTAGGACGCAGCCTACCCCCAACAGCATGGCGCGCTTTTCGCCCATCCGTCGCACCACCACTCCCGCGGGCACATCGCCCAGCAGAGTGCCGATCCCGTCTGCGGCTAGGACCACGCCCACTAAGCTGTACGATACCTCGAAAGAGCGGGCGAACAAAGGCAGGACGGGCAATAGAAGACCCCGGCAGACCGACAGGATCAGGGCCGGCGCGTACACTGACAAAAATAAGTTTACTACTACCTCCTGTTTCCGTTTCGACACTTTGACAATCCTCTTACTAAATGGCCTTTAGACCGCAAAGCCCAGGACTTGAATTTCGGGATATGAAGCTGGTAGGATCTTGGCCGCCGTCAACCTAGCCTATACCTCGCAAGATTGCTCCTAGGGTGGACATCGACGCCGAAAAACGCTGGCGCAACGAAGACAGCCAGCATTGTCCTTAGTACTACAATCCCAGCCAGACTCAGCCAGAATACCGGCAAGAAGCCCAACGTCTGTAGGGAGGGGAGTAGTCGCGACAAGCTGACCATAGTTTAGTTCCTGCTGAATTGACGCTAGCAGAGACGGCGGCTATATTGCGCGGAGTTCACAAGACACAGGAGACGACATGCCTACTTCAGCGATTGGCGCGCAACTGTTCACGGTGCGCGATTATACCAAAACACCGGATGACATTCGCCAGACTTTCGCCAAGGTGCGAGCACTCGGCTATGAGGCCGTGCAAGCCTCGGCCTTTGGGGCGATCTCGCCAGCCGAACTGGCCGTGATAAGCAAGGCCGAAGGGATACAGATCGCTGCCACGCACACTAGCTACCAGCGCATCTGCGATGAGCCTCAAGCCGTCGTCGAAGAGCACCAGATGTGGGGGTGCTGCCACGTGGCCATCGGCGGCTTGCCCCAGGAATACCGCAACCGCGAGGGCTTTGCCCGCTTTGCAGCAGAGGCTTCGGAGTCCGCGCGTCCGCTCATTGACGCGGGCCTGACCTTTAGCTACCACAACCACAGCTTTGAACTGGAGCGCTTTGAGGGGCGCACGGGGCTGGACATCCTCCGCGAGGAGAGCGACCCAGCCGTCTTTTCCTTTGAAATAGACACCTATTGGATCCAACACGGCGGCGGCAATCCGGTCTCGTGGCTGGACAGGTTCCGCGACCGCATGCACATCGTCCATCTCAAAGATCTGAGCATGGACGGCTCCAAGCAGTGCTTTGCCGAAGTAGGGGAGGGGAACTTGGAATGGGAGCCTATTCTCGCGGCCTGTAAAAGAGCACAGATTGAGTGGTACCTAATCGAGCAAGACACCTGCCCGGGAGACCCTTTTGACAGCTTGGGTCTGAGCCTGCGCAACCTGCGGGCCATGGGCTTGGACTAGGAGGAACATTATGCAGGAAATTTTTGTCCCGTGGGCCGCTTGGTACGGCAAGGCCCCGTTCAAAATGGAATTTCCCGATCACTGGGAAGTGGAGGTTCACCACATGCGCGGCGGGTCGGACATCGGCGAGGCTGGCATTCGCCAAGCGCTACAGGAGACCATTGGTGCTCCGCCCCTGCGCGAGTTCGCCCGCGGCCGGTCTTCGGCGGCCATCTTGGTTGACGACCTCTCGCGCCCGACGCCGGCTTTTCGGCTCTTGCCCTATGTCTTGGAGGAGCTGGCTGCGGCCGGGATTGGGGCCGATGCCGTAAAGATCATCTGCGCGTTGGCAGCCCACCGCCCGATGACTCGCGACGATTTAATCAAGAAGGTCGGGTTGGACATCGTCGATACCATGCAGGTGCTCAACCACAATGCCTACGAGAACTTGGAATTCTTAGGCTACTCCAGCCGCGGAGTGCCGATTTGGGTCAACCGCGATATGACCTCCTGCGAGGTGCGCATCGCCTTGGGGATGATCACGCCGCGCGGCGGGATGTTTGGCGGTGGGGCCAAATTGCTCATTCCCGGTGCTTGTGGGCAGCAGACGATCATGCTCAACCACCGCCACGTACACGAAAATTTTCGCCAACATCTGTCCGAGGTGGCGAAGATGGCTGGGGTTACGTATATCGTCAACCCGCTGCTCAACGAGAGCTTGGAGATTTCGGGGTTAGTCGCTGGAGACACGGACGCGGCCTTTGCGCGAGGCTGCGAGTTGGGTCGGGAACAATACGCCACCCAAGTGCCCGATGCTTTCGACATTGGCGTGTTCAATGCCTTCCCCAAAGATACAGAACTGTGCCAAGCCGGATTGGCCATGACGCCGTTGAGCGGCACCAAGAAAAATCCTTTCAACGAAAACTCGACCACTGTCATGTGCTCGGCTAGCCCAGAAGGGCTGGGTTGGCACTCGGTATTGGGGCCAGGTACCGCCTTGCGGGGAAAGGCCGGGCCGCCCGCCCGGCGCACCATTCTATTTTCGCCTGGGATCAACAAGTGGGATGCAGCCTCGCTCTTTGGCGAGGGGGTTATTTTTTGCAAAACTTGGCAGGCTGTACTGAGCGAATTGGAAAACTACCACGGGGCTGACGCAAAAGTGTCGGTCTTTCCGGCTGGCGCGCTGCAACGGGCCGCCGACGCCGGTTATTAAAGAGTAGGGGCAACCCTTGTGGTTGCCTTCGGTTTATACGAGGAATCCCAAATTCTAAAGGAGAAAGAATGCCACCGCTAGCGCGTTTTGGTCTAGAGGGCAAGATCATCATTGTCACCGGGGCTGGCCGAGGGATTGGCCGGACGATTGCTTTAGAATGCGCCCAGTCGGGAGCGCGCATCGCCGTTGGCAGCCGAACCACGGCCGAGTTGGAAACGCTGGCTGCGGAGATTGAGGGTGCGGGTGGGGTGTGTTTCCACCATCAGCTCGACGTGACGGACGTAAGCTCCATCGAGCGTTTTATGGATGCGGTCGTAGCGCACTTTGGGCGGATTGACGTGCTGGTCAACAACGCCGGCTACAACAAGGTCGGCAAAATCCTCGACTACGACGAAGAACTCTACGACTTGATCGTCGATGCCAACCTGAAGAATGTGTTTTTCTGTAGCCAGATTGCCGCGCGGCAGATGATCGCCCAAGGAGGGGGCGGCAATATCGTCAATATCTCATCCCAAGCAGGCGTGGTCGGCGCACCAGAGCGCGGCCCATACTCAGGTGCCAAGGGCGGCGTCAACAACCTGACGCGGACTATGGCTGCCGAGTGGGCTGAGTATCAGATACGGGTCAACGCGGTTGCTCCAACCGTGACCCGCTCGCCGCTGGCCGAAACCGCGATGCGGGAAAGCCAAGCCTTTGCCGATGCAGTGAAGACCAAAAATTTGCTGCGCGGTGCCTTGGCCGAGCCGGAGGAAATGTCGGCGCCGGTGATCTTTTTGGCCTCGGATGCCGCGTCGATGATCACCGGTCACACGCTGGTGGTGGATGGGGGATGGACCATCGTCTAGGTGATCCGCAGATGTAGGAACGAGACGATCCGCAGCTCGGATCGTTCAATCGTATAGGATTGAACGATGATGCAGAAATTAGTCGCCATTTTGGTTGGACTGGCGTTGTCGGCCCCTGCGGTCGCCGAGCCGTTGGTGGAGGGGCGGGTTCGCCTTGCTTCGGGCCAACTGGTGGTCGCGGCACAGGTGCTGCTGTTCGATCTGACCGATTTGCGGCGCGGGCCGGTAGCGCGGGCGACGACCGATG
>MKWU01006534.1_pt1 | contig 11797 bp, 6 predicted proteins | sample 809101 | NCBI WGS metagenome assembly MKWU01 (sample SAMN05860141, study PRJNA318959) | sponge metagenome | host: Aplysina aerophoba | place: Slovenia: Piran, Adriatic Sea, Gulf of Piran | collected 2013-05-07
GCGCACAACACCGCTGTCTGACATGAAACTCTCCCTTCGCGCGTGTGACAAAACGCCAAGGGATACCGCGACTGATCAGGAGCTCAACACCGTCCCAGAATGACCGGATACGCGCAACCCGCAGGCTCGCGGCATGGTCAAGGGTCACGATGAGGAGGCGCCGATGACACCAGAAGATCCCGAATCCCGCCGCATCGCTGAAGCGCTCGAACGCCGCGAGCGCCGGAGACCGGAGACCGAAGCGCCGCCGGTGGATCACGCCACTCTCGCGGCACTCCTGGAGAAGCACGAGGGCAAGGTGGCAAGGATCATCGGCCAGGCCGAAGAGGCCCTGGTGGAGAAGATCGACAAGCTTGTCGCTGCCCAGGGCGCCGACGCCGAGAGCCTGGGGCGGGAGATCTCAGGATCGGTGAAGGGCGATTTCGACAAGAAAATCGCCGGCCTGAAACGGGAAATCAGTGGATTGCGCACGGTGGTGGAAGAACTGCCGGCAGGCCTGGGACAACAATTCAAGGACCTCAAGAAATCCATCGACAAGCGCGAGGGCGGGGTCTTCGCCGGGATCGATGGCGTCGCTGAGAACGTCAAACCGGCAGCCGACGCTCTCAGGGAATTGCAGCAGACCGTTGCCGGGACGACCGCGGCCGCCAGCGACGTGGCGGCAATCAGGGAGGCAGTGGTCGACAGCCGACAAGCAGTCGACGAGGTGGTGACCATCAGGAAGACCGTCGCCAACAGTGACAAGGCCATCGCGGACGTGGTGGCGATGAGACCCGTTCTCCGCTCAGTAGCAGCGGGTCTTGAGACGTGGGGCACAAACACCCGGCGTCTGCGGAGGTTCGGATGGACTCTGCTCGTTGTACTGTCCCTCCTGTTCTGCGCGGGCGGCATCTTGTTGCAGAGGGAAACCGGCATCTGGCCGCCGACGGCCGGCTCGGACGAATACTGGCGCGACCTCATCTGGGAGCACTACCGCGCTCAGATCGTGGCCTGCATCAGAGCAGGCCTAACACACGAACCTGGTATGACCTGCACCATTAGGGATATTGATCCCTGAACCGGTAAAGACCTCATGAAGATAGGATCAAGGCTTGAACATCGTTCTCCAGCATTATCTTTGATGTTCAATCAAACTGGCCCATCATCCGCCACACAAGGCACCGAAACCAACTGCAGTCCAACGCACCCAAGTTGTGATGCTGTTCAGACCGTGCATGAGCACACCACTTCTAACACCAAACGAATGTAAGAAAAACATCGCTCAATTAGTGAGCCTAGGAAACAATGGCCTCCACGGGTGATCCTCATCTTTACTCTGTGAGTGTAGAATTGGCAGGCTGTTGTTGGGAACGGTTGTTGGAAAGACCACCAATAGTCCCTGTCCACCGAAACCAAATGGTCGCTGTCGGTAAATGTGAGTGCCCAAATCTCTGCAAAGTGCCTCGGCCTCGTCTCTGCGCTGCTCAGACTCCCACCCCAACGAATCCTTCGGAAAAGCGCGTTCACTAGCTGAAAGCACTTCCGCCACTCGGAATTCAATGTTTAACTCATCAATCATCGCAATAGCCTTATTCACCTTCACCGAAGCTTCTTGAGTGGCAACCAACACAGCAACTTTGAGCAATACATCCTTTAGCAAGACGCTATGATTTGAACAAAAACTCATGAGCAAATTACAGAGTGTATTTCCAGTCGCCGCAATGTCATCGATTAACACTATCGCGCTGATAGTTTGATCTTTGACTCTCAGTTCACTGAATTTCTTCTCCAACAATTCAGGGGCAACAACATAACTCGCACCGATCCCATTTTCTTCCGCGTAGAGCGAAGCATAGCTCGCTCCACTTTTACCAGGACCGTCTGCATAAGTCACTAGAATATCGTTTCGTATTTCCCGTCGTCCAGTCAAGGTTATCGTAGGCAGTGTTTTTCTAAATATAGAATGAACACTTGCTAATCTCTCTCGAACAACAACCTCGCTATACACCCTTACCCTACCAAGGAGTTCAAAGAGAATTCGCTGGTGACGCTTGCTTTCAACCTGCTCAAACCATGCCCTAACATCGTCGCTGCCTATTCTTACACCTCGATAAGTGGGCCAGTCATCGACAAGTTCAGCAATCTCAGATGACATTACCAATTCAGCATTCTCCATGGCTACTATGCCATTCGCTATCTCCTCACTCAAGCCATCCACCACGAGTTGTGAAACGCCCACGTCCACAAGCCACTTATCGAAGATTGGGAGTGTCAACAGATAGCAATCATCACTCTCATGCATGATTCCTCTTCTACAGAATTCATTTAGAGCAAGCAAAGTCTCCGACTCCAACAGAACATCCGACGCTCTATGGATCTGAATGTTTTCCACTGATGTTTTAACGCGTTTTCTTAGACAGCGTGCGAATGCAATTAAGACACGAAGTCTACGAAGAACTTCTGGCTCTCGTTCCTCTTCTGCTCGAGAAATTCCATCCTGCCAAAGATGCACGAATGAATTAGCACCCAAATTGGATACTTCGCGATCAACTAAGGTCTTTACTTCTCTTGCGGTAACATCAGAGTCACGTTCTCGCACCGCTCTTCGAAAAACGTCTGCGCAAACTAATTTAGCAAAATAGGGATTACCGTTTGTGACATTGTATATCTCCGAAACAGCTTCCTCGTGCCAGTTTAGCAAGCTCTTCGTGGGCTTCTGAACTAAGAGCCGAAAATCATCCCATTCGGTAGCTCGGTCGAATGAAGTAAGATTTATTCTTGAGAAATTGTTCAACCGCTGCCCTTGTCGATCCATGATGAAAGGCATGTTCTCTCCACCAACCAAAATAATGCCAATATTCCTTTCTCTTGACAATGCCCTCAGGTTGGCAAAAAACGTGGACGCTAGGTCCCCACTTAAGTAAAGCTCCGTTGGCATTTCATCGATTTCATCAATAATTATAAGAAAACGTCTATTTGGCGCATGTTTTAGTGCGCTTTTCGCAAGTGCCACTAAATCAGCTAGTGACCCGTCATAATTGGCCTCGCCTGATGGCGTTACCTCAGACACCTCGCCGCATATGAAGTCATGAATACTGGTGCCCAAACGCCGCAGACAGGAAGCGGGTTCTACATCTGCTATACTGCCCCACAAAACATAGTGTGTCTCTATCTGAAATTCCCGGGTATTTTCTACTGCAACTTTAGCAGACTCTATCGCCAATGACGTCTTGCCCACTCTTCTTTGTCCAGTGAGGTAAAATGGCTCTATTGGGGTTCGCAACATTTTACCAGCCAGTTGCTTAACTTTATCTTCACGTCCAACAAATGCATCCCCTTCAGCAACTTCCGTACTATAGGGAGATAAGTACTCTAGTGATCCCCAATCGACATCTGAGCTCTGAGAAAGGGCCTGTACATAATACTTGCAACTCTTACGTTGCGGGGAGTCAATTTCACCCCACTCTACATCTAGAATGAAATTAATGTCAGAACAGCTGGTTGTTATCTGACAATTGAGGTTCACTTCAAATTCTCCAACTGCAACATTTCCTAATAAAAGAGACAGTGAATCCAAACTAATGCTATCATCACTGTCTTCGCAAACTACCCTGACATCAATGGCTCGTCCGGGCCCTGTGTTCTTCATTGGCACGGAAATTCTAATTCTCCGATTTTCTTCGTGTAATGGATATCTTTTTCGTAAAGTATCACCATTGGGGCCCAGTTCTATCTTTGCCGAAAAGCGACCTTGCATCCTTGTCATGAATGTATTGAGTACATCGTTTAGGTTGTTCAAAAATGGTGAAAAACACTCCCGTCCCAAAAACGTAGGTAATTGATTAATGCTATCTGTTGCTTCCTTTATGCCCTCATGACATGCCTCGAGATCATCCAGTAGTGTGTCCTCCAATCGAACAACTCGGCTCAAATCGCCGTATATTCGCTCAATTCTACTGCGTATCTCATCTAATCCGAATGTCTTGAGATAATCTCTTAAGCCTTTGTGTCGAAGAACGCCTATAACAGCCTGGCGTTCTTGTACCACTCCTTGAAGATCTCCATATGGTCGGTAGAAGGGTTCAAGAATCCTAAGTGCAAGACCATGTGCCTTGGTTAGTGTTTCATATTTCAAGTAGGTTTGCTCTTTCGGTTGAATTCGTAAGAATGTTACGAAGTCGGGGAGTCCTTTTTCAACTATTTGTACTACTGAACGCTCAATTTGATTATGCTGGTTGGGCTGTAGTAATCCTTGAACAGATGCACAACGAACGATAACCGCTGCTACCATTGAATGTTTCGAAGTTGATTCAGCTAACAAGAATAGCCACTCGCCTACGCTAGATGCCTTTTTCTCGGACGTAACTTGTGATGAGAGCCATCGGCGTAACTCCTTTCGGGCATCGGTTACGTTTTGATTGGTGATATGCTGTTCAATGTTTGCGAGTGTATCGTCTATTGCAGTCATGGAGAATTCCGGTTGGGTTCCAATGTGTGGGATATCGATTGACCCAAGGACTGAGGTGTCAATGTACCGATACTTATTGGGGGAATGTGGGGTATTGTTTATGTTCTTATAGCGCTATTGGACCTCACACCCAAACGACTCATCAAAGGGCAACAAAATATTGCTGAGGGAGGCGAAGAAGTTGGATCGTCAAGGGCCGATTTTTGCTCAGTCCAAAAATCTCCCAAAAACACTCTTTGTCTCGCGAAGGATTAGTGTACTCAATCCAGGGATGGGATGTTGGATTAGTTGAATTGCAATCATCTATTAATCTGCTTCCAAACTATTCTCAAAACTATCTACAGAGATGTAAGGCTCGCTAAACAACATGTCAGCCCAACGAGAGATCAATTCACGGTCAAAATCCAAAGCCAAGGCAACGGCGTCGTCCCATCGCTCCCGCACTGAAACACGACCATCTCTGTAACTCGCGACGAATTCACCTTGGGTTTCTACCCAAACCGCTGCAAGAGTCTGAATAGCTTCAACGTGCTCAGGCATTGGTACAGGAATACCCTTCACACCCGCAGGTCTGTAGACAGGAAAAGCAAGTTTCTTGCCCCGATGTATCATTAGACAAATTCGTCCCATTGTGCTGTTGATCCATACGGACCACGCTCGTGCTGTCTGCAGGTCAATTCCACTTACAGGCATCCACGCTGTGCCGATTTGAGGTTCGTCTGTCGCAACAGCACAAACTCTTGCTCCATCACTTTGTTGCCCGGCAGTAATCAGAAGATGTCCTCGTCTTGTGGCGAGTCTCTCCAACGCGCCGAGTGCCCTGTGCGCACGCTCACTTTCCGACTCACCGGGTGATGCTCTCAGCCGTATATCCGCGTCAAGACGTCCCTTGATACTTGTTTGACCGTCCATGCCCTTTGATTTGAGAACCCCGGCGTCACCTTCACCTCTGAGCACATTTTCAAACCGACTCTGAAAGCCACCACCAGCGGCCATCATGTCGACACCCGCTACATCACGCATCGGAACTAGGTAAGGGGATCCAGCCACAACGCGGCTGACCTCATCGGCGAGCAACGGGTTGCGCCAGCCGCACGCGCTCCAGTCTCCGCCTTCCATCTGTGCCTGGCGAACTGTGACAGACCTTCCGTCAGGTACATCTTCTCCTGCTGCTATGGCCGCGCACAGTTCGATCACTTGCTGTTCATCCTGCGGCCATCGATCGAGACTGACAAAAGTGCATCCTTCCTTCTGCCGTTGTCTGTCCTTGGTGCCAATGACAAGGCTCTCGTTGATGCCTGTTGCCTGACTCAGGTGGGTGTTACCGGGTTCATGACACGTCACGACCCATCTCACGTGGAGATCTCGCGCAAGAATCTGTCGTTCGGCACGCCCACTTGGAGCCAGCAGGCCAGCAGTAGGGATCACCATACCGAGCACGCCGCGTTCCTGGTCGATCACCTTGAGACCCAGCGCGACATAGAGGGGTCTGGTGCTGTTTCTTTCACTAATCCCCTTCATGGTGGGGTCAGTGTTTTCCAGGAGATCCTGAATTGCATCGATACGTGCACGAATTCGTGCACGTTCTTCATCGTGAAACCGTTCACCCAACTTGGTTCTCGCAACGAACGGTGGGTTCATCAGGGCGATCCGGCTTCCTTCGATAGCCTCAACAAGGTCGTCGAGATCAACTTGTTCCTCGGCCTCCAACTCGATACGCCGACCCTGCCTCTTGGTATGATGCCTGTTCAACTCCGACATCACTGGCCGTTTCGGATCCTCCGTCTCATCATTTTGGACGATTCGTGAGTCCGTCAGCAATTCGAGCGATCCTGCTTTCGACTTTTGTGACTGGTGCGTTTCACTGTCGTTCCCGTCGCCATAAGGCATTTCATAAAGCCCCATTCGGCCATAGCGAACTCTCGCATCACCCAACGAAAGTTGGGCACCGGCCAACTGGAGAGAGATTTGATTGATGTCGAAGCCCGCGATCAACTGCTCGACACCCCTGCGGTGCAACCGTCGTATGTCGTTGTCTGTTGCACCAGACGCTCTGTAACGTCGTTTCAACCCGCTGAGATAGGCAACAAGAAGCGTTCCGCTGCCACAGGTCGGATCAAACATCGCCATGCGATCATAGGTCGCCCTGTCGGACCAGGCTCCTTCTTCCGTGGCGTGGAGAGCGAGTTCGGCAAGCATGGTCGCTGCCAAGGGACGCGTGAAGTAGGCACCGTCGCTGCTCTGATCCCCCATCACCTTGTTGAAGAGTTCGCCGGCATGATCCATCCCCATCTCGGCGTAGGTATCGGCAATGAGTTCGGCATCTTTGGCGATACGCCGAATGGCTGCACCAAGAGCGGCCGTCTTGCGCACATCGCGGGTAAGGAACAGCAGTAGATCTCGCGCGCGGCTGAAGATCGGCTGATAGTCCCTGTCAAGGATGGCGTTCCAGGCCTCCATGAGCGACTCAGCGGGTCGGTCTGAAGCCGCCACGTCCGCGACACTCGAAAGGCCTCCAATCGCTCCGGCACGCGCCAGCCGCACATGCATCAGTGTCGCGTTCATCACGAGAAGAGCAGTAACAGTACAAGCATCGGCCCGATTGTTTCCTTCCTTCAGGCGTTCCATGCGCAATTGCATCTTCAATGGGCCTTCCAGTTTGTCGCTGCGAAGCAATCCCGCTGCCGCCGATACAGTGTTCTGAAGGACGTTCATATCCCGCTTGGGTCCAGCAGAAATGCCCGATTGCTCAAGGACGTTGAGAACGATACGGCCTCCTCTTGCATTCGCATCGTCAAGGCCGGACAGCAGTCGCAGCCCAGGGTTTACCTTCGCCGGTGTGGTCGGTTTCCGACGTTGCTTGTTCGGATTGCGCAACCGGGTTCCTGTAGTGCGGCGTTTGCGTATTGCTTCGCGGAGCGTGTCTTCCGTCCGCTGGATAGCCGGCGCCGGAATATAGCCTCCACTGTCAGTCTTCCACTCGACATCAAGATTGACCGACCCAATCCTGCGGTGTTTCGGACGTCGGTCATCGATCACGTGGGCGCTGCGAGGAATCTCTTTCAAGCGATCGTCTCTGGAGGTTTCCCTCAAGTTCCCGCTGGTTTCCAGGGCCGCCACTGCAGATGCTACAGGGCCAGAGCCCGGCACAACCAGTGCGGGCTCAATATCGTCTGCCGAACCGTGGAAGATGTAGGTCTTCACGCCATGTCGCGTCTGGATTGTGACCAAATGGTCGGTCGCTTCCTTCGGCTCCTGCGGTAGGTAGATCTGCATCAGGTCGGCAAGCCGGTTCTCAATGCGGCCGTCATGAGCACGCAAGGCGTTCAGGATCTGCCCAAGTTCCTTCCAACCCTCGTCCCCCACTGTTGTGTTTTCCAGCCAGGTCTCCGCGTGCCGACCCTGAGGAATCTCGATGGGTACGATTATGTAGCCGAGTTTCTTGTCCTTGCTGCGACGCATCACACGGCCGACTGCCTGGACTACATCCACAGGACTCTTGCGTGGTTCAATGAACGCTACGGCGGTCAGTCCGGGACTGTCTGTGCCTTCTCCGAATATCCCCACGTTAGTGATTCCATAGGGCCTGTCGGGGTCAGCTTGAGCCAGCTGAGCCAGCGCTTCCTCGCGTGCGGCCGATCCGTGTCCTGCGTCGCGATGCACGACCTGGAATGGCTTCGGTGATTGCCCATATCCCTGCATTTGTTCAGCAATCCAGCTCCGAACGAGTAGGCTCTCCAATTCCTCGGCCATTTCGCTTGAATTCTGGATACGATTGCAAAACGCAATGCTGGAATGCAGCGATTCTACCGATCCGTCCTCGGAGGGCGGAATGCCGCCGGCAATTGCCAGACCGTAGGCGAGTTTGCGCAACGCCAAAGATGGTGTCGATGTTTCCGGCTTGCCCGCTTCACGGTGTTTTCTGTTGCGCTCATCAGCGATTCGGTTGGCAGGTTCAATCGCGGTTTCAGGGATTCCAAGAGCGATGATCCGGTAATCGCTCAGGTGCCCATCCTCTACCGCCTGCGAATAACTGAGCCGAAAACATTCGACACCGAAGGTCGCCTCGTCATCCATGGTGCGAACTTCCCATCGGCTTTCGTCAACCGGCTTATCGAGACTGTAAACCCGTGGTGTCGCCGTCATGTAGAGCCGTGTTCGAGCAGGAAAGGCATTGGAATCATGGCACATTGTGAATTGCCGGAGCCGTTCCTTGCGCGTTCTGCCAGTCACCTTGCGGATGCCTGCGGTTCGGTGGGCTTCGTCGCCGACCATCAGATCTGCTCGTGCCTCAGCGCCCACTAACCCATTGGCGGTCTGATGAGCCGATTGATAGGTGCTGACGATGACCCGCAGTCCCGTTTCTTTCTCTTTGCGTTGAAGCCAGTTGGTGACCTCATTGCCGTTGCGCGCAACCTGCCCGGTAACATTGAGCTCAGAGACATGGCTTCGATCCAGTGTCGGATCTACTTCGAGTGACGAGTCATCTTCATCATGTCTTCCGACACGACGCCCCGCAGTGACATCCGAACAAACCGCTAGGACATCAATCGGGAGATTGTACTCGTGTGCCGTTGACAGCCATTCGCGTCGCAACTGAACCACCAGACCGATGCTCGGCACCAGAACGACAACAAGGCCCTTTCCCCGGGTTATTTCAGCTGCGACACGAAACCCGACACGCGTCTTCCCGGTGCCGCAGGGCATGACGACATAGCCGCGTGCCTCGTCGCGTCTCCATCCCTCGTGCAGTTCACCGCGGATGTTCTCCAGCCGCTGAGTTATGAGCCTTACGGCCTCGTCCTGCATCGGGGTGCGTGGATCGTCAGCCTGTGTGCCTACACCGTCCTCAAAGGACTTCTGGCCTCGCAGCGCAGACAGAATGCTGATGTACCTGATCGTGCCGTCACCAAGAGGCCCCACCCTCTGCCGTACAGAGTCAGACAATTCACCGTCCGTCACGATCCAGCGCTCGGCCCAGATAGGGTTGAGACTTGCTGAGATGAAACCCTTCACATCGTCTGTTGTAACGTTGTAACGCTTCCCGTCGGGTCCGCGCCCCTTGGCCTTGCACTGGATGGCGACGAGGCTCCCATCCATGCGTTGTCCGACGGCATCGATGCCATCATCATTGGGGCGGCTGTCAGGCAAGCGCTTCTCCCGGTCCGGCCAGTCAGCCCACAGCCAGCAGTCCTGAAGGTCCCATTCACGAATCTGTTTCCCACAGGAAGCGGTGATCGACTCAAGCCACCTACCGTCCCCTGCCTCCGCATCGTGCTGATGAACGAGATCAAGGGCGTCTTGTATTTCCATGAGGTTCTTTCCGCTCACTTCGGCATTTGCGGTTCGGGGCACTCAGTTATTGCCTACAACCTGGAGACTGCACACTAGGTCACAGGAGAATCGGCGGCAAGGACACGACCGGTGAAATGAGGCGACCGCCTACTCACCGCCTTCGGACTCGCCGATACTACCAAGTACATTGCCGATCCTTTCGGCGGCAGCTTCCACACTCTTGTCCGCAATGTGACCGTAGCGCTCGGTCATGGGCACCTGCCGGTGGTCGAGCAGACACGCAATCGTAGGTAGCGGAACGCCGGCATGACGGCATGGGGCGCGAAAGTGCGCCTCAAGCCATGCAGGCGTACCTTCTTATACCAGACCAACAAAGTAATCACCGATGCGATCGTGTCTGTATTTCATATTTTGGCCCATTGCCGTCTGGTGATCTGGATGATTTCCTCGGAGTTGTGGCTGAAGGCGTCCCATACTTCGGTCACGGTTTTCCTGACATGTTCGGCGCTTTCGAACACCCGGTTGGCAAAGCGTCGGTGTTTCAGGACGGAGAAGAGCGTTTCGGTGGGGTTCAGTTCCGGACTGTACGGCGGCAATCGGAGCAGTGAGACGTTTGCCGGAATGTCCAGGTCCTTCGATCGGTGCCAGCCTGCCCCGTCGAGGACCATCAGGGCATGTTTGCCCTCGGGAAGCGCGCTGCTGACGTCCCGCAGATGACGGTTCATTTCGTCGGTGTTGGCCTTGTCGCAGACATGTCCGACCGCGTTGCCGGTCTCGGGACAGGCTGCCGAGAACAGATAGACGTAGCCATACCGGTAGTCCCGCGGTATGCGCGGGCGTGTGCCCTTTCGTGCCCACACCCGTGAGAGCATTCCTTTCTGACCAATGCGCGCCTCGTCCTGGAAGTACACCAGAACATCCTTGCCAGACACGCCCTCGGGAAGGGCCGCCATCGCCAACTGTTGGAAGTTCTGCCGGAAGTTCTCCTGATCCTCAGGCTTTGCCCGAGGGTGGATCGGCCGTGGAGACATATGCCGGAAGTCAAGACAGTGGATCATCCGGCGCACACCCTCCAGGGTGAAGTCCATGTCAAAGCGGCACTTGATCCAACGCCGGATGTCGCCAACCGTCCAGCAGCACGGCTCGCCGGCGTCAAGGTCCGGGCCGGCATCCATCCAGGCCACGAGTTGCGCCTTTTGACGTGCATCCAACTTCGGCGGGCGGCCCGGGCGTGCCGCATCACGCAAGCCGTCAACACCCGCTTCATTGTAGCGCACAACCCAGTCGCGCAGGGTCTGAACATCAACGCCGACACGACGCGATGTCTCGGCGCGAGACAAGGTGTCCTCAATCATCAACGCCAGCGCCCGCAGACGGCTCCGGCAGTCTCGATACTTGTACGACAACGCCAGCTTGCGTAGGCTCTCAGGGGTGTGGTCGGTGCGCGTCACAGCGATCTTCGCCGACATGGGCTCCTTCTCCTGTGTTCTCGACAACCACAGAATAGAGGATAACCCCACCGATCACACCCAACATATACGATACAAATGCGAATCATTCGCAAGAGTCATCACTTAGTTGGTTTGGTATTAAGTCCAGCCCATTACGAACGACCGTCCACAATGCGTTCAAAATGCTCAGGCGAGTACCAGGTCCTGTCCGGCAGGTTGTATTGAATGATGATGTAAACGAAATCCGGCTGAACAGTGGTTCACACCAGGCGGCTTACATCGACGACAAATACATCAATCATGGTGCGCCGATCCCCGGGCAAGCGATCGATCAGCATCTGACGGAGCTCGTCGGGTGTGCCGGGCCGGGGCTGCCCCTCGGGGTGTGGGCGCAGTCGCTTGGCGGGGTTGCCGGGAACATCGCCGAACCAGAGAACGATGTAGGCACCACGGCCTTCCGCTCGCCAATCGAGCGCGTACTTCGCGTCAAGTTGGTCGCTTGCGGCATCCCATACTTCGGGATGCCACTGTCCCTTGATCTCGACCGGCAAGCCGATATGGTTGTGGATAGCGGCTATGTCCGCACGCGTCTGGCCGGGCATGT
>MKWU01006535.1_pt1 | contig 11797 bp, 15 predicted proteins | sample 809101 | NCBI WGS metagenome assembly MKWU01 (sample SAMN05860141, study PRJNA318959) | sponge metagenome | host: Aplysina aerophoba | place: Slovenia: Piran, Adriatic Sea, Gulf of Piran | collected 2013-05-07
GAACCGGCAGCATCAGTGTTGCCGACAAATAATAGACGGCGATCGACAGTCGGTTAGCCGAAAGGCAAGTGTGCAGGACCAGCGGGTAAGCGAGTAAGGCCGCACTGGTCAGCTTCGCCACAGGACTTAACGTTGGCGATTGACCAGAATGTATTCGCTGAGCGATCGCATGGAGGCGAACACTTCCGCAACATCCGTATTTTCCGTCTTGATCTGCACCCCATACCGCCTCGAGATGGCCAGAGAAAGTTCCAGCGCGTCGATCGAATCAAGTCCCAGCCCATCCCGGAACAATGGTTGTTCCGGATCGATATCGTCCACAGCTATGCCGTCGAGATTGAGCGTCTCAAAGATCATGCTGCCAACTTCTTGTTCGAATTCCGATAGTGCCATGCTCAAGCCTACGCGATTGATGGGCTAATGGGGCGCGTATAGTACAATATACGCACGATTGCACACCTTAAACGTTTCTTGGACCTCGGGCAGAAAAATCTGAAATCACTTCTGATGCCGAAACACAGGAGCGCACTTGACGCCATCGCCGAGGCGCAACGAATAGCGTTCGCTCCGATCGTCTTCCAGGCCGTCCGGGCGTTACGGAATCTCGGAGTGCTTTCCGCCTTGGACTCTGCAGGCGAGTCCGGCAAGTCAATCGAAGCGATCGCTGAAGAGTTGGATCTTTCGCAATACGGTGTTCGAACGCTTGTCGAGAGCGGCGTAAGCGCAGGCGTCGTCGAGCTGGTCGACGAAAATTTGTTTGCCATAAGTAGGGTCGGACACTTTCTGCTGCACGACCGTATGACCCGCGTAAACATGGATTTCAACCACCTCGTCTGTTATCTCGGCATGTACAAGCTCGACGAAGCAATTGCCGAAGGGCGGCCTGCCGGCTTGCGGGCAATCGACGAAAAACACTCGACTTTGTACGAAGCGCTGCCTCACTTACCCGATGAAATCAAAGCCAGTTGGTACGCGTTCGATCACTTCTATTCCGATTCCGCGTATCCGGCCGCGCTCGAAATCATCCTGGAGCGACAACCGGCGACGCTTGTTGACATTGGCGCAAACCAGGGTCGGTTCTCGATCCTTGCGGCGCAGACCGACGATTCGCTAAAGCTGACGATGATCGATCTACCGGACCAACTGGCGGAAGCAGTGTCATTTGTAGACCAGGCTGGGTTTGGGAGCCGTGTCGACGCGATAGGAATGGACATCCTGCGGGCGGACGCTCGGTTGCCGCGCGCGCAGTGCGCGTACTGGCTCAGTCAAGTGCTGTGCTGTTTCAGTGAGGCCGAAATCGAATCACTGTTGAAGCGATTGGTTGACGCTATGGCCTTGGACTCGCGCCTTTTTGTCCTCGAGACATGCTGGGACCGCCAGCAGTTCGAGGCAGCAGCGTTTTCATTAATAAATACGTCGCCGTATTTCACGTGTATCGCGAACGGCAATTCAAAGATGTATACCGCGAACGATCTTCTTGGGTTTATTGAGTGTTCGGGCTTAAGGTGCGTTGGGACGACGGACGGCCTTGGCACCTATCACACGCTGTTTGAATGCACTAAGGTGCCGGAATCTGTCGCATAGCGGCATCCGCTAGCGATTTAAAGCACAGAGGGCCAAGAGCTGTGCCGTGATATCCATCTGGATATTGTTCATCCACGAATTGGCATTGCGGTGAATATTGGCCGTACCGTTGCGCCTAATTCTGTACTCAAGATTGTCGCTATCCTTGTAGTTAATATCGAACGACTGGTCGTCATATGCAATATCCACAATCAGGGTATGCTTGGCACGGACGATTATCTGTGCAACCAGATTGCCCTCCCCATCATTTTCGATGACCGACCAACCACGGCCAATTAATCCGGCCGTTATCCCCTGCAACACTTGCTCTTGGCTCAATTCGCAGCGCCAGAGCGATGGCTCCGGGTCATTGAGGTTTGCCGACCGCGCGGTCGCAGCACTCCCGATCGCAACAACTATAGTCAGCGCAGTCAAGCACGATTTCACGCTATGAAGTCTCATCATGTGTACCTACTCATTTCAGCGATAGAAACGCAACTAAAATTATCGACCAATTTTTCCGAGAATGCGAGCGTTGCTCGTGAGTTCGCCAAATGTCCTGCCCGCCCAGTACCAGTGAAGAAAGAACGCCTCTACTAGGGAGTGCGGAAAAACTTCGCCGAACCGGTATGTGGGCTCGGCGCCGCAGGCGACAAATGACATGCCCATGCCGGCAGAGAGCGACGCGACACGTTCGAGATGATAACGACTGGAGACGACTATCACTCGCCGATAGGGTGACATAAGCGATTTTATTTGCTTGAGATTCTCGACGGTATTTGATGACAGGTTTTCCCGATGTAGACGATCGGCATTGACTTCTCTTGACATCAGATAGCGATAGCCAGCGTCTGCTTCGGTCAAACCGTCGCTCGATCGTCCTCCTGCGATATGTACGTCCATCGTCTGGTGGTCGCGGCACAATTGCAGCACGCGATCGAGTCGCGCCCGATACGTGTCCGATAGGTGTCCGGCGATCAACTGATGACCAAGAACGATGGCTGCGTCGCAATCCTGGACTTCTGTCGGCGCCGCTGCGGCGGTTCGGTGCACTCGATACAAAAACCAAAGGAATCCGACACCAAGCGTTAAGGCTGCCACGAGAAGCGAAAGCACCAGTGCCAGAAGAGCGTCTCCGTCGAAGCTCGGTGGCGCACGGCGCCGGAGTTCCGGTCGAATGAATGATCGGTAAAGCCCGGGTAGGAAAAGGCCCCGTCGAATCAACCGGCTGCTAACCATAAGCGTTATGCTGGTGATGTCCGCGACCGGCCGAAAGTGGCTGGGGCGCAATCCATCAGAATATATTGCGGGTATTTTCACGGCGACACTCTTGACGCCGCGATTGGCAGCCTCGATCAAGATTTCGCTCTCGAATACAAAACCACGGCGAACTCCGGTGCCCAAGTTCAGTTCTTGCAAGAGTGCGGCGGGGTAGAGGCGGAATCCGGATTGTGAATCCTGTATCGCGTAGCCTGCAGCCCACGAAATCCAGAAATTCGCAACGCGGTTAGCACGCCAGCGCGCCATTGGAATATCGTCTCCCTGGTGAAGCCGCGACCCGATGACAATCGAGCCAGCGTGTTTGTCGGCTGCCCGAACCAGAATTGGGATATCTTCCGGACGGTGTTGACCGTCGCCGTCGAGTGTGATCACGGCTTGGGCGCCGGCATCAATCGCGGCCCGCATCCCGTTCCACAGCGCCGCGGCCTTACGTAGATTCGTCTCGTGACGAATCAGCCGAACGTTAAGGTCTGCGAGGCAGTCCGCGGTTCCGTCGGTCGAACCGTCATCAACGACGATGACGTTTTCGCACTGGCCGAGAGCGCGTCTCGCGACATCCCGGATCGTGGCGGACTCGTTGTAGGCTGGAATTACGACAGCCAATTCTTGCGGACCGGTGGGCATTGAGGAGTTTTGTCACTGGCTCTTTCTCGTCGAGTCTACCGGAGCGTCAGCGTCAATCAAATTTACGATGTGTGTAATGCTATGCGAGTATCCGTTGCAAAATCATGGGAGACATTAAATTGGGAGACTCGGCACCGGAAAATGCGGACGCGTTGATAATTGGTGCGGGACCATCGGGATCCATCGCTGCTGCGTTGCTATGCCAAAAAGGGCATAGCTGCATCGTTTTGGAACGTGAAATTTTCCCTCGCTTTTCTATCGGGGAAAGCTTGCTGCCGCAATGCATGGAGTTTCTTGAGGAAGCGGATATGCTCGGCTCCGTTCGCAAGATGCAGTTTCAGGCCAAGGAAGGAGCGCTATTTTCATGGGGCAGCCAGCTCTCCTCGTTCGATTTCAGCGACCAGTTCTTGTCGGACGTCTGGACCGGAACCTACGAGGTTGAGCGTGCGACGTTTGACAGTACGCTTGCAAGACGTGCCGAGGAACTGGGCGCCTCCATTCGGTTCGGCCACGAGATTATTGACGCGGCACCCAAGGCCGAGGCATGCGAAGTAGTAGCGTGCGACGGCAATGGTGTAGAGCATCGCTACCGGGCGAGGTTCGTGCTGGACGCGAGTGGCTTTGGACGGGTTCTTCCGCGCTTGTTGAAACTCGATAGCCCATCGGGTTTCCCTGCCAGGCGTTCGATATTTACGCATGTGCAGGATCGTATTGAGCACGTCGAATTTGATCGCAACAAGATTCTGATCACTATCCACCCCGAGAATACGGACATTTGGTACTGGCTGATTCCGTTTAGTAACGGTCGGAGTTCAATTGGCGTGGTAGCTGGTGAAGATTGCCTGGACGGATTCGAAAGCAGTCGAACGGACACGCTTAAGGGCTTGGTCAAGGCGGACCCGCGATTGAACGCAATCTTGAAAAATGCGGTTTTTGACAGTCCAGTACGTGAAGTCAACGGCTATTCCTCAAACGTCAAGCGACTATGGGGTGATGGATTTGCGTTACTGGGCAACGCTGGGGAATTTCTGGATCCAATTTTTTCGTCGGGCGTAACAATCGCCATGAAGTCAGCAAGCCTTGCGGCGACTGCGCTGGACCGGCAACTCCGAGGCGAAACAGTGGATTGGGACGATGAGTTTGCCCGTCCGTTGAAGCGCGGTGTCGACGTATTTCGGGCCTTTGTGGAATCGTGGTATGACGGTGTACTACATGACATTATTTTTGCCAAACAGAAGGATGCGAAAGTCAAGCGCATGATTTGTTCGATCTTGGCCGGTTATGTCTGGGATATGCGTAACCCTTATGCCTCACAGACGCGCAAGAGATTGAGCGTGCTGGCGGAGTTGTGCAGAAATCCTTCGCGCTAGAATTGGCCGAGGAGTGCGGCGGACCAGCGCCGATTCGAACGCGTAAGCCAATGAGATCAGTGCAGCCAGGGCCTACGTTTGAAAACTTGGCTTAAGCGTGCCACGCCGCGCCGTGGTACCCGTCTCTGCCGGATCGATGATGTTGGTGAACCTGTTGAGTTGAAGCGTTGTCTTCAGCGTGTCGTATCGAGCGTCGCTGTCCAGCACGCTCGTGATGAAGTGGCTGGCAAGGTTGTCGCCCTCGAACACTTCGTTGCGTTCAAGACCGATGTCCGCGTACGCCAGCAGGGGCGGCAGAATCCGATCCGTCAGATAGCCCAGAATCGTTTCGGTTTCCACGGTGGGACACCAGGGATTCCCGTCGCAGCTACCGTTCAGGTGCTGCAACGAGCCGCGAAACGTCCGATACAGGTCGTGGGACGCACCGCCGCTGTAGAGTTCCCGCACACGAATGCCGGTATCGTCGACCTGGTTGGCCAATCATACGTCGACGGCGCTGTGCCCGCCCTGCGAGTAACCCACGATCGACACATCGGCGGTAAGCGGGGCGGTTACCCCATCTGGATTTCAGCTTGATGCTGGTGTAAAGGCCCAAGGCATCAGCGCATCGATTTCCGAGGCCGGGTGGCCGGCGGCAATGGCTTCGAGCGTGGCCTTGAGATAGGCGTGGGGGTCGACCCCGTTCGTTTTAGCCGTTGCAACGAGACTGGCTATGAGGGCCCAAGCCGCTGCGCCTTCGTCATGGCCGGCGAACAGCGCAATCTTGCGATTCTGCGCCAGCGGCCGGATGGTATTTCCCACGATGTTATCCCGGAACCCGGATTATTCCGGAATCGATGTCTCGGGAGCCGACTGTCCCTGCGATGTCGGGTGCAAAATGCCTGAATAATCACAAGCTATTCAGGAACGCCAATAGACGGTCTTCGGGTTGGTACCTTTTCATTGGCGTCTCCGTTGGCGTTGTTTTGGCCATTGCCCGCGCCTTCAGTCCGCGATGCCGCGTCACCGCGACCTTCCGCTGCGCCGACGGGCGCACCCTGCACCTGCGAAAGGCCACCGCCGTCGAACCGCACCAAAAGCCCATTTACGACGCCCTCGCTATCCAACCCGACGCCGGCGGCTTCGTCAAAAAGGTGATCTGAACCGCAGCGAAACCACCGAAAACACCAAAATGTAGTGCCTTACGGCAAAAATCCTGCCCGTAAGACACTGATTGCACTCACATTACATTCTGGGTTGGTAAACTTGGGCTAACTCCTGAAGCCCAGCGTGTGTGATTTGTCTGCGGAGGCCGTAGGACGTTATTGATGTGCGCCAATCCGCCCTTCGCCGTGTGCTTCAAATGGAGGGCCCAAATTGGACACACACGATTCCCGTACTATGCATATGGTGGCCATTTCTCACATCTATGCGGTCGAGCCGCCTTATGGAGCGGCCATCCGCCTCATTCGCAGGAGAACGCCGAGTGCTCGACCGACGGGGCCGTCAGCGTGGGAGATCACGCACGCTGACGTAGGACGAAAAAAGTGTGAGTCCAATCTGGCCAAGTTGGGCTAGGTTAGATGCCATCGTCCGGATTCAGTGTTCTTTCGGCGAGTGCGGCAAGAGTTCTCTGTTGCCAAACCTCCCAATACTCCGCTCGTTTGGAGCGCACATCCGAAATATTTTCCGCTGCCCACGCGTTGGATGCAGGTGTATTCGCGACCAACTCAGTCACTTCCAGCCAACGCTGGAACTCGTCCGATTGGTACTGAAACTCGCCGGATGCTCCGTTGCGTACGGGTTGTAGGCTGAATCTCGCACTCATAACACCCATCCGCGGCGTCACCATGGCAAAATACGTCTTGCCACCCTCGAGATTTGCTTCCAGGAAATCTGCGGCTTCCGAAACCACCATAAAAACGTGTTCGCCGGGATCAACCATGTAAGCGATTTTCTTGCCATTCGACAGAATACCGATGAGTTCCGGTTCACTAGTCGAAACATCGAAAAGCGCTGCCTGGATCGCGCCACCCACAAACGATGACCGCACAAACACGATTTGTGCTAGGTCAGTTGCCGGTGTAACGAGCTCCTGCGATGCGCTGTTGATCATCAGGCTCGATGCACAACCTGAGGCCAGCATGAAGGTAGCCGTGACCAATATCAGTCTGGCTTTCACCATAAACCCTCTCAAGTCAAACTCGCAAGACAACGACCGTAACACACCTGCGCGGCGCGCGCGACTGTGGTCGCGCCGCTACCGGCACGACAACGAGGACGCCGACCACGCGGCGCATCTGGAGCTCCTCGAGGGGCTGTCGTGCGCTGTGATGGTGTAGTGGTATCCGTCGGCGCTGTACGACGACCTGCTCGGCGGCTAGCGCAACGTGTCGCTGCAGGTGATGAACCAGGCGGGGGTTGTGACCGAGAAGGATCGGATGTTGCGCACGCGTGCCAGGCGCTGCATGGCGATGAGACGGAGGTATGGCGCGACGCCGATAACCAAGGTGTCGGCAAGCGTCCGGAGAACCGAGCAGGTCGACTGGCATGTGACGATGAAGCCGAGCAAGCGGCGGTTGCTTGACAAGGGCGGATCGCAGGACGCAGCGGAGAAGCGCAAAGCGTCGGTGCGGGCGAAGGTGGGGCACGCTATTCTGTACGTGAAGCACCACTTCGGCTACGGCAAGGTGTGTTACCGCGGACTGGCGAAGAACACACAGCGCATCGCGATGGTGCTGGGTTTTGCCAACTTGCTCATCGCCGGCCGCTACGCCAACGTCTGAGATGGGATGGGTGCCTCTGGTCTCCGCCGGAGGCCACAGAAAACACTGCCGGGCGGCATTTCGCGGACCAAATTAGCGCAAAATCGCCGCATTTGATGCCCCCACCGCCGTCTTTAACCGTAGCGTCGCATGCCGTAGCTTGGTCAGACCTTCCTTAGCGGCTTTTACCCAGGGGCGGTTGACAATCTGCGACCTTTGAACTTGCGGATGTTGGTACACATGGCCGTTGCGTTCAGCGCGCCCATCGATCCTTACGGAACCCTGTATGTGGACTGGTTCGTGGGAGAATCGCTGGTAAGTCAACCAATCCCTATGCTCTTCGCTGGAAGTGGTTCAAGCTGACCCAAAGCACGGTAAAATGGGTGACTCAACCGGCGAATGTCGCTCGTGGCCAGGAACAACTCCTCTTGCCGTCCTTCAGGACGCTTTCCCAGGGCCGTTGATGTCCTCGTCAGGAACCGCTTGCCTAGGAGCGCATTATATCAACCCCGCAGTTCGCCAGGCGGACTTTTGCCACGGGTAGGTGCGGGTGGCGGCGTTCGAACGGTCTTTTCCAGAGCACTGTCTACTCGTGTTTGCCTTTGCTCACGTCCGGCCCATTCTTAATGAGGCCGCCATCACGGCTGCCACGAACCACGCTCTTGCCCGCGACGACTCGGCTAAACCACGCCGTCGAGAGGGCTTCAGCGGCCGGCGAACATTGGGCTGTGTCCGGGATCGCGAGGGCAAGTGGCGGTACGGCATTCTCGACCCTGACGGACACCCAGCAACAGCCCGACCACCGCGAAGCGGAGCCGTGCCCATCGCTCCTGAGTGTTGCCACCGTCACCGTTGTCCATGTGCTCTCTCCCTGTCCGATGTCCTGGTGGAGAGCATCGTGCATGCCCTACATGAGCATGTCAGAAACACTTTCTGTGAAAAGAACCGAACCGCTGCCGAGCGCACGGCTCAGTCCAGGGCTTGAGCCTGATAAGGCTTCGCAACAGCCGCGGACGCAGCCCCCGGCCCCGAACGCGTTTGAGCAGACGGCACGGCCAACCAACTGGATCTTTCGGGATTGACCGTGTCGAGACGAGAGGCACAGAAACCAGGTGGAGGCGGCAAATTGACGTCCGGCGAGTCGACGTCGGGAAGCGAATTTCGGTGCACGCCATCATGGAACTTGCCGTCCACCATGAAAAAATCCGCCGCTCTGGATCTTGTTAGGCTGGTGGGGGGCTCTGTGGTACACCGTTTTCGGATGGTGTTTTGAGGAGCTTCTGCGCCGAGGTGGGGGGTCTACGCTGGGATTCGGCCGATGGGTTTGGAAACATGAATGTGACTGGCGGAAGCCACCTTGGAGTCGTTGCGAATCGGTCCATCAAAGTGCTCGGACACAAACTCAATGGCGGACGATGTCGCCGAGTTGCTATGCGTATTCTGCGGTGTCCTGCACCGTTTTCGGTTTCAGATCCAGCGACCGTATGCACGCCAAGCGTGGGGACGGGAAGGCGGTGAAACAATGTGGTAATTCATTGCATCGGCAATCAAGCACCCAACGTTCTCCGCTGTCTCGACAAGATGCGCATCTGCAAGATGAGCATACCCCGCTGTGGTCTCGTGGCGTCGGTGGCCGAGCAGCTTGCTCACCAGCGGCAGGTTTTCTCCCGACATAACGGCGTGACTTGCCGCGGTGTGGCGCAGGTCGTGGAGGCGCAGCCTGCCGAGCTTCGCGGACGCGCGAACGGTGTGCCAGCACTTGACGATGTTGTAGGGAGAACGACGTCCGGCGTTCTTCGGGAACAGGAATGCATCCTTGCGTCGGGGACCCGGCAACGCGTCCACGATGACCCGCGCGGACGCGCCGAGCGGCACCGAGCGCGGGCCGGTCTTGGAGTCGGGCAGGACGATGGCGTTCTTACGGATGTCGCGCCAGCGCAGATTGAGCACTTCGCCGCGTCGGCAGCCGGTGAGCGCCAGCAGCCGGATCGCGGCGACGGCCTCCGGCCAGCGAGTCTCGTGAGTGTCGAGCGCCTTGCCGAGCCGCGCCAGCTCGTCGCGGTCCAAGAACCGGGCGATGTTGCGCCTCGGGTTTTTCCTGATGCCGAGACAGGGGTTGGTTCCACGCTCGCGAAAACCCCATTCCTCGGCCCGGTTCATCATCGAGCGCAGGATCTCGAACGCGCGGTTGGCCGCGCCGGGCTTGTCCCGGCTCGCGGCATCGAACCATTCGGCCACGTCCTCCGGGCCGACCCGGTCCAAAGGCATGCGGCCGAAGGCCGGCAGGATGCGGGCCTTGAGATAGATGCGCACGGTCTTGCGTCCCGATGGCTTCCAGTACGGATCGCACCGGCGCAGGTATTCGTCGGCCAGCGCCTTCACCGTCGGGGTCCGTTTTTCCCGAAGGATGTCGTCGGCGGGGTTGTCGCCCGCGCGGATGCGTTGGAGCAGGTCGCGGGCGCGGCGGCGCGCCTGATCCAGGCTCATCTCCCCGTACCGGGCGATGACCATGCGACGGCTCCTGCCCTCGATACGGGCCTGCACGATCCAGACCTTGCGCCCGGACGGGTGGATGCGCAACCCGAACCCGGGCATTGCCTTGTCGAACAGGATGGTGTCTTTCTCGCTGGCCTTTGTTTCTCGGGCCAGCCGCGCGGTGAGTTCAACGCTGGGCATGGCGGGTCCTCCGTGTGCGGTTGCGGGTCTTTCCGGCAAGGGCGGCGCTGAGGCGCGCCGACACGCGGTCTGCGGCTTCGGAAACGGATTGGTCGGACAAGTGGACGTAGCGCTCGGTCGTCTCGACCAGCGCGTGACCGAGAAGCTTGGCGATGGTCACCATGTCCACCCCGTTCATGGCCGCGACCGACGCCCAGGTGTGGCGCAGGTCGTGAAGCCGCACGCCCGCCAATCCCGCCTCCTCGCGGATGCGGTCCCAGTGAAACGTGATGTTGTCGACGGGCCGCGTCGGCGGGCGGCCGGGGAAGAGAAACGAGCAGTCCTCACTGTAGCGCGGGATGGCGTCGATGACGGCGCGCGCTGCGCTCGACAACCAGACCGTGCGCGGTCCGGACTTGGAATCGGGGAGGAAAATCCGCTTGCCTTTGATCCACTCCCATTCGAGCGACCGGATTTCGCGCACACGGCAGCCGGTCAGCATCAGCAGGCGCACGATGGCGACGACGTTGGGACACCAAAACTCGTCGCGGGTGAGCACAGCGTTGAGTCGGGCCATTTCCTTCTCCGACAGGTAGCGCTCAATCGGCTTCATCTTGTAGCGCCGAGTGTTCCTGCAGGGGTTGGTGTTGTGGCGGCGGTAGCCCCAGAGTTCCGCCATGCGCATCATGACGGACAGCACGGGCATGGCGCGGTTGGCGATGCCGGGCCGTTCGCGCATGGAGGCGAACCAGTCTTTCACTTGCTCGGCAGTGATCGCGTCCACGGTCAGGTGGCCGAATGTGGGCAGGATGTCCTTGCGCACCATGCGGGCATTGGTCTCACGGGTGCTGGGTTTCCAGTGCCTAGCGTGGCGCTTGAGGAACTCCTCGGCGAACGCGGCCATCGGGTGGCCCGGCGTGCGCGGGTCGTTGTCCTGCCTGGCGGGTTCGAAGTAGCTGGCAATCAATCGGCGGGCTTCGCGGCGCGCTTCGGGGATCGCCATCGTTTTGGCGTCGCCGAGGGTCGCGTAGCGTCGGTGTCCGCGCACCATGCGGGCGAGATAAAAGGTGCGCGCTCCGCTCGGGTATAGCCTCACGGACAAGCCCCGAATCACGTCGTCGTGGATGTCATGGCGTTTCTCGGGTGCTTTGGCGGCGCGGACGCGCCGAGCGAAGGTGGATTTCGGATTGTCGGACATGTTGGCGGCTCCTTGGCAGGGCCGCGCGGCTGGGGCGTAGTACAGGAAGCAGCCGCGGCGGCGTTTCTACTTGGAAGCCGTGCGAGGGCGGGGAAGCGCTCGGGCCGTAAGTCGTTGACATTACGGAGATTTCCGTCCAGTCATGCGACCACGGACGCCGGTGGGAAGGGCATCGAAGATGCGTGGGGTGTGAGAGCCGAGCCAGCGTAGGCTGTGAGATGGACGTGACCGGGGTACCGAACGACAGGGGATGAGGTCCCGGGACAGGAACCGAAGGGGAGCCGCCGCGGCGATTGAGGGTTCAGGGGAAGGGGTTTTCCCAAGACCGGGAGTGGGCGTTTTCCCAAGAGCCCGCGGCAGCT
>MKWU01006538.1_pt1 | contig 11792 bp, 9 predicted proteins | sample 809101 | NCBI WGS metagenome assembly MKWU01 (sample SAMN05860141, study PRJNA318959) | sponge metagenome | host: Aplysina aerophoba | place: Slovenia: Piran, Adriatic Sea, Gulf of Piran | collected 2013-05-07
CCGCCGGACGGGAGGACCCGACGAAGACGGCGATCGTCGCCGACACGCTGCGCGGCGTCGTCCGCCAGCACGCCCGGCAGCCGGCGGCGTCGCCGCGCCAGGCGCGCGCCCTCACCTACGACCAGGCGCGCGAGCTGATGCTCGCCGGCTTCGCCCCGCGCCGCTCCCGCCGGGCGGGTGGTTCGTCAGAAGCGGTGCTTCAGGGTGAGGGTCAGCGCCTGGTAGCCGAGGCCGCCGAACGCGAGTCCGGCGTCGAACGGGGTCACGCCGTCCGCCCTGACCGGCACATGGCTGCGGATCTGCGTCCACACCGCGTCGTCGACGAGATCGTCGAAGCGGACCCAGCGCACCTTCGCGCCCAGCGACGTGCGCTCGGTCAGCGCGTAGTCGAAGCCGGCCAGCACCTGGAAGCCGAAGACAGTTCCGGCGGCCTTCGTGTCGAGGATGCTGGCGGTGCCCGCGGCGGCGCGCTTCGCGGCGTCCGGCCAGTCGGGCTCGAATTCCAGCTGCAGGTACTCCGCGTCCGGCTTGCGGGTGAGCTGGGTGTAGTAGCTCAGCCCGGTCACGGCCCAGCCGCCGCCGGCGCCGACGTACGGCGTCCAGGGCGAATCGTTTAGGAAGTCGTAGTACGCGTTGGCGAAGACCTGCTGCGCCGTGTCGATCCCGTCCGGCGTCGACTCGTCGGTCAGCGGCGTCAACCACCCGACACGCCGTCATCCGCCGGCGCAATGGGCCCAGGCCTTACCCCGCGTCCCCCCGATCCGAGCGCCGCCAGCACGACAGTCGCCGGCTCCTCCAGGTTGCCGCCCTTGTCGGGCGGCGGAGGTCCTTCGCATCGCCGGAGAATGATCAGCGCCACGGCGTCGGCGACGAACCGATAGACTCCGGCGGTGCGACCCACTTGTTGCGCCCCCGCCAGCGCGGGGCTTCGCAACCAGCCTGACCTTCTCACCCTCACCCACGGAGACCTGATGAACACGCATCCTCCCGAGCGGAAGGCGTCGGCGGTCGGCACCCTGCTCCTGGCCCTGTCCCTGGTTGTTCCCGGCGCCGTCCAGCTCGCCGAGGCTCAGGACGCTCGTTTCCTCCTCCTCGCCACCAGCCGCACCGGGACGATGGAGGAGGAGTTGAACGAGGCCGGCGCCGCCGGGTACCGCTTCGCCGCGACGCAGGGCGGGGAGACGGCTTTCGGCGGCCGCGAAGCGGTCGTCGTCATGGAGCGCGACCCGGACGGCGGGACCTACCGGTACATTCTGCTGGCGACCAGTCGCACCGGGACGATGGAGGAGGAGTTGAACGAGGTCCCGGACGACTTCCGGCTCGTTGGCTTCACCGTTTTCAGTTCGCGCTTCGGCGGGAACGAGGCGGCCGCGATCCTCGAGGCGGCCGATCCCGTGGACTAGGGCAGCATCGACTCGAAACCGTTCGGCGGCTTTCGCGAAGCTTGTCGACGACGTCGTCGACAAGGGCGTCGGGCGGCGAGGGTGAGGGACCGGCCGAGCACGAGACTGGCCATCGGGGAATGGATCCGCCGTGGCGCGATTCCACGCGACGGGGGGAAGCGGAGACGATCCGTGACGGTGTTGGAGTTCCCGCGGCGCTTCGAGTGCCGGACGCGCGTTGCGGGCGGCGGCGCGTGCGGCTACGTGGTCCTTGAGACCCTCGATGGACGGAAGGATCCTGCTCGAGGCCCGCGGCAGCAGGAACACGCCCGACAAGCTCGCGGCCTTGCACATGCACCCGATCGGACGCCGTTCCCGCCGCGTCACGGGGGACCGAAGCACGAGGTTCGCGCGCCGGGCTCGGGCAGAAGGCGGCGGCGGAGCTCGGCCTGGACCTCGGCCCGCGACAAGACCTCCTCGCGGGACACCATCTCGCGGGTGAGGACCCAGGTGGCGCCCGCCCAGGCCAAGGTCGCCCCGGCGGCGAGCCACGTTCGGTCGAGCATCAGGCCGCAGAATGACACGTGTCGAGGCCGAAGGCATCGCCGCGCTGTGGGAGGACCTCCTGCAGCGGACGCCGCTCCCTCGCGGGTCGGGGGCGTCACCGGGGCGGAGTACGGGCGCCGCAGCGGTCCCGGTGGTGGTTCCTTCGGTCCGCCCCGCGACGGGTCCGACCGAAGGCTCGCGATCTTTGGGATGGTGGAGGCGGCGGGAGTCGAACCCGCGTCCGAGAGTACGGCGCAGCAGGACTCTACATGCGTAGCCGTTCTTGAAGTCTCGCTTCCGGGCGTCGAAGAACGGCGGAAACCGCCTGGAAGCCAGCGCCGATTCGTCTCGTCATCGCGTGTCGGTGCGGCGCGCGGTGACCAGCCCACTGAATGACGCCCAGCCCCGCCCCATGGGCGAGAACGAGGTGGACGCACCGCCTAATTAGGCAGCGAGAGCAAGCTGCGTGTCCGCAGTTACTGGGTTTTCCATCGGATTATCGAGTCGATGGTGCTCGGCATGCCTCCCGCGACCCCATCACCCCCGTCGAAGCCGTATCGCCCCCGACTGAGCGTGCCGCAGAACTTCTATAATAGCAGCACCCATGGCAACGGACCAGGAACGGCAACCGGCAGTCGACGCTCTGCTGATTCGCCTCCGCGAGGAGACGGAATCCGCGGTGCGCGGTTTCGTGAACGATGTCGTCGTGCGGGCCGACGCCGATCGGCAGCGGGCGCTGGATGAGGCGCGGCAGGCGGCCGATGCTGCCGTGCAGGCCGCGGTGGACGCGGCGCGGAAGGACGTTCGGGTCGAGCTCGAGGGCGTCCTCGCAGGGCGGCTGAAGGCGGTCGAGGCCGAGCACGCCGCGCGCGTCGCGGCGCTCGAGGCCCAGATCGCGGAGGCGCGGGAGCAGGCGCAAGCGGAACGGGTTGCAGCGTTGACCGAGGTCCGCGAGCGGGCCGAGGCGGAGCAGGCCGCGGCCGTGGCCGAAGCGCTGGCGAAGGCGGACGCGGAGCGGAGGAAGGCGGTGGCCGTGGCCCGCGAACAGGCGGCGGCGGAGCACGCGGCGGCGCTGGCCGAGGCCCGGGGGCAGGCGGGGGCCGAACGCGCGAGGGGGCTCGAGGAAGCCCGGGGGGCGGGGGGCGCGCCGGGGGGCGCGGGGGGACGCCCAGCGGGCAGCGGTCGCGGCGCGCGTCCGGCAGGAGGCGGCGGCCGAGCAGGTGGCGGTCCTGTCGCGCGCGCGCAAGGAGGCAGCGGCCGAGCAGGCGGAGGCCCTGGCGCGCGTTCGCCGGGAGGCGGCAGTCGCACAGGCGGAGGCCGTGGAGCGAGCCCAGGAAGCCGCTGCGCAGACCGCACTCGCGGCAGACGCCGCCGGCGCCCCTGTCGGCACTGGCGGCGCGGGGGCGCCGGCGGCCGCTTCGGCGGCGGACGAAGAAGTGCGGCTGGCCCTCGACTCCGGCTACCCGGCTGCCCAGCAGGGGAGTGTCGACGGCGACGCGGCCGGGGATGCCGCGCGCGTGTCGCAGGTGCTCGATGCGGTCCGGCGGCTCGACGAGCAGACCACGCTGACGTCGCTCCTGGAGACGCTGACCGAAGCGGCGGCGACCTGCGCGAGCCGCGCGGCGCTGTTCGTTCGCGTCGGTGGCGAGATGCGGGGCTGGCGCTTCACGGGGTTCGACGCCACGGCAGGGGAGGGCGGCACGCAAGGGTTGAACGGCGCCGGCTCCGGCTTCCTGGGCCGCGCGATCGACGAAGGGCGGGCGCTGGTCCTGACGCCGCCCCCCGGCGAGGACGAGCTGGATTGGCCGCCGGCCTTTGCGGCCCTGCCGCCCGATCGCAGTGCGATCGCGGTGCCGGTGTCGATCGGGGGCCAGCCGATGGTCGCGCTGTATGCCGACGACGCCGAGCGCGAGGGCCCGTCGACGCCCGCGGCCTGGTCCGACGCCATCGAGCTGCTCGCACGGCATACGGGTTGCTGCATCGAGGCGCTCACGGCCAACCATGCCGCCGGTCTGGCCTCCGGCCGGACGGCGGTGCCGTCCGCGCCATAGGCCACGCGGTTGGCGCGACCCGTGCGGTCGCGTTGGGCGTGCGCTGGCGCAGACGATCCCTGCGTCGCAAGACCCTGGAAGACCCGCGGCGGTGGTCGGCGGGCCGCGACGGACGTCGGCCGCAGGTCAGTTCCGCGCGGGAATCCGCAGCCGCTGGCCGATCCGAATCACCGTGCGTCCGCCCAGATTGTTCGCGCTCTGAATGGCGCGCACGCTGGTTCCGTAGCGCCTCGCGATGGCGCCGAGCGTGTCGCCGCGGACCACGCGGTGGGTGACGTGGACCGGCTGCGGCTCCGCCTCCCGGACCCGCAGCACGGTGCCGGGCGTGAGCTCCGCGTCCCAGAAGAGCGCGTTGTCGCGGACGATGCGCCACGGCGTCGACTCGAGCTTGTCGGCGACCGCCTTCAGGTCGTCGCCCTCCTGCACCGTATAGTCCGTGTGCCGCCCCTCCCACGCGAGCGGCAAGCGCAGCACCTGGCCGGGCGGCAGGGTCTGCAGGTGCCACAGGTCGTTCAGCTCGCGCAGCTCGTCGCGGTCCACTTCGAGCAGGAACGCCAGGTGCAGATAGTTGTCGCCGCGCCGCGCCCGGTACTCCACGTGCTCCGGGCCTGCGGGCACCAGGAGATCGGGGCGCGGGTCCCGCGGATAGGCGACGAACTGCCCTTCGCGAAGCGCCCGCGTCGCCAGAAACGGGTTGTGCATCCGGAGCTCGAGGAGCGACGCGCCGGTGCGCTGCGAGAGGGCCCACCAGTCGTCGCCCGCGCGGATCGGCTCGAGCCGGATCAGGTCGGCGTGGTGCCGGAGAGACGGCTCGTGCATCTTGAGCAGGCTGCGGTACACGCCGACCGACAGCACGTACTGCAGCGTCTCGAGCGGCGGCCGGCCGCGCCGGGCGCGAGACGGACCGCCGTTGTATGCCGCGACGGCGTAGTCCTCGCGCCCGAACTGGCGGACCATCTGGCTGATGTACTTGATTCCCGCCTCGATGTTCGTTTCGACGCGCAGGCTGCGGAAGGTGGCCGGCATCACCTGGAAGTAGCCGCCGGCGCCCGCCACCGAGGTCAGGTGGGGATTGCCGCCGGATTCCTGGATGAGCACCGCCCGCGCGAGGTCGAAATCGACGTCGTAGCGCTCCGTGTAGCGCCGGAGGTCGTCCTCGATGGTCAGCGCCTTCCGGAACATGCCGAGGAACTGCGGTGCGAGCTCGTCGAGCGGCAGCAACGCGTCGCCGTCGGCCGTTTCCGGATCCGGGGGAGCGACCGTGTCCGGCGGCGCCGCCGGGCGCACGAGGGCAGACTGTCGCGGGCCGGCGGCCGCGAGCCCGAGGAGCAGAATCGAGACTCCCCACAGGCAAGCCCAGCGTATGCGTATCGGCATCACGTCCTCCGCGCGTCTCTGCGCCCGTCGTGTCCGAAGATGGCGCGCGTGCTTGTGCCGGCGGCCGGCATGCCGCGCCTGCTGGGAGAACTCGATCCTACCACGCCGTAAGGCGGCCGACGACGGGCCGCGGTGACGGCGTGGCGGGCGGCCGCCGCCCCACGCCGACGGGCCGCCGACCGCGGCTGCTATTCTGGGGGACGAATGTCAGCGGCCGCGTCGAAGCTCCTTCCTTATCTGCTCCGCTACCGCCGCCGGTTCGCCGCAGGCTCGGTGTTCCTCGTCTGCGCCACCGCGATCCAGGTGGTGACGCCGTGGGTGCTCGGTCTTGCCGTCGACGATCTCGCGACCGGCATCTCGGGCGGTGACGGTGAAGCCGGCGCCCGGCTCGGCCTCTACGCCGGTGCCATCCTCGCCTTGGCGTGCGCGGGCGGATGGTGCCGCTTCCTGATGCGCCGCATCATCATGGGAGCGTCCCGCGACGTCGAGTACGACCTGCGCAACGCGTTCTTCGCCCACCTGCAGCGCCTGCCGCAGGCGTGGTTCCAGGCCCACCGGACGGGGGACCTGATGTCGCGCGCCACGAACGATCTGTCGGCCGTGCGCATGATGGCCGGTCCGGCCGTCATGTACACCGCGACCACGTCGATCACGTTCGTCGCGGCCCTCGGGCTGATGCTCTCGATCTCGCCCAACCTGGCGCTACTGGCCCTGCTGCCGCTGCCGGTGGTCTCCATCGTGGTGAAGCGGTTCGGGGACGCCATCTATGACCGGTCGGAGCGGATCCAGGCGCAGCTTGCCCACCTGAGCGCAATCGTCCAGGAGGCGCTGGCCGGCGTCCGGGTCGTGCGGGCCTATCGCCGCGAGCGAGTGGAGATCGACCGCTTCCGCGACGCCAACCGGGAGTACGTGGCCCGCAACCGCCAGATGATCCGGGTGCAGGGAATCTTCCATCCGAGTCTCGCCCTGCTCCTGGGCCTCTCCGCGATCGTGGTCCTCTGGATCGGCAGCCGGCAGGTCATCGCCGGGCGGCTGACGGTGGGTGACCTGGTGGCCTTCAACGCCTACGTGGCGATGCTGAGCTGGCCGATGATCGCGTTCGGCTGGGTAACGAACATGCTTCAGCGCGGCATGGCGGCGTGGCGCCGGATGCTCGATGTGCTCGAGGTGGAGCCCGCCGCGGCGACCGCCGCCCCTGCCGGTGCGCTCGTTCGCGCCTCCGGTGCCGATCCGGATCCCGGTGGCCCGAAGGACTCCGTCCCCGGCGGCGGCGGCCCCGCGTTCACGGCCCCGGCAGCGCTTCGCGGGCGCGTCGAGTTTCGGAACCTGACCTTCGCGTACGACGGCCGCAACGTGCTGACCAACGTCAGTGCCTGCGTCGAGCCCGGCCAGGTGCTGGCGCTGGTCGGTGCGACCGGGTCGGGCAAGTCGACGCTCGTCGACCTGCTGCCGCGCCTCTTCGAGCCGCCGCGGGGGACCGTCTTCGTCGACGGCGTCGACGTCCGTGACCTGCCCCTGCCGGTCCTGCGCGGCGCCATCGGCTACGTGCCGCAGGAGCCCTTTCTCTTCTCGACCACGGTGGCGGAGAACGCCGCCTTCGGCGCGGTCGACCTGGGGGCGGTGCCGGCGGCGAACCGGGGGGCGCCATCCGGGGCGCTCCGGGCCGCGATCGAGCGCGCCGCCCTCGTTGCGCAGCTCGACGGCGACGTCCGAGCGTTTCCCGACGGTTTCGAGACGACGGTGGGGGAGCGTGGCATCACGCTGTCCGGAGGCCAGAAGCAGCGCGTCGCTCTGGCGCGGGCCCTGGTCGCCGACCCGCGGATCCTCATTCTCGACGACGCGCTCTCCGCCGTGGACACACATACCGAAGAGGCCATCCTGGCCCGGCTGCGGGCGGTGATGCGCCAGCGCACGTCGATCGTCGTGGCGCATCGCATTTCGACCGTGCGGGATGCCGATCTCATCCTCGTGCTCGACGACGGCCGGGTGGTCGAGCGCGGCACCCACGACGCGCTGGTGGCGCACGGGGGCGTGTACGCCGGGCTGTACCGGAAGCAGCTCCTGGCGCGGGCGCTCGAGGGCGACTGACCGGTCCGCACACCATGGCCACGGAGCACGACGAGATTCTCGGCAAGGCGTACGACGCGCGCCTGATGCGGCGGCTCCTCACCTACCTCCGGCCGCACTGGCGCGCGGTCGGGGTGTCGCTCGCCGCGATCGTCGCCTACTCGGCCCTGCAGCTCGCACCGCCCTATCTGACCAAGATCGTGATCGACGATCACATCGCCACCGGAACGCTCGACGGCCTCGACCGCATCGCCGCCGCCTTCCTGGCCGTGCTCGCCGGCTCGTTCGTGCTGGAGTACGTCCAGACGTACACGATGCAGATGATGGGCCAGCGGATCATGTACGACCTGCGCGCGGAGATCTACCGGCACCTCCACCGCCTCGACGTCCGCTTCTACGACCGCAATCCGGTCGGCCGGCTGATGACCCGCGTGACGACCGACGTCGATACCCTCAACGATCTCTTCGCGTCCGGCGTGATCGCCGTCGGGCGCGACGTGTTCACGCTGGGCGGCATCATGGTCGTGCTGCTCTGGATGGACTGGCGCCTGGCGCTGGTCGCCTTCTCCGTCCTGCCCGCCATCGCCCTCGTCACGCACTGGTTCCGCACGCACGCACGCGAATCGTACCGGCAGGTGCGGGGGCGCGTCGCCCGCATCAACGCATTCCTGCAGGAGAACATCACCGGCATGTCGACCGTGCAGGTCTTCCGGGCCGAGGGCCGCCAGTTCGCGCGCTTCGACGCAGTCAACGGCGAGCTCCGCGATGCCCACGCTGCGTCGATCTTCTACTACGCGACGTTCTATCCCGCCGTGGAGCTTCTCGGCGCGGTGGCAACCGCACTTCTCCTCTGGTACGGCGGTGGGCGGTCGCTCCAGGGGGCCGTCGAGCTCGGTGCGCTCGTGGCGTTCATTCAGTACGCGCAGCGTTTCTTTCGGCCGATCAGCGACCTGTCGGAGAAGTTCAACATCCTGCAGTCGGCCATGGCGTCGTCGGAGCGGATCTTCGACCTGCTCGACACGCCGGTGGAGATTGGGAGCGCGCCCGGGCCAGCGGTGCGCGCGCCCGCCGGTCGCGGACATCTTCGCTTCGAGAACGTCTGGTTCGCCTATCGGAACGACGACTACGTATTGCGCGACGTGTCGTTCGACGTCGCGCCCGGAGAGCGGGTGGGCGTGGTCGGCGCGACGGGCGCCGGCAAGACGACGCTCATCAACCTGCTGATGCGCTTCTACGACGTCAACCAGGGTCGCATCACGATGGACGGCGTGGACGTGCGGGAGATCCCGCTCGACGAGCTGCGCGGCCGCTTCGGCCTCGTGCAGCAGGACGTCTATCTCTTCTCGGGCAGCATTCGCGAGAACGTCCGCCTCGGCCACGACGGCATCACGGACGCCGACGTCCGGAGAGCGGTCGCGGCCGTCCGGGCAGACCGCTTCATCGCGCGGCTGCCGGGCGGGCTCGACGCTGCGGTCGGGGAGCGGGGAGCAACGCTCTCGACGGGGCAGAGGCAGTTGCTGTCGTTCGCCCGAGCGCTCGCCTTCGCGCCCGATACGCTGGTGCTCGACGAAGCGACGTCGAGCGTCGACACCGACACCGAACGGCTCATCCAGGACGCGTTGCGGGTCCTGATGGAGGGCCGCACCACCATTGCCATCGCCCACCGCCTGTCGACCGTTCAGGACATGGACAAGATCCTCGTCTTCCACCGGGGCGAGCTCCGCGAGGTCGGGAGCCACCAGCAGCTCCTGGCGCGCCGCGGGCTCTACCACACCCTCTACCTGCTGCAGTACAAGGATCAGGAGCGCGACGCACCGGCCGCGGGGCCGGTGGGCCCGGAACTGTCCGGTGTAGGCTGATGAAGCTCGCGGCACGCCCGGTTTGCCTGCCGGGAGCCAGCGTAGAAGGCTGACGGCATGGCGAAGATCGAAGGAATCCGGATCGCCAACTACCGGGTGCTCAAGGACCTGACGCTCGGCCGCCTGTGGAACACGCGGCACGCGAGGCCGTTGACGCCGCTGACCGCCGTGATCGGCAAGAACGGGGCCGGCAAGAGCTCGCTGTTCGACGCGTTCGGGTTTCTTGCGGACTGTCTCAAGCTAGGGGTCGAAGAGGCGTGCGACCAGCGCGGTCGAGGTGGCTTCCAGCGCATCCGCTCCCAGGGGAGTGAGGGACCGATCGAGTTTGAGATCTACTACCGCGAGGAATCCAAGGTTCGCCCCATTACCTACGAGCTGGCCATCGACCAGGACGATTCGGGCCGGCCTTATGTGTCGCGCGAACGTCTCCGCCAGCGTCGCAAGGGACAGAAGCACGGGCGGCCGTTCTCCTTCCTGATCATGAACGACGGCAAGGGCGTTGCCTGGACCGGAGAGGCGCAGGGCCCACAACTCGATGAGCGCCAGGAGGGACAGTCGGAGTTGGATTGGTTGGTCGATTTCCTGTCGAGGGACGTGTCCGATGAGGAGAGTGCGGAAACCGAGCGGGTCGAGCTGCAGGACCGGCGCAAGCTGGGCATCGCGACGCTGGGGGCCCTGAAGCAACATCCCAGGATCTCCGACTTCCGGCGGTTCGTCGAGGGATGGTACCTGAGCTACTTCACTCCAGACGCCGCTCGCAGTCTCCCGCTGGCCGGTCCGCAGAAGCACCTGAACGTCCACGGCGACAACCTCGGCAACGTCGTGCAGTTCCTGGAACGCGAGCATCCCGACAGGTTCGCAGGCATCCTGGAGCGCGTCAGCAAGAGGATTCCGGGCATTCATCGGATCGACACCGAACGCAGCCCCGATGGAAGGCTGCTGCTGCGTTTCAACGACCGGGGATTCGGCGATCCCTTCTACGCGCAGCAGATGTCCGACGGAACCTTGAAGGTCTTCGCCTATCTGATCATGCTGGAAGACCCGCAGCCACCCCCGTTCATCTGCATCGAGGAGCCCGAGAACGGCCTGTACCACAAGCTGCTCGAGATCCTGGCCGAGGAACTGCGGGAGCATGCAACCGGAAGGAAGAACGCCCCTCAGATCTTCGTCACCACGCACCAGCCGTACTTCGTGGACGCGTTGAAGCCCGAGGAAACCTGGATACTGGAGAAGCAGCCGGACGGCTTCCCCATTATCGCGCGGGCCAGCGACGACGAGATCGTCCGTGCCATGGTCGAGGAGGGGCTGCCGCTCGGCGGTCTCTGGTACAGCGATTACCTGGATCGGAAGTAGCTCGTGCACTTCGAGGTGTTGGCGGAAGACCGGTCCGGGAGCATCGCCCTGGAATGTGTGCTGGAGAAGATCCTGGGCGCGAACGGGACGGACCACACCTGGCGGATGCACCGCTACAAGGGAATCGGTCGAATCCCCCGAGATCTTGGGCGGACGCCGGACCCGGGGAAGCGACTGCTTCTCGATCAGCTACCGCGGCTGCTGCGCGGTTACGGCCGAAGCTTGTGGCGCAACGCTGCCTGCGTCATCGTCGTGGTGGACCTCGACAGCAGGGACTGCATGGCATTCAAGAGGGAGCTGCTCGACGCGCTCGAGGCCTGCAACCCGCAGCCCCGAACGCTGTTCCGAATCGCGATCGAGGAGAGTGAAGCCTGGCTGCTGGGTGACCGCCCGGCCCTTGTGGCCGCCTATCCTCGGGCCAGAAAGTCGGTTCTCGACCGCTACGTACAGGACAGCGTCTGCGGCACCTGGGAGGTGCTTGCGGACGCCGTGCACGCGGGCGGATCGGCGCGATTGAAGAAGGCGGGCTGGCCCGTCCCCGGCAAGGCGAAATGCGACTGGGCGGCTGCGATCGCGCCGCACATGGATGTGGACCGGAACCAGTCCGGGAGCTTCCAGGTGTTCCGGGACGGTATACGGCGTCTCGCTGCCGGCTGATCGACGCGACCTTGTTTTCCGAGACGGTATGCGGCGTCTCGCTGCCGGCCGATCGACGCGACCTTGGGCGCAGGTGCACTGCGTCGCTCCTGCACTCCGGCGAGGCCGCCCGTCACTTGCGGGGCGAGAAGTGCTCGTAGCCGCGGGGGAGGGGTTCGTCCTTGCCACCGCGGCGAAGGCGGGCGCCGGGCTCCTTCGTGACGACGCCGATGGGGGTGATCGACAGGCCGCGAATCTGTTGCCGTACGTGGCGGAGTCGACCGCGGAAGCGCGGCGGGCTGGTGAAGGCGAGTTCGTAGTCCTCGCCGCCGTCGAGGGCAGCAAGGACCGGATCGAGGCCCGTGGCATCGAACCAGGCGCGCGCCGCAGGGTCGATCGGCAGCGCCTCGGCGTCGAGCTCGACGCCGGCGCCGCTGCCGGCGGCGATGCGGTGCAGCGCGTCGCCGAGGCCGTCGCTCAGGTCGATGCAGGCGCGGGCTGCCCGGTTGCGGCCGAGCGCG
>MKWU01006539.1_pt1 | contig 11790 bp, 9 predicted proteins | sample 809101 | NCBI WGS metagenome assembly MKWU01 (sample SAMN05860141, study PRJNA318959) | sponge metagenome | host: Aplysina aerophoba | place: Slovenia: Piran, Adriatic Sea, Gulf of Piran | collected 2013-05-07
CGAGGCGATCTACGCCGAACGAGAACGCGACAAATCAGGTGTGCGAAAGTCGAACGTCCCGGAGCTGGGGGGGTGGCACAGCCACGTCAAGCTGCACAAGGACGTCTCGTTTGCGGGATTGGTCAAATACGTCGATGAGGTCGGGGCCATGATGTGCCGCGAGCTCGGCTATCACAGGTCCTATCGACTGAGAATCGGCACCATGTGGTCGATCATCAATCCGCCGGGTGGCTTGAACCAGGCCCATATCCACCCCGGCTGCATCTGGAGCGGCGTCTACTACGTCCAGGCACCCAGGAATTCGGGTCGGATCAAGTTCATTGATCCGCGCACCCAGAACCTGATGAGTCCCGCCGAATACATTCCCGACACCAAGCGCCCTCGAAACTGCTGGACGAAGGTCCTATACAAACCCGTGGCTGGAAGAATGCTGATATTCCCCAGTTGGCTGTACCACAGCGTGGATCCCAATCGATCCAAGGCTAAAGGGAAGGCCGCCGATCGGATCATCGTGAGCTTCAACCTGTCTCAGGTAAGGCGGAGATAGCCGCGCACGGACACTGCGGTAAGGCGATAACGCAGGCCTCGACCACGTCGCCTTGGCGCGCGCCGACGCGCTGAGCCAGACCGGCCAGGGAGATGTCGCCTTTCCACCCGGAAGGGTATGAGCCAGAATTCTGCATTCTGGCTCACAGAGGGTGTGGGAGGCGGAGATTGGGTTCAAGGTGAAAGGGAGTATGCGGGTTATGACGGCGGTGGATGATACGTAACGTAAAGGTGGACCAATCCAATGGGAGTTATGTAGGAAAGTGCCGGAGCCGTTTGCGCCGTCTAAACAGTCGACGGCATAAGACGACCAACCCAATGCCGGCTACTGCGCCAAGAGGAATCCCGATGATCGGCAGAATGAAGGTTCCAGCTACGGCACCGCCGAAAGCCGCGATTCCGACGCTGGAACCGAACCAAGCGCTCCATGCTCCAAGAAGGCTCGCGCCAACCGCTGCGCCCGCCGCTTTATCGCCACGGCCCTTCAGAGGGTTCTTCATGGCCGCCTAGCGCCTCTGTCCCGGTCGAAGGATATGACGGACGCGGACAGGCTTCGTGAGCGCGTCCACGGTTTCCTCAAAGCTGGCGTCAATCCGCATATCCTTTTCCAGCTCCGCCTTGCTCGGCTGGTAGGACGGATGCACGATTTCGACATCGCGCGGTTTCGGCTTTTCGGTCATGGCGTCCTTCCTCGTCTAGGCTGCCTTCGGCAGTTGCAGCTTGGTCCGCAGATACTCCATTCCCCTGTCGCCCTTCACGCGGTTGCAGTTCCCGCATAGCAGTTGAAGGTTGTCGATATGGTCGGTCCCGCCCTTGGCGCGCGCGATGATGTGATCGACCTCAAAATGCCGAAGCTCGAAATGCCCGTCGCAGCCCCGGCAATGCCCGCCTTGCTCGCCGTAGAGCAGCCGCTTGTTCCGCGCATCGTTGAAGCGGATGAGCTGCCCCATATCGGTGCGTTGCGGGATATCGGTGCGGACAGAGCCTCGAAAGAATAGTCCGCGCTCCTTGCGCATCCGGTCCCTGACCAGCTCTACGGCCTTCTGCGAAATGTCTATTCCCGCCCAATGCCGTTTTAACTCAAACGCTTCCGCAGCAACTAGAGTTGTCGCACATCCGCAAAATGGGTCAAGGATCATGTCTCCAGGATTAGTGCTAAGGCCGATGATTCGTTCTAATAGAGCAACGGGCTTCTGCGTTCGAAATCCGGTGCGTTCTCGCCCCGATGCAGGTGGAATGTCCTGCCAAACATCCTGGAGAGGAACCCCTGGCATTTCGTCAGAAAATAGCATCAAGCGAGGCATTCCAGTTGTTCTGTGGTAAAGTCTTCCTTCGTGCCAAAACTGGCGCAAATTTTCTTTGGAATATGCCCAATAACGCCCTCTATATGGTGGGATCGCCCGATATTCCCAATCGCTTTTTGGGTTCAAATATTCATCATCTATATCAGCAACCCAGGCACCTCCAAAGCGCGGTCGTTTTACCCGCCACTCGTACTCTGTATCACCGCCCGGCTTTGCTGCAGTTAGATCGGACTCCTTGAAATATCGGCCGTCATCTGTTCTGTTATCATATTCAGAATCAAGATATTCTTGAGTATATGCTGTAAAGATTGGATTCCATATATGATTGTCTGTTTTTCTGTAGAGCAACAGAATATCGTGGACTTTACCGGCGCGGCGCATTCCTTGCTTGTTGTCATTGTGTGATGCAGCGCGTCTCCAAATAATTTCATTTAGAAACTGTGAGGGTCCAAATATCGCGTCCATAACTAGCTTGAGATAATGGCTCATAGTTGGGTCGCAATGCAGCCAAATGGAGCCTGTGTTCTTCAATAATCTGTGCATTTCAAGGAGCCGAGTGGACATATAAACAAGATAGGCTTTGTCACTTGCTTTAATCGTCGCGAGAAGAACCCTATAAAGAGATGGGTATTTAGCTTCAATTAGGTTTATCCATTCAACATCAACATCAGTCAATGTCCAAATATCTTTGAACGCCGCGCCGGCCGCCTTGCTCCCGATGGGCGCGGCGTAGTTCGCTTTCGAGTTGAACGGAGGGTCGAGATAGATCAAATCGACGCTAGCCGAATTCATGCCGCGCATGATTTCGAGATTGTCGCCGGTCCATATGGTCTGATTCGACCAATTCGGCTCCCCAGTATTCGACGGCATGTCAGGCCGCCTGTGCCCCGGAAGGCAGGCCGTTGCCAGCAATCAGTTCCCGGTAGCGAAGGCGCTTACCCAGCGCGCCGGAGGCGAAGGTCGCCATGATGTCGATAGTGTCCGCGTCCCAGACATTGTGCCTCCCGGCAAACTCATCGACATACCGCTGCAAATGTTTCGGGCTGACCTTGTGGAAGGTCCCCTTGTGCGCCCGCTTGAGCATCGCCCAGAACGATTCGATGCCCTGCGTATGGGCCATGCCGCGCACATATTCGCCGACCGAGTGAATGACCGCTTCATGCTCGAAGTCGGCCGCCAGTCCGGCATAGGCTCCATGCTCATCCGTGTAGATCACGGCGTCCTCCCCAGCATGATCGCGAATGAAGGATTGCAGAGTCCGCGAGTCAGTGGAAGGGACAACTTTCGCCACGACGCGATTTGTCGCGCGATCCTTCACGCCGGCAACGGCGGTCTTGCCGACTGTGCCGCGCCCGGTCAGCTCTTTGCGCTTCGCCTTCGGCATGTTGGTCCGGCGGCCGCCCATATAGGTCTCATCGGCTTCAATCGGCCCAGCGAACACGCCTTCCCGGTTGGCCAAGGCAACCCGCAATCGATGGGCGAGGAACCATGCGCTGCGCTGGTTGATGTTCAAATCCCGGTGCAGCTTCATGCTCGAAACCGACTTCAGGCTGGTCGAAAGCAGATAGGTGGCGATCATCCAGACTTGGAAGCGGAGCTTCGAGCCTTCCATGACCGTGCCAGTCTTCGCGGAAAACCGTTTCGCGCATTTCTTCTCCCGGCAACGGTAGGGCATGGTCTTGTGCTTCGCGCCCGTCTGCACATTCATCGAGCCGCAATGCGGGCAGTGGATGCCTTCGGGCCAGCGGCGCGATACGAACCAAGCCTCTGCCGTCGCATCATCCGGGAACCGGCGGAACAGCTCTACCATGCTGATACCTTCACGGTGGGCTTTGCCGGTAGCTTTCTTCGACATGACCACAACCCCGTGTCTTGATACAAAAATATAGAAGAGTGCCGAGGAATGTCAATCCCAAGAGTCTCCTATGCGACAAAATTATCGATTTTTCTCACATGGGGGTTGACACGCCATGCTACGCTCCGGCCTTGACGGATGGAGGCAACGGCATGACAGAGGAAACGAGCCAACCGAACGCTTTGCACTTCGTGCTCTTCGAGGAAGAGGGCGCATGGATCGCAATGTGCTTAGAACGATACATCGGCACGCAGGGCCGGACGAAGGAAGACGCGCTGCGCGGCTTGCAGTGTGTGTATCGCGCGGAACTTGACCACTCTTTGGAGCGCACGGGCGAGCCGTTCGGCGATATTCCGGTCGCGCCGGAGAAATTCTGGCAGATGCATAAATCGGGCGAGCCGTCGGTCACGCGTGGGAAAATCCATGACGATTGTCTTGGTGCCGGGATGGGCGGCCAGGAGGACGAGCTGGAGGACGAGCTGGAACTCGCCGCCTGAACATGATTGCCCCCGTCACCCCACCGGAGCCAGTCTTTGACGCTTACTGCGACTGGCTTACCGGGATAGGCGGCCGGGTCGTTCCTGGTAGAAACCGACATGGCGGCTATAAAGTGCTGCACTCGCCCGGGAACGCTCTTTGCGTCGTCATCCCCGATTCCCTGCTGAACGGGCTATTTGTTTCGACGCTGATTGAGTATCTAGACACGCGTCTTGGGCTGCATTCACCGTGGAACCAAATGCCTGTCGCCGAGGAAGAAGCGGCCGAGGATTAGCCGCTTCGGCACTTTCCTACATAATTCCCAATCCAATGGGGGAGGATCAACGCCATCACCCGGCTGATCGGCGCGGTCTTCCTCGAGCAGAACGACGAATCGGCCGTCCAGAGAGCCAAATACACGACGATGGCATCCATCGCTCCCATGATCGACAATACAACCGTCAAGCTGGCCGCCGTGGCAGCCTGAGCGTCGCCGGATACTGCAAAGGACGCCGGGCTTTTGCACCACCAGCTGGGACACGATCCCCGACGCCAGCAGGAGTCGGTTCGCGGAATCAGTGGGAGGTCGCCATGTTCAACCGTTTCTATCTTGGTGTCGTCGGCCTTGCTGCAATGCTGGCCGCGGCTGGCTGCAATGCTGGGCCCGGCCCGGCCCTTTCGCCAGGCTTGGGAAGCGTTTCCGCGTCTGTCCCGATGCACAGGGTTTCCTTGGGGGCTGGAAACGAAACGAATTATCCCGCCCCGATGAATTTGACGGTGACGGAAAATCTCCTCGGTGGCACATGGATCGAGTGGGAGAAACCTCTAAGCGTTTCGGTTTTCACATACGGCTATGTTTATAGAAACACGGAAAACAATTTCGCGACGGCAACCTCACTTGGAAAGTCCTGGATAGGTTTCTTCACGGACCGTAACGCCATGGAAGGCGTTCAATATTGGTATTGGGTCCGATATGGCGACGGCACGGATTTCGGCCCCACAGCTTCGGCAGCGTGGCCCGAGCAAACGACTGGCGGGCCGCAACCTCCGGCAGACCCGCCCAGGGTCACGGGGTCACAGGAACGGGTCTATGAGATTGCGTCGGCGTCCCTGCGAGCGACGCAAGCACCAATCCTTGCGGCCGATGATCGGGTGCAGATCGGCGCGGTCCGGGAACCGGCCCTGGATGACCTTGATGGGCAGGGCGAGCATGACGGGATTGTGCTGTATAGCGGGCGCATCCAGGACGGCGTAACCGCTGAGACGCTTCGCCGTTATTTGACGGCCGATGCTCTCGATAGCGGCTATAACGCCGTGCTTCGCTTCGGGGAAGCGCCGACAGTCAGAATCCAGAAGGGCGCGACGCCGGCGCAAATCCGCGAAACCGCCCATGCCGTGCAGCTCATCAACTACTGGCTGCCCGCCGATTGGAAACTGGAGCTGGACCTTCGCCCGACAGAGCATGAATCCGGCTCGCCGGACGACGGCGTTATCGTCGTGGAATTCTCGGACCGCGAGACATGGGGCCAGCCTATAGGCGCTCAAACGGTAGGATTGGCGCATAAGTGGTTCAGCGAATCCACCGTGGAGATCTTTTCGACGAAAGTCTGGATCGATCCAGGTAGGACAGAGGGAAACGATCGCATTTCCACCTTGGTCCATGAGCTTATTCATGCGCTTGGGCGGGGTCATGCGGATGAAACATCCTTCCCGAAAACTCTCATGCATCCCGTGTTGAGCGCCGAGAACAGCCATGTGCTTTACCGGCTCGACCAGGATGCGCTTGCGGCGGTTTACGGCGTGTTGGGCATGACGACATTGACCGCCGATCTTGCCACCGAGCTCAGCGCATGGGCGGACGCATCGTCCTATCTGGCCGCTTCGCTTCCCGATGACGATGTGCAATTCGGCGTCGTGCAGCGCAACGGCTTCGCCCAGGCATGGGCGGCGGGGCCGCCTCCGCTTTTCCCGCTGGCGGACAACCCGCTGCTATCCGGTTCGGCTTCATGGGAGGGGCGGCTGCTTGGCTACACGCCCGAACGGGAAAGCGTCGGCGGGCGTATGGACATGACGATCAGCCTTACGACCATGACAGGCGATCTCGATTTCACGGACATGGAGAAATGGGGCGCCGGACAGACTATCGAGGCCGTCGGCACGGGGGGCCTCTGGAACACCGGAGCCTTGAGCTACGATGTTCGCGTCGGCGGCGATTACCTGTTGCGCACCGGCGGAGACGATGGCGAGCTGACCGGCGCATTCTTCGGCAGCAGCCATGAAGCCGTTGCCGGCGTGCTCTACCGCACCGACCTGACGGCAGCTTTCGGTGGCAGTCGGTCAGGGCTGCCGAGACCTCCGGCAAGGCCGGTGGTGGAAATGCCGGTGGAGTGCCCGGGCGGCACGACCGTTCCCGCCGGGCAGTCCTGCCCTGTGGTAACGCTCGACCCGCAGTTGATTCTGACGAACACGGGGTCATACAGTTCGAGCAGCAGTTCGACCTCCCAAATCGTCAACGGCGTTTTCAGCCAAGTGACACAGCAGTCCATCCAGATCACCAATTGGGGCTATTGGGGGAAGAAAGACGATGACACCCTGTTCAGGGCGGGCCTGAGCGCTTCAGGGACGCTGACGAACGGTGTGCCGAGCCAGTCCTACAGTTCGGCAGTCACCGGCTCGCGAACCGGCTCCAATCCCGTTACGGGCTCAGCGGTATGGACCGGCGGGGTTCGAGGCGTCACCGCCGACTTCACGCGAGTGACGGGCGTGTCGCGTCTTGAGGCCGATTTAGGGGCGGCAACAATCGACGTGGCATTTACCGACTTCGACAACGGACAGACGGACATGACATGGAGTGCCCTGAATCTCGCTAACGGCGCGTTCAGCGATGGCGCAAGGCTCAGCGGAGCCTTCTATGGCGACAGCCATGAAGGCGTTGCGGGCCGGTTCAATCGCGACGGCTTGCGCGGCGTGTTTGGCGCACTCCGCCAGTAGCGAAGCGCGCTACCAGGAACCCTGGCTGCGCGGATCGCACCGCCGCAGACCGGTGCGGGCTGGTCACATACCGCGCGCCCGGCAACGTTCCCGGTCCGCTTGTAGCAATTCCGCCATCACTCGCGGATTGTCGCTGCGCGGTTTCTTGTAGGCAGCCGCATAAGCGTCCGCCTTGTTGTAGCTGGCCGGTTCCAATGCAGCGGATAGCCTTGCCGTCACGGCTTCGAAAGAGGATTAACTGCTTTTGGCACTTTCGTAAATGATCCCCGAGTTGAGGCTCAGGAAGACTGGGCGCTTGGAGTTGGGCCGAAGCGGAAACCCCGGATGCGGGGGAAGGCGTCGGCATAGTCCCAGGTCTCGTCTTCGGTGCCGAGATAGCTGACCAGGATGGCGGAGCCGTCCTTCCAGGTGACCGTGAGGCTATTGGGGTTGGATGATCCGGTGTATTTGACGATGCGGTTTGCCGGGGCCAGCGCGATGCGGTGTTCGTCGCTGTCTGTCATCCAGCGGCGTTCTGCTTCTTCCCAGAATGAGTCTTCAACGCCGTAACGGGCGACGAAGCGATCGGCGGCCGGCGCGTTGTCGGCGACCGGAGGCGGCGCGCTGGCGGCGTTCATGCCGAGAGGCCTCTTCCGCGGCTTCGGGAGGCTTGGCGCTCGGCAATGGCGGCCGCTTGGCGGGTCCAGAGTTCCTCGTTGATATGAGGGATGCCGGCAGCGAGCGTGGGAGGCAGGCCGTGGGAAAGCCGGGCTATGGAGACCGGTTCGTTGGTCTTGGCGGCGTGGTCGAGGAAGTCGCGGAATATGGAGCCGGATTCTTTGGGCCAAGCGCGGCTCTGGCGGGCGAACTCGCGGACGGTCGCGGGGTTGCGTTCATCCTCGGGCAGCAGTGCTTCGCGGATGAGTGAGGTGAACCGGGAGCGGTCGAGACGCTGGTCCTGGACGATTTCGTCGGAGCCGAGGGGGATGCCGACCTGGTGCGGCTCCTTGTGGGGTGAGCGGGCGGCCTGGCGGATCGCGCGGACCTCTTCGGCGATGTCCACCAGGTCGACTCTCTTCCGGTCGATGTGGTCGCGATGCGCGGGATCGTCGTTGGCGAACCAGTTGTCGAATGTGCGGACGATCTGCTCTGCGCGGATGTCCCAGCGGCGGTATTCGGCGCTGGTGTTCTTGAGGGTGGTTCCAGGCTCCTTTGGTCCGTGCTGCTCGAGGACGGCCTGGTATTGGGCGAGGTGTTCGCGGCCCCGGGAGATCGCGTTGGTGATTTCATCGCGGACGCGGACCTCGCTGTCGAGGACTTCCTTGAAGTTCGACAGGAAACTCCGGTCTCCGGGTGTGAGGTGGGCGCTGGTGAGGAGTCGGTTGACGTCCGGTCTCAGGGACTCGATGCCGGGTTGATAGATGCGCGCGGTCGCGCCGGCCTTGAGGTCGGCATTTCCCCAGGCCTCGCGGATACGGGCGCACTCGCGATCGACGATGCCGGGAGGGTCGATCGTGATGTCGTGCGATAGCGGGCCGTCCATGTCGGGCTCCATGTTCCGGATTTCGATCGGATCGGGAGCTTGGCGGGCGGCTTCGACAAGCATGAACGCGGCGCGGTCCTTGGCTTGGTCAGCGCCGAAATTCCAGAGAGTGGCGGGCGGGATGCCCAGCAGCAGGCTGTCTCGGTCCTGGAGATGGCGCGGAGCGTATGTCGCCGGGCGGTGTGTGACGCAGGCGACGCCGTGCATGGTGGCCCATTCTGCGGCATGGAGGCCGGCACCTTCCTGGTTGATGCAGTGAATGACGAGCGGGGTGTCGGGGTCGCGGGCGCGTTCGGCGTTCAGCAGCTCGGCGACGCGCTGTGCGTGAGGGCGGCCGAGGGATCGGCCTCCGACGATTGCGAGGTGACGGCCGTCAGGGGCGAGGGTTTCGGTCTTGTGGAGCTGGCGTGCGCGCCTCTGGCGCTCCATGAGCCAGTCGCCGGCGCTCTGCGTGGTAGCCGTCGCCCAGACGTGGGGGCGCAGGGCGGTCCATTTGGAAACTGCCTTTTCGGCGTAGCCGGCGAGTTCCCGCAGGTAGGAGGCAGTCTCCCGGATGCGGGGCAGATGATCGACGCCCTTGCCGGTTCGGGAGACGTGCTGCAGGGACTTGTCGACCTCTCGTTCGAGGGTGCGGAAGATCGATGCGAAACGCGAAAGCAGCATGTCGCGGTCGGATGGGACAATGCCGGAGGGTTCGGCAGCGCTGGGATGATCGTCCGGACAGAGGGACGCGAGCTCGCGGTAGGCGTTGTCGATTAGCTGCCGGTGTGCAGCGCGGAGCTCGGCCTGGCGTTGCTGGATGTCTTCGGGTGTGTTGGCGCCGTCGAGGTGCCGTGTGAGCCTCCGTTCCCGCTGATCGAAGCCGCGGGACATGTCGACGGTCGCGGCCTTGGAGAATAGAGCGGCAGTTTCCGCTGCGCGGCTGAGGAGATCGCTGCGGGCGACCAGGTCCTGGTAGGCCTGGTCTCTCTCGTGGAGTTCCGCGGGCGAGAGCATGTGTTCGAAGGCCTCGCCGTGCTGCTCTTCCGACCGGGTGCTTTCGGGGCGGGCTAAGGCCAGGTGTTCCTGTTCAGAGCCGGGAGTGTGTTCGAGGTTGAGTCCTGCGCGCTCCCGGCGTTCGACGGCCAGCCGCTCGTCGACGGAGTTGTGCTGTCTCGCGAAGACGGCGGACGCTTCACGGAGGAGGCGGTTGGGCTCGCCGGCAAGCGGACCTTCTTCCGTGAGGCGCCAGAGTGAGTGCATTGCCGAAAGCGCGCGTTCCCTGGCGAGGGACTCGAGGGAGCGGTCGCTGAGAGCTTCGGTCTCTCTTTCCCGCTGACGTTCGTCGCCAATCTTGAGGACGAGGGCTTCGGCGGTTCGGAGGTAGGTCTCCTTGAGGGCAGCGAGGCGGGCGGCGTCGTGGTCGGGCGGACTGTCCGGAGCCGTTGTTTGCTGCGCTTCTTCCAAGGAGTCGATCTGCTCCTTGATGCGGTCGAGGGCGGTGTCGAGTTGACTGGACGTGAGCTGGTAGAGGCGACCGAACCGTGCGCGGCGTTGGTTCTCCTCGTGCTGTTGGGCGAGTTCCGATCGGGACGGCCGGGGTTGGCCGGCGCGCATTGCCTGGACCTCGGCGACAGAGCGGTCCTTGGCGAGGGCTTGGCGTTGTTGGCGGTCCGCAAGGCGAGCGGTGAGGTCGGCAGCGGAGAGGCTTCGTTCGGGGCGCGGCGTCTGCTGCAGGCGCTGGAGTTCGCGGCGGACCTCTTCCATGGACATGGTGGCGAGGTTGAGGACCGGGATATTCAGTTCGGCGGCGATCTGAAGGCCGAGGCCGGTACCGCCCTGGACTCTGCCGTTTTCTGTCCAGCAGACGACGGCATCGACGGGGTCGTCGAGATTGGGGCCGAGAAGGATAGCGGCATTGCGTGCGTGAGCCTTGCGCGCGAAGTCGTCGCAGTTGTGCCACGCGGGGTGAAGAAGTGCGGCGAGCTTCAGACATTCCTGCTCGCGGTCCAGAGGAAGAATGTGGCAGTCGGGGCCGTTGAGGCCCTCGAAACCGGGCAGGGGCAGCCAGATGGTTCGCTGGTCGGCCGGAGTGCCGGCGGCGAACGCGGTGTCGGCGCCCTTGGCGCCTCCTGAGGAGAGTTGGCAACTGTCGGCGGACAGCTGGCGGGCCAGGGTTGTCATTTGGCGCATGACGTCGGCCGGTGTTTGGCGGGAGCCGATTCCGGCCCAGCGCAATGGGTGCTGGATGGGTTCGTCGTGGGTGGGGGATCGGTCGGTGCGCTCGGGTTCGACTGGGGTGCGGGCCGGGGCGGTACGGACGGGGATGTTGTTGTTTCGGGCCATGGCGAGCAGGCGGTTGTGGGCGTTGCCCTGGAAGCCGAAGTCAACGACCAGGTCGGGCTTCAGGGCGATCCAGGCGTCGTCGCGAGCGTGGATGTTGTAGCGCTTGTGCTCGGGGTCCCATTGCGGAGGGTTCGGGACGAGTGGGACGCGGCGGCTTGTTGCCCAGCGGCGGACGGCAGGGTCGGTGCCCTGCAGGCGAGGTTTGCCGCCGCTGTCACGGAGGCGCGCGCCGTAGTGCAGCACCATGTTCGGGATACGATCATGGAGGCGTTCGAGGGCGGGCACGACGGTGTCTTGCGCGGTCTGGGGGTCGAGCTCCGGACCGCCTATGAGGAGGATGTGGGGCCCGTCGAGAGGAACGGGCGCGGGGTGGCCAAGTTCTGCAGCGCGGCTGGCAGCCGCGTAGTCGATCCCGGTGAGGGTGGTCCTGGTGCGGGGGCCTCCGGCGACGCTCATGGCTGGGTCGTCGCGTTGCCATTCTTGGTCGGTGGAGTGGAGGTAGAGAGCGGCAGCGGCGTCGGTTGCCCGGGCGAGAAGTTCCGTTCGGAGCAAGGAGGCCCTCGTGGCGTCGTCGAATGTCTCGACGTTCTCTGTGGCGGCCTCTTGCGCGAGAGCCGGGTGATGGCGCATGCGGCGGAAGGCGTCGTCGGAGGATAGTTCGGTGCTGGCGTCGAGCATGCGGACGATGCGCCAGGCGCCGGCGGCGCGTTCGTCCTGGAGCTGGGTGCCGTCCGGATAGATTCGGGTGAGAGCGTGGAACATCTGGGCGG
>MKWU01006541.1_pt1 | contig 11787 bp, 10 predicted proteins | sample 809101 | NCBI WGS metagenome assembly MKWU01 (sample SAMN05860141, study PRJNA318959) | sponge metagenome | host: Aplysina aerophoba | place: Slovenia: Piran, Adriatic Sea, Gulf of Piran | collected 2013-05-07
AGTATGAACCCTGCCACGGTCCGCTCGACGTCGGAAACGAACCGCCGGTGTATACGGCTATCTACCAGTGTGCAACGAGCCTGTGACAGATACAACCCTCTGGTAATTCGGTGGCCGGTTCGGGTTCGGCTCGTCAAGCCGAGAACGCAAGCGAAACAGAGATACAGGACACTAGGAGGGTACTCAGAACCGGGATGGGTGGTGTCCCACCGCTCGCTGGTCTCGGGGCCCTTCGCCGACCGTCCGGTGGCTGTGCCGGCTATCCCGGTACTTCCTTCAGGGCCTCCTCGAGAGTGGTCCATGGAAGGTTCGCGCACTTGATTCGTACCGGGAACTTGCGTACCCCTTGGAGGGCCTCGAGGTCTCCTAGCACCGCGCCCGGCCGCTCCGGATCGAGTCCCGGGTCGGTGGCGCCGTCGACACCCATCATTCCCTTGAAGAGGTCGGTGATACGCTGCACCTGCTCGATGGACTTGGTCTGGACAGCGTCACCCATCATCGACCCGGAGGCCTGTGAGATGGAGCATCCGTGTCCTGTGACCCCGATCTCGACGATCATGTCTCCGTCGATGACTACGTCTATGTGGACCTCGTCACCGCACAGAGGATTGCTGCCATCGGCGCTCGCGTCGGGCTCAGGGAGCCTCCGGCGGTTGCGGGGACTCCTGTAGTGGTCGAGGATTACCTCGCGGTAGAGTTCTTCGAGCGCCATAGATGAACCTCCACGATAGAACCTGGAAACCGTCCAAGACGAATGCTCCTAGGAGGGGTGCTCCAGACCCCCGGTTGGCCCTACCTGCCGGTGACATCGTCGCAGGGTCAGCGGACCGAGGGACAACCCAAACCGCCGTTCTTAGGGACCCGATTGTGCGTGTCCAAAACCCCGTCAATCCAGCCCGAACAGGCGGGTGGCAACGCCCAGCGCATCGACCAGGGCGTCGACATCCTCCGGAACGTTGTAGACATAGAAAGAAGCTCGCGCCGTGGCCGTCAGGCCGAGATGCCGCATCAAGGGCTTGGCGCAGTGGTGACCCGCTCGAACCGCAACCCCCTGCTCATCGAGGATGGTGGCGATGTCGTGGGCGTGGATCCCGGGGATGTCGAAGCTAACCGTTCCTCCCCGAGCAGTTGTGTCGGACGGTCCTTGGATCGACAGTTTGGGCACGGTGGCCAAGCGTTCCAGAGCGTAAGAGGTCAGGGCGCGGTCGTGCTCAAGGACGTTGTGCATCCCGAGTCCGGAGAGGTAGTCAACCGCGGCGCCCAGAGCGACGGCCTCCACGAAGGGAGGGGTGCCTGCTTCGAACTTGTGCGGTACGGGCGCCCACGTTGATTCGAACCGCTTCACATCGCGGATCATCTCACCCCCACCCTCGGCCGGCTCCATCTCCTCTAGAAGGTCCCTTCGTCCCCACAGGACCCCGATGCCGGTGGGCCCGAGCATCTTGTGTCCCGAGAAGGCCAGGAAGTCTGCGCCGAGGGCCTGGACATCCACCGGAGCGTGTGGCACCAGTTGCGCTCCGTCGACCAGCATCACGGCCCCTATTTCATGGGCCATACGGGCGATCTGCGAGACCGGTGGCATGGTGCCCAGCACGTTGGACATTCCTGAGAGGGCCACGATCTTGACCCGCTCGTCGAAGCGGTCCTGAGCCGCGGCCGGGTCGATGCGGAAGTCGTCGGTGATCTCCAGGTAGATCAGCTCGGCGCCGGTGTGACGGGCGATGATGTGCCAGGGCACGATGTTGGCGTGATGCTCCATGACGCTGGTCAACACCCGGTCCCCTGGCTTCAGAGTGTTCAGGCCCCACCCATAGACGAATAGGTTCATTGCGGCGGTGGCGCTGCGGGTGAAGATCACCTCCTCGTCGGTGGTCGCATTGAGGAACCGAGCCACCTTGCGGCGGGCTTCCTCGTAGGCTTCGGTCGCCTCTTGGGAGAGGGTGTAGGCCCCTCGGTGGACGTTGGCGTACGATTCGCTGTACATCCGTATGATGGAGTCCAGCACCTGGGTGGGCTTCTGGGAACTGGCGGCCGAGTCGAGGAACACCAAGCGGCGACCGTTGATCCGCCGTTCCAGGATCGGAAAGTCCGAGCGGATGCTGGAAGGATCGATCATGACACGGCGGCCGCCCGGAAGGCGTCGTAGCCCTCCGATTCCAGACGGTGCGCCAAACCGGCTCCGCCGGAGGCCACTATCCGGCCGGCGATCAGGACATGGACCGTGTCGGGGGTGATGTAGTCGAGAAGCCGCTGGTAGTGGGTAATGATGAGGAAACCCCGCTCCGACCCGGCCAACCGGTTGACCCCTTCGGCGACGATGCGCAGGGCGTCGATGTCCAGACCCGAGTCGGTCTCGTCCATAATCGCCAGGTCCGGCTCGAGTACCGCCATCTGCAGCACCTCGTTGCGCTTACGTTCCCCGCCCGAGAAACCCTGGTTGACGTAGCGGTCGGCAAAGCTGGAGTCCATACCGAGCGAAGACATGGCATCCATGACGCGTAGCCGCAGTTCGAGCACCGTGTAGTCGATTCCGGTCCGGTTGCTCAGGGCGGTCCGCAGGAAATTGACCACCGACACGCCCGGGATCTCCTCCGGATACTGGAATGCCAGGAACATTCCCATATTTGCCCGTGTCGGCGGGTCGGCCTCGGTGATGTCCTCGCCTTTGAACAACACCCTTCCCGAGGTGATCCGGTACGCGGGATGGCCCATGAGGGCCTTTGCAAGGGTTGACTTGCCGGAACCGTTCGGACCCATGAGAGCGTGGATCTCACCCAGGTGGCTGGTCAGGTTGACTCCGCGGAGAATGGGCTGGTCATCGACTGTGACGTGCAGGTCCTCGATGGCGAGCAACGGAACGGTTTGAGTCAAGGGTGGGCCTCCCGGTGGGCAGGTCGAAGTTCGCGCCAAGGGTACTTGGAGCAGCAGCGTGGTGGTAACTCGAGATTTCGTTGCCGTACCTTGGCAGTTGTCCGGTCTGCCGGGTGCTGGTGTCCGAACGAGACAACCTGGTCTCATTCGGGTCCCCGGGAACTTTCCGACTGTACGGTGCGTCCAAGTGGGAAGCGGTCGGGAAGTCGGTGCGAGCTCTGCTCTCTGCCGGCACCAGGACCGCAACGTTGAGGTTCCGATCGGGAGGAAGCGGATGATGAGGAAAAGTACGAGCTTGCTCGTGGCGATCGCAATCCTGGTCGGTAGCGCGGGACCCGGCTATACCCAGTCCCAGCCCGCGCCGGGAGGACCCGCCGAAGAGGCCGCAGCACCGGGGAAACTGATCCAGTTCGACAGTTGCGCTGCGTTTCTCGATCACTTAAAGGCTGAGGCTCTGGAGCGGGTGGGACCCTACGGCTTGGGCGGCGCAACTCCTTTCGCCATAGCGAGAAGCGCAGAAGTCGCCGCGGAGGAAGAAGCGAGCGCCGCATCTGACGCACAGACCGTCCCCGTGGCCGGAGTCGACTACTCCACGACGAACGTGCAGGAGGTCGGAGTCGACGAACCCGACATCGTGAAGACAGACGGTAGGCGTGTCCTGGCACTCGCCCGCGGTGTTCTCTATTACATCGACGTATCGTCCGGCACCCCCACCCTGGTGTCCACCTATGACCTCTGGCCATGGAACGAACGCTTCGGCGGTGGCTGGAGGGTTCCCGACAACCAGATGTTTCTCAGCGGTGACACTGCCCTCCTGATGATCTCCGGCTTCCGGTTCGACCCTCAGCTAGGCACCGAAGAGCAGACGATCGTTCTGCAGATAGATCTGTCCGAACCGGAGGTCCTGGCGGTGGCGCGCACCCTCACCATCGAGGGGCGACTCGTGTCGGCCCGGCTGGTAGGTGATAGGGCCGCCCTTGTGATCTCGTCGGGTTCCCGGATCGAGAGGGAATTCGTCAACCCGGCAAGCCGCTACCCATCGGCGATGTGGAGAGCGGAGCGGGCCAACCGGACGGCCATCCGGGAGTCCACTCTCGAGCACTGGGTCCCCGGATATGAACTGAGCATCCGCAGCTCTTCGGCCTCGACACGAGGAGCGCTGATCGACTGCACCACCACGTACGCTCCCGAGCAGTTCTCGGGTTTCGATCTGCTGTCGGTGCTGACTTTCGATCTCGGCGAAGGCACGGACATAGAGGTGGGCTCGATGGCAACCGTCATGGCGGGGGGTGACACCGTGTATGCCTCCTCGGAACGGCTCTACGTTGCGAATCGTCGATGGATCGACCGCAACGACTTCGGTGCCGAGGACGCCCAAGGAGTGACCACCCACATCCACCGTTTCGATGTCAGCGGTTCTGACGGTCCCGCCTACGAGGCGAGCGGTTCGGTAGACGGTTTCCTGCTCAACCAGTTCGCCATGTCAGAACACGAGGGCTACCTGCGCGTAGCTTCCACGGATACCCCGGTCTGGGGTTGGTGGCGGCAGGACGGGACTTCGGTGAGCCGTGTGGATGTGCTCCAGCGTGATGGCGCGGAATTACGCCTCGTCGGATCGGTGGGAGGCCTCGGCCAAGGAGAGCGGATATACGCGGTGCGTTTCATCGGTGACATCGGATACGTGGTCACCTTCCGCCAGATCGACCCGCTCTACACCGTCGATCTCTCAGATCCCTCGGATCCAAGGGTCGTGGGAGAACTCAAGATCCCCGGGTACTCGGCATATCTACACCCCATCGGGAAGAACGTCTTGCTGGGCGTGGGTCAGGACGCTGACGAGTTGGGCCGAGTCCTGGGTACCCAGGTGTCGGTCTTCGATGTCTCCGATCTGGCCAACCCGGTGCGCACCCACCAGTTCAAGCTCCCGAGATCCTCCAGAACGGAGGTGGAGTTCAACCACCGGGCCTTCCTCTACCGGCCGCAGACGGGACTGGCAGTGCTGCCCATCGGCTGGTGGGGGTACAGGGAAGGCTCCGGGGAGTGGGAGAGCTACCAGGGAGCAATCGCGTTTCAGGTGGGACCGGAGGGGATCGAGAGGCTGGGCATGGTCGAGCATGAGTACGACAAGCGCGATCTCGCAGAGGTCTCCGGGGCATACCGATGGCCGTACGCTCCAATAAGGAGGTCCTTCGTCATCGGGCAGAGGCTGTTCACCCTTTCCGATGCCGGACTGAAGGGGTCGGACCTGAGCTCCCTGTCGGACAGTTCTTGGACGCGGTTCCCGCTGCGCCCATCTGTACATTGAGGAGGTCTGCCTCTTGGGCGCGGAACGATTAGCGGGTACGCCGGATAGCTGCTCGCCTGGTTAAACAGTGACTGCGACAGTTGACTGGTCTATGGCTGTGAACAGCGGTTCTCCATGCTTGAACGCCTATCGGACTTGCAGTCGAGGCCGGACGTGTCCGTCGTCGATGTTCCCAGGACCAGCGATCTCCTGCCGCCCGGTCCGCTGATAGGCTACCGGTCATGCATTCCAGTGCCGTGTTGGTAATTGGTGTTGTCCTGCTAGCGGTGTTGATAGTCGTGGTAGCTGTGCTGACGGTGTCAAGAAACCGCGGTCGGCAAGCCCCGGAGTCTCCGGTGTATGTGGTCAACGACGCAGTCGACTTCACGGTGGCAGCTCTTGAGGCCGACACGCTGGATCGAGTCGGGAAGACCGGAGTTCGTAGGATCATCGAGTGGTCTACCCACTACCTACAGGGTCTGGCCATCCCGGCCCATCAGCGAAAAGGGCTGGTGGTAGTGGCTGGCGGAGAAGAGCGCGCGATCGAGTACATTCATCGGGAACTGGCAAGGCGAGGTTACGAGTACTCGCCGGGCGATATCGCGGCGGTTCTAGCCGGCGAGGCCGGGTACCTGGCCGGGATAGGCGCGCTGGGTGAACGGGTAAAGGAGCAGGAGCCGGTATGAGGGCACGTTGCGGTCGCTGCGGTACGGGATTCGATGTCATGGGGCCGGGCCGTTATGCCTGTGCGGCATGTGGCGTCACCAACGAGGTTCGTGGGGGATCTCCGGGCCAGCCGGGAGCCGGGCCACAGCCCGGACCCCCCGGAGCAGGTCCCCAGGGACCGATGGCAGCGCCGCCTCCTCCACCCGAGCGGCCGTCCCAGCGTGCGCGTTGTCCAGACAAGGACTGCGGGTTCAGCTTCATAGTGGGCGAGATAGCTGTGGCTCCGTGTCCGATGTGCGGTACCGAGGTCAGAACCGGGAGGCGGGCCGGCCGGGGGAGTGGATCTCGCTGATGCTGCGGCGTGCGGATGCAGGCAGCCCGTTCGCTCACTCTTGCGGTCCTCAGGCGGCCAGGGGAGCGCTCCGAAAAGACACGCGATGCCGCGCCTGAGGCGCTTCGAGCGAAGCCGCTTCGTCGGTGCCAGGGACACGATGATCGTGTACGACTGTGATGATCCGGAACAGTTCGCCTTGTTGGAGCATCGTGTTGCGTTAGACGACCTGCTGCGTCGCAAGCTGATCCAGACCTACGGTCCCGACACCCTGGCTGAGGCCCGGAACCGCGGCTTCGGGCTTTCGCGGAGGCGCTGAGCCAGCGACGGTACGAGCGCTTGAGGAGACGACCCCGGGCGGACCCACCAGCGTCGGCGCGGCCACCTACTTCATATAATGCCCAGGAGGAACCAGAGGCCTACGCCCACCAGGATTACGAGGGCGGTGATCAAGGCTCCGACGATCAGGAAGCGGGTAGGCATCGATGTGCAGGATAGTTGGTCCGGGAGAAACTCCCCGGCATCCTTGGTGACCATCGCATCGGTCTCCCATGACTTTCGGGACGGGGAATCAGCGGCTTCGGAGACGGCTACGGGACCGCTCGTTTCATGTTCAGTGGACATCGAACGGCCGATCCTTCGTGTTTGGTGGACGTTGCCACAGCACTAGGCTGGGTGTTCCTCAGCGGCGGATCCGGGAGATGTGACTTCGGGTGTATGACGTAATTGTTGTCGGGGGAGGCCCTGGTGGTTACGGGGCTGCCCTGTATGCCCGTAACTTCGGTCTGTCCGTGGCGCTGATCGAGGAGGACACGATCGGGGGGACCTGCCTTCTCAGGGGGTGCATCCCGGCCAAGAGCTGGTTGCAGGCCGCCGAGGTGTTCTCGACCGTCCGGTCGGCAGCCGATTTCGGGGTGATCACCGACGACCCGCGCTTCGACTGGACTGTTGCGCTGGCCCGCAAGAACCGGATCGTCAACGGTCTGGTCCGTGGCTTAGCCGGGCTGTTGCGACACCGGAAAGTGGAGGTCATCCGAGGCCGGGGCCGGTTGGCAGGTGCGGGCCGGGTGGAGGTCGAGGAACCTGGAGGGTTCCGAGTCCTGGAGGCTCGCAACGTGGTGCTCGCCACGGGCTCAGCACCCGTGGAGTTGCCGGGGTTTCCTTTCGACGGGCGCCGGATTGTCAGTTCGGATCATGCGCTCGACTGGCCCGAACGGCCCCACCGGGTGGGGATCGTCGGAGGCGGCATAGTCGGATGCGAGTTCGCCAGCCTGCTGGCCGATGTGGGGACCGACGTCGTCGTGTTCGAGATGCTGGATCAGATAATCCCCGGATTCGAACCAGGCGCCGCAAGGGAGCTGCAGAAACAACTCCGTCGCCGGGGTGTGACCTTCGTTCTGGGGGCGCGCGCCGAACTGAAGGCTGCCGGAGACCGAATGAGTCTGGCCACAGCGGGGGAGAGCGGCGGATTCGAGGTCGATAGGGTCTTGGTGGCGGTCGGACGGAGACCGCTCACGGACAACCTCGGTCTCGGTCCTGCCGGGGTCGAAACCGACCGCGGATTCGTCAGGGTCGATCTCGAGACCATGCAGACCACCCGGTCGGGAATCTTCGCAGTGGGCGACATCGTCGCCGGAACGCCGGGCCTGGCCCACGGAGCGTTCGCGGAAGCCATCGCGGCGGTGACGTTCATCGCAACCGGAACTCCCAGGCCGGTCGATTACCGGGCCCTTCCCAGCGTGGTCTACACCCATCCCGAGGTGGCGGCCGTGGGTCTCACCGAGGCAGAAGCGGTTGCCGAGGGTCTCTCGGTCGATACTCATGACCACTCCTTCGTAGGCGTCGGGAGGGCTCGGATCATCGGTAAGAACAAGGGCTTCGTCAAGATCCTCACCGAGAGGGGCGGCCCGATCGTGGGTGCCACGGTGGTCGGTCCCCAAGCCGGGGAGCTAATCCACGAGCTGATGTACATGGTGGGTTGGGAAGCCCTACCGGAGGAGGCGGCAGCCTTTGTCCATGCCCATCCCACGCTGAGCGAAGCGACCGGGGAGACGCTGATGGGCGCAGCCGGTCTTCCCCTCCACTGAGATGTCGTACGAGTCGCAGACCATGGGAAGGTGAACAATGTCAACCACAGTCTCGATGCCGCAACTGGGGGAGACCGTCACCGAGGGGACAGTGCTCCGCTGGATGAAGCAGGTCGGCGACCGCATCGCCGAGGACGAGCCGCTGGTCGAGATCTCCACCGACAAGGTCGATACCGAGGTGCCGTCGCCGGTATCGGGCGTGATCAGCAGCATCCTCGTCGACGAGGGCGAGACCATAGGAGTCGGGACCGCCATGGCGGTCATCGGTGACGGCAGTGATGCCACCGGAGACGCATCCGACGGCTCCTCCGCTTCCCCGCCGGTAGCCGCGCAGCCTGCACCCGCAGACCTCGCGCCAGCCCCGGCTCCCGCGCCTTCCCGACCGGCTAGGCCAACCGCTCCCCGGTCGCGGCCTTCATCCGCACGCCGTTCCGGCCCAGGTCAGTTCCTGTCTCCGGTTGTCCGCAGGTTGGCGCGCGAGCATGGCATCGACCCGTCCGAGATCAAGGGCTCGGGCAGGGACGGGCGGGTCACCCGCAACGATGTCTTGGCGTACATAGACCGTATGCAGGCTGCTCCTGCTGCGGCGCCGGCCGCGCCCGCTTCGACTCCCAAAGTGGACCCACCCGCTCCGACGGAGGTCGCACCGGTCCGGGCCGCCCGCCCGGCTCCAGCGGATAGTGTGCCCGAAGACGATGCCGCTGAGGACACCCGCAAACTGAGTCGCCTCAGGGTCCGGATTGCCGCCAACATGATCAAGTCCCGCCAGACCGCCGCCCATGTATGGACATCCATGGAAGTGGACTACGAGGCGGTGGAGCGGGTCCGCCAAGCCCATCGCCAAGACTTCAAGAAGGGGGAAGGATTCTCCCTCACGTACCTGCCCTTCATCGCCAAGGCCACTATCGAGGCGCTCAGGGAGTTCCCCATCGTGAACAGTTCGTTCGATCTGGAGGGACGAACGGCCACACACCATACGGACATCGGCCTGGGTATAGCCATCGACCTGAACCAGGAAGGCCTGATGGTGGCCACCATCAAGAACGCTGACGACTACACGATGCGAGGGCTGGCCCGCAAGATCAGGGATGTAGCGGAACGAGCCAGGAACGGGCGGGTGGGTCCCGACGACGTTACGGGAAGCACGTTCACGATCACCAATCCCGGGCCGTACGGATCGTTCATGTCCGCTCCGATCATCAACGTGCCCAACGTGGCGATCCTTTCGACCGACACCGTTGCCAAGCGGCCCAAGGTGGTCACCACGAGCGACGGGCAGGATGTCATTGCCATCCGGCATATCGGATATTTGGGGTTGTCCTGGGACCATCGGGCCTTCGACGGCTCCACCGCGGTGCTGTTCCTGCGGCGTATACGGGAAAACCTGGAGAACTGGGATTGGGAACAGCATCTGATCTGAACGGGGTCCTGCCGGGCAGTGGCACCCCGAGAGCCCGTGCGTTCCAGGGGGTTGCCGATTCCGGACTGGTCCGCAGCAGGTGGCTAGGGCGCCTCGACTACGAGGAGGCCTGGGACTTGCAGAGGGCCTTCTGGGAAGGCCGCTACACCGGACGAGCCGGATCCGACTACCTGCTTCTGCTGGAACATCCCCATGTGTACACGTTGGGACGCAACGCTGATCCCGCCAACCTGCTGGTTTCTGAGGAGCGTCTGGCCGAGGTGGGGGCGAAGCGGTTCGACATAGACCGGGGCGGCGACATCACCTACCACGGGCCGGGACAACTGGTCGGGTACCCCATCGTACAGTTGGCCGATACCCGAAGGATCGTTCCCTACGTGCGGGCGGTGGAGGAGGTCCTTGTCCGTACGCTGGCCGACTTCGGGGTCGATGCGTATCGAGACGCCGGCTACACGGGCGTGTGGACCGACAAGGGTAAGGTCGCAGCCATCGGGATCAGGGTCGCTCGCCAGGTCACCATGCATGGCTTCGCGCTCAACGTGAACCCCGACATGTCCTTCTACAACTACGTGAACCCGTGCGGTGTCACCGACCGACCGGTGACCTCCCTGGTGGAACTCCTGGGCCGTCCGGTCTCCATCGAGGAGACGGTCGAGGCGTTGCTCCCGCGCTTCAGCGAGGTCTTCGGGTATGCCTTCAACGAGATCCAACTCGGAGCGTTCACCAGGGGACAGGGCAGGCCGCGTGCCTTCGAGGTGGACCGGTTGCTAGCCGAAGGATGCTTCTCGGCCGCCCGCCGATCAGAGACTCCGGTGACGATCGGCAAGAGATTGGTAGACGAGCCTCGGCGTCCGCCCTGGATGAAGGTGACCGCGCGTCTCGGTAGCGACTACCGCCGCTTGGGGCGGCTCATGAGAGATCTCGACCTGCACACCGTGTGTGAGGAGGCCGGATGTCCCAACATCTACGAGTGCTGGGGTCAGGGCACTGCCACCATGATGATCCTGGGCGACACGTGTACGAGGGCTTGTGGTTTCTGCAACGTGAACACCGGCCGCCCGCAGGGCCTCGACCTGCAGGAGCCGTTCCGGGTGGCCGAGGCAGTGGAGGTGATGGGCCTGGCGCATGCGGTCATCACGTCGGTCAACCGGGATGACCTCGATGACGGCGGTTCCACCGTCTTCGCCCGGACGGTCCGAGAGGTGCGTAAACGGGTTCCCGGCTGCGACGTGGAGGTTCTCATCCCGGACTTCAAAGGGGCCCGGACCGACCTCGAACGGGTTCTCGAGGCCGGACCCTCGGTACTCAACCACAACACGGAGACGGTGCTCCGGTTGCAACGGGAGGTACGCACGTCGGCCAATTACGGTCGGTCGCTTGCCCTGCTCGCCCGGGCGAAGTGGTACAACCCCTCGGGGGCCGTGAAGTCGGGGCTCATCGTGGGGATGGGCGAGACCCGGGACGAGATTCTCGGGGCACTGGCCGACCTACGGGCAGTTGGAGTGGATATCGTCACCATCGGCCAGTATCTGCGTCCGACCGTCCGGCATCGCCCCATCCAACGCTACGTCCACCCTGACGAATTCGACGAGTACGCCGAGTACGGACATCGGCTCGGTCTGGCCCATGTCGAGTCCGGTCCTCTGGTTCGATCTTCCTATCACGCACGTGACTCTTTGGACGCGGCGGCGGGAGTGGAGGTCCCGGTTGCGATCGGTGCAAGGAGTTGACCGGCAGGTCAGGCTGACTGCTGCCGGGAGGGCCTGCGGCTCGTTCCCAACGCCTGCCGTTCGGGTTCGGAAGGCAGGTGGGCCTCCGAGCTCTCCTCATGAGATCCGTCTCGTGGGATTGGACGAGATTGCGAGAAGCTTCAGGGTAGCCGGCTACCTACCGGCGATTAGGCCCGTTTCGATGTGAGGCGGCATGCTGAAGCGGGCGTGTCCGGGAACATGAGTGATCAGCACCCTCCTAGTGTCCTGTATCTCTGTTTCGCTTGCGTTCTCGGCTTGACGAGCCGAACCCGAACCGGCCACCGATTACCAGAGGGTTGTATCTGTCACAGGCTCGGTGCACAATGGTAGATAGCCGTATACACCGGCGGTTCGTTTCCGACGTCGAGCGGACCGCG
>MKWU01006542.1_pt1 | contig 11787 bp, 9 predicted proteins | sample 809101 | NCBI WGS metagenome assembly MKWU01 (sample SAMN05860141, study PRJNA318959) | sponge metagenome | host: Aplysina aerophoba | place: Slovenia: Piran, Adriatic Sea, Gulf of Piran | collected 2013-05-07
ATCACACTAAATCATGTGGCGTTAGATGAAGAGGTTCAGAGCGAATCAGAGGGCATAGAATGGTGCTCAGTCACATGATCAAACTTTTCCATGTAGCCACAGATGATAAACCAAACCGTTGGCGAGTTACATACATCATAAAAACTAAGCCCTGCTTTGCAGCAACAACTTTCACACTGTACTCATGATATAAGCCTCAAAGCTAAAGCGGCTACATGAAAAAGTTAGAAGATAGCCTTACCTTACCAAATCTAATTTAGGTGTGAAGCATTTGATTGATCTGAGATGTCACAAGGTGGTTTACAGACAACACTCAATATTATACACTTCAATAAACAACAGAGTAACTTATTTTACACACCCGCGCTGACGTCTCGCTTTCAGTAGGAAGGCATTTCTTCGTGGATGATGGCGACATGTACTACGAGTACTAGATTATTCGCAGATTCTTTCGATGAGTCACATGTACATTACGCACAGTGTATTGCCCGGATACGTTGAAGAATGTGACAAACCGCGCACTTACGCTTCCAACACACCCACATGCGCTATACATCTATATAATTTATACCATTTGATTTGCTCAGAGTTCTCGCCTTCTCAAGATATAACATTCCCTCAGTTCAGATGATTCTGCCTACATACGTACATCGTACAGATGACTCTCTGATAGTTCAGATGAGTCCCTCTCAGCCAAGGCCACAACTCTTAGGTTGAAGTGGCTCTCCTGTGTAAGTATTTGCACTAGGTTTAGGTTACTCTGACTATGTAGGTTCAGACTACCTCCCTATTGTCAGATGAATTTCTCTAGCTTCAGGTGATTCCCCATTAATAGAGACAACTTCAGACTATTCTCCCTAAATTCAGGCAACTCCCTTATACTCCTCATTCGTTCCATTGATTCTCCTAGGAGTGACTGAAGCCTTTGTATCACAGATGAACCTCCCAACACTCAAATGCCGATCCTATATTTAGACAACTTCCTCTAATATAGACAACTCCCTTTTGGGTGAGATGATAAAAAACATACGTAGACCCCAGGTTAAATGCACGTAAGAATCTGTCTAGTTCAGATGACTCCCATACAGAGCTACATTGCTGTTCTTATCATGGAGAAGGCAGGAGAGGGTAAGGCTGAGTCTCCAAATTAAGAGGGGTGCATGGAAGTAAAGTCTTCCAAGCTTTATCCATATCAATATAATACATTGCATTGCAACAAGAAGAAAGAACTAAATTCCCAGAAGGGGTGAGAATATCAAGTCAGGGTAAGTGTCTCACTCCCCCCTAAAAAGGCAGGTCTCTGTAATGCATATTTTATCCTCAGTATTTATAAACAGAATGCGGGCATTGGTGTTCGCTTCCAGACACCCATTAATCCTAGAAGTTGTCATAATGGCCCGGACTCAAGTGACACCCAGCGGATGCAACTAACCTTATAATCATATGAAGTGCTACCATGCTCATCAAAAGCATCTTCCCATGTACAATCTTTCTCTGCAGCTGAACAGTCACCCTCCCTACAGAGGTTATAAATTACAATAACACAGACAAGTAAGATATGTATGTATGTAGGTAATCTTAACAAACTTTTATAAATAGCATTGGACTGCCAATAAACTAGTAGAGTAACAACTGGAAAATTCTACTATGCTAAGAATCTTCGAGCATACGTACGTACATGGTGATCAAAATATAACTATTGTACCATCCCTATCAAAGTGCAAATGCTAAACTGTAGGCCTGAATGATCTTGAAGACTTCAAAGCAGGGAGTGGTAGTGGTCTTTCCAATGGATCTACTCAGAGGACCAATCAAACTACGTATATGTATATATCTTGCATTTTCTCATTGTTAAGTAACAGTTTACATACGTAGCTATCACCAAAAAACAATTGTATTATGTATGTTAGCCTAGGGTACATACATATGTACATATAATAGCCGTAAAGGAAGATGTAGTTTCATGCACTACATATAAACCAAAGGGTGAAAAGGTCAGACGAGCTTGTGTACCATTATAACTTGATGCGGGGATGTCTTTACTTCTATCATTTGTTATATGTACAAGAGTCTGTCACATGTCACATGCTACAAGCATGCAATAATTGCATTCCTTTATGGACTTATTAGATCTCACCAGACCTTACCGTGTGAACCCAAACAATGGCGGCTAGTGTAACATTAACACGTTGCGCCCACTCAGGCGAATCTAGCTATGTTGTACTAGCTAACTGAATCCAAACACACAAGCTACTGTTACTAGACCCTATCTATATCTATGATGCTACCCAATTCCAATGGCTTATCTTCAGGCGATCTCAGCATTTTAGGAAGAAAGAAACAATATGCAACAAGATAAATTATTAAAACACTACAAATCTCACTTTGTGCGGCTGTCATCGAGAGATAAGGAGGTCAGCTTGGAGGAGAGATTTTCGGCCATTTTGCGTTTGGTAGAGGGAAGCCCCCGTTTGTTGCTATGCCAATGGCTTGATGACATCAGCGCTGGTTGGCGGGAAGAAAACTACCGGCAATGGATGCTTTGATAGACAGTAATAGCTCGAAGACTGTGGGTGACAAGGCCAAAACCCCTCTATTTCAACGCGTTGTTCAGTCATCTCGCAAAACTCCAACAAGTTCGCCGTCTATCACGGCTGACTTCAGATTTCAGTCTCCCTCGATTGCATCTTCAAATGCATCTGTGCCCATCAACGATGATGAAGCGGAAAGGAGAAGACGAAGGCTGGAAAATCAAAGAAAGGACTTCATGAGTCCTGGAGGGCATACACCAAGGAACATTACCAGCAATTCAGACAGGTAATTAAATATCGTTTGCCTGAAATGTATCATGCACAGAGCCAACATTAGACATATCAGGAGCTACTTCTTGCGAGTAGCGACGTACCTATTCCATTATTTCAATGACGTTCTCAGCAAAGCATTCCTTTGACCACTACTTGCTGTACATCGCATGTTATCACACAACATGTATACACCTCTGTTTTATTCTTATTTCTGTACTGTAGGAGAAGGCAATGCTCATCTGCTGCACAGCTGTCCAATGCACAAATAGCAGACCATTATAAGCAGTGTATCAAGCTTTCCTCAGAGAATGTGGGTTTATTCAACTGGACACCTCGTGCATACGTAGTACACTAGTATGCACAAGTGGATTTAAACCCACCTACGTATGTATCATACTACGTACATAATTATAGTCTATACAATGGGATCCCTATAATGTGGACACCCTTCAGAACATGAAACCAGTACGGTGCACATTAAAACAGTATTTCATTATAGGCCATATAATGTATATAATTGCAAAAGTACTACAGTGTTGTACCAGACACTGCATGATTCCCTGGATGACAGGGCAATGTGGTCCATGCACTACGAAACGTAGGGGGTTGTGATAACTAGCGAGTTTGCCTTGATGAGCATATACAGTACATAGCAAAATCAATTAAATTAATAACTGATTGCTGGGCGTTTTGGATAGAATAATACTTCTAACATCTACACATGTGTACACAGTGTCAGAGTAACTTTCTGCACAATAATTAATATCTGAAAAACACATCTAACCAGAGAGGTTAAGATGAGTTTGGCGATTGTAGGAGAGTGTAAGTTGTCTACCTTAAGGGCGCACAGCTGCTAGTTGACGTCTTCCAGGTTGACAAAACTAGTGACCTTAGATGGATGGTTATCAAAATCAAGATCCTCCCTGATGTGCATCTCATCAATTTCTGAATGAAGAATGCTGAAGGATCAAGAAAGACATGGCAATGATCATTCGAATTATGAGAAATGGCCTGCTGTTGGACTTCAGCTATGCTGCCGTCGCCCACAACTTCAGCATTGTAGACACTTCGACTTCCTCCACACCACGGACACTTTGTTTCCAACTGCAATGGCTCCGCTTTTGATTGCCGACCTCTTCACCACTGATGTAGCTCCTGTTGAGCTTCCCTCAGTCCACTTAACAATGATCTTCTCCATGGCAAGTTTAAGACTTTCAACAGGCTAAAACGCTTGAAGGAGAGAGAACAGAATTACGACTGAACACTAGCGCTTTTATGTACCATGATTAGATAACCTTCCCCATCGAACACGCTTGTAGAATTTGATTAGCTCTCTTCTAGGTCGAAATATCTTCAATATGGTGTGGGAGACAGGAAAAGCCTCTGAGGAATGGCAAAATACTTGCAATACATAAGAGAGAAAGCAAGAAGTTGTGCAAGAGTTATAGAGGGATCAGTCTGTGCAGTATCCAAGGCAAAGTCTTTGCAAAGATTCTGAATGCCAGAATACGCCAGGTGATGGAAGAGCAAGCAGACTTTAGAGTGGAAAGAGGGTGTACATACCAGATCTTAACTACTTGCTTTCCTGTTGTGATCAAGCCCTGCAATAAAACCCAGATTCTTCGTCTCCAAAAACTGATCACGCCGTCATGCAAGCGCTGATCTCCCTTTCCTGCTTCATACTTCTCTGCAGGTACTGTAGGAGCCTTGGAGGCAGCCTCAATTTCTAGTGGATGTCATCATAACAGAGAAGGCATTTGTTTGTGCTTGGGTTGAAGTGAAACCGTTCTCTTCCGGCTCAAGAGTGAAGGGAATATATGCTCCATTCAGGGTGTAGCACCCAACTACATTGAAGCTCAGCTCCACAGTGACCTGTAGCAAATCATCTGTAACCTTTGCCAACGTGCAAGTTGTGGGTATCCTCTCGCAATCGTCTGGTAAACGTGCTCTCACCTCAAAGAGCTTTGCAAACGAGTGCTCCTCTGAGCAGAGCCACATTGTCCATGGGAGGATCTTCCTGGTGCCATCCACTACACAAACCGTCACATACATCGCGTGCGAAGCGACACAACAGGGCCTACAGCTGCCGTGACTAGGCACGAGGCACCAAGGTTTCTACGCGTGCTTAGCTGTCGTCGTCTTGTTATTAATTTTGTGCTGTGTAATTTTGCCTGTGTTTGTAATTTACCCGCCCGCCTGCGTGGATTTGAAGCCACCTCCCAGGATGAGAAACAGGAAATTAACTTGCTGTGGCCTTATCAACGCTTCTTCCGTTTAATTTAGATAGAAAAGTAGGTATATAGTATGCACATAATAACAATAGTAAATAACGAATATTCGAAGCTTGAGAATACATTTGAATATCAGGCTAACATTCGAATATACCAAATATTCGAACATTCGTCCCACCCCTACTTTATAGTATCTAACTCATGACTAATAGTTATGCTTCATTTTCTTCTATGAACGATGTCCATGTGTTTTGGAGACGTGTTCTAATGATGATCATGATATGACAGTGCGTATGTGTCAAATTCCTGTGTTGACAACTATGGAGGGAGTATAGCAGAGGACAATTGCACTGTGTACTATGTCCAGAAAGGGCCTGAAAGTAGGGTTACCCTCCATGATGTGCATTTATCCTCATCCTCATATCAGCATGTTGTTTGGCAATGTAGTTAGTTTGCAGTATAGAGTGTTCTGGTTGCCTTTTCAATACTTGTTCCACATAAATACGTTCATGCACAAGGTACGCGTTTGAATTCATGTAAAACGGGGACTACTAATTACTAAGCTGCCTTTTTCCTGACCAAAAGCTGGAACAGCACAACGTATACCTGCACTCTTTTGTATTGTGAAACTTCTATCTACCAGAACTACATCACCCAGTAAAAGTTTCTTCAGGAAACCTCAATTTACCCGTAGCAAAGCTCCATCACATACTGTAGCATTTCAGTTTCATTAGCAGGTCAATTTCATGCTCCAGCTCACAACCACGTACTGCACATGCACTACAAGACAGAGGCAGTTACATCATTCACCTCTGGCTCACAGGTTCGTGCAACATGCTAGTCCCTCACTGAACCGACCACCGTCACACCGTACCAGTCACAGGCAAGAGCTCACCCGTGACCAGCACATAAGGGTGATAGGATACATGGGATCACGACCATGAGCGATAGCTTGTGTGGCTGGAACTCATTCACGATTGGGAAAGGTGCAAAACAAGATACTGCATCAACTGTGCAAGTGATTTGGTGTTCGCAGCTCGTGGACTTTCACCGTTAGCATCAGGCATAAATGTTGGCACAGCGATGGCATGACTGAGGCTCATCCCATGTACATCTAACTTCACATCAGAGAGCACCGTCTGAAACAAATCTGACACGTACCCATGCCACTCTCTAGACATAAAACCAGGACACACTCTTGATTGATTGCAATCACGATTCTCAGTGTTAAGACACTGGTAGTTAGATTGGCTGTTTGGCTGTTGCCTAATCTTCCTGATAATGAATCAGTGTCTGTGTATGAAGGCATCTCTTCTGATTGCTGCCTTGTGTAGCATTATAATTAACATCATTAAATGCTGAACTGTCATTGGAGTACCCACGTTTGGCATTCAATACTGTGCATCAATGTTTCTCTGTTCTGCTTCTCATGATGATGAGATGCTACCTAAATTTATCTTCCTCGTAGAAAATAAACTATAGGAATGCCTTTGGACTTCATTTGATTGACTACATGGAAGAAATGCTGAGGAAGAATGGAGAGATGACAAACTTTCAGGTGAATGCATCTCTTATGTTGAGAGTGTGAGACATTCCATCCCTGCATATTGTGTTAGTAGTTCCAGCATCTTATTGTCAACTGATACACAGTCACCAGAAGTTGTCAACTTGCAGTTGTTCTTGAATTGTAGTTGCTGAGCTAATCACTGATAATCTTACACCGAACCCGACTGCTGCACTGTAACAGTGCTGAGCAGACTGGGGGACAGTCAGTCCGCCCTATTCACTGGCTGCCTACGTATCCACCACCAGTTCAAACACTTGTGGTTTTAACAGGCAGACAGGGAGGCTACAATCTGCAGTCTGGTGCTCAGTTGAAGGGGAGTTGGACCATGTCACACGGCGAGGTGATACTTGCTGAGCTCGCTCCATCGCCTGCTCAGCACTGTTTCAGTGCAGCAGTCTGGTTTGGGGTAAGATTACCAGTGATTAGATCAGCAAGTATCACCTCCCCGCCGAGTCCCCTTCAGTTCTGTAGTCGTGGTGTTAATGCCCTTTGAAGACGTGTATGAATGATCTTTTGCAGGTAGCCGGTTGTACTCTGGATGCAGGGGCCAAGATATATGCTGGTAGGGTAGATTCCATCTACAACGATGCTTTTAAGATGTTGGGTGGACTTGGAAGGGGTGGAAACAATGAAGAAGGTACATATTTGGCAATAGCTAGTCTATGATTACTTATTATTAGACGTAGGATGTATGTATTTTATGTGTTGTTAACTGTCATGAAGGTGAGATGGAAGATGAAGGCAGCAATGATGGAAGTGAGCCAAAGAGGAAATCAAAGAAGGTACATGATGTCCCCTTGTACTTACACTGTGTACGTATGTATTTGACTAAAGATGATGTAGAGCTGAGTGGCTAGGTAGACTCATCCATCAACTCATTGCACTAGACAGAACACTGAAGAGTAATTCAGACATTTTGGCAACTTAGGGTTGCCTTCATTAGTGAATAATTGACACTTACAGGTACACATGTATAAATATAATACTAATTAACAGGCAGTCAGACAATGATGTGGTCACATGAGGTATACAAGTACAGAAAGTAAGAAAATACATGAATTAAACTAAAACATTAGCACATATTATAACTTAAACAAAAAAGGGGAAGAAGAAAGAAAGAAAGGGGAGGGGTGATAGAATAGACCTAATAATAGGATACAACCTAGTAAAACCTAATAAATTACATACTAACCTAAATAAAAGGGAAAGCAAAGATTAATAATAGTATGACACAATAATTTTGTACCTGTATACCTCATGTAACCACATATCGTCTGACTGTCTTATTGTATTTATACATTTGTACCTGTCAGTGTCAATTATTCACTGATGAAGGCAGCCGTTGTTGCTGAAACATCTGAATTACTGTTTCAGTGTTCTGGGTTCAGTGCAATCGATTTGACTAAAGGTGTATATCTTGTCCTAGTGAAGTGTGAGACCATCACTACCATGACATGCTGTTCCTTTGCTGTAGAATCCACCTGCCATCTCAGTGCAAACTATTGAGAAGAACACACGGAACCTAGATGTTGCCACATTTGACTTGGAGTTTGAAGTATGATTTTGACTACTGGTATCATACTTAGCATACACGTATGCTTATGCAGCTGCTCGTATGTGGTTCCATGGTGCCTATTTTCATTGTTTCTTGTGAATTTGTTGGTTTTCACACAATGTCAACTTATTGCCCATCACTAAAACGCATTGCACATCAGAATTGCACCAACATGTGGTTAAGATCTAGTGGATATGCTGACTGTGTCTACTGTAGTTCAGTGAGAGGCACACACTTTACATATCATGTACTGTTCGAACCCTTATAGGTTGACCCTTTGTACAAGAGAACAGCAGCTGCTTTTGATGAAGGAGGAATAGAAGGGCTACTCTTGAACCATCTAAGGGTGAAGGATGATAGGTCATCCCTTGTTCTTGATTCATCTACTCCTCTGAACACATCTGTACAACTGGTAGATGATGTGGAGGTAGACATGCGTGATATTAGAAGTAAGTGTGACTCTTCTGTACTGCATTTCCCTGTGACTGTAGATGCATCTTGTGAATGGCGGTCTCCTTATGTTTCTTAGAATTGCTTAGGTCTATTGACTTCAATGTTATGCAGATGTGTAAGACATTTGCAGCCTTCACATTTCAACAGGTGAGTAGCTCTCAGAAATGTGTGGATGATCTGGTACATGTGACTGTGTGCTTTAGGTTATGTGTTATGTAGCCTGTTGTACATACGTACATGATGATGTGCTGATGAATGTGACATTTTAGTGTGCATTGTGTGATGTTGAGGTAGGTGTACTTTGGTCCTAGTGGGAGATTCTGGTTGGAGCTTTCTATCTGCCATTTTCCACTGTGAAGATTAATTTACCTATAATTATGGCAAAATATGTGTATGCTGTATTCAATAAAATAGTAGTAAACAAGTACTCGAGTAGGTGAAAACATATTTGAATGTTGGCTAACATTCAAATATACCAATATTTGAATATTCGTTGCACCTCTACAATGCACATAAAATATAGACCTGAGTGGCTAGGAAGACTCATATTGATCGAAATGCACATAAATTGTGCTTGGATTGGGATGAGTTGTTTCTGCATGTTGCCCAATGCTGTGCCCTTGGGTAGGTAGCCCCAGTCCATCCGTAGTCTTACTATTGAATGGCACATTTGGCATACATTTGGACAAGCTTTGTCTACACTCTAGGGATACCCAGTATACATAGTACCACTGTTCATCTCTTGCCTGGATAGGATGCTCCATTGTTTGAAGTCAGCACCATTGGCGATTGGCCTGCAGCCTACTCTGAGCAATCCATGCAAGGTGAGGCTGGTATGTACAGTATAGAGCTTAGAAGGGTTTTGGGTGAGGTTCTGTCACTCATGTCCAGTGCTGGCGCTGCAATCCATGGTTAATCAGACATGTCCATAGTAACTCTGACAATCCCGGGCAATGGATGGATTGTCAGATTAAACAATTGGCTATATAGTTACCTACAAGCAACACCTGATAATCACTTGTCATGTCAGAGTATCACTGACACTCCCTGCACTGTCAGGGATTGTCAGACATATGCATGGACCCCTTGTCAGAGCAACCCAGACGGTCAGAGCATCCGTGACACTCCTTAAAGTCAGCGATTGTCAGCCATGGACCGCCGTGTCAGAGTAAACCAGATGATTAGAGTGTACCCGACATTCTCTGGATTGTCAGGGAGTATGATGTAATCCAGATGAATTTATTATGTCGACATATTTCAGCTGATTGCTATCAATCTGAGTTAATTCAGAAGAGCTGCTGAAAATGCGCCTATTGTGTAAGTCACAAATGTAGAGAAGATAAAAAAGGAAGTTTTCTTTGTTTATCTGCCTGGTGATACGGGAGTAGTGAGAGAGCCAAGAAAAGGTCTGCTCACAGGTCTCTGTCAATCTATAGGGTGGAAGCAAACGTGTGTGATATGGGACTCCACACTTGGCATTTTAATATATTGTGTAACAGAGGATGTTATTTATGCATATATAATTGCTTGCATCATGAAGGATTGCACACTTGTGAGAGTGCTGCTTACACCAGGCATCTACATGGCCTTTGAAGTGCATTCTGTTGACAACAATGGTCAGGTTTGCAATTTGTTGTGATGTGCTGCTCTGGAGCCATCTATGTAGGTTCTCTGCAAACCTTTTAAGGTGACAGCCATCATCATAGCATATGCACCCTGTGTATCAATTGAACCAATTGCTATTGTTCAATTTGGTACAAAAACATTCATTTACAGATTTTATTTTACTCAGCTGTGCTGAGCACCTTACACCTGGCATTTTGACTCTGAGATGTACAGTTCATCCAACCCTATTACTACACTACATGGCCAGATTCCAGCAAGCATGTTACTGTATGTAACATACAATGGAAGTAACAGCAATTAAGAGTACACATATGTACAGCTTAATATGTACACCTGCCATGTCTTCACCACTCCCTCCAATCCCTTATACTCGATAAACCCTGCATCACAGGCCTTGCAAACATCTTTGTAGTTCTTGCAGTTCACATGAAAACTAAAACAGAGCCACATCCTGGAGTTGCATGTGTGTGCTAGCTCTATGAAAGAAAATAGACAGTGTTGTCAATATAGTAACTTGAACTATTTTCAACTTCGTGGTACTCTGGTGTTAGCTGCTGGAGTGTCTCTCGTTCATGTGTGGGTTGAGCAACAGATTGCAACAGTGGATGGGTGGATACCATGTACCTATCTGCTGACACACAAACTTCAGGGCGTCTTTTAGCCATTTACGATCTTAAGAGCTTCAACATCTCTAAAGTGATAATACTAACGAATTTCAATCATTAAGAAATCAAGCATTGATATCGTTGAACACACCATTAAGTTTCAAAAGTACAAAATGAAATGGGTCTGACAAGGGTCCATGCATATGTACATATGACAATCCATGACGGTCCAGGGAGTGGTCAGGGTAATTAGTCTGACAAGGAAGGACTGTGGCTGGCAGTCGAATCCATGACCATGGTGGCATTACCAGGGATTGTCACAGTAACTGTGACCAGCATGGTAAACCATTGTTATTGCGTACATACGTACCTGCCTACACTGGACATCCCTCAGTTGTGTATGGTACCATTCTGCAGCAGATGCTGGTGTGGAGGCTGTGTGCAGCCCGTGTGCATCTCACGAGACAGGCTCAGTTGCAAGTGACGGTGAAGGAGTGGATTACCATCAGGATGAATTGGTAAGCAAGTTTACCTCTTCAGTACGTTTACGTATTTGTTGTCCTTCATGTGATGTCTATGCTATATATGTTTGGTTGAGCAGGTTGCTGAGGTTGACATTGCTGGAATGCCAGCAAATGTTGATGTTGACTTGAATGCTGAATGTGGAGAGAGTGGTACTGCACAGTTTGTTGAACTACCTCCTTCCAGGTTGGTAATGCTGAGAGCAGTGTATGTCCTGCTTACAATAGTAAGTGATTGGATTAGAGTGCATGTGTCTGTGTTTGGGCTTGTAGGACTCATCCTCATGAAATGGAAATGCATGAAACCACTGGACCACTGTGTCTAGCACAAGCATTGCAAGATTCAGAGTATGGGTACTTCAAGTCTAGCATTCTCTCAGCTTGGGCTGGTCCTCAGCACTGGAAAGTCAAGACGAGTGCAAAAG